>Ga0066710_100002992_pt1 | contig 14094 bp, 11 predicted proteins | sample GraSoiAngelo_159_FD_79666 | JGI IMG/M metagenome (GOLD analysis project Ga0066710, IMG submission 79666) | Grasslands soil microbial communities from the Angelo Coastal Reserve, California, USA - 14_1009_16_40cm | ecosystem: Environmental > Terrestrial > Soil > Grasslands | place: USA...
CGTTTCTTGTACTCCCACTGCCCCACGGTCTGCCGCGAGGCGGGCGCTGAAACGCTCTCGTCTGCGCCCCAGGTGTGCTCGCCGAACAGCAGCAAGTCACGCCACATGGCGGTGCGCGCCTCGGCACGGCTGCGGCGGCGCTGCGTCGCATCATCGTCGCGCGGCTCGATGCGCGCGTCCCACAGCGCGACAATCTCCGCCGCGCGGGCCACGAGTTGCGCGGAACGAAACGCCGCCAGCTCCGCCGCAGTGGACGCGGCGCCGTCTTCCCAGTAGAGCCCCGTGTCGCCACGGCGGACCGGAATTTTCGTCCCGTAGCGGCGCTCGACGTCGCGGAAGAAGTCCTCCGCCCGCCCCGTGACGATGCGCGGGAACGTGAACCGCCGGGCGAATTCCTGGACGTTGGCAACGATCGTTTCCTTCATAAGGGCATTGTCCTGCCAATCGGCACCGTACAGCAGGGCGGTGTCATACGGCCAGTTCTGCGCGAGAAACGCCGGCTGATTGAGCAGCCAATCGGAGAGACGGTGGCTCATCTCGTCGGGGCCGACGTCGAAGCCGAAACGCGTGCCGTCGCCGTAGTGGTGCGCGCGCCAATGCAGCACGCGGCTGCCGTCGGGCCCCTCCCAGTAGTAGAGCTGTGGGTAGACCGTGCCTTCGGTGCCGGTAGCCGGAAGGAGCGGCACGGCACGCTCGGGGTTGGGGCCGCTGGCGAGGTACTTCACGCCGCTTGCGGCGAGGAGCGTCGGGAAGGTCAGCGTCTGCCCGGGGACGTCGGTGATCTGGGCGGACAGGAACGTCAGGCCTCGCTCGCGCGCCAGCTTCCCCGCCGGCCACACGAGCCGGGCGAACGTCTCGTGATCGAGGATGCCGGTGAGCATGTTCGCGAACAGCGCCTGCCACGCGATCTTGCCGTCGCGAATCGCCTGCAGCAGTGCGTCGCCCGCCTCGGGTGAGCGGTTCTCCAGGTACGACAGCACCTGCAGCGCGCACTCCGCGGTGAAATGGAATTCGCGGTGCGTCGCGGTCCACGCCAGCGCCGCGTCCAGATTCTTGCGATGAACCTCGAGCGCTCGCTCCTGAAGATCGGTGTAGCCGACGTCGGTGTGGATCGAGGGCAGCCAGTAGAGCGTCCAGCGCTTCGCCGGCGTGAGGCGCAGCCGCCGCCGCGCCGCGCGGTCTCGTCCGACTTCGATGTCGACCTGAAAATCCGACGGCTCCGACAGCGGGACCCACACTTCGCCGCTCAACGCCACGCCCTGCGCAGACGGCAGCAGCCCCGCGGTGCCGACCAACGCGCCCCGACGGTCCGTCACGCGCGCGCGCGCCGCCGGCGCGCTCAGCCCGGAGACGGTGACGCGCACCAGGTTCTTGCGGCCTTCGGGCTGTTGAAAGAGCGCGGTAGGGCGGACCTCGATCACCGGCTGCTGTGACTCGCGCCGCTTGCTCGCCAGCGATCCGGCGAGCGACGAGAGCAAGCCCAGGAATGTACGACGATCAGAACGCAGCATGATTCCTATAATTTACCGCTGCTTGACTGTGCAGGTCCCCTATGTACGTTTCGCGGTCCGTGACCTCGAACCTTAACAGGAGCTAGCATGAAGCGCATCGTATTGGCCGTGGCGCTCGTCGTCATGGCTGCAGGCGCGTGCAAGAAGGCGGAGCAAAGCAATACTGCCACCCCGCCTGCTGACTCGATGAAAATGGCGGACTCGATGAAGATGATGGCGCCGGCTGACACGACGCATCATATGGCGGCCGATACGATGAAGGCACGTGCGCCAACGCCGCCGCCGGCACCGGCGCGCAAGCCGGCGACTCGTCCGACAACGACGCGGCGCCCGTAACGACGCGTAGCTACAGCTGGGAATCAAGCCCGGGCGCCGCCCGGGCTTTTGTTTTGCTGGACCGACCGGACGATCGCCGTGCGCGTATCAAACGGCGGCGTCCAGCCCAGCTCACCGCGGATTCGCTCCACCGAATACGGGTTCTCTCCCAGAATGAACGACATCGCCGCATTTCCGAGCGCGGTGTAGCGGCCCGGCATGACGAGGCGCATCAGCACACTCCACGCGGCCACACCAATTCGTATGAGCGGCACCGGGATCCGAACTCGGAGCGGCCGCACCCCTAACGCCTCCGCGAAGGCGGCGAAGAACTCCCGTTGCGTGAGCAGCGGCGGCGCGTCGCGCGTCACGTTGTAGGCGCGGAACCGAGGCTCGGCGGGCGCGTCGAGCGCGGCGAGAATCGCCGACGCGACGTTGCCGGCGTAGACACACGACAGATGATTCGTCCCGGGTCCGATCTCGGGGAGGAATCCACGTTTGAGGTTTGCGATCAGGCGCCGCGTGAAGAGCAGATCCCGCTCCCCGTAGATGACGTTCGGCCGGATCGCGATGACCGAGACTCCGCCGCGCGCCGCCTCTTGCTGAACTAACTGTTCCGCGGCTCGCTTGCTGCGGGCGTAGCAGTCTTTGCCGGGGAGCGGCTGAAACGGATAGTCCTCGGTGATTCCCTGTTCGCCTGCTTTGAACACGGCGGCGCGGCCGTACACAGCGACCGTCGAGATGTGAATGAGGCGCGCACCGGTGCGGCGGGCCGCATCGAGCGCGAGGCGAGTGCCGCCGACGTTCACGCGCGTGAACTCGTCGAACGAATCGTGCGACGCCACGAGTGCGGCCGCGTGAACGATCGCGCTGACGTCCTTGGCAGCCCGTTGCCACGAACTCACGTCGGTGACGTCGCCGATGAGCGCCTCGGCGCCGAACGCCTCGACCGTGGCGACCGAGTGCTCGCGCACCAGGGCGCGGGGCGTCTCGCCCCTCCCTCGCGCCCGCAGCGCGTCGAGCACGTGGGTGCCGACGAGCCCGGCGGCGCCGGTGACGAGAACTGTCACGCGGGAGTGACGCGGGGAGCGTCGAAGGGCAGCTCGACGAGGCGCGCTTCCCGCCCCGCCGCGCGCACGGTCGCGCCGGGCGGCACCTCGCGCCGGACGATGGCAAGGCCGATCCAGCGGCCGAGCACCGACCCGCCGCCATCCGGGAGCCAGGCGATGCTGGTCACACGCCCCACATCACCTTCCTCGTGGGTGACGGCGCTCCAGCCGCTCGCCGGCGCGGCGGGTGGATCGGTTTCGAACAGCAGGCCACGCAAGTGCCGGTTCGCGTGCCCGCGGAAATGCAGGCGGCTCACCGTCTCCTGGCCGGTATAGCAGCCCTTGGTGTACGACACCCCGCCGATTTCGTCGAAGCGTACTTCCTGCGGTATGGTCTTCTCGTCCACCTCGGATGCGAGTCGAGGCCACCCCGCCAGGATCCGTGCCAGCTCCAGGGCCTCGTGCATCGCGGCGTGCGCGCCGGCGTCCACCAACCGTCGTTGGATAGCGGCGACCTGGTCGGCCGCGACCGTCAGCTGAAACACGAACGGCGCGACATCGCTCGTGCGGGCGACTTCGAGCGCGATCCCACCGGCCGACGCTTCCATCACGCGATTCGGGGCGTGCGGGACCGGGACGCCGGCTGCGCCCATGACGGCGACAGCGTGGGCGCCCGCGATCCGGAGGACCGCCGTGTCGTCCGTGCGATCGCTGGAGCGCGCCAGGCGGGGCGGGACCGAGCGCTGCAGAATCGTCAGAGCGCGCTCGCGGCCTTCCACCGGGACGGTGAAGCGCACCCGCGGTCCAAGCCGCGCCGCCCAACCGTCTACCACGATCATCCCCTTGGGTGTGAGCAGCGCACCGTACACGAACGCGCCGTCGCCCGGCTTCTCGATGTCGCTGGTGAGCAAGCCCTGAAAGCACGTGATCGCGCCTGCACCGGGTCCAAGCAGGTCAATAACCCCGACATCGGCCGGTGCAACGATGGCGCCGGCGCGCAGCTGATCAACGATCTCGGCGGGCACCGCGTCGCGCTCGAGCCGCGTGACGGTCGCGCTTGGCGCCGTGGGAAAAACGTCGCTCATAAGTCGGCCAGCTCGCCGGCGGAATGCCCCGCGAGCGACTCCCATACCAACGTGGCACCCCTTCCCTCGAGCGTTCCTGCGGCATGACTGGTCGTCAGCATGACGCACGGCATCCCCGCGGCGCGCGCGGCCCGCAACCCTGGCAGCGAATCCTCGATGACGACGCACGCGCGGGGCGCGATGGGGCGACGGCGGTTGAATGCGTCGTGCGCCGCGAGATAGGACGCGGGATCCGGCTTTGAGCGGGACACGTCGTCGGCGGCGATGATGACTTCGAAGCTATCGCCGAGTGCGGTCTGGCCCAACACGTGATCGATCTCGCGCCGTAGCGCGCCGGACACGATGCCCAGGCGGAATCGTTTTCCCGCGTCGCGCACGAACTCCGGCGCGCCGCGGACCAGCCGCAGCGACGTTCTGACGAGCTCGAGATAGATCCGCGACTTCTTCGTCACGAGGTGCTTCAGCATCTCAGTCGTCAACGTCCGTTGGGCGTTGCGGAACGCCAGCACGAAGCCGGTACGATCGTCCAGGCCGAGGTACTGAGCGTAGTACTGCTCACGTGTCAAAGTGATGCGCTCGTCCACGAGCACGCGCCGCAGCGCCTCGCAGTGCTGCGGCTCATCGTCTACCAGCACGCCGTTGAAGTCGAACAGCACGGCTTCGGTCAGAGTGTCTCCTTCAACCAGGCGACCACCTTAGGCCAGCATGAGGTCCTGGCATGCTCGCTCAACACCAGTCCGCGGTGCGACAACCCCGGCGCGACCGCGAGCGTCCTATCGGCGGCACCGACCCGCTCGACCACCTGCCGGCACGCCTTCGGCGGCGCAAAGATCCAGTCGGCACCGCCGGCCACACCGAGATACGGTGTGCTCAGTGCCGCGAGTCCGGCAAAATAGTCGAAGCCATCCATACCGAGCCATCTGCCGCGCACGTTCCACTCCATCCATTCCGCGATGATCTCGGCTGCCTCGTCTTCGTTGCCGAAGCGCAGCGCGCGCGCGGGAAACCGACCGAGCAGTCGGGACACAGCCATCGTTGTCGCGGCGAGGGCCCGCCGTACGGGCCCGACCCGGCGCGGCCCAGGAGTTCCGAGCGTCACGATACCGCGAATCGGCGCCGCGGCCGCAACTCGCGCGAGCCAGCACAAGCCCGCGGCGCCGCCGGCGGAATGCCCCAGCCACGCGAGCGGCGCGCCGTCCGTCTCTTCGCGCACCCGCGCGACGAGAGTGGGGGTGTCATGGAGGACCCAGTCCTCAAACGTCCAGGCACCGCGCCGTGGTTCGCGCGCGCTCTCGCCGTGATGGCGCATGTCGGCGAGCCACACGTCGAACCCGGCGGCACCAAGAAAATGCGCCATCCCGCCGGCGGACGTTCCGTCACTGGAGTGCAGCCAGAAGCGGTGGTTCGTGAATGCTCCGTGCACGAGGAGGACGGCGGGGCGGCCATCGCGATGGGCGCGCAGCCGATGCAAAGCGAGCTCGACGCCGTCGGGCGTGGTCAGTCTCCGGGGGAGTGCACCGCCGGTCACTCGTACCGCCCGGCCGCCCGGTACGCATCGTCGAGCAGCTCGACCGGATGGCGCGCGCGCGCGGCGATGCCGGCGGCCGCGAGCCCAGCGCCGATCTGCATCAGACATCCCGGATTGCCGGTCGCGACCACCTGCGGCGCAGCTTCGCGCAGGCGCTCGAGCTTCGTCTTGAGGACGGCGCGCGACATCTCGGGCTCGAGCAAAGTGAATAGCCCGGCACTGCCGCAGCATTCCGCGGCCCCCGGAACGGGAACGAGCTCGAGCAGCGGGATGGCGGCGAACAGCTTGAGCGGTTGGACGGCGATGCCCTGCGCGTGCAGCAAGTGGCACGGCGGATCGTACGCGACGTGCAGATCGAGCGGCGCCCCAGCGACCGGTCCCTTCATGCCGCTGCCGGCCAGCAGCTCGGTGACGTCGCGTACCCGCGCGCCGAATCGTTCTGCCCGTGGGTTGCCGAGCAGCCGCCCGTATTCCTTCATAAGGGCCCCGCAGCCGGCGCTGTTTACCACGATCGGGTCGTCGCCATCGCCGAAGGCCTCGATGTTGGCGCGGGCCAGGGCGCGGGCTTCGTCGACCAGTCCGGCGTGAGCATGTAGCGCCCCGCAGCACACCTGGGCGGAGACCTCGACGGCTTGGTAGCCGTTCACGCCCAAGGTGCGTTGCGTGGCCTCGTGGACGTGCGAGAACAGGCCCTCCATGACGCAGCCACGAAACAAAAGGGCGGCAACGGGCGGCAACGGGCGGTAAGGTTGTTCCGTTGCCGCCTTCTGCCGCCTTTTGCCGCCCTTTGGTTTCGTCGCCGCCAGCATGCCCATCGCAAATCCGAACCGTCCCCACCCGGCGAGCAATCGCGGCAGTCCCGTGGCGCGCAGCATGCGGCCGAACCGATAAACCACCGAGCTCATCCCAGGCGTCGTCAGCGCCCAGAGCGCCAACCGAGCCACACGGGGCACAGGACGCGCCGCGGTGATGCGAGAGCGGGCCGCCTCGAGTCCGTGGCCGTACTGCACGCCCGATGGGCAGACCGGCTCGCAGCCGCGGCAACCCAGGCAGCGGTCGAGATGGTAGACGAGGGCAGCGTCGGTCACGGCGATGTCGCCGCGCTCGAGCCCCCGCATCAGCTCGATGCGGCCGCGTGGTGAGTCGGACTCATCTCCGGTGGCGAGGAATGTCGGACAAGCTTGAAGGCAAAACCCGCAGTGCACGCACGCGTCCAGCCCCTCGAATCCCCCTCGTCCTGCTTCCGTCATGAGCCTTCTGTGGCGACGACGAGAGCACCTCCGGGATCGAACGTGCGGCGCAGGCCGGCGACGAGCGGCCCGACCCCCTCCCGATACGCCCCGAAGTGTCCGACGGCGCCACGCAGTGGCCACGGCGCACGCTCGAGGGTGAGCGGTACCTCGAGCCCGGCGAGGGTGCGGCGCAACCGCTGCAAGCGGTCGATGTTCGTGTCACCGGTCCAGCGAATCGCGCCGGCGGCGGGAGAGGCGGAGATCCATTCGTCCCCCAGCTGATGCTGCAGCAGATCGAGCAGCTCATCGCTCGCGGTGGGTACGCCGCCGATGCGGAACGTCACGGGCCGCACCGAGAATCCCTCGGCCAGGCGCATCCAGAATGCATGCGCCTCCTCGGCGCGCAGCGGCGAGAACCGGCCGCCGCCACTCGCGGCGCCGAGTCCCGCTTCGTCTGCCGCCACCAGCGCGGGCGAGCCGGCAAGACGCACCGCCAGGACCCAGCGCTCCCGCCGCGCCAGTGCCGGTGAGACGAGCTCCAGCGCCGCGGGCGTCAGTCCGGCGCCCGCGATGTCTTCGCCGACCTGCGTCAGATCCTCGCGCGCGCCTTCGAGCACATATGTGACGTCGGCGCGGGGCAGGGTGCGCAGTCGCAAGTGGACGAGCACGATCACGCCGAACGCGCCAAACCCGCCGGCCTGAAGCCTCGTGAGGTCGTAGCCGGCGACGTTCTTCATGACGCGCCCGCCGCTTTGGACCATGCGGCCGTCACCGGTCACGAACGTGACGCCGAGCAGATGGTCCTTGATCGGTCCGAAGCCGTGTCGCAGCGGACCCGCGGTCGCGGTCGAGACGACGGAGCCGAGCGTGCGGCCGGCCAGACCAGGCGGATCGATGCCGAGCCACGCGCCGCGATCGGCGAGCTGTTGGCGCAGTTGATCGAGCCCGATGCCCGCCTCGGCGGTCGCCGTCAGGTCGGAGGGCTCGATCGCGGGGATGCGGTCGAGGCGGCGTGTCGTGAGCGCGAGGTCGGCGGGGGCGTCGCTCTGCAGCCACGTTCCGGCGCCCTCGATGCGCACGCGCCAACCTTCCTGATGCGCCGTGCCGAGAAGGAGCGCGACCGCATCGGGAGATCCCGGTGCGATGCGAGGGACGCGGTCAGTGCTGGGCTCGAGCACCGCTCCTTCACCCAGCAGGGCAGTCACCTTCTCGAGAATCGTCATGACGCCCGTGCCATGGGCTGACCCCGGGGCGACGCCCCGGGGTTAGCCGAAGCCCACTCGCGGCAGGCGTGTACCGGCACGACCTTCCCCGGGTTCACCCGCTCGTCGGGATCGAACACCTTGCGCACCGCGTGCATCGCCCCGAGCGATTCCGCGTCGAAGATCAGCGGCATGTACCGCAACTTGTCGATTCCCACACCGTGCTCGCCTGTGATCGTGCCACCCGCCGCAATGCAGGCCTGCATGATCTCCGCGCTCGCCGCCTCGACCTTTTTCTTGAGGACCGGATCGGTCGCGTCGAACGAAATGTTGGGATGGAGGTTGCCGTCGCCCGCGTGGAAGACGTTGCTCACGACGAGCCCGTAGCGCTCGGCGATGGTAGCGATCGTTTCGAGGACCTGCGGCAGCGCGGAGCGAGGAACGACCGCGTCCTGTACGACGAGGTCACGCGAGAGGCGTCCCATCGCGCCGAACGCCTTCTTGCGGCCCTGCCACAACCGCTCGCGCTCCGCTTCGCTGGCCGCAGATCTCACTGATCGAGCACCCGATTTACGCAGAAGGTCTACGACCACCTCGGTCTCTGCGACTACAGCGTCCGTGTTACGGCCATCGATCTCGACGAGCAGCACAGCGGCGGCGTCGCGCGGATAGCCCGCGGCGTAGACGGAGTCCTCCACGGCACAAATACATGACTGATCCATCATCTCGAGTGCCGCCGGCACGATACCGGCCGCGATGATGGCCGACACCGCCTCGCCCGCGGTGCGCAGACCGGTGAAGTCGGCGAGCAGCGTTCTGACCGCACGCGGCAGTGGCGTGAGCCGCACGGTGATTCGGGTCGCGATGCCGAAGTTGCCTTCCGACCCGACGAACACCCCGACGAGATCCGGTCCCCACGACTCGCCGCCCGGGCTGCCGATTTCCGCAAGTGAGCCGTCGGCGAGCAACACCTCGAGGGCGAGGATGTGATTCGCCGTGACGCCGTACTTCAAGCAATGCGGCCCGCCGGCGTTTTCGGCGACGTTGCCGCCGATCGTGCACGCGCTCTGACTTGACGGGTCGGGAGCGTACTGCAGGCCGGCCGGCCGGGCCGCCGCGCCGAGCTTCGCGTTGACGACGCCGGGCTCGACGACCGCCAGCCGGTTGTCGCGGTCGATCCGCAGAATGCGGTTGAGCCGCGTCAGCACCAGCAGCACCGAGCCTTCGTCGGCGAGCGCGCCGCCCGAGAGTCCGGTGCCAGCGCCGCGCGGCACGAACGGGACGCCGAGCGCGGCGAGGAGACGGACAACGGCGATCAGCTCTTCGCGAGAGCCGGGGAGAACGACGATGTCCGGGACGCGACGGTGCGTAGGCAGGCCGTCCATCGCGTATGTCATACGTTCAGCCCGAGCTTCTCGAACGTGCCTGACGCCGACGATCGCGGAGAGGTCCCGTGCAAGGCTTGAAAGCGCGGACATACTATATACTAGGGCCACAGACGCACCGCGGGGAACAGGAAAAAAGGGGTCGGGACAATCGTGCCGTCCCGACCCCCCTAGCCTGTGGCCCGCCGCTGCGTCTGTTGCCTAGTCTTTTGCCTGTCCTAAGCCGCTCTCCAGAATCCCTTGAGAGCTTTCCCGTCGGGAGATTCACGCAGTTTCTCAAATGCTCTTTCACGGATCTGCCGGATTCTCTCGCGGGTCACGCCCATGAGCGCGCCGATCTTCTCGAGCGTCATCGCCTCGCTGCCCTCTTCGAGTCCGTAGTACAGATAGAGAATCTTGCGCTCGCGCGGCGTGAGATACTTCTGGAAGATCCGATCGATGAACTCGCGCATCAACTTGCCGTCGGTGCGCTCTTCGATCTCGCCGCCCTCCTGCCCCGCAAAGCGCTCGCCGAGTGTCGCCGCATCCTTGTCGGTGCGATCGACCGGCGCGTCGAGCGACAGCTCCGCCGCCGTCATCCGGCGCGCGGTGCGGACGTTCTCGACGGTATCTTCGAGGGCTTTCGCAATTTCGTTGTCGGTGGGTTCCCGGCCGAGCTCCTGCGACAAATACGTTTCCGTGCGGCTCATGCGGATGAGCTGTGAGTTCTGATTCAGCGGGATGCGGACGCTGCGCGTCTGCTCCGCCAACGCTTTCAGCACCGCCTGCCGCACCCACCACACCGCATACGAAATGAATTTGACGCCCTGGTCGGGATCGAACTTCTTCACCGCTTTCAGCAAACCTTCATTACCGATGGCGACGAGCTCGGAGAGATCGAGTCCGTGGCCCTGATATTTTTTGACGTAGGAGATGACAAATCGGAGATTGGCAGTGACGAGACGCTCGGCAGCTTTTTCGTCGCCGCGCTGCACACGACGCGCGAGACGACGTTCTTCAGCGGGATCTTTGATGAGGGGAAGTTTTTGTATGTCTTGCAGGTATTGGTCGAATGCTCCGGATGGGGTGGTGCGGAAAAAAGCCTTCGCCTTGCCGGCATTCGACCTCGCCATGCGCGACTCCCCTTGAAACGCGACGGGTGTGTGGAAACGGCGGGCGAAGCCGCCGTTTAGACCACGTAAACCACGCGCCAATATAGGTTTTCCTGCCAATAGGTGCAAATAAACCCAGTTTTCCACATCACAAATTCTTGGGTTTGTAGGGATTCCCCCGTTTGTCCACTATCCACAGATCCTGTGGAAAATGGAAGAGAGGCAAGAAAACGCATGCCGCAGCAAGTCAATCCGAAGGATGAGTTTCCTGCTGTGGAGACGTGGAAAGGAATGTGGGCTATGTGTTGACCAGGACCTGACGTATCGTCGCCTCGTCCACGGCGACCGTCCAGCCCTGACCGTCGTTGCCGTGGGCTCGTCCGATCGCGCTCGGCAGCGCGAGACGGATTTCTCCCGCCCGTACTTTCTTGTCGGCGCGCATCGCCGCGATGAGGTCGTCGACGTGACTGGCATCCGGCCGCTCGACGGGCAAATGCAGCCGTTCCAGAACCGAGCGGATGCGCTGTGCCGTGCCCGTCGCCGCAATTCCCAGCGTTTCGGCGAGCCGGCCTTCGTAGACCATGCCGATCGCCACCGCTTCGCCGTGCAACACTTCGTACTTCGACGTGGCTTCGATCGCGTGGCCTACGGTGTGACCGAAATTCAAAATCGCGCGCTTGCCCTTTTCACGCTCATCCTGCGCGACGACGGCTGCCTTGATCTCGACCGAGCGGCGCACGACGCGCTCGAGCGCGGGCGCGTGCTTCGCAAAGATCGCCGCGTATTCGCTTTCGAGAAATGCGAAGTACTCCGCGTCCGCGATCGCGCCGTGCTTCACGGCTTCAGCGAGCCCCGCCGCCAGCTGCACGCTCGACAGCGAGGCGAGCAGCTCCGGATCGGCGACGACGACACGTGGCTGATGGAACGCCCCGAGCAGGTTTTTCCCGGCGGGCACGTCGACGCCCGCCTTTCCGCCAATGGATGAGTCGATCATCGCGAGCAGGGACGTCGGCACCTGCACCAGCGGAACGCCGCGCAGGTAAGTCGCCGCGACGAAGCCGGCGAGATCGTTCACCACGCCACCGCCGAGTGCGATGACCGCGGAGTCGCGGCCGTAATGAGCCGCGAGCATCCGATCGCTCAGCGATGCCCAGGTATCGCGGGTCTTATTCCATTCGCCGGCAGGGAAGGTGAACAGTTCCGCCCGAGAGCCGAGAGCCGATAGCCGCTTTTCCAGGTCCTCCCCATAAATCTTCCCGATGTGCGAATCGGAAATCACCGCGTACGCTGCGGCGGGGCAGTACTGCGGCAGGATCCTGTCGAGCCGGCGGACAAGACCCGGGGCGATCAGGATGTCGTAGGAGGCATCCCGCTGCTCCACGAGCGGGATGCGGATGGTCACCACGCGACGTCGTCGTGGCCGGCCTGCATGTTCACCGCGCGCGCCAGCACGAAGAGCAGATCGGAAAGCCGGTTCAGGTAGTGGATGATCAGCGGGTTGATCTGCTGCTTGCGCGCCAGCGAGACCACGGAGCGCTCGGCACGACGACAAACCGTCCGCGCGACATGCAGCGCGGCGCCCTTTGGGGAGCCGCCCGGCAGAATGAAGTTCTTCAGCGGCTTCAGCTTCGGATCGTACGAGTCAATGACGCGCTCCAGAGCGCTGACGGTGTCTGCGTCGAGCGACGTGCGGAGCTTCGCGGCATTCGGCGTCGCGAGCTCGGCGCCGATCGTGAACAGGTTGCGTTGAATCGCCTCGAGGACGTTGGACTCGAAGGTGGGCAAATGAATCGCCACGGCGAAGCCGATCCAGGCGTTCAGCTCGTCCACGTCGCCGTACGCCTGCACGCGCGGGTCGTCTTTGGGGACGCGGCCGCCACCGAACAGTCCTGTTTCTCCTGCATCACCCGTCTTCGTGTAGATCTTCAGGAGTCCTCCGACGCACGTTTTTGGAACCTATGCTCAGGGGCAACGGAGCGCGAGCGGTTGCGTGGCGAGGACACGGCGCGTCGCGGGATCCACCGCCGTGGCGCGTGAATCCCGCGCCGAGATGTCGGTGATTTCGTCGAGGAGCAGAAGCCGGTCACCGCCTGCAGCGGCGACCGCTCCACGCAGCGAGTACCGCGTCCCCGGGTTCGTACGCACCATTCCCCCGACGAGCCGCAGGCGCTCTGGTTCTCTGACCCAGCGCAGGTGGTGGAGAGCTACGTCCGTCGTCGCGACGCCGGTCACCAATACGGTATCGGTTCCGTTTGGAAAGCGAGCCCGGAATCCGACCGCGTAGCCGGATGCGAGCGGGACGACTTCACCCGCATCCGCTGCCTGGTCGGCGTCGAGCACCAGCGCCCGGAGCGGTGTGGTTGGCTGGGCGCGCCGGACTACGCGGGAGAGGAGATCGAGTGCCGCGGCGCGCGTCAACGCGGGGCGCGATGGGCCCGCGCCGCCGGCGAAGGCCGGTGCATCGAGGAGCGCGACCACCGGTACATGCGATGGCGGCGTGCTATGGCCGCCCGCGCCTCCGGGCGGAAAGGCGAGGACGAGCTCCGTTACTGCTTCCGCGGCGCCGCAGGTCTGCGGTGCATGGAAGCGGGCAAGGGTGAGGTGCGCAGGGGCGGCGCCATTGGCCGACAGCACAGTCGCGTTCTCGGCCTCGCGAGCCTCGACGGCGACGAGTGGTCGGTGTTGCAGCGAGTCGAAGAGATGGCGGTTGCCGGTGAGCTGATGGTAATAATTGCGGGCGAAGCGGTTCCCGGTGATGAACACGTGCGCCTCGCCGCCCAGGCTCCAGCCGAGCGCGGCATGCGGCCCGCCGCTGGCGCAGGCCAGTGGACCCGAGACGAGAAGCACGCTAGCGTTGGCGCGATGCAAGAGACAAAAGATATCACCATCATCGGGGCCGGCCCGACGGGACTGTTCGCCGCGTTCTACGCCGGCATGCGCGGCGCGTCACATCGTCTGATCGACAACCTCGACCAGGTAGGTGGCCAGCTGACCGCCCTCTATCCCGAGAAATACATCTTCGATGTTGCGGGCTTTCCGAAGATTCTCGCCAAGGATCTGGTGAAAGCGCTCGCGGAACAGGGTCTGCAATGGAAGCCCCCGGTCCACCTCGCCGAAAAAGTCGTCGCGCTGCGACGGAGCGAGGACAACGGCAAGCCGCTCTTCACCATCGTCACCGACAAGGACGAGTATCCCGGGCGCTCCGTGTTGATCGCCGGCGGGATCGGCGCCTTCACGCCGCGCAAGCTGCCGCTCAAAGACGTGGATCGCTGGAACGACAAGGGCCTGCACGATCGCGTCTTGAACCCACGCGAATTCGCCGGGAAGCGAGTACTGATCGTCGGTGGCGGCGACTCGGCGTTCGATTGGGCGGTGAACCTGTACCCCGTCGCACAATCGATCGTCATGATTCACCGCCGCGACGGCTTCCGTGCCCATCAGGCGACGGTGGATCAGGTCCAGGCGCTGGCGGCCGCGGGCAAGATGGAGCTGCGCACGTTCTGGGAGCTGAAAGACATCGCGGGCGCGAACCGCATCGAGCGCGTCACGATCTTCAACAACAAGACGAAGGAGGAAGAGACGCTGGCGATGGACTGCGTGATCCCGCAGCTCGGCTTCGTCTCATCGCTCGGCGCGATCGCCGAGTGGGGGCTCGAGATCGAGAAGGGCGACATCAAGGTGGCGCAGACGATGGAG
>Ga0066710_100002993_pt1 | contig 14093 bp, 15 predicted proteins | sample GraSoiAngelo_159_FD_79666 | JGI IMG/M metagenome (GOLD analysis project Ga0066710, IMG submission 79666) | Grasslands soil microbial communities from the Angelo Coastal Reserve, California, USA - 14_1009_16_40cm | ecosystem: Environmental > Terrestrial > Soil > Grasslands | place: USA...
GCGGACGTGAAATCTCCGGGCCGCCAGGGCGCGACGACCGTTGTGCCGTGCTCCGTGGCGTGGAGAAGGCCCCGGTCATCCAGGTAGGCGCCCAGCGAAGTGGCTCCGGCCAGAAGGGGGATATCGGGCAGGGCCTGGTCCAGGATCTCCATGTTGCCCCATCCGTTCTGGAGAGAGCAGACGGAGGTGTCGCTCAGCCGGAGCGTGGCCAGCGATCGCGCGACGTCCTTCGTATGAAAGGCCTTCACGCAGAGAAAGACGAGACCGGCTCCGTGGAGGATTCCGAAGTCGGATCCCGACTGCAGAGAGGGATTGTCCCCCCTCAAGGACTCGTGTCGCGATCCGCCGGCGCGGCTGACGAGCCGCACGGCGGCGCCATTGGCGAGGAATCGGGACGCAAGCAGCGTCCCCAGAGCCCCGCCCCCCACGATTCCTATCGTTTGCGCCATCGACTCCTCCCACAGGCCGTGCCCCGCCTTGACACCTTTCGGACGCGGAGTCTACACTCCGGGCGTATCGATCCTCAATGGACCCCCGGCAACACCCCGACGGTAAGACCCAGGTGAAGCGGCTCCGCGGCGTGATTTTCGACTACGGTAATACCCTCGTACGTCTGGATCCGAGCGTCCGATCGACGCGCACGGACTACGCCGACGTGGTCGCGCGCCCCGGCGCGGCCCGGCTCGGCGCCTATCTCCAGCGCTCGCGGGTGCTCGACGCCGCGGGCGCGCCCGCGTTCGTGGAGCGGTTCCTCGACGTTCGGGAGCGAAACCGGCTGCTCGCCGAGTCGACCGGACGCGAGATTCCGGCGCTCGAATCCCTGCGGGAGACCCTGGTCGCCCTCGGGCTCGCGGTCGGAAAGGACGCGGAGCTCGAGCGCGCGCTCGAGGAGTTCTTTCTCGCCGAGGTGGAGCTGATGCGGCCGATGCCGGGCGCCGGCGAGCTGCTCGAGCTGTTACGAGATGGGGGGATCAGGATCGCCATGCTCTCCAACGCGACGAGCGGCCCGTACATCGAAGAGGTGATTCGGCGCATGGGATGGAGCGGCTGGTTCGATCCGCTCGTGGTCTCGGCGGATATTGGTATTCGGAAGCCGCGAGCGGAAGCCTTCCACGCGGTACTCGGCCGCCTGAACCTGGAGCCGGGCGAGATCGCGATGGTCGGGGACTCGCTCTACCACGACGTCGAGGGGGCGCAGGCTCTGGGTCTGGTTACCGTCCACCTCACCGCCATCCCGAATTACTTCGACGCCAAGGCTACCGGGTTCGCGCGTCCTTCCCATTCGGTCTCGAGCCTCGAGGAGCTGATTCCGCTTCTCTCCTGACGCCCGACCCCACGGGCGGATTCGATCGCATCACTCCCCGCACGAGGCTGCACATGCTCGCTCGCGTATCGAGTTGCGCGACCGTCGGCATCGAGGGTCTCTTCGTCGAGGTCGAGGCCGACCTGGGCGCGGGACTTCCCACCTTCACCATCGTCGGGCTTCCGGACGCCGCCGTCCGGGAGAGCCGGGAGCGCGTGCTCGCGGCGGTGCGAAACTGCGGCTTCGAGTTCCCGGCGCGGAGGATCACAATCAACCTGGCCCCGGCGCACGTGCGGAAGGAGGGGGCGCGCTTCGACCTCCCGATTGCCGTGGCACTGCTTCTGGCATCGGGTCAGATTCCCAACGGGAGGCACGTCGAGGAGGGCATCTTCGTCGGCGAGCTCGCGCTCGACGGGGAGCTGCGCGGCATGCGCGGGATCCTCGCGGTTCTCGCGGCGGTGAAGCGCGAGGGACGGGGCCCGGTGTGGATCCCGCTCGAGAACGCGCGCGAGGCGCGCGCCTTCGGGGGCGTGCCGTTTCTCACCCTGGGCTCGTTGCGCGAGCTCCGCGGGGACGAATCTTCCGTAAGCCGCGCGCCGCGTGACCCTGGGCCGGGAGGCGAGGCGGACTCACCGCGGGGGAGCACTCCCGATCTCTCCGAGGTGCGCGGGCAGGTGGTCTCGCGGAGGGCGCTCGAGGCGGCCGCAGCGGGCGGGCACAATATCCTCTTCGTGGGACCGCCGGGCGCCGGAAAGACCATGCTCGCGAAGCGCCTCCCCGGAATCCTGCCCCCGCTCGGCCGCGAGGAGGCGGTCGAGGTGAGCACCATCCACTCCGTCGCGGGAAGGCTCCCGCCCGGAGCGGGCCTCATTCTCGAGCCCCCGTTCCGAGCGCCGCACCATACGATTTCGGACGCTGGCCTGGTGGGGGGAGGCCGGGGGCCGAGGCCCGGCGAGGTGAGCCTGGCCCACCGGGGCGTTCTCTTTCTCGACGAGCTGCCCGAATTCCACCGGAACGCGCTCGAGGCACTGCGCCAGCCGCTCGAGGAGGGCTACGTTTCGATCGCGCGCGCCGGGGGCGCGACCCTCTTCCCGGCCGCGTTCTCGCTCGTCGCGGCGATGAACCCCTGCCCGTGTGGAAATCGAGGCGATCCTCGGCGCGCGTGCCGGTGCGCTCCGGATGCCGCCGAGCGCTACTGGTCCAAGGTGTCCGGACCGATTCTGGATCGGATCGATCTGGTCCTCGAGGTGCCGGCGGTTCCGATGGAGGATCTGTTCGCGGGAGGCCCTGGAGAGTCGTCTGCAACCGTGCGCGAGCGGGTCGTCCGCGTCCGCGCCCTGGCCTTGGCCCGGGGGTCGTCGCACGGGAGAAATGCGGCCCTGAGCGCGAGGGAGCTGGAGCGGGTGGCGCCTCTGGACCAGGACTCGAGGCAGCTCGTGCGGCGCGCCGCGGAGGCGTTCCGGATCACCGCGCGCGGGGTGATCCGGATCCGGCGCGTGGCGCGGACGATCGCCGACATGGCCGGATCGGAGAGCGTGCGCGCCGAGCACGTGGCCGAGGCGCTGCAGTATCGAATGCCGGCCGGGCCCGCCTAGCGCGCGGATGATAGTATGCTCCGGACTCCCGGATGGCGGGCGCGACCTCGGATCGCGCAGGAGACCCTGAGGAGGATCGATGATGAATCGTGTGGCGGGCTTCACCCATTCGCTGCTCCGGATCGTCGCGGGCTTGTTGTTCATCCATCCAGGCGGGATGAAGCTCTTCGGCTGGTTCGGTGGAATGCCGGCCGGGGTTCCCATGACGCCTCTGCTCTACGTCGCCGGTGCGATCGAGGTGGTGGGCGGCACCCTGATCCTGCTCGGGCTTTTCACGCGGCCCGCGGCGTTCCTTTGCTCCGGCGAGATGGCGTTCGCCTATTTCATCGGACACTTCCCGAGCGGGTTCTGGCCGATCCAGAACCACGGCGAGCCCGCCGTGCTCTTCTGCTTTATCTTCCTGTTCCTCTGGGGGAACGGCGCGGGGCCCATCAGCCTGGATCACTGGATCGCGAGCCGTCGGGCGGCCGCCCGGACGTATCCGGCCCCATCCCCGGCCTAGCCGGGGCGCTACGCGGTTCCGAATCGGCGCGCCGCCTTCGCGCGCGCCTTTGCGGCTTCGACCTCGCGGTCCTTCGGCGGAGCGTTTGTGGTCAGCGCGCCGAGGAGCGCGCGCGCGCTCCGGGCGACCTCGTCCACGGCCCGATCGAAAGCCTCCTGGTTCGACTGAGAAGGTTTCGTGAACCCGCTGATCTTCCGCACGAACTGGAGCGAAGCGGCTCGCACCTCCTCCTCCGTGGTGGGCGGGTCGAAATTGAAAAGCGTCCGGATGTTTCGGCACATGGCTCTTCCCCTCTCGTCATCGAAGCCCTAGGTTGCTCGTACCCTTGGGGTTAGCGTCTCCACAAATAGACAGTCGGGCGTGTCGATCTCGGCCTCCCCCGTTCGTCGCTACAATAGAGAGCCGGGATTCACAGCCGGTCGGGATCGTCCGGCGGCCCGGATCAAGGCCCAATCCAACGTAAGGAGATTACGATGCGATTCATGGTGATCGTCAAGGCCGACAAGAACTCGGAGGCGGGCGTCCTGCCCGACAAGAAGATCCTCACGGAGATGGGGAAGTTCAACGAGGAGCTGGTGAAGGCGGGCGTGATGCTCGCCGGCGAGGGGCTGCAGCCGAGCTCCAAGGGCGCGCGCGTCAAGTTCTCCACCAGCGGGAAGCGGATCGTGACCGACGGGCCATTCGCCGAGACGAAGGAGCTGGTCGCGGGCTTCTGGCTGTGGCAGGTGAAGTCGAAGGAAGAGGCGATCGAGTGGCTCAAGCGCGCTCCCTTCGGCGGGGACACCGAGGTCGAGATCCGGCAGGTATTCGAGACGGAGGATTTCGGCGCCGAGTTCACCCCCGAGCTGAGGGAGCAGGAAGAGCGCGTGCGCGCGCAGATCAGCGGCAAGCGCTAGCGGCCTTGCGCTGAGGGATCGAAGATGGTGTGATCGGTGGCCGTGGCGGCCACCGACACACATCGCGCGATCGACGCGGTCTGGAGGATCGAGTCCCCGAGGCTCATCGCCGGGCTCGCACGGATGGTGCGCGATGTCGGCCTGGCCGAGGATCTGGCGCAGGACGCGCTCGTCGTCGCGCTCGAGCGGTGGCCGGAGTCGGGCATCCCGGACAACCCGGGGGCCTGGCTCATGGCCACCGCGAAGCGCCGCGCCATCGACCTCTTCCGACGGGCGAAGCGGCTCGAGCGGAAGCACGAGGAGCTGGGCCGTGAGATCGATGCCGGGCGGGGGAGCGAGGCAGCGGACCTAGACGCGGCGATCGACGACCACGTGGGCGACGATCTCCTTCGCCTCCTGTTCATCTCCTGCCATCCGATCCTTCCGTCCGAGGGGCGCGTCGCGCTCACGCTCCGCCTGCTCGGAGGCCTGACGACGGGCGAGATCGCCCGCGCGGTCCTCGTCCCCGAGCCGACCGTCGCCCAGCGGATCGTCCGCGCGAAGCGGACCCTCGCCGAGGCGGGCGTTCCTTTCGAGGTTCCCCGCGGCGCCGAGCTCGCCGCACGTCTCTCCTCGGTGCTCGAAGTCATCTACCTCATCTTCAATGAGGGCTATTCGGCGACGGCCGGCGACGATTGGATGCGGCCGGGGCTCTGCGAGGACGCGCTCCGCCTCGGCCGTGTTCTGGCCGGGCTCGCTCCGGAAGAGGCTGAGGTCCACGCCCTCGTCGCCCTGATGGAGATCCAGGCGTCCCGCTCGGGAGCGCGCACCGGCGCCTCGGGAGAGCCCGTGCTTCTGCTGGACCAGGACCGCGCGCGCTGGGATCAGCTCCTCATCCGCCGCGGTCTTTCGGCACTCGAGCGCGCCGGGGAGCTGGCGGGCGTGATCCCGGGTCCCTACGCGCTCCAGGCCGCGATCGCAGCCTGTCACGCGCGGGCGCGCACCGCCGAGGAAACCGACTGGGCGCGGATCGCGGCGCTCTACGCCGCGCTCTCCCAGGTCGCCCCCTCCCCGGTTGTTGATCTGAATCGCGCGGTCGCGGTTTCGATGGCGTCCGGTCCGGCCGAGGGGCTCAGGCTCGTTGATGCGATCGTCTCCGACCCCTCGCTGGCCAGGTATCACCTTCTCCCGAGCGTGCGCGGCGACCTTCTGGCCAAGCTCGGGCGGCTGAGCGAGGCGCGCGCGGAGTTCGAGCGCGCGGCATCGCTCACGCGGAACGCGCGCGAGCGGAAGCTCCTACTCACGCGCGCCGCGGCGTGCGCGCGCGAGGCTGAGCCGGAGCTGCCGTCCGGGGGAGAACCCCGTTGACTTCGGGGTACAGAGTCGATAGCGTTGCCCGGCGTTGGACCCTTACCCACACACACTCATGGTCCCGTTCAACCGCGTCTTTCGAAATCGTGTCGCCCTTTGCGGCGCCGTTGCATTAATCCTCGTGGCGGGCGCCGCTCGGGCGGAATCCGAGCCGGCCAAAGCGGCGAAAACAGCGACAAGGGCCCCCCGGACCAAGGCATCCACGTCCACGGCCGCCGCTCCCGTCGTTTCCGTGGAAGAAGGCCTTCAGCAAACGAAAAAATCGCCGAAAGATCCCAATGCCTACCTGGCACTCGGCGGCGCATACCGCCGGGCCGGCCGATACCAAGAGGCCGTGGACACGTACAAGAAGCTTCTCGTTTTCGCTCCCAACAATTCAACCGCGCACGTGAGCCTCGGGGCCGTGTACATGGACCTCAAGCGCCCGGATGACGCGGAGCGCGAGTTCCGGAGGGCCCTCAAGCTCAATCCGAATGATCCGGGCGCGCATTACAACATGGGGAATTTCTTCGTCGCGAAGGGGCGCCGCGACGATGCGCTGGGCGAGTTTCGGAGAGCCACCGAGCTGAGCCCTCCGATCGCGGACGCATGGGTCAGCATGGGGCTGATCCAGGCGGAGCTGGGGAAGCAGGAAGAGGCCACACAGGAATACAAGAAGGCCCTCGCCATCGATTCGACCAACGTCCGCGCGCTGACGAATCTCGCGAACAGCATGTACTCGCAGGGAAAGATTCCGGAAGCGACCGCGCTCTACCGCAAGGCGCTCCAGTCCGACGCGAATAACCAGGAAGCAAACTACAACATGGGGGTCGCTTTCGCGGATGCTCAGATCTTCAAACAAGCGCTCAAGTACTGGAAGCGGGTCGTGGAGATCGACTCCACGTCGACCGTCGGAGAGAGCGCGAAGAGCAGTATCCAGATCCTGGAAGATTTTCTCAGCTCCCAGCAGGGAAAGACCGTCCAGCAGAGCCCGAGCGGGGTCACCATCGAGAAGCATTAGCTCCCCACTTTCCCGAGAATCCGGCTTAGGCCTGTTCGCCAGGAGGCCAGGACTCATGCCCAAGCGCCCCAACCGCCGCGTCCATGTTCTCGCGATCACCGCATTCCTCCTTTCCACCGGCTGCGCTTCGCACGGACGGCCCCAGGCCGTGCCGGAATCCGCCGCGCCGCCCCCTGAGACCGGGGCGCGCGCTTCCGCGCCCCAGAAGGCCGCCTCCCGGCAGCAGGAGTCGCGGCGGAACGTCGAGGCGGGAAACGAGCTCATGAAGCGCGGGCAGTACGACGAAGCGGAGCGCTCGTTCCGGCTCGCCCTCGAGGCCGATCCGGGATCGCTCGAGGCGGTCGCGGGGCTGGGCCGCGTCGCCGTTCAGCGCGGCCAGTACTCCGAGGCGGTGCCCTTATTGGAGAGGGCGACGCGGGTATCGAGCCAGATCGTCTCGGCCTTTCAGGCCCTCGGCGACGCCTACGCGGCGACCGGTGATCTGGAAAAGGCGGCCGGCGCCTACAGACAGGCCGTGGCGCTCTCCCCGGAGGGTCTGGATTCCCGCCTCTCGCTCGCGCATTCGCTGATCGAGATCGGGGAATACGGCGAAGCGGAGACCATCTGCGCGCGCTCCATGCGGATGGCCCGAGACGACCCGGCAGGGCTCTCCCGGGTCCATCAGGCGCTGGGCGAGCTCTACTGCCGCCAGGGCATGAGCCCCGCGGCCATGTCGGCCTACTACAAGGCCGCGGAGCTGAATCCGCGGGACGCGGATATCACCCGCGGACTCGCCGATTGCGCCATCCGCGCGGGACTCTATGCCGAAGCGGCTGCGGCGTATACGAAGCTCCTCCAGCTCGCGCCCCTCGATTTGTCGGCGAAAAAGCAGCTCGCCTGGGTAAACTTCAAATTGGAGCGGTACCCGCTCGCGATCAGCCACTACGAGGCGATCCGGGACTCGCTGGGGACCGTCGACCGGTACTATCTCGCGCAGGCTTACGCCAAATCGAACAAGGTAGACCGCGCCGTCGAGCAATTCCGCGAAGTGGTTCGGCTGGACAAGGAGAACTACAAAGGGGTTTACTGCAACATGGCGTACGCGTATTACGACGCGAACCGCTATGAGAGCGCGATCAAGGCCGTCCACGAGGGGCTCGCGACCGACAGCTTGAGCGCTTGTCTGCACTTCTGCTGGGCCCAGGCGCTGGACAAGCTGGGCCGCCACAAGGACGCGATCCCGATTTTCGAGGCAGCCCTGGGAGATCCCGCGTATGCCGACGCCGCCAAACGGGAGCTGGAGCGGCAACGCCGAATCGTGCGGCTGCTCCAATCGAAGTAGGACCCGATCACGGGTTGAACCCACCACCGAGGAGGAACGATGTTTTCAAAGAGTATGCGATGTGCGTTTTTGGGAGCGGCCTTGACGATGCTGGTGGCCGGTGCCGCGTCGGCGGATGATGCGGCGACGAAGGCTCCGGCCGCGAAGGCGGCCAAGCCCGCCGCGAAGGCCATGAAGCCCGCGGCGAAGGCGACTGCGGATGAGGTGGGTATCCTGGATACGTCGAAGGGACGCATGGTCGTGGAGTTCTGGGAGAAGGACGCGCCCCAGACGGTCGCGAACTTCAAGAAGCTCGCGCGCCAGGGTTACTACGACGGCACGGGCTTCCATCGGATCATCAAGAATTTCATGATCCAGGGCGGGGATCCCAAGTCCAAGAATCCGAGCGCGACGGATCTTGGCACCGGCGGTCCCGGCTACACCATCAAGGATGAATTCAATTCGCACCCGCACGTCAAAGGCGTTCTCTCGATGGCCAACACCGGAACGCCCAACTCCGCGGGCTCGCAGTTCTTCGTCATGCACGGCACGGCGCCCAGCCTGGACGGCCATTACACCGCCTTCGGCCACCTGATCTCCGGCATGGACGTGCTGGACAAGATCGCGAACTCGCCGACGGGCCCGAACCCCTCGATGCCCGGAGAGAATTCGAAGCCGATGGAGTGGACCACGCTCAAGAGCGTGAAGGTCATGTCGAAGAACGCCTACCAGGCCAGCAAAGCCGCCTCGACCAAGCCCACCGAGGTGAAGTCGAGCATGGGCGGCGGCACCGGCATGGACATGAAGGGCACGGAGTCGAAGCCCGCCGCAAGCGCCGGTCAGACCGAAGCCTCGGGTCATCCCGGCGCCGACACGGTCAACAAGGCGAAGGAAACCTCACAGACCCCGGGCGGCGAGACCGGGAATGGGGGCGCGACCGGAGAGGAAAGCGGCAAGTAGCCCCTCCTATCGAGGCATCAGGGGCCGGGCGGCGATTGCGCTCGGCCCCTTTACTTTGTTAACCTGAGCGGGTCTCGGAGGCACCATTGTCCCGCATCTACCTCGATCACAACGCCAGCACAGCCGTGCGCCCCGAAGTCCTCGAGGCGATGCTCCCCTATTTCGGCGAGCATTTCGGGAACGCGTCCAGCGCGCACGCCTTCGGCCAGGAGGCGAAGGGGGCCATCGAGGAGGCGAGAGCCCACGTGGCGGCCCTCATGAACGCCACGCCCGCCGAGATCGTGTTCACGAGCGGCGGAACCGAGGCGGACAATATGGGCGTGATCGGCGGCGCGCGGGCGCTCCCCTTCAAGGGACGTCACGTGATCGTGAGCCAGATCGAGCACGATGCGGTGCGTCACGCGGCGGACGCGCTCGAGCGGGAGGGGTACACGGTGACCCGCGTGGGTCCGGACGCGCGCGGCGTCGTCCACGCGGACGCGGTCGCCGAGGCCATCCGCCCCGACACGGCGCTCGTCTCGGTCATGGCCGCGAATAACGAGACAGGCGTTGTGCAGCCGGTCGCCGAGATCGGCGCGGTGTGCGCCAAGCGGGGAGTCGCGTTCCACGTGGACGCCGTTCAGGCCGCGGGCAAGGTTCGGATCGACGTCCAGGCCTGGCAGGCGACGATGGCCACGATCGCGGGGCACAAGTTCTACGCGCCGAAGGGCGTCGGCGCGCTCTACGTGAAGCGGGGGTTCAAGCCGGTGCCGCTCCAGTTCGGCGGCGAGCACGAGAAGGGACGGCGGCCCGGAACCGAAAACGTGCCCGCCATCGTCGGTCTCGGCAAGGCCTCGGAGCTGGCGTGGAGCGAGCTTAAGGAGAGCGCTCCCCGTATCGGTCGCCTTCGGGACCGTCTCGAAGCGACCCTGATCGCGCGCGTGCCGAGCGTGGTCCGCCACGGGGGCGACGCCGTCCGCGTTCCCAATACCTCCCACCTCTCCTTCGTCGGCGCCGAGGGGGAGCATCTGATCCTCTCGCTCGACATGAAGGGGATCGCGGTGTCCAGCGGCGCGGCATGCAAGGCGGGCTCCGCGCATCCTTCGCACGTGCTCCTTGCCATGGGCGTTTCGCGGCAGGTCGCCCAATCCGCGGTGCGCTTCAGCCTGGGCCGATGTAGCACCGAGCAGGAAATCGATCGCGTGCTGGAGATTCTACCCGCCGTGGTGTCCAAGCTTCGCGCCGCATCGCCCGCCGCAGCTTCCTGATCGCTCCCATGACAAACTTCATCCCCGAAACTCCCTCGACGATTCTCGTCGCCATGAGCGGCGGGGTGGATTCTTCGGTCGCGGCCGCGATGCTCGCCGAGCGCGGGCACACGGTGATCGGGGTCACCATGAAGCTCTGGTGCTACGCCGAGGGGAAGAGCCCCAGCCGCGGCTGCTGCACGCTGGAGGCGATCGACGACGCTCGGGCGGTCGCGCGGCGCATGGGATTCCGGCACTACGTTCTGAACCTCGAGGAGGGCTTCCGCGAGCACGTGATCGAGGATTTCGTGGGGGAGTATCTCTCGGGGCGCACACCCAACCCCTGCGTGCAGTGCAACAACTGGCTCAAATTCGGGGAGCTGATGCGCCGCGCCGAAAGCTTCGGCTGCGACTACGTGGCCACGGGACACTACGCGCGTCGCGGATTCGACGCGGAGGGGCGCGCCACGCTCGAGCGCGCGGCGGACCACGCCAAGGACCAGTCCTACGTGCTGTGGGGGCTTTCGCAGACGACCCTCCGGCGCTCGCTCTTTCCGCTCGGGCATCTCCCGAAGGCGGACGTGAGGGAGAAGGCGCGCGAGCTTCAGCTTCCCGTCGCCGACAAGCGGGAGAGCCAGGACATCTGTTTCGTGGAGGGGAGGACCTACCTCGAATTCCTGCGCGAACGGTTTCCGGAGCGGCTCGAGAAGTCGAAGCCGGGGGAGGTGCGCGACGCATCCGGGCGCGCGCTCGGAAAGCACGAGGGGGTTCACTCCTTCACCATCGGGCAGCGACGAGGGCTCAACATCTCCGTGGGATCGAGGGTCTACGTGAGCGGGATCGACGCCGCGACCGGAACCGTCACCGTGGATCGGGAGGAGGCGCTCTTGAAGCGCCGCGCCCGACTCTCGAGGGTGAGCTACGCGTCGGGAGAGCTTCCCACGGAGCCGCGCCAAGTACTCGGCAAGATCCGCTATCTCCATGTCCCCGCGCCGGCGGTGCTGACGCCGGGGGAGGGGGGCGCCGCGACCGTCGCGTTCGCGGAGCCTCAACGGGCCATGACGCCCGGGCAGTCGCTCGTGCTGTACGACGGCGAGCGGGTCGTAGCCGGCGGTGTGATCGAGGAAGTTTGCTGAGGCGGTCTTGAAGCGAGCGCGCGGAAAGGCGGTGGGTCGGCCCGCGCCGAAGCCTCGCGGGTCGAAGCGATCCCTCGGGGCCGGCCGGGCGGCGACGCCGGGGGCGCGCGCGATCGCATCCTGCGCGAACGTTCTCGATTTCGAGGCGATCGCCCGCTCCCGGTTGGAGCGGGCCTTCTACGATTACTACGCCGGCGGAGCCGAGGACGAGCGCACGCTCGCGGCGAACCGCGGTGCCTTCGCCGAAGTGTTCCTCCGGCCCCGCGTGCTCGTGGACGTGAGCCGCATCCAGACGGCGGGACCGGTTCTGGGCTCGCAGGTATCCATGCCGGTGCTCGTCGCACCCACCGCGTTCCACCGCCTCGCCCATCCCGACGGCGAGCTCGCGACCGCGCGCGCCGCCGGGGCCGCGCGCACCCTCATGGTCGCGAGCACCATCGCGACGTACACGATCGAGGAGATCGCCCGGGCTGCGACCGCGCCGCTCTGGTTTCAGCTCTACGTCTACAAGGACCGCGGACTCGCCCGGAATCTGATCCAGCGGGCCGAGAAGGCGGGTTATCGAGCGCTCTGCCTCACGGTGGACACGCCGCATCTGGGCAGCCGTGAGAGGGATTTCCGGAACAGGTTCACGCTGCCGGCGGGGATCGAGATGCGGAACCTCGCGGAGGCGGGTATCGACGCGTCCAGGCTGGGGGATTCCTTTCGCTCCTACGTCCACCGGCAGCTCGATTGCTCGCTCACGTGGGACGCGGTCGAGTGGCTTCGTGGCGAGACGAAGCTTCCGCTCGTCCTGAAGGGAATCATCGCCGCCGAGGACGCGGTGCTCGCGGTCGAGCGGGGCGTGGACGGCATCATCGTGTCGAACCACGGCGGGCGGCAGCTCGACGGCACGGAGGCTACCCTCCACGCGCTACCCCGCGTGGTCGATGCGGTGGCGGGACGGGCCGAGGTGTTCATGGATGGAGGCGTTCGGCGCGGCACCGACGTGGTCAAGGCGCTCGCGCTTGGCGCGCGCGCGGTGCTGGTGGGGCGTCCCTGCCTCTGGGGCCTGGCGGCGGCGGGAGAAGAGGGGGTCCTGCGCGTCTTGGAGATGTTCCGGCAGGAGCTGATGCTGGCGATGGCGCTCTGCGGCTGCCCCGACCTGGGCGCGATCGACCGTTCGCTGATCGCGAGCGCATGACCGTGCGCGAGCGGCCCCATCTCATGCGTCTTCGCGTTCCGGGGCCGCTCCTCCCCGCGTGGGCTCTTCTGCTCCTGCTCGCCTCCGCCGCGCCGACTCGGGGTGGAGGAGCCCCCGTTCCGTCCGGATCGAAGAAGCCCGCGCCGGCGGCGCCCCAGGTAACGGGAAATGCCTCCATCATCCCCGACTTGAGCCGGTACTTCGACACCTGGCTCTGGGTGAAGAGCGAGGGGCTGGTCGCGACCTCCGACCCCGGGACGAAAGGGGTCTCGAGGACCCTCATCCTGAATCCGGACCTCACGTATGAATTCCATCAGCGCCGAGACACCCGCGACAGCCTCCTCTGCCGCGGGCGCTACTTCTTCTCCGAGGAGTCGGGCGAAGGACGCGAAACGGCGGATTTCCTCGACTTCGAAGGGTGGTTCGAGCCTTACGAGCGCCGGATGGCCGCTGATTTCTCCGGGCGCGATACACTCCTCCTCGCCGGGGAGGGCTGCCCGAACTGTCCCGAGCATACGTTCGTCCGCGGACAGACCGCGTCCTTTCAGGGCGCGGTCAAGCGGGGCGAGCGCTTCCAGCGCGATCTCTGGGACGGGCTCCGGATCGAGCTCGATCCGACCGACCTGGGATGGGAGATCGCCGTCCGCGACACGACGCGCGCGGAGGAGAACCTGGCCCGCCTCACGCCCCCCCTGCATGGTCCCAATCCCAGAGACATCGAGGGGTGGCACTTCCGGAATCAGGCGAATACGGGGCCCAATAAGGGAGACCTGAACGTTCCGCAGCGGGAGCGGTGGTTCATCTTCTCGCGCGAGGTCGGGCGCGGCATCCAGCCGCTGGACGCGACGGCCGAGGTGACCGAGGAGGAGGTCGAGCGGGTGGGAGCGCAGGGCCGGGGGGCGCTTACGATCGAGGAGGTGGTCCTGACCCCGCCGAAGCCCAGCGAGAGAGCGGGCATTGAATCCATGCGCTTCACGGTCGTGATCGAAGAGGCCCGCGCGAGGGCTCGAGGCACCGCGGGGCGGCCTTGAGCGAGACACCCCGCGCCCCCAAGCGCGTGACCATCCGGTATTGCCCTGTCTGACTGGTGAAGACCGCCATCGCGACCCGTGTGGCCGCGGAGATGAAGAAGGAAGGCGCCCAGGTTACGCTCGAGCGCGGGGGAGTGGGCGAGCTGACCGTTTCGGTCGACGGCCGTGAAATCGTGCACTCGAAGCGCTTCTGGTACCCGAATCCCTGGAGCGTGATGCGCCGCGTGCGAAACGCGGTTCGAGGCTTCCCCGGCCTGAGCGATCCCGCCTAGCGCGTCCGCCGCTTCGCCACGAGCGCCGCGTCGAGCATGCGGCGCGCCTCGGCGTGGAGCGGATTCAAGCGCAGCGCGGCGGTGAACGCCGCGATTCCGTCATCCAGGCGGTTCTGGGCCAGGTAGATCGCCCCCCGTTTGTAGTTCAGCTCCGCAAGTTCCAACGGATCCTCCTCCTTGAGCTGGTGCATCGAGAAGGCCTTCTGGTTCGCCTCGAGCGCCTCGGTCATGCGCCCCGTCTTGTAGTAAACGGCCGTGAGCCCGTCCCACGAGGTGACATTCGCCTGACGCGATCCGAGCAGGAAGAGGCGCTCGGCGTCCTCCCAGCGGCTTTGCTCC
>Ga0066710_100002994_pt1 | contig 14093 bp, 11 predicted proteins | sample GraSoiAngelo_159_FD_79666 | JGI IMG/M metagenome (GOLD analysis project Ga0066710, IMG submission 79666) | Grasslands soil microbial communities from the Angelo Coastal Reserve, California, USA - 14_1009_16_40cm | ecosystem: Environmental > Terrestrial > Soil > Grasslands | place: USA...
AGGAGCCAAAACCCGCAGAAGGAAAGCAAGAAAGACTGAGAAGAACGCAGCAAAATCCAACAGTGCCCCGGCCATTCATTAGGCAGCCTCCAAAAAATGGGGTGAACGTGGGCCTACTGGAACGCTCTAGCTAACAACGGAAAGGAACTAGTGTCAACGAAAGAATGCGCAGAGCGTAGGGAAGTTTAAACTAAGGACGTCCATCCAACTCAGGCGGGCCAGGATGCTTCCAACCGGGAAGGGGATAGTCCTGCTTGGGACTTTTGCAGTTTCCGTCGGGAGAGTTCATGAAATCTGGGAATTGGACGACGATGCGGAGAGCGTCGGTGGTGGGCGCCTGTGTGGCCGTGCTTTTCATAAATTATGCGGCGCGGGCTCAGGAGACTAAGGAGAAAGTCGCGGTCAATGATGTGGAGCGCGCTTACGTGGTGCATTTGCCTAAGGGATACGATCAGGAGCGGAAGTATCCCGTGGTGATCCTGCTGCATGGGATGAATCAGGACGCGGACGACATGGAGCGCCTGACGCACTTCAACGATCTCGCGGACAAGGACAGCATTATTGCGGTCTATCCCAGCGCGCTGCATGGACGGTGGAATGTGGGCGTCCGTCCCGAGGCGCAGCGGATGGGCATGGGACCGGGTGGACGGAGACGAGGAGGGTATCCGGGCGGCGGACATCCCGGTGGCGGAGGGGGATATCCGGGTGGAGGTTATCCGGGAGGTGGAGGAGGCTACCCGCGACGGGGCGGAGGATACCCGGGCGGTGGGCGGCCGGGCGGACAGCGTCCCGCAGAAAACCGGGCTGCACCGGCAGATGACATTGAGTTCCTTCATCAGATGCTGGACCAGATGGCAGGGAAGTTTTCTGTGGACACGACGCGCATCTATGCCACGGGGCTGTCGGAGGGCGGGTTCATGGCGATGAAGGCCGGATGCTCCTTGTCGGACCGCATCGCAGCGATTGCGCCGGTGGGGGCGGCCATGCCGAAGACGATGATCTGTTTACCGTCGCGTCCGGTGCCAGTAGTGATAATCAACGGGACGTCGGATCCGGTGGTGCCGTACGGAGGTGGTACCGAGCACAATCTCGAGGTGAAGGTTATCTCGGTGGAGGATACGGCATAAGCGTGGGCTAAGATTGATCGCTGCACGGAAAAGCCGTCGCAGACGAAGTTGCCGGCGCGTGAAAAAGGTGGCATGGAGACGAAGGTTGAGACCTACGATGGTTGCCACGAGGGCGCGCAGGTGGTTTCGTTCAGCGTGAAAGGTGCGGGCAATACCTGGCCCGGCGGCGAACAGTACCAAGTCGAGAAGCAAGTCGGGAAAACCAGCCAGGATTTGAATGCCAACGAAACGATATGGAGCTTTCTGGTGACCAAGAAGCTTGCAGCGAAGGGTGGCACCGACAGCAGCCCGGGCGCGAAATAGTTTTCTGACAGACGAAAGACCTGCCAACGTTAGGATAGACATTCGCGTCTTTCTCGGATTTCAATAGATAGGCGGTTAATGCATCCCCTCGCGAAGGAGCGAGTGAAGCACGCCGCGTGAAGAGACTGCTGAGAAAGTCAACTCGCTGAGCTGATGCGACCTCAGTGGCTGAACAGTTTGCTGAAAACTCGATTGCGGTTCTGTCTTGAAAGGGCGCGGCTTCCAGCCGCGCCGTAAGTACCACAAAATCAATCGTGGCTTCAGCCACTGAGGGCAGATCCGATCAGCGAGTGAGTCTTTCACCAAACTGCAAAGCAAGCGAAGGTATACCATGTCAACCTCTAAGGACAGCCTCAAGGAACTCAAAGAACGCCTCGCCCGCTATCGGGAAGCCAACATCGGCGTAATCGGGAGGAAGTCAGGGAAGTGGACCTCGCGTCCGGTCTGGTTTGTTCTGGAAGGCGACAAGGTTCTCCTGCTGCCGGTGGAGGGCTCAGTTACGCAGTGGTACAAGAACATCCTTGAGAACCCTTCGATTCGGATTGACGCGCGAGGTGCGCGGGGAGAATTCCGCGCCGTCCCGGTGACCGACGCAAAGTCGGTGAAATCGGTGGTCGAGAGGTTTCGGGAGAAGTACGGAGCGAAGGATGTGAAAAAGTATTATTCGAAGCTCGATGTCGCGGTTTTTGTCCTGTTGGACTGATCGAATCTTTGGTCGAATTCTGTCTGCAGTCCATATTATGTGTGGCCGCCGCGCTCCACGATCAGGCGCATCGCTGCGCGATTCACCCAGTCCTGATCGTGGAAGCTTTCGCCCCATGCCAGCGGAGTGACTTCCCGGTATTCGTGCATAGAATCGTCGCGGACGAAGCGCAGGCGTTTTCGCAGCGAAGCGCGAGCGTTGGGATCGGCACCGTGGTCAAGAAGCAGACGGGCGAAGGCGGCGTCCTGCTGTAGTCTGCAGCGGTAGGGCTGCGACACCACGCATCCGAATAGAGCGGTATGGCCGCCGAATCCGTCAGAGTCGACCTCGGCCTTGGCGTTCACGTTCATTCCACGCGTGATCAGCCAACGGGCAATTTCAATCTCGTCGAAATCGACGCAGAGGTGCAGCAGCGTCGTGCCCGCCAAGGGCGTGCCGTGCAGCCCAAGAGAATGGTCGGTGCTACAGCCAACCTCGGGTGGATAGATTTCCTCGTGGGAGAAGGTGCGAGTCAGCAGATGAGGGTCGCGAGCGAGATGGGCGTCGAGCAGGTCGATGCGGCCGCGGTGTACGGCCATTGCAGGCGTGGCGGGAAGATGGATGCCACGCACGGAGAGGAGTTCGAGACATTCATGTTTGCCCTTGGGCCAGCGGGAATAGGTCTGGAGGAGTAATGCGATCGGTGCGAGGCGGTCGCCGTGCTCGTCGGCAAATTTGGCGCTGAGTTCGAACAGGAGCGACAGACCCTTCGCGTTCAGCGTTTCACATGGGCCCATCACGCAGCCGGGTGCGGGACGTGCGCCCATGGCGTACAGGTGACGCGCGGTCTCGATCTTGCCTTGCAGACAGGCGCGGTCGAATGCGTGCTGAACGTCCGTCGCGCCGAGATCACGGAGCATCTGTATGATCGCGTCCTGGCCGACGTTCGCGGCATACGACATCGGCGGACCCCAGTTGCTGTCCGGCAAACCACGGGCGGCGTCGTGCAGGAGCCGAGGATCTCTCAACACCAGGTTGCGAACTGCATCGACATCTCCGCGCCAGATGGCGTCGGTCATGCGGCAGGCGGTGACGAGGCGCGGCCAGCTTGGCAGGCCGTAGCTGCGGGCCAGCGCTAGTTGCGCGTCGGCGAGCTTGGCGTCGCCGGCCTCGATTGCTTTTGGATGATGCTTGCGTAACTCGACCACGGCAGAGGGATCGCCTTGCCGAATGGCGCGCAGCAGATCCTTGGCCTGATGCTTGAGTTGTTCGAGGTTGGGGCGGACAGGAAAGTGGCGATCGTGGAACTGACGCGCACCCATGACGGACCTCCTTTGCGGTCGTGGGCCCGGAGTCCGCTGTGTCGGGCGAGAAAGGAGGTTTGTGTGAACCCTGTTTTCAGTTATCGCTCAGGTGGACTCGGTCCTGCCCGCGGACGGGGGGGCGTCCTGTACGCCGGGGGTAGTATAGCGCAAGGCTGGGCGCGCGGGGCTCAACTCGGCCTGATTCCTGAAGTCTCTGAGAATCACGGCCGCGATGTCGGGTGGCCGCTCGGAAATATTGGAGAACTGAATCTCAGTCAGTTGGGACGTGGTCCCTTGAACCGATATAGTTCATGCAAGAGTGGCAAGAGAACCGCCATCGCGATGGCGACACGTGCGGGGTGCTGATATGGGTTCATAGTTGACGTCACCAAGGTGCCGTCAACGTGGTACGAGATGGTATTTCGGGGCTCAGGGCATGAATATGCACCAATAAAACCAACCAGATAACCAAGGGCTCCGAGAAAAACATCCTTGAAGAATCCGCGCGTGCCGCACTCTGTTATCAACGAAGCAATCCATCCGCTGACGGCGCCAATCACCATGCCGGCTAGGATATACACGATCAGATAGATGAGCGAGACAATGGGCGAAACAGGAAACACATCGCTACTAATGCTGCGGGCGGCATCAACTTCCAAATTGAGACACTACTACCCTTTTGGTGGGTTTGACCCCACCCATCCAACGTGTTATAAATGCCCGTTTTGCACCGGGACGCCGGGAATAGAGTCTTAATTTCTCCGGCGGGTTGTAGAATTCAGCCCAGATGCGAAACCCGACGCGGCCAAACTCCAACCCACTTCAGGTCTTGCGGTGGAAGCGTGTTCGGAAATCCGGAAACAATCCTCTCCAGCTCGATGGGCAAGCGACGGTAAGACCGTGGCTCGCGAGCCTGAGCGGTTGCTTTTGGAGGCGCTGCCTTAACACGTTGATAAATTCCTGATAACCGATTCATCTGGAGGATCTCTTATGCGCACCTGGCTCGCCACCGTTGCGTTCCGAGGATGCCGTATAGCTGGTAGTTCCCTGAAAATGCTTTCATTGGGAAAGATTGTGGCCCTGGCCGCGCTCCTCACTCTCGGCGCCGTCACGGCTCTGGCTCAGCCAGCAAGCGAGGCGGCGGGCGGCGAAGCGTCGCTGAAGCTGCCCGACCTGACGCAGGTCAGCTTTCTGGAGGGAATGATCGATGGTCGCCGGCTGCTGATGATCGGCATCCTGTTCTGCATTTTCGGGCTTGGCTTCGGGATGGTCATCTATATGCGTCTCAAGAGCCTGCCCGTCCACCGGGCGATGCGGGAAATCTCGGAGCTGATTTACGAGACCTGCAAGACTTATTTATTGACGCAGGGCCGCTTCATTCTGCTGTTGTGGGCCTTTATCGCGGTCATCATTCTGCTTTACTTCGGCGTTCTGCAACACATGGAAGCCATGCGCGTGGTGATCATTCTAGGCTTCAGTCTGGTCGGGATCGCGGGTAGCTACGGCGTGGCCTGGTTCGGTATTCGCGTGAATACGTTCGCGAACTCGCGGACGGCGTTCGCTTCGTTGCCGGGCAAGCCGTATCCGGTGTACCAGATTCCGCTCGAGGCCGGCATGAGCATCGGCATGATGCTGATCAGCGTGGAGTTGCTGATCATGCTGATCATTTTGCTGTTCGTTAAGGGAGACTATGCCGGGCCGTGCTTCATCGGATTCGCCATAGGCGAATCGCTGGGCGCGGCGGCGCTGCGTATTGCGGGCGGCATCTTCACCAAGATTGCTGACATCGGCTCGGACTTGATGAAGATCGTCTTCAAGATCAAAGAAGACGATGCTCGTAACCCGGGCGTGATCGCGGATTGCACCGGCGACAACGCGGGCGACTCGGTAGGGCCGTCAGCAGACGGCTTCGAAACCTACGGCGTCACAGGCGTGGCGCTGATTACGTTCATCCTGTTGGGCGTGAAAGATCCCACAGTGCAGGTGCAGTTGCTGGTGTGGATCTTCGTGATGCGCGTGATGATGCTGGTGGCCAGCGCGGTCTCCTACTTTCTCAACGGCGCGATCGCCAAGGGTAAGTACGGAAACGCGAGCGAGATGAACTTTGAGGCGCCGCTGACTTCGCTGGTCTGGATTACCTCGCTTGTTTCGATCGGACTGACCTACCTGGTTTCGCACTACATCATTCCCGACCTTGGTGGCGATACCTCGCAGTGGTGGAAGCTGGCAACGATCATCTCGTGTGGAACGCTGGCGGGTGCGGTCATCCCCGAACTGGTCAAGGTCTTCACGTCCACCGAATCGCGGCACGTGAAGGAAGTCGTAATCTCTGCGCAGGAGGGCGGAGCCTCGCTGGGCATCTTGTCGGGCTTCGTCGCAGGCAACTTCTCCGGATACTATCTCGGCCTCTCGATGATGGGCCTGATGGCCGTCGCCTACTACATGAGCACGATGGGACTGGCGGTGGCGGCTGGCATGCTGGCGCCAGCCGTCTTTGCTTTCGGGCTTGTGGCCTTCGGCTTCCTCGGCATGGGACCGGTAACCATCGCCGTCGATTCCTACGGGCCGGTGACAGACAATGCGCAATCCGTATATGAGCTCTCGCTGATCGAGCAGGTTCCAAACGTAGAGGCCGAGATCAAGAAAGACTTCAACATGGCCGTCAGCTTCGACCGGGCCAAGCATCTGCTCGAAGCCAATGACGGCGCGGGCAATACTTTCAAGGCCACGGCGAAGCCGGTGCTGATCGGCACGGCGGTGGTCGGCGCCACGACCATGATTTTCTCCATCATCATGGCGCTCACCAACGGGCTCACGGCGAACGTGGACAAGCTTTCGCTGCTCCATGCGCCCTTCTTCCTCGGCCTGATCACAGGCGGCGCCATGATCTACTGGTTCACGGGCGCATCCACGCAGGCAGTGACCACGGGCGCCTATCGCGCAGTCGAGTTCATCAAGGCAAACATCAAGCTCGAAGGTGTCACCAAGGCATCCGTTGCCGACAGCAAGAAGGTGGTCGAAATCTGCACCAAGTACGCGCAGAAAGGCATGCTGAACATCTTCATTGCGGTGTTCTTTGGCACGCTGGCCTTCGCCTTCGTGGAGCCGTTCTTCTTCGTCGGCTACCTTATCTCCATCGCGGTCTTCGGACTCTACCAGGCAATTTTCATGGCGAACGCCGGGGCTGCCTGGGACAATGCCAAGAAGATCGTGGAAGTCGAAATGAAGCAGAAGGGCACTCCGCTTCACGATGCCACCGTGATCGGCGATACGGTGGGCGATCCGTTCAAGGACACTTCATCGGTGGCACTGAACCCGGTGATTAAGTTCACCACGTTATTCGGGCTGCTGGCGGTGGAACTGGCCGTGACTTTATCGCGCGATCAGGGATCAACCATCACGAACGCCCTGGCCCTGGCATTCTTCGTGGTGTCGTTCTTCTTCGTCTACCGTTCGTTCTACGGGATGCGGATTCGGTCGGGCGGCGCTGAATAGCTACCTGCCGGTGGCAAGAGAAACGCCATCCAGCTTATGCCGGATGGCGTTTTTACGAGTTCAGCGGTTTTTCGAGCTCAATACGACTGCTTGATTTTCGACTTCACGCTGCGCGCCAGCTTTTCGATCTGTTCAGCCTTCTTCAGTGCGTCGAGGGACAGGATGCCCTGATTGTTCTTGTCCACAAAGTCCTTCAGTTCCGTAGACAGCTGAAACAGTTTCTCAGTGTCACGTGTGATTTCTTCCTGGCGCAGCTCGTTGGCCTTCTTGATCCGCTCCCGGTCAGCTTCCTCCTGAGTCCGTACAGGTACGCTCGCAGTGTCCGGACCTTGACGAACGGATGGCGGAAGGTGAATAGTCTGTCCGAAAGCGAGACCGGCCGATGCCAGATTGAAGAGAAGCGATAGTGACAAGATCAGCTTGAGCATGAGGAGCCTCCCGCGAACTCGCGTCCGACAACTATACAACGAATCAGTTCGGGCCCTTCATCTTCTCTTTCACGCTGTGGGCGAGCTTTTCGATCTCTTCAGCTTTCTTGATCACGTCCACGGAGAGGACATGCTCGTTTGACTTGTCGACATAAGCCTTCAGTTCAACCGATAGCTTGAGTAGTTTCTCTGCGTCGGTCTTGAGGGCGGCGTGGCGCTCTTCATTCGCTTTCTTCGCCATGTCACGCTCCATACGCGCGCGGGCTTCGTCCTCGTCGAGGGGCGGGACGGTGACGTCAGGTTTCGGCACCTGGCGCTGGTTGGTCGGTTGCGCGAGAGTGGAGGCGGCGAACAGGCAAGCGCAGAGTATCCACACAATTGGTCGTGATCGCACGGCGTCCTCGAAGGCGGAGAATCTGTCGGGACTTAGTATGACACTTTGGGGCGGCACGCAGATGCGATTTGGGAAGGGAACGGCTTCCAGAGGCTGCGGAGAAAGTCGCAGCACCGTCGCTTTGAAAGGACGCGGATTCAAGCCGCGCCGCTAAGTTCCAAAGGATAACGCGGCTTTAGCCGCTGAGGAAGTCTGATCCTTCGACTGCGTTGTCGGCCGCCTCGCGGACGGCAGCTCAACTAAGAATGACAAGGAAGGCTGCTAGCTGGGAGCTAGCAGCTTCTCTCACAGCGCGCTCATATTCGCCAGGAACTCACCGTTCGATTTCGTCTTGCTCAATTTGTCAATGAGCAATTCCATCGCTTCAACAGGCGAAAGCGGATTCAGCACTTTTCGCAGTACCCAGATGCGCGACAAATCTTCCTTCGGAATCAGCAACTCTTCTTTACGCGTACCCGACCGCTGAATGTCGATAGCCGGGAAGACGCGCTTGTCGACCAGCTTACGTTCCAGGATGATCTCAGAGTTGCCGGTGCCTTTGAATTCTTCAAAGATCACATCGTCCATGCGCGAGCCGGTGTCGATCAGGGCCGTAGCAATGATCGTCAGCGAGCCGCCTTCCTCAATATTTCGTGCCGATCCAAAGAACCGTTTCGGACGCTGCAAGGCGTTCGAATCCACGCCGCCAGACAGTACCTTGCCGGAAGGAGGAACAATCGTGTTGTAGGCGCGAGCCAGACGCGTAATCGAGTCAAGCAGAATAACCACGTCGCGCTTGTGCTCAACCAGGCGCTTAGCCTTTTCAATCACCATTTCCGCAACCTGCACGTGCCGCGCCGCCGGCTCGTCGAAGGTCGAGGAGATGACCTCGCCCTTGACCGAGCGCTGCATGTCGGTGACTTCTTCCGGGCGCTCATCGATCAGCAGCACCATCAAGACCACTTCCGGATGATTCGTCGTAATGGAATTGGCCACGTTCTGCAGCAGCATGGTCTTGCCGGCGCGCGGCGGAGAGACGATCAGGCCGCGCTGTCCCTTGCCAAGGGGCGTGAGCAAGTCCATGACGCGGGCACTGGCGTTCTCGCGCGTGGTTTCGAGCTTGACCCGCTCCTGCGGATACAGCGGCGTCAAATTGTCGAACAGGATTTTATTGCGGGCTTCATCTGGCGATTCGAAGTTCACCGCCTCGATCTTCACCAGCGCGAAGTATTTCTCGCCCTCATGCGGAGGGCGCACCTGGCCGCTGATGGTATCGCCGGTTTTCAGGTCAAACTTGCGGATTTGCGACGGCGACACATAAATGTCGTCCGGGCCGGGCAGGTAGTTGTAGTCCGGCGAGCGCAGAAAGCCGTAGCCGTCGGGCAGGATTTCGAGCACGCCCTCGGCAAAGATGTGGCCTTCTTTTTCGCTCTGCGCCTGCAGGATTTTGAAGATGAGGTCCTGCTTGCGCAGTCCGCTGGCACCGGGCAGATCCAAGGTCCTTGCGATCTTGGTCAGCTCGGTGATGTTCTTTTCTTTCAGTTCAGCAATGGTCATGATTCACCTAAACCCGTGCACTTAAACGTTGTTCGCTAGTGTCGACGGGAGATTTTCAAAGGAGGGTATTCAGGGAAGACAAAACACCACCGGGCAGGAGGGCGGGGCTGGGGTTAAGCAGCCCGCCGTTGTGCCTCAGCAAAATTCTCTGGTTCCGACAAAACTTCCTGCCGCTCCGCGCCTGCGATCCGGTCCAAAACGTCGTTCATTGTTTCCGGGATTCTGGTACTAGGCCGGTGGAACTTCCGCGTGGCCTTGGAGGCAAGCTGGCAAAGCATATACCGGTTCCGAAGTGTCTGTAAAGCATCAAACACACGATCAGAGCGCATGTGCTTCATTATCTCCTTGCTATGAATTGTGGGCCTGCGCCGTCGTCCTAATTTGCCCCAGGAGGTGACCGACCCCCAAGCCGTCTTCTAAGTCACTGATTCCAAATAGGTTGGAAAGGAGTTAAGCGCTAAGCTCACCTGAATAGATGCGCCCAAGGACATCCAAGATGCTCAATTATTGGATTTGCTTCCCGAGGAGGTGGTTGCTTACAAAAAACACCCCCGGGGCGTCCGGACGTCCGTGGAACACGCTAATGTAGACGGAAAGAGGGTCGAGGTCAAGGGGAAACTTGGCAATTGGTGTTGACGATTCCGGTTGCGGGATTTCTAAAGGCTGAGGGAGCTTCCCCCCTTGGGTGCCGGGTGATGCCACCCATTCGTGGGCGAAGAGCGCAGACAGCATCACCGCACTCCAGCCGCGGAGCGGCGGCATACGACACCCCAGGGCATGAGCCCTGGGTAAGCAGAAAAAGAGGAGCCGAGTCCCGTAGCAAGCAGGCGGAGCGCGGAAGGGCGACAAAGATTTCAGCCGCCCTTCCGCTAAGGATCTAGAAGTGGAATCCGATTTCCGCCGTCAGAGCACGCGGTGTGACGTAGTGCGTTCCGGTGAAGGTCGACAGAAAGTTATACAGGGCCTTCCTGTTGGTAATGTGACGGCGGTGAGTTGCAGGCTCAACTGGTACTTGTCGCCGTGAAAAAGGTTATCGTGTCCGATGGCAATGTCGAACAGATGACGTGGAGCGACGCGTGGCGGATTGCTATCATCGCCGGCCGTTCCCGGCGCCGGTATTTTCAAGAGATTGGATGTGAACTGCGCCCCGGGACAGGTGTCGGGCAGGCCGACAGTGGGCGTGGCACGGACTCGGTTGCAGCTGAACCCGGCCTGAAACTCCTGATCGGGAGTGAGGCCGCGGCCCGCAAGGTCCACGTCACCGCCAGCAGTGGCGGGGACCGGTACTGCGCCCGCGTCCAGCCTGCTGTCATAGCGCCAGTTGAAGCCCACCCACGGCCCGGTCTTCCAGGGCTGGTATTGCAGGTGCGTGGTTTGGTTGAACTTTTCGTCGTGATCGATGCGGAATGGGAAGACATCCGTTCCGCCAGTTCCCGGCGGAACCGCGCCGGCTCCTCCAGCGGGAACGGGTGGATATCTCTTCCGCGCAACTCCCTGAAAGCAAGGACTTTACCGAAAGGCACGTTTATTTTTTGAGATATATATCTTGGGGCGGCAGCCCCGACCGTTGGATCCGTGACCCATTCCTGCCTCCGCACACAGACAGCAGATTCCTCACGGCTTCGCCGCTCGGAATGACAACATCAGTGGTGGCGCGCAGGAGTCACAACCCTGTTACTTTTTGCCGGCCCTAACCTTTGCCCATCGTGCTCTCTGGGCGGCAGCGATTCTCTTGCGCCCAGCGGCCGAGATCGTTCGCTTTTTGCGAGTTGCGATGGCAGGTTTCGGTTTGCTGCCGTTAACGTAGACCTTCCCGAAGGCGGTCAGGGCGGCGGTTACGCGGTGCAGTTCATTCTCGAGTCGTGCGCGTTCTTTCTGGAGTTGGCTAGCTACAGACTGCAAAAGTGTTTTTGGCATGAGATCATCGTACCACTAGCAATTTGCAGAAAAGGCTCGTGCAGCAGGTTTAGCCAGCGAAGGGTTCGTCGGCGAGAACGGGAAACGGCTTCGGCAAGCGGTCGGTGACTTCGGCCAGGTGGGCCAGCTTCGCCGACAGGTCGGGCGTGAGTTGGGCGGACCCAAATCGCCACCGCCAGTTGCCGCCGTAGAGGCTGGGAGTATTCATGCGCGCTTCGCTGCCGAGGCCGAGTACGTCTTGCAGCGGCGTGATGCTCAGGCTGGCAACGGAAGATTGTGCGGCGCGGATGAAGGACCAGTGAATGCCGTCATCGCTGCGGCCCACGTAGGCTTCGGCGTTGCGGCGTTCGTGCTCGGCGGCGGAGTGCCACCATCCGACGGTGGTGTCGTTGTCATGAGTGCCGGTGTAGATGACTCGTTCGTGGTCGCAGCGATGCGGCAGATACATGTGCGCGCCTTCGTCTCCGAAGCCGAATTGGAGCACGGCCATGCCGGGAATCTTCAGGCGCTCGCGCAGCGCGTGGACTTCAGGCGTGATGTAGCCGAGGTCTTCGGCGAAGAACGGCAGTCCGCCGAGGGCTTCACGCAGTTTGTGGAAGAGGTCGTCTTTGGGTCCATCGACCCAGCGTCCACTGACCGCGGTGGCGTCTGCACCCGGTATCTCCCAGAACTGGTCGAATCCGCGGAAGTGATCGAGGCGGATGTAGTCGCAGTTGTGGGTGGCCCAGCGCAAGCGCTCGATCCACCACTGGTAGCCGCGGGCCTTCATGACGTCCCAGCGGTAGAGCGGATTGCCCCAGCGTTGTCCGGTCTTGCTGAAAAAATCTGGGGGGACGCCGGCGACGACTTCGGGACTCAGATTTTCGTCGAGGCGGAACAGGTCGGGCTGAGTCCAGACATCGGCGCTGTCGTGGTTGACGAAGATGGCGACGTCGCCAACGATGCGGATGGAGCGCTCAGAACAGTAGCGGCGCAGGGCCCGCCACTGTTCGTAGAAGGCGAACTGCAGGGCGCTGCGGATTTCGAGCTCGATGGCAAATTCTTTCCGAAATTTATCCAGAGCGACGGAATCGCGATGGGCAAGATCGCGGGGCCATTGATTCCAGCATTCCAGTTTCTGGTGAGCGCGAATCGCGTCGAACAGGACGAAATCATCGAGCCACCAGGCATTGCCGGAGCGGAAGCCGTCGAAGCGGTTGCGGGCTGAGCCCGAGGCAGAAGCGATAAACTTGCGGCCCGCTTCGAACAGAAGTGGCAGCTTGTGCGAGAAGACGTAGTCGTACTCAACCGGACCGTCTTCGGAAGTGAGGGAGTCAAGTTTGGAGCGATCGATCCATCCGTGATCGGCGAGGCGTTCCAGGCTGATCAGCAGAGGATTTCCGGCGAAGGCAGAAGTTGCGGAGTATGGTGAGTTGCCGTAGCCGAGCGGGCCAAGCGGCAGCACCTGCCAAATTCCTTGGCGGGCGGACGCGAGGAAATCGACGAATTTGTAAGCCGCAGGGCCGAAGTCACCGATGCCGCCGCGCGAAGGCAACGACGTGGGATGTAACAGGATGCCTGCGGCGCGCGGAAAGGACATGAAATCTTTCGAGAAAGCGGAATCCCGGTCCAATCGCACCCCGGCAGAGAGGGCGCAAAGAAACTACCTTGTCCCGAGAGTTTCCTCAGCGGCCAAAGCCGCAGTTCGTGGGTTGACGGTTACGGCGCGGCTAGAAGCCGCGCCCTTTCAAAACCAGTCCAGAGTCCCAGCTTCTTGCGGAGGTCAGACGCGTCTCTCAATCAGAAGTTGCTTGCGAGGCGAAATATCGTGCTACATGCGCGCTTCGCTGCTGTTGCGGGTCAGGGCTTTCAATTCCTGCTGGTTGATCTTGATCTTGCCCGACTTCTCCATCTGATCGCGCAAGTTCGAGACGAAGAGACCGAAGAGCTCCTGCTGCTTGTTCTGCAACAGTTGCTCGCGAATCTGGTCGCGCTTCGCCCCATAATCAGCGTCGGTTGGCGACTGGCTTTCCAGCACTAAAAGTACGACGCCGCTCGAGCCGCTTTGGACTGGGCTGCTGATCTCGCCGGGCTTCATGCTGAAGGCTACCGAGGCTTGTCCAGACATGGAGCCGACGTCGGGCACCTGGCCGTCGGGGGCGACGAAGTCGCTGGTCTTCACGGTCGCGCCGAGTTCTTTGGCGGCTCGTTTCAGGTCATGCTCGGCCTTGGCGCGGTCGGAGAGTTCCTGCGTCTTTTGCGAGAGCAGGATGGTGGAGCGCTCGTTCTTGAATTCTTCTTCGAGCTTGGTGCGAACTTCCTCGAAGCTCGGAGTTGAAGGTGGCTTCACGGCGAGCAACTGGTAGACGGCGAATCCCTGCGAGGTCGGAGCCATATCTGGCGGGGACTTTTCTGTCGCGCCGAAGACGGCGTCCATGAACTGGTTTGCGGGACCGAGTCCGGGTAGAAGATCTTTGCGGGTGAAGAACTCGGAGGTGATCACGGGGATCTTCTGGGCGGCGGCAGCGGCGTCGAGTCCTTGTCCACGGGCCTGATTGACCAGCGCCTGGGCTTGCTTCTGGGCGAGTTGCTGTGCTTTCTGCTGCTTCAGGAGCGGCTCGATGTCGGACTTTACCTCGTCGAGCGTCTTCATGTGGGCTTCCTGCTTGTCATCCACGCGGATGATGTGGAAGCCGTAGCTGCTTTTTACCAGGTCGCTGATCTGTCCCTTGGGCAGCGAGAATGCGGCCTTCTCGAACTCAGGAACGGTGCGGCCGCGTCCGATCATGCCGAGCGAGCCGCCTTCCTTGGCGCTTCCGGGATCCTCGGAATACTTCTTGGCGACGTCCTCGAACTTCACGCCAGACTTGATCTGCTTCAGCAAATCTTCGGCGCGGTGCTGGGCTTCGGTGACTCCCTTTTCGTCGA
>Ga0066710_100002996_pt1 | contig 14092 bp, 11 predicted proteins | sample GraSoiAngelo_159_FD_79666 | JGI IMG/M metagenome (GOLD analysis project Ga0066710, IMG submission 79666) | Grasslands soil microbial communities from the Angelo Coastal Reserve, California, USA - 14_1009_16_40cm | ecosystem: Environmental > Terrestrial > Soil > Grasslands | place: USA...
CAGGCCGAGCCCGACTACCTCGCGAGCGCGGAAGTCTGGCGGCAGGTGGCTGCGCCAGCTGCTCATCAAATCGAGCAGGCGGCCGCCGGCCGGCAGCACGCCGGCGTAGAGCGCGCCGAGCGCGGCGATCGCGCCGTCGTCGATGTGCACGACCTTGCGCGGCATCAGATAGAAGCGCTCGTCCGCCGATTCGTCCTCGCGCGCGTACGCGAGGGGCGTGAGCAAGCCGTCTCCGGCGGGCGGATCCATGCGGCTAGTTTACAGGCGCAAATCGAGTTGCGTCTGGCGTGATGCAGGTACGATGAGTCAGACACGCTATGCGCATTCTCGTGGTTGAGGACGATCGGAAGGTCCTGGGCTTCATCCGCCAGGGACTCGAAGAGGAGGGGCACACCGTGGAGACCGCCGCCGATGGCGACGGCGCGCTCGACCTGCTCCTCGCGACTGACCCCTACGATCTGATCGTGCTCGACGTCATGCTGCCCAAGCGCGACGGCTTCGCCGTGCTCAAGGCCGCGCGCCAGGCGGGTGTGCACTCGCCCGTCATCATGCTCACCGCGCGCGACAGCGTGGCCGACAAGGTGACCGGGCTCGATCTCGGCGCCGACGATTATCTGGCCAAGCCGTTCGCCTTCGACGAGCTCCTGGCCCGGGTGCGTGCCCTGTTCCGGCGCGGCTCGGAACGGCGCGCCCCGGTGCTCCGGCTGGCCGACCTGACGCTCGACCCGGCCACGCGCAAGGTCGAGCGTGCGGGCCGTCGAGTCGAGCTCACCACGCGAGAGTGGGCGCTGCTCGAGTACTTCATGCGGAACGCCGGACGGATCCTGACGCGCCCGATGCTGGTGCAGCACGTGTGGGGGCTCGACTTCGACCCGGAGAGCAACATCGTCGACGTGTACGTCGGCTACCTTCGCCGTAAGATCGACGGGCCGCAGGAGCGAAAGCTGTTCCACACGATCCGCGGCGCCGGCTATGTCTTGAAGGACGAGGCCTGACGATGCGCCCGCTCTCGATCCGAGCCCGACTGACGCTCTGGTATTCCGCCGTGGTCGTGGCCATCTTGCTGCTGGTCAGCGTCGCCGCGTACTCGCTCCTGCGCTGGCATCTCTTCAACGATCTCGACGCCTCACTCTTCACCGTGGCCGGCGTGCTCCGCGACGCGCCGCCGGCGGACCCGGCCGCGCCGTTGCCGGCCGATCTCGAGCCGCTCGTGCGCGAGTTCCTCGGCTCGGAGTTCGCCGACGCCCTGCTGCAGCTCCTCGACCCGGAAGGACGTGTGCGCTCCCGTGCGCTGCGGCCCGGGCTGCCGCTCTCGCGCGAAGCCCGCATCAACGCGCTGCGCGGCGCGCCCACGCTCGAGACGGTCGATCTCACCACGGGTGAGCAGGCGCGCCTGCTCACGATGCCCGTCGTGCGCGGCGGGCGCGTGGTCGATCTGGTCCAGGTGGCGATGCCGCTGCGCCGGACGCGGCAGGCCTTGATCCGTTACGTGGAGACCCTGGCGGTGCTCGTCCCGCTGGGCGTGGTGCTCTCGGCGGTCGGCGGCTGGCTGCTGGCTCGCCGCGCACTCCGGCCGGTCGATCGCATGTCGCAGGGCGCGCTCCGCATCAGCGCCGAGGACCTCAGCCGCCGCCTCGAGCGTCGGGGGACGCAGGACGAGATCGATCGGCTCGCGGACACGCTCAACGCGATGCTCGCCCGGCTCGAGGCCGCCTTCGGCGAGATGCAGCGCTTCACCGCCGACGCCGCGCACGAGCTGCGGACGCCGCTCACCGCCCTCCGGGGCGGCATCGAGATCGCGCTCCGCGCGCCGCGCTCACCGGACGAATATCGTCGCGTCCTCGCCTCGAGCATCGAGGAGGTCGACCAGCTCATCCGGCTCGCCGAGGACCTGCTGCTCCTCTCGCGATCCACGGTTGGCCTCACAGCGACCCGCCAACCCGTGGATCTCGAGTCCGTGTGCCTCGAAGCGCTCGAGCTCGGCGTACGTCTGGCCAAGGGCAAGGGCGTCACGGTGAGCATGGGGGCGACGGCGCCTGCGATGGTGCAGGGCGATGCCGCCGCGCTCCGGCGCGCGCTGCTGAATCTGGTGGACAACGCCGTCAAGTACACGCCGGCCGGCGGCAGCGTGGTCATCTCGCTGGAGCGATCGCGCGAGGGCGCGGCGCTCGCCGTCGAGGACACCGGCATCGGAATCGACCCGGCGGACGCCCGGCGCATCTTCGAGCCCTTCGTGCGCCTGGACGCCGGGCGGAGCCGCGACACCGGTGGGAGCGGGCTCGGCCTGGCCATCGCGCGCTCGATCGTCCTGGCCCACGCTGGCACGCTCGAGGTCGACCATCGCCCCGGTGGTGGCAGCCGCTTCACGATCCGCCTGCCCGCCGCGTAGCCTGCCGATCGCCCGGCCTAAGAGGCTTCTCATTCACGTCTCACGGCGGCCTTACGTCCATTCGCTATGGTGAATTTCGTGACTCGGACAACGTCGTACGAGGAGCTCAAGAAATGAACGAACACGGAGAGGGTCGCATGAATCTTTCGAAGAGGCGTCAACGCTTGGCGGCGCCCATCGTCGCGCTGGTCGCGGTCGCGGGCCTGGTGGGCCTGCTGCCCCATCTCGGCTTCACGAGCGCGTCTTCAGCGCCGCTCTGGACCGAGCATCGCGCGGGCGTCCAGACCGTCATGGTCCAGGCGCCGGACTGGGTGCGTCTCAGCAAGGAGGCGAAACCCGCGGTCGTGAACGTCAGCGCCAAGCTCAACGCCGAGGCCCAAATGCAAGCGCCGCCGCAGACGCAAGTGCCGCCGCAGTTCAGAGGCCGCCCCGACGAGCGTTCCTTCGATGATTTCTTCAAGCGCTTCTTCGACGAGGGCTCGCGCCGTCCTGTTCGGGCCGCCGGATCGGGCTTCGTGCTGAACGCGAACGGCTACATCGTCACCAACAACCACGTCGTCGAGAACGCCACCGACATCCAGGTGAAGCTCGACGACGGGCGCGAGCTACCCGCCAAGGTGGTGGGCAGAGACTCAAAGACCGATCTCGCCCTCCTGAAGGTCGACGCCACCGGGTTGCCGGTGATCCCCCTCGGCGATTCGACGGCGCTTCAGGTGGGTGAGCCGGTGATGGCCATCGGCAATCCGTTCGGGCTCGAGCAGACCGTGACCACCGGGATCGTGAGCGCGACCGGCCGGGTCATCGGGAGCGGGCCGTACGACAACTTCATCCAGACCGACGCGTCGATCAATCCGGGCAACAGCGGTGGTCCCTTGATCAACGCCCGGGGCGAGGTCATCGGCATCAATACCGCGATCTTCAGCCGCGGTGGCGGCTCGGTCGGCATCGGCTTCGCGGTGCCGTCAAGCCTGGCCAAGACGGTGATCACGCAGCTCGCCGATCACGGCAAGGTCGAGCGAGGCTGGCTGGGCGTCTCGATCCAGCCGCTGACCCGCGAGCTCGCCAAGAGCTTCAAGCGCGATGACAACACGGGAGCGCTCGTCTCGGCGGTGACCGCGGGCTCTCCGGCTGACAAGGCCGGCATCAAGGCCGGTGACGTGATCGTCGAGTTCAACGGCAAGAAGGTCGCGAAGGCAACCGATCTGCCGGGCCTCGTAGCCGACGTGCCCGTCGGCAAGGACGTGCCGATGGTTGTGATGCGGGAAGGCCGGGAGCTGCGGCTCAACGCGAACATCGGCCGACTCCAGGACGAGTCGCCCGCCAAGTTGGCCGAAACCGAGGGCAAGGGCAAGCTGGGCCTCTCGGTCCAGCCGCTGACTCCGCCAATGGCCCGTGAGCTCGGGCTCAAGGTGAAGGAAGGCGTGCTCGTGCGTGAGGTGGTCGAAGGTGGTCGCGCGGCCGAGGCCGGCATCCGCGCCGGCGACGTGATCGTCGAGATCAACCGGCAGCCCGTCCGTACCGTCGAGGACCTCACGACGCGAGTCGACAAGCAGGCCAAGAACGAGCCGATGGTGCTGCTCGTGAATCGCGACGGCCAGACGATGTACGTGGCCGTTCCCGCCGTCTAGCTCGAAATCGGGGGGAGCGACCGACGCTCCCCCCGTCCGTCAGTACTGCAGGACCTGTCCTGTTCCCGCGCTCGGTGCGCTTGAGCGCCGACTGCTGGGCGTCCAGGCAGCGAGCTCCGAGAGCTCCGAGCTCGATGCCGAGTGCCTGGACCCTGATGAACATCAGCGACTAGTACAATAAGCGAACCGGTGCACCCACCGGATTGGGGGGAGCCTGTGTGGGAGTATGGCCAGTATTGCCCGATCGCCCGAGCCACGGAGATCCTCGCCGACCGCTGGACTGCTGATCGTTCGCGAGCTGCTCGACGGGGTCCACCACTTCGACGAGCTCGACCGAAGCCTGCCGGGCGTCTCACGCGCGCTGCTGGTGGAGCGCCTGCGGCGTCTCGAGCAGACCGGGGTGATCGTCCGGCGGACGCATCCCACCCGCCACGTCGAATACCACCCCACCAACGCCGGGCGCGAGCTTCAGCGTATCAGCATCCGAGGTTCGAGGTCGACGTGCGCGTGCGCGCATTCCCACGCTGGTTCGCGTGGAGCCCGATGTTGAGTACGGTTCGTTCCGCGGGCCGACGCACGGGTGCCGCCGTCGCCCTCTCGCTGCTCCTGATCCAGTGGCTCACCGGCTGCGCCGCGTCCGGCGGCGACACGTGGACGAAGCCCGGCGTCACCGAGCAGCAGCGCGGCCGCGATACGCTGGACTGTCTGACCCAAGCCAAGCGCGTGACGTCGGGCCCGGGAGGGCCGGTCGAGACGGTCAATCAGGACCGCTACCGGCGCTGCATGACGGAGCGGGGCTACACGTCGGGCCCGGCGAAGTAGCTCCGGCGAGACATCAGCCGAGTCGCTCGCGGGCCACCTCGCGCAGCCGCGCCTTCTGCACCTTGCCGCTCGACGTCATCGGCAGCTCGTCGACGATGAGCACGTGCCGCGGGATCTTGAAGCTCGCGATCCGGCCGCGACAGAACGCGATCAAGCCATCCGGATCCACGCTGGCGCCGGGGACGACCTGGACGAAGGCGACACCGACCTCGCCGAGTCGCGCCTCCGGATAGCTGACGAAGGCTGCCTGGCTCACGCCCGGGTAGGTGCTCAGATAGCTCTCGACCTCCGTCGGGTCGACGTTCTCGCCGCCGACCTTGATCATGTCCTTGTAGCGACCGACGAAGCGAAGGTGGCCGTCCGCGCGCAGGATGCCGACGTCACCGGTGTGGAACCATCCTTCGGTGTCGATCGCGCGCGCGGTCGCCTCGGGATCTCGGTAGTAGCCCTGCATCAGATAGCGCGTCCGCACCACGACCTCGCCCGGCGTGCCACGGGGCTGATCAAGCCCGGTGTCGGGATCAATCACGCGGACCTCGAAGCCCTCGCACGGAGCGCCTGAGGCTTCGCACGCCTGCTCCTCCGTCGAGTCGAGGAACGACAGCGAGATCGTCGCGCCGACCTCGGTCATACCGTACGCGGTCAGATGGCGCAGCGGCGCCAGCACCTTGCGGGCGCGATACACGAGTGGCGTCGCGCTCGCGGCGCCGCCCGCGATCACGCCCGTGCGCAAGGTCGACAGATTGCGCGGCCGGGCTTCCTGGGCGTCGATCAGGAGCTTCAGGTGGGTGTCGAAGCCGTCGATGTGCGTGGCCCCCTCGCGCTCCACGAGGTCGAGCGTCTCGTCGGGATCGAACGTGTCGGTGAGGATCTGCCGGTAGCCCGTGAGCATCGAGCCGAGCGGCCCCTCGATGTACCCAAAGATGTGGAAGAGCGGTAGATAGTTGACGAAGACGTCGCGCTCGGTTGACTGGAGACGGCGATAGCGGTCGGCCAGATGCGCGAGCATCGTGTGGTCGCGCATCACACCCTTCGGGAATCCGGTCGTCCCCGACGTGTACATGATGAACACCGTGTCTGTCGGGCGGACCGCCGACTCCCGAGCGGCCAGCGTCGCCGGCGGCACCGTGCTTGCCGACGCCAGCAGGTCGGGCCAGCTCCAGGCGCCGGGATATCTCCTGTCGCTCACGACGATCACACGCTCGAGATCGGGCAGCCGCGCGCTTCGCACGCGACGGTCGCCGCTCGGGTCGTCGAAGTCGACGAGCTCACGAATCATCCCCAGATAGTCGACGGGCCCGGAAACGTCGCGGGTGATCACGGTCGTCGCGTTCGACCGCTCGAGGACCAGGCCGAGGTCCACGGTCCTGAATCGCGTATTGATCGGCACGTGGACGGCGCCGATCTTGGCCAGGGCGAACATCGCGAAGATCCATTCCGGGCAGTTGAGCAGCCAGATCGCGACCTTCTCGCCCGGGCGGACCCCGACGTGGATCAAGCCGCGCGCGACGCGATCGACTTCGGTGGCGATCTGACGGAACGTGTAGCGGCGATCGCGAAAGACCAACGCCTCGCGGTCGCCCCACCACGCGGCGGCGGCGTCGGTCAGATCACCGAAGCGGGTGACCGCGCGCGGGTCCATCGCGAGCCGCGCTCAGCCGCGCTTGGGCAGCTCGACGACGCCGCTGCCCAGCACCGAGAGCTCGCCGTCCTGATTGCGCGCTTCCTGCTCGATCTCGACGAGGTGGCGGCCGTTCTCGACGAGCTTCTTCGTCACGCTGCCGTCGATCCGCAAGGTGTCGCCCTCGGGGTTGTGGCGGCGGATCTTGCAGTGCGCGCGGCGGAGGAACCCGTCGTCGGCCATCCAGTTGGTCAGATGGTGAGTCAGCCACGAGCATCGCTCGGGGCCGTAGTCGTACGCGCCGGGCGCGCCGACCAGGGTCGCGAACTCCTGCTCCCAGTGGACGCGCTCCGGGCAGTCGGGGATCCCGAACCGGTTCTTGATCCCAAGGCCCGAATGACGGTGGACCTGCTTCCACGCGAGCTTGTTCGCCCGGATGTAGAGGCCGCCCCAGCCCTGGGCGTAGGCGATGAAGCCCGTCACCGTCATTGGCCCCTTCGCCATGGTAGGCAGTCGGTCGCCCTCGCGCACGTCGTCCCAGTACCGCGCGACGGGCCCGCGAATCTGCTCGGTCGCATAGAGCCGATAGACGTCGGCGAGCTCCTCGTCCGTGTAGCGCTTTGGCGGCTTCGCCTTCACCGCGGTGTACTTGGTCCCGGCTTCGCGCGCCTGGTCGCGATCGGTGCGGAAGCACCAGCTGTCGGCAGCGGCCACGAGGTCGCCGCGCTGGTTGAAGAAATCGACGTGATAGACCTGCTGGATCGAACGGCCGGCGAACGTCGTCTGATGCTCGATCAACTCCTTGAGCCACGCCTCGGTCGAGACCGTGTCGTTGCGGTGCACCGGCAGATGCCACGTCCAGTCGGCGCCCGCCCACATCGCGTGCACGCCCGGGAGCCCGCCGACGTAGCCCGAGATGATCCGGCTCGTCGCGAAGAGAAAGCTCGGCGGCGCCAGCACGCCACCCCAGCGCGTGCCGGCCGCGTACTCGGGATCGCACCAGAGCGGGTTGTCGTCCCCGATCCCGTGCGCGTAGTGGCGGATGTTGTCGCGCGTGGCCTCGTGGCACCAGGGCTCGAGCGTGTCGGTGATCTTGACGCCGATGCGGCGGCGCAGGTCGTCCAGGCCCTGCTCGGTGATCTTCGGGAAGAGCGACTGCTCACGGGGCATGCGTGGGCTCCACCCTCGCCTCCGACTCTCGAAGCGCCTTGCGGTTGACCTTCCCGGCCGGCGTCTTGGGCAGCGCGGCCACGAACGCCACCTGGCGCGGGTACTCGTGCTGGCTCAGGCGCGTGCGTGTGAAATCCTGCAGCTCGCGAGCGAACGCTTCGTCGCCGCCGCGCGCGCTCACGACGAAGGCCTTGACCACCTGGCCCCGGAGGGCATCGGCCACGCCGATCGCCGCCGCCTCGCGCACGTCCGGATGCCGCAGCAGCACGTCCTCGATCTCGATCGCGCTCATCGTCCAGCCGGCCGAGATGATGACGTCGTCGGCGCGTCCGGCGTGATAGAAGTAGCCATCGCCGTCCACGTGGCCTCGATCCTTCGTCGGAAACCAGGCACCCCGTCGCCACACCTTGATCTCGCCGATCTGGTTCGGCGGGCAGGGCCGACCGTCCGCGCCCTGCACCTCGACGCGGACGCCGGGGACCGGCTTGCCGAGCGCCCCGGGCTTGACGGTGTGGTCGGCCGCGCCCGGATAATCGGCGAGGATCACGCCGACCTCGGTGGTGCCATACATGCTGCACGCCGGCGCGCCGAACGTCGCCTCGACGAACGCGCGCGTGGCGCTGTCCATCGGCTCGCCGGTGAAGGACAGCTTCCGGATGCCGTAACGGTACGCCGGCGCCTGACCGGAGCTCTTCAGCATGCGGTAGTGAGTTGCGGCGGCCGACAGGTTGGTCACCTCGTACTCCTGGAGCGCGCGCAGCATTCTCACCGGATCGAACTTGCCCGCCATGGTGGCGGTCGTGACGCCGAGCGCCAGCGGCGCGAGCGTCCCGTGCCAGAGTCCGTGTCCCCACGCGGGCGACGACGGGCAGAAGAAGCGATCACGAGGCCGGATGCCGGTGCCGTAGAGTGCCGCCACCATGAGCGCGACGATCGCCCGCTGGGGATGGCGCACCGCCGCCGGCAGCTCGCGCGTCGTGCCCGACGTGTACTGAAACACCGCGAGGTCGTCGGGGGCGGTACGCGCCTCGTAGCGGCTCGGCTGCGCCGCGAGCGCGGACATGAGCGCATCGTCGGCCACCACGACGTCGAGGCCGGCGAGAGCGCGCGCGGTGTCGGCCTTCTCGGTGTTCGTCAGCAGGAGCTTCGGCGTGCAGTCTTCGGCCCGCAGCCGGATGCCATCCGGGCCGAAGAGGGTGAAGAGCGGCACCGCGATGGCGCCGCGCTTGATCGTGCCGAAGAGCGCGGCGTAGAAGGCGAGCGAGGGCTCGAGCATGATCGCCACGCGGTCGCCGCGGCCGACGCCGCGCGAGGCGAGCCAGTGCGCGAAGCGCGAGGACCAGTCGGCCAGGTCGTCGAAGTCGAGCGTCTCGTCGCGCCCGTCGGCGTGGGCGATGCGGACCGCGACGCGCCCGGATCCGGCGTGCCGGTCGATGCACTCGACAGCGATGTTCAGCGAGTCGCGGTCGCCGTCGAAGAGCGACCACAGCGCCGCGGACGAGAAGTGGCGCTGGCCGTCCGCGTAGGTCGTGTAGTCCGTCAGTCGCGTCATGGCTCCCGGGCCCCATTGTATAGGCACCGCGCGTGACCACGCGGCGCGGCGGCCTCTTGCTGGGCGGCGCCTTCGTGACCTTCGCCATCAGCGCCGCGTTGATGCATTCCTATGCGGTCTTTCTCGTGGCCTTCCTCGAGGAATTCCGGTGGAGTCGCGCCGAGACGTCGCTGGCCTTCTCGGTCTCCGCGCTCGTGAGCGGTATCAGCGCGCCCTTCGTCGGCGCGCTGGTCGACCGCCTCGGCCCGCGGCGTCTCGTGCTGCTCGGCGGGACCGTGCTCACCCTGGGGCTCCTGGGCAGCGGCTACGTCCACGCGCTCTGGCAGATCGTCGTGCTCTACGGTGTCCTCACGACGCTCGGAGCCAACTGCCTCGGGCTCGTCGTGTTCGTGCCCATCCTGTCGCGCCATTTCGTGAGCAACCGGGGCATGGCGATCTCGATCGTCCAGTCGGCCAACGGCTTCGCGCGCGCCGTGTCGGCGCCGCTCGCTCAGCTCCTGATCTTCGCGGTCGGCTGGCGGCACGCCTATCTCGTGCAGGCCGCGTTCATGGGCCTCCTCGTCTGGCCGCTCGCCGCGCTCTTTCGTCGTGACGAGCCGCCCGCGCCGGTCGCTCAGCCGAGCGCGCCGCCCCCGAGCGAAGGCGCGGCCTACGCTCGCCCGGCGCGCCGAGACTGGACGCTCGCCGAAGCGGTGTCCACGCCCCACTTCTGGCTCCTGTTCACGGTCTATCTCTGCACGGGCCTCGGAAGCTTCTTCGTCTCGCTGCACCAGCTCGCGTTCGCCGTGGACGCCGGCTTCGACAAGCTCTACGCCGCCAGCGTGCTCGGCATGGGCGCGTTGCTTTCCGTCGGCGGCACGATCGTCACCGGGACGATCTCGGACTACATCGGGCGCGAGCTCTCGGCCATCCTCGCCTACGCGGTCTCGATCGTCGGCGTGATCTGTGCGCTCTTCATCACGGGCCCCGACCACGCGTGGCTCCTCTGGCTTCACGCGAGCTTCTTCGGCCTCACCTGGGGCGCGCGCGGCCCGGCGATCACCGCGAAGACGGCCGATCTCTTCCCGGGACCGAACCTCGGGACGATCCTCGGCGTGATCACGGTCGGCACCGGCATCGGCTCGGCCTTCGGCGCCTGGGCCGCCGGGTGGATCTTCGACGCGTTCGGCAGCTATCGGCTCGCCTTCCTGGCCTCGATCGCCTCCTACCTGGTGGGCTGCGTCGCGTTCTGGGCGCTGCGCCGGCCGCCGTCACGGCAGGTGGTATAAAGTCAGGCGATGGACTTCCACGCGTTCATGTACGTGACGATCGGCCGGCGCCGCGAGCTGGAGCGCGGCATGGCCGGCAAGGACCCCGTGCTCTACCAGCGGATGCTGGACGAGATCGGCGAGTACGCGCGCGCGTGCGACGCGACAGGCTGGTCGGGCATTGGTATCCCCGAACACCACCTGCAGATCGAGGGATTCGAGCTCGGTCAAGACCCGGGCCTCATGGCGATGTTCCTCGGCCGGCACGGCCCGCGGCTCAGGATCAATCAGTTCGGCTACGTGCTGCCCACGCACAACCCGCTCCGCGTGGCCGAGCACGCGGCGACTCTGGATCATCTGCTCGGTGGCCGGCTCAACGTCGCGTTCGTGCGCGGCTACCAGGCGCGCTGGTTCGAGAACTACGCGGCCGTGCCGGGCGCGAAGGCGACCGGCCCGTGGAACCGCAAGAGCGACGAAGACGCGCGCAACCGCGAGCTCTTCGAGGAGTGCGTGGCGATCATCAAGACCGCGTGGGCCCACGACACGTTCTCCTTCAAGGGCAAGTACTGGTCGTATCCGCCCGAGGGTCAGCGCCAGCCGCATCCGCATCCGGTCTATCTGAAGTACGGCCGCGGTGTGGACGCTGACGGCACGATCCGCGAGGTCGGCATCGCGCCGCGCCCGCTGCAGAATCCGATCCCGGTCTATTCGGGCTTCACGCACAGCCTGCAGACCTCCCTCTACTGGGCGAGGGAAGGCGGCAAGCCCATCGTGATGGCCGGCGAGATGGACTTCTGCACGATGCTCTGGAGCCGCTACCGCGAGGTGGCCGAGCAGCACGGCCGCAAGCTGCCGCGCGGGGAGGAAGCCGCGTGGGGCGGCTATCTCGTGCTCGCCGACACCAAGAGCGAGGCGGAGGCCTGGGCCGAGGACTGCTTGTGGATGTGGGACTCGTGGTCCGTCCCCTTCGGCCAGGACCGCCCGCCGCTGCTTATCGGCGATGCTGACACCGTCACGCGCATGATCGAGAACGCGGCGCGCCACGTGCCGTTCAACGAGATGTTCCTGCTGTTCGGCCAGGGCATTCTCGAGCGCGATCGGTGTTTAAAGACGCTCGAGCTGTTCGCGGAGAAAGTGATTCCACGGTTTCGCTAGACGCGAAAGAAGTCGCGGAGGTTGGCGTAGGTCTCCTCCGGGGCCTATTCGGCGGGATAGTGGCCGCAGGGTAGGGCGATGCAGCCCTTCAGATTGCTCACGTAGGTGGACCAGGCTTTCTCGTAGCCGTGAAGCCCTCGAACATCGCGTCCTCCTGGCTTGCGACAGAGTTTATCCTGCTACCGGGATGGCGCGCCTTCAGATCAAGACCGCCGACGAGCTCGGCGCCGGCGACCTGGAAGATCGATGGAAAGCCCGGCGGGCGGCGCGGGAGACCGCGGTGTCCAGGCGCGTTCTCCAGCTCTTCGTGGACCGCGGTGGACCCATTCCGGTAGAGGACATCGTCGCCAGCTTTGCCGACGCCCCGGCCGCGGCTACGCGGCACGCGCTCGTCACCCTGGACGACGATGACCTGATCCGTATCCAGGATGGCCGCGTCGACATGGCATACCCCTTCTCGGCATCGCCGTCGCCGTTCGTGGTGCGCCTGCAGGGTGGCCAGGAGCGGTTCGCGTGCTGCGCCGTGGACGCGCTGGGCATCGCGCCGATGCTCGGCCAATCAGTCGAGATCCGGTCGCGCTGTCATCACTGCGCGGAGCTGCTCGAGCTCCGATCGACGCCGGAAGGTGCCGGACCGGAAGGGTCGGAGGTCATGCTCTGGATCGGCCAGCGAGCCGACGTCCGCTGCAAGGTCGCCGACTCGCTCTGAACGACGATCAACTTCTTCCGGTCGGAAGAGCATCTGAGGGCGTGGCGAGAGGAAAACCCGACGGCGGAAGGAGCCGGCACCACGCTGGTCGAGGGCTTCAAGCTCGGCTCGCGCCTCTTCGGTGGTCTCCTCACGGGAGGACGTCGATGACGGAAGGATCGAAAGAAGTCCGCGTCGAGCGCGACGGGCGCGCCATGACGATCACGCTCGATCGTCCTGGCGATCAGAACCGGCTGACGCGCGACGTGCTGCTCACGCTGCAGGGCGTGGTCGATCGCCTCGGCGCCGACGAGGAAACTCAGGCCGTTGTGATCACCGGCAGCGGCGCCGAGTTCTTCTCGATGGGCATTCTGAATCCCGTGGTCCGCGCGAGCTACACGAAAGAGCAGATCCTCGAGCTCGTCCGCATCGCGAACCGTCTGTATGACGCGATCGAGGCGCTGCCTCAGATTACGATCGCGGCGTTCAACGGCGCCGCCCGCGCGGGCGCGGCCGAGCTCTCTCTGGCGTGCGACATCCGCCTGGCCGCGGCACACGCGACCTTCGCGCTTCCCGAAGCGCTCTGGGGCGGTTTCCCAGGCGCCGGAGGCCCGGTTCGGCTGCCGGGGATCGTCGGGCGGGCGCGCGCGCTCGAGCTGATCTGCACGGGGCGCGAGGTCGACGCGGCGGAGATGGAGCGCCTTGGGCTCGTGCTCTCGGTCTATCCTGCGGCGCGGCTCCTCCCCGAAGCGCGCGCGCTAGCCGCCCGAATTTGTGCCAGTGGTCCACTCGCCACGCGAGGAGCCAAGCGCATTATCAACGTCCGCAGTGCTGGAGGCTTCGCCGCGGGCCGCGCCCTGGCCGACGCGCTCCGTCACGCCCTCGAGTGGAGTCGCGATGTGGACGAAGGCATGGCCGCGCACCGAGAGAATCGGGCGCCCAGGTTCATGGGACGCTGAGGGTCCCGGAACCGCCGGGGCCGTCAGTCCGCCGTGATCGGCTTGATCTCGCGGAGACGCGGGAGAACTTCCTGCGCGAAGAGCCGGATGCTCTTCTCGGACTCGGCGTGGGTCATGAAGCCGGAGCGGCCGACCAGGCTGAGGTGGCCGAACCCGCCGACCTTGTCGTAAAAGTCCATCACCTGCTTGTAGACGCTGTCCGGGTTGCCGGCGAAGAGAATGCCCTGCGCCATCGCCTGCTCGGCGCTGAGCGACGTGAGCCGTGCGGCGTTCTGCCCCGCCGACATCACGCCCGTGCTTCCGCTCTTGGGCGCCGTGCGATAGATCTGCGGCGCGGCCTGGGGCGGCGCGCTGCCGGGGAGGAGCTTCGAATACTGCGGAGCCGATTTCAGGCTGGTGTGGAGGAACCAGAGGAGCTTGCTCCCGACGCGCATCCCCTCCTCGTCGGTGTCGCCGACATAAACAAAGGCCGCATAGGCGAAGTTGTCGGTGGTCACCTTCGGTAGGCCCGCCTCGGCGCGTGCCTTTCTATGGGCGGCGTAGGCGCGCTTCGTGCCCTCCGGTCCGCGCAGCACGAGCACGTGCACCATCCCGCGCCGTCCGACCTCGGCGGCGGTCTCCGGATCGCCGGTGGCCGACCACATCCGCGGATGTGGCTGCTGCCACGGCCGCGGCCAGATGTTCACGTGGCGGTGCGTGAAGTGCTTGCCCTCCCAGCTGAACGGCCCGTCGTGATGGCTGAGCGCCTTCTTGATGAGGTCGATCGCCTCCCAGTAGCGCTCGATGTTGTTCACGGGATTCGCGTTGTTCGACGCCATCTCCGTGCCGCCCGATTTAACAAAGCCGATCTCGAGGCGGCCG
>Ga0066710_100002997_pt1 | contig 14091 bp, 23 predicted proteins | sample GraSoiAngelo_159_FD_79666 | JGI IMG/M metagenome (GOLD analysis project Ga0066710, IMG submission 79666) | Grasslands soil microbial communities from the Angelo Coastal Reserve, California, USA - 14_1009_16_40cm | ecosystem: Environmental > Terrestrial > Soil > Grasslands | place: USA...
CAAGTGGCCGGCTTCGTGAAAAAGGCGGACGTTTCGCAGGGGGGGTATCGGTGGCTCACCGTGGCGTCGCCCGAAGAGCCGGATGGCACCGAGCTGCAACTCGCGCGCAACGACAACGCCGCGGCCAAGGCCTACCAGGAGGCGCTCTTTCAGCAGGGCCAGCCCGCAGCCATGTTCTTCACAGACGACGTCCAGCGCGACTACGAGCGGATGAAAGCGGCTGGCGCCGAATTCACGATGCCGCCCACCAAGGTGACAGGCTCGACCATCGCTCAGACGAATGACACGTCTGGCAACCTGATCCAGATCGCGCAGCTGGACCGAGTACGAATCGGAGCGGGGCGCCGGTAAGCCGGTCGAAGGCATACAACAGGGAGCAGCGGGTCGCGCCGGGACGTGTCAACGTCTGGGAGGGCGCGGCCCGTCGCCCTGTGTTCGACTGCGTTGCTGCGGGACTCCAGAGCGCGCCGCCTGCTCGCCGGCCTGGCCGTCTCATCATTGGGCGACGGGATGAGCATCGTCACCATCGCCTGGCTCGCGCTGGCGATCGCGCCATCCGGCGACGCCGGCGTCTACGTCGGCTAGCACGGGGGTCGGCGGTAGGTACAGGATTCCGGGCAACACGAACCCTGCGACGTCAACCGGCCGTCACACTCGGCTCAGCGATCGCTGCGAAGATAACCGAATGGGACCAGTTCCCGGACGGGGCCGAGGCGAGCGAGCGCGTGGCTGACGCCCGCGTCGATCCTGGGCGAGCCCATGGCGCCCATCCGGTCACTCCGCTGGAGCTCTTTTTCGACCTCGTCGTGGTCTTCGCCATTACCCAGGTGTCGAGCTTCTTATCGCGTCGTCCGACGCTGGGCGGCCTGTTCGAAGGGCTGCTCCTGCTGGGCGCCATTTGGTGGGCCTGGTCTGGCTACGCCTGGCTCACGAACATGCTCGATCCCGAGGAAGGCGTTGTCCGGCTGGCGATGCTTGCGGCGATCGGCGCGATGCTTGTCATGTCCCTTGCCGCGCCCGGAGCCTTCGGGTCGGACGCCGTCACGTTCGCCATCGCTTATGCCGTCGTGCGCGCATTTCAGCTCGTGCTCTTGGCCATCGCTGCTCGCGGTGATCGAGAACTCATGCGCGCCGTCGCGCGGCTCGTCCCGGCCGCCGCCCTTGCCACCGTCATGCTGGTCGCCGCCGGATTGGTCCAGGGTTGGGAGCGGCTGGCGCTCTGGTGCGCGGCGCTGCCCATCCTCTACCTGGCTCCGCTGCTGGGGCACATGCGCGGATGGCGCGTCTCGCCGGAGCACTTCGTCGAGCGTTTCGGGCTGATCATTATCATCGCTCTCGGCGAATCCATCGTGGCGATCGGCGTCGGCGCGGCCGGACTCCCTCTCGATGCCGGCGTGATCGTCGCCGCCCTCCTCGGGATCACCGTCGTGGCATGCCTCTGGTGGGCCTACTTCGACTGGGTCGTCTATGTCGCCCAGGCGCGGCTGGCCGAAGCCATGGGACCCGCACGCGCGGCGCTCGCGAGAGACGCGTATTCCTACTTGCACCTTCCGATGGTGGGGGGCATCGTTCTCTTCGCGTTTGGGCTGAAGACGACGCTCGCCGACGCGAGCGGTGCGCTCGCGGTTATTCCGGCACTCGGCCTGTGCGGTGGGGTCGCGCTCTACTTCGTGGCGCACATCGCCTTCCGCTTGCGGATCGGTGGAGGCTTCGGGCGAGGCCGGCCGGTCGCGACCGTTCTGCTGCTGGCGCTGATCCCGGCCGCAACCATGATCCCTGCCCTGCTCGCGCTCGGCCTGGTCGCGGCGGTCTGCGTCGGCCTCATCGTCTACGAGGTCTTCCGGCACCGACAGGCTCGCGCCTGGATCCGGAGCCGACGTGGCGCCTTCACCACGGAAGAGGCCCTAGCCGTCCAGAGGAGCCGAGGCCGGGGGCGGCGCCGCCAGCCAGGTCATGATGGTGCTGAAGATTCGATTCGCGAATGAGGACCTGTCTACGCGGTTTTCTCAATGCCCTACTGGAGAAGGCGGAAGGAACGCGTTCTGGAAACATGGAGATCTCGACGTGAGGGCGCAGACATCGAGGTCACGGAATTCATGACCGCCATCGGGCTGCGGCCTGGGGAGAGGACATGAGAGCCGCCGTTTGTACGGCGTACGGGCCGCCCGAGGTGCTCCATATCAGGACTGTGCCCGACCCGCGTCCCAGGGACAAGGAAGTGTGTATCCGGCTTTTCGCGACCGCGGTCACAGCCAGTGACTGCATCGTGAGAGGCCTCAAGCTGCGCGGCATCTACCGGCTCTTGATGCGAGCGGCGTTCGGCATCAGGGCACCGCGGAAGGGGATCATCGGCATGATCGCGGCCGGCGAGATCGAGTCGGTCGGCCGCGAGGTAACCTCCTTCAAGCCAGGTGACCAGGTGTTCGGAATGGACGGTTTCCGCGCCGGTACATACGCCGAGAAGGTGTGCTGGCCGGCGAGCTCGGCGCTCGCGCTTCGACCTGCAAACTTCACGTACGAGGAATCCGCCGCCCTACCCTACGGCGGGCTGATCGCCTCGTTCTTCGTGCGTCGGCTGAAGCTTCAGAAGGGCCAGCGGGTGCTGGTCTATGGAGCGTCGGGGGCGATCGGCACGTCCGCGGTCCAGCTGGCAAGGAATCTCGGTGCCGAGGTGACCGGCGTCTGCAGCACCGCGAACCTCGAGCTTGTGCGGTCGCTGGGTGCGACATCGGTGATCGACTACACGAAGGACGACTTCACGCAGGGCGGCAGGCGTTACGACGTCATCTTCGACGCCGTTGGCAAACGGAAAAGTGCGAAGTCAATGCTCAACGCCGGCGCGGCACTCGCATCGGGCGGACTATCGATGTCCGTCGATGACGCGTTCCCGAGGACCAAGAAGTCAGACCTGTTGGTGCTGAAGGAACTCGCCGAGAGCGGCGCGTTTCGGCCGGTGATCGACCGCCGCTACACGCTGGCTGAGATTGTGGAGGCGCACCGCTACGTCGATCTGGGTCACAAGAAGGGCAACGTGATCGTCACCATCTCACCACGCTGATTCAAAGTTATCAAGGGATCACAGCGATATGGATGACGGCCGAGGGCGGCCGACTCGATGGGAACCAACGATGATCGGCATCGTCAGTGCGAGCCCGACTGCGAGCATGCTTGCGAGTACGAACAACAAACCCGACACCTGGACTAGCCTGGCGATCGTGTTGCCAAGATCCAGCGCAAGCATTGGCGCAAGAACGTTCACAGAGTTACGATGGTCGCCCTCGAAAGAGAGGTGTCCAACGGCGTAGCGCGAGTCTTTTGTCGCGGCGCCGGAACCGAACATATGCGCCGCCCAGTCTTAGCAGGCCATTAAAACGTCGCACCATCTCGCCGTCAATTGGCAGCGCTACATGGTGCTTGACGCGAGTGGGCGAATGGTCTAGGCTGCAACGAACGCGTGGACTCCTCCCAGGGTGAATCGCAGGCCGGGCGCAAGCCCGACGCGGCACAGATCCGGGTCTTGATCGTAGAAGATCATGCCGTCGTCGCTCAAGCGCTCTCGGCGATGCTCGAGGCCGACGCCGGTATCAAGGTCGTAGGACGCTTTGGTAGTGTCGCTGGCGCAATCGAAGGGGCCCGGCGCGCGGCCCCCGATGTTGTCCTGCTGGACTATCGGCTGCCGGATGGCACCGGTGCCGAGGCGACCGCCGCGATCCGGCGACAAGTGGATCCGCCAGCGATCCTCCTGCTCAGTGCTGAAAACACAGAGGAGGCACGACGCCGGTGCTTCGAGTCTGGTGCCTGCGATTTCCTTCTCAAATCTGCAGACGTCGCCGAAATCCCGCGGGCGATCCGTCAGGCGGCGTTCGGCAAGGTCCCGTCGCCCCGTCTCGTACCGGCGCTGCGCTAGTCGGCGGCTGGTTCGTCAGGCCCGGGTTCCGGCTCCAGGCCGCAAGACGCCTGAACCGAGACCCAGCTTAAGGTAATCCTTTCGGCACTTCCACGCGCCGCAAATTCTTGTAATCGTGGGTGTGGGCGGTGCATAGTACGCGAGTGCCTTTGGGTGTCGCGTTGGCACTACCCAACTTCCCCCGGACTTGGGCCGCGATCGTGAGACCTGCGGCCCAGTCATGCGTTCCGATCGCGTGCGGCGGCGGCCTGCTCGGCAGCGAACTCATCCGGGTTGCGGCGCACGGTACACAGTCAATCACTCCACGTCCCCAGATCGTTCCCTTGCCTTCTGACAGGTAGGACCGGCCTGATCCGATCGACCCTGTCGAAACCAACTGCTGGGTGCGACTCTCATAGGTAGATGCCCTACGAAAGTGGCAGCGCCCACGGGCACGCGGCACAATACTCCCTAGAGGAGGGGGTTTGGGTGCCTGCGGTAAAAAGCTCGGCTCGCAACCAGGCAGTCGTTGCAACGCGTCTTCACAAGGCACTCGAAGCAGAACACCACCGAGCGTTCATAAGATCGCTCAGACAGCTTCTGACGGCGCGCGACCGCACCACGCTTCTGCGGGAAGCGATCGTCATCTTGAAATGGTCGGTCCGACCGAAATCGGTCGCAATTCTGACACCCCATGGCAGCGACCACGCATTCGCAATCGCCGCGGCCGAGGCGGTGGTCTGGAAACCGAAGAGGTCGACGGCGCCGTCGACTCTGGCGCGCCTCCTTGCGAGAGGGCTGCGCCTGCGCCGACCAATGATAATTCCCGACTTGATCGTGCCGCCCGTAACGAAAACGAGGCGGCATCATCGGCAACCTTCTTATGCCCGAGGCATGCTCGTACCAATTACTGGTATTTCTCGGCGCTTTGGCCTGCTGACGCTTCGGTCGCGACGCGATACGCCATTCGGCGCAGCTGACGCCCGGGTTGCCGGCGCCGTCGCCGATTTGCTTTCACTTGCCCTCAAGCGGTTCGACAAAGCTGAGCAACTTCGGGAGCACGCGCGCCGCTACCGGCGCCTGGTCGATGGCGCCGGCGAAGTCATCTTTCGCGCTTCCCTCATCCCGGAGCCTCGGATCGGTTACGTGAGCCCGTCTATCAAGATCCTCACTGGGTACACGGCCTCCGAGTTCTACGCCAACCCGCGGCTCCTCACTCGGCTAATCCATGCCGAGGACATGCCGGATCTCCTTGCTAAGCTCGAACATCCTGAACAGATCGTGGGTCGGATCCGGCTGCGCCTCATCGGCAAAGATGGGCGGCGCAGCTGGGTGTCGGTGGCGAGCGTGCCAATTTATGACCGGAGGGCAAGGCTGATAGGAGTGCAGGGTAGCGCCTGTGAGATTTTCGACCCCGTTGTCGCGGGGGAGCAATTTCGCGCGGCGTCCGAATCGATGGAGGCCATCCTGCAAGGTCGCCGGGGCGAGACCGTGCTGCGCATCATCGTCCATCACCTCCGTTACGTACTGGATGCGGACGAGGTGCTGATTGCGGCGGCCGGCGGAGGCAAGTCCTCGCTGACGATCATCTGCCACGATGGCACGAATCTGCGCGGCCACCGGACTGGCGGCACGGTGTCGCGAACTGATCCACTGGTTGGTCGTGCGCTTAAGGCTGATCGGCCAATTGTGACCGGACGAGGTATCGCCACGGCGATACCGTGGTCGAGCGGCAAGCCTGGGGTGCTCATCGCAGGGGGGGTGGCCGGCGACGAAGTGCACCTCGCAAAAGCTGTTGGAGCGGTTGAGCGTTTCGCGCGCGAGATCGGTACGACCCTCGAATCCATGCGGGTGCACCAGTCATATCTCCGGCAGGCTATCCAGGAGGATCGGTCGCGTATTGCGCGAGAGCTCCACGATGGGATCGTTCAGTCGCTGTACGCCCTGGAAATGGTTTTGCAGATGAATGCCGCCTCCGTTCCAGACCCGGCGCGCGGCCGTGTCTCCCAAGCCGCAGCTGGCATTCGTGAGGCGATTCAAGACATTCAGCAATACGTCTTCGATCTGGAGCCTAGCGTGCTCAGCGACGGTGGACTCGCAAATTCACTCCAGCGCCTGGCCGTGGAGTTCGAGGCGAGCTCGCGGATTATCGTCAGCCTCCACAGCGAGCCGGATGCGGTCGCCTCGCTCGAACCGGTTGCGACTCACGTGCTCCAAATCGTACGCGAGGCCCTATCGAATGTCCGGCGTCACTCGCACGCCCGGAGCGCCGGGGTCACCATACGGACGGTTGGTCGGCGGATAAAGCTCGAAATCAACGATGATGGCCGCGGTTTCAGCCAGGAGGCCGCACAGGGCCTCGGAATGCGGAACCTTCGAACGCGTGCCAGGCTGCTGGGTGGGAAATTGGAGTTGAAGTCAGATTCGAAACATGGGTCACTCGTCCGCCTTACGGTTCCGTCGGCGGCGCGTGAGTCCCCACCGGATTCGGTCTCGCTATCCTCCTGACCGCCGAGCATCGTCCTGCGCAGTGCCTATTGGTTGGGGCTCCGTACGTTATCGCCAGGGCCACAACCGGGCCGACAGGTTGTGGTCTACCGGGGGCGCCGGCCTGGGTGTCAAACCCAGACCGGCGAAGCCAATGAGGAGCGGCTGCTGGGGTTGCTTATCCACAGTGATGACGGCGGGACCGAGAGTGATGCGGGGTTGCCGACCGTTGTCGCCCGTCGTCAGATGAAGATCCAGAGAGCTTCTCGAGCTGCCGATCGGAGCCGCCAATACCGCTGCAAGCGGGAGGGCAGGTACGTTCATCGACGATCCAAGCATGCAATTGGTAGGCGGACCGCCTCTAGTGCCGAAGGACACGACTGAGAGGTACGGCGCTCAGGTCTACCCGGGTATCGAAGGGCCTACCGGCTGATTACCCAAATGGATTGCGATGCTGAGCCACATAGGCTGCGGCTTCTGTCCGCCGCGCGACTTCCAGCTTGCCGAGGATTGTCGAGACATGATTCTTGACCGTCTTCTCCGAAATGTGAATGTCCCGCGCAATCTGCGCGTTCGTTTTGCCGGTCGCCAGGAGGCCCAGGATCTGATCCTCGCGAGCAGTAAGCCGCGAGAGCTTTTCGTCCCTGGCAAACACCGGGCTTTGACGGACCCGAGTGAGGACCTGCCGAGTTACGGATGGATCGAGGAGACTCTCGCCCTGACCTACGCGCCGCACCGCCCGGATCAGCTCACTCGGAGTGGCGGTCTTCAGCATATAACCCGCCGCTCCCGCCATGATGGATGCGAAGAGCGCTTCGTCGTCCGGATAGGAGGTCAGCATCAGCACATTACTCCTCGGGACTCGGGACTGGATTTCGCGCGTAGCTTCGATTCCGCTCCCGTTCGCGAGGCGAACGTCCATAAGGACGACATCGGGTTGTGCACGCACAGTTGCGGCGACTGCGTTCGGCACATCGCGCGCTTCGGCCACGACTCGGATGTCGGGTTCCGCCTCGAGGACCAGACGGATGCCTGCGCGTACCACATCATGGTCTTCGGCAACGAGCACTCTCACGTCAGCCAACCGTTTCGCAAGCCCCCCACCACGCAGCTCTTGCGGGTCAAATGGATCGGCTCATCAGCGAGCCGACCAACCCGACGTGGAGCATAGCGCGGATTGCGGAAAGATGTCCTCCGTATTGGTACGGATTTCTTGATCAAAGACCGCACAAATTCCCCACAGTGCGCTTACCGATGTATAGCTGCTCGGCGATATCACGCGCGGTAAGCGATTGCATGAGGTTCGCGTGGGGGTCAACGTCGGTTGCAGCAGCGCGACGCGCAGGTTGCAAGGGTTTGCGGATTACGCTCCGTGCAGGATCTTGCCTCTTTCCGTGTCGAATTCTTGTTGTGTCAAGACGCCTTGGTCCAGCATCTTCTTAAGCTTTCCTAACGTAGCTATCTTGGCAGCTTCCATCTGCTCAGTATGCGTCTGCTTCTGCATCTGCGCCATTTGAGCGTCCTGTTGTGCCTCATGCGCGGACGTCTTCGCGGCCGCATGACCGGCAACGGCTCCGACTGTGCCTGCGACGACGGCCGTCCGCAATAGGGGTCGCCTTCGAATCAACATTGGCGTTCTCTCCTAGGTGCTTGTGGGGGATTCCGACAGCTTGGCAGGTGCCCCCCTGTCCCACGGAAGTGCCGAAGGGACCTTGAAGGTTAGGCCCTAAATCCGCCGTTGGGCACTAGGAAGCACGCTGGCCTTCATGGCAAGGTCTGAGCAGTCGAATCTGACGATAAGGGAGGTAGTAATGAAAACGAGGGCCGCGACTCCGTTGCGACGACGCAGCCGGACGGCAGCATTTCCATCAGAGGAGGATCTGATCTCGGTACTTTTCATCGAGGATGACGCGCATCTTGCTGAGATGTATCGACTCAAGCTCGAGACGGACGGTTACCAGGTGACGATCGCCGAGTCCGAGGAAAGCGTCAAGCAGGTGCTTCCCGACCTGATCTATCTCGACATCCGAGCTCCGCATCGCGACCGGGTCCGCGTTCTGCGACGGCTCCGAGCTCACGACGCCACAAAGCCGATTCCCGTTGTCATCTTGTCGGACTACCCTGAGCAAGAACTCATCGACGCCGGTGCCGACCTCGGTGTGGGTGAATACGTCGTCAGATCCGCTGGCCCAACGAGCCTTAGTCAAGGGATCGAGGAATGGGGCACACAGCGCACGGAAGTCGACTGACGCCGGCGGGGCCAGCGCAGAGAGGACGGCTTCCCCGGTGCACTGGCTCCCGTTCGAGTCAAACGCAGGCGCCTATTCGATCTCCCGGTTTACGGCGAGCGCATAAATAACGATCACGTCGACCGAAATGATGATCAGCGCCCAGATCGGGAAGATCGCGATAATCGTCAGTTGGGCGAGGGCGTTCACCACTGTAAGGATGATCCCCACGATGCGCGCCCAGATGCTGCCGCTGAATAGGCCGAACCCAGTCGCGATCAGAAGTACGCCGACGACCAGATTCCACCACCCCCAGGCCTGTAGGTTGCCTACTAGGAGGTTGTAGTGCGCGCCGTAGTATCCGGCATTGAAGAGGGCAACGAGCCCGTCAATGAATGTAAAACCTCCTACCAAGACCAACATGGTTGCCGCGAAGATGACCCAGCCGGACCACGCGGTGCTCCGAGTGCCGGCGGGATAGTCGGCGCTCGAGTAACCCTGCCCAGCCCCTGACATCCCCTGTCGCGTAGATGTAGACATTCCGCTACCTCCTCACATAAATTTGTCCGATGCCGTCCAAGCACAAGCTAGCGGCAAGGCGAGCCGGCAAAAAGTGCTGAAGGACCTAGATCCCATGGGATCGCGGCCCGCGCGTCGTTACGCCTCAGGCGACGGTGAGGGTGGCGGTGCCGTCCGCGATTTCGCCCAGGCCAGCGCACTCACTGTGGATTACGGTCGGCTGATGGCTGACAAGCCGATGATCGCGACCCATGCGATTGTTGTCGCATAGATCATCCAGCCGACGGCCGCGACGACAGAGCGGGAGAGCCTCCGTGCGCCCCGGCGGCGCCGCCACTGCCGGCTTCGTCGCCCAGCCGTATCGACTTTGCTCAAACCGACCACCCGTTCGCCTGCAGTAGCTCCCGCTTGGCGGTCGCGAACTCACCTTCGGTTAGTGTTCCAACTCGGCGGAGCTCGTTGAGTTCCTGGATGCGTGCCAGCCGACGGGCCGTCGTGGCTTCACCTCGCCGAAGGCTGGGCAGCTCAGTATCAGCGACCAGCTGTGCGTTCGCTTCGGAAAGGGCCGCCTGGAGCCGCGCCGGCCACAGGTGCTCGACGACCACGATGGCAACCGCCGACCGACGATCGTCATTTCGCGAGAGGACCTCGAGGTCACAGATTCGCAGGATGCCGTCTCGGGCAAGATCATCGAGGACCGAAACGATGACCTCGGCGGAGCGAGCCCGGCTCAAGCGGATGACGAGGACCTGAGTGGCACTGCTTACTAACGCCGGCATGTCGATACGGTAGGTAGCGCGCCGCCGTCCTGACTAGTGCCCTGGGAATCATAAAGTGATAGGCCCTTCGACCGAATCGGCGGCTCGGAATCCTGCGTCGACTGAGTCCTTCTAGTCCTCGCACCATTCGCAGAATGGTTCAAGAGGCGACGCTGACTGTCTGGAAATTCCGAACGCCAACGGGTGCGGCCCAGGCGGTGCAGGGGTCTCCTCTTCGGTCTCATCTTCTTCGTGCCTACCCTGAGTCTTGCGGTTGCGGCGTCCATGGCCGCACGCGTCTTACTCCAGGCTCTGCACAACCTCGCGGGTGCCGTGACGGCCAGGCAGCCTGAGAAGAGCCCGGAGAACAACAACGGAACACCCAAGCGCCACGGCCCTTCTCAATCGCATCGATGGGAACATCACCAGCACCGTGCCGGCTGCCGAGTCTCCGATAAGTCCGGTTAGCAGCAGCCTCCCCGCAATTCGCGGGAGCGCCCGACGCCAGGTGTAGCGGCCGGTCATCGTTGCCATTCAATGAGGCTCTCATGCCGAGTCAAGGCCGTCGAGTGCCGAAAGCCCTATCGGCGATCGGCCCGAAATGTCCGCGAACCGGTCTTTCGGGCACCCACCGTTGCAAGCGAAGCGCGTCGCCAGCCGCAGGCAAGCGACGAAGACCCGATATCGTCGAGCTGTCCCAGCACCGGGATAAAGCTCGGGATCAGCTGGATCGGCGAGACAAACTAGGCGAGGGGGACCGCGGCGAGCACCTTCGGCAAGGGGTCCGACGCGCATCAGCGAGAAGACGTTGGGCGAGCACAATCGTGGTGCTAATTGGCGACGACGCCTGCTCGACCCTTGCGATGCGTCGTCCGAGCCACCAGATTGCTGCGGCTGAGGCGACAGCACGGGCCGCAAACAGTGCGAGTATGGCGGCAGGTTGGCACGCGTGGCTAAGGCCAAACGACGTTGAATGACCCGGTCACCGCCTTGGATAAGGTGGGCCGTTCGGCACTCGACCGCGCCAAGCCCCTGTGAAAGGCTCGCTACCATGGCTACTCCAGTTGCGACCAGGTCGGCCGGCGTTCAAATCGTTGACTCAGCCCGGACGGATGCTTTTTGGGCGGGCTCGCGAGCGCAAGCAATGACTCGCGGTTTGGGTTTCGGCTGGACGAGCAAACCCCTGCGGACCATCGAAGTGCCGCAACCTAGCTCAGAACCGTTCGTCGTTCCTGACCCTCCTGACGAACCTGCGTTCCCATCGCCGGACGAGGTGACGTCGCCCGAATGGTCGCCGGCAGCCCCCTGATGCCCGCCATCGGTTACCGCACTTGGCGCATCGAAAGGATCCATGGAGAGATGGGCGTGTGGCTCGTCTCTCCATACTGTCCAGCGTATTGGCCGCGCTCCGAGCGGCTTGAGGCGGTCTGCCGCAGGGAGCCGGGGGAGGTGATGAAACGGCGCGTTCTGCAGCCGCACCAGCAGGAACCCGACTGTGCGCCACCAGTCGCCGGGTGCGGTTGTGGAATTTACGCCTATCACGACGTCGAGACCATGCTGGGCAGCATCCATGAGCACTCGGTCGGCGGGGCCGTCCTGTGTTGGGGCCGCGTCACGATTCATCCCGAGGGCATCCGCGTCCAATTTGCTCGTCCAATCGCGCTCTGTCTCCCCGTGCCTAGTTACCCGAACTGCGGGGTAGAGCCCGAAGCAAAACGAGTCGCCGACACGTACGGTGTGCCCTTGGTTGAGGCAGGCTATTTGGCGGCCTACGCCTCGGAGTTTGGTGACTCTTATCGGCCCGCGTCAGCTGAAGCCTGCGACGCGTCTGGCGATTTCCGGGCGAGCGGCCTGCGCAATTTCCTCAGGAAGCTAATTGATGTCTGAGGGTCAGCGGCTGGCTGGCACGAAGATCGGGCGTCAGGCGGCCGCTAGCTGGACTGCTCCGCGAGGCCGACTCCCAGATGAGTGTGACGCGATCCATTGTGGCGCGAGAGGCCAACGGCTCATCCGGGCCAATGCACGTCCCGCACCAATCTGGGCGCAATGCCTACGACCTATCGGGCCAGTCGGCAGATTGCAAGTTCGCGGCCTCGTGGTACTCTGCGCGCCTCGATAAGGCTCTGGGCGTACAAGTGAGGTGACAGCTTGTGTTGTTTGGTCACGGTCCTGGCGTTCCTGGGGCCACGAGCGGGCATCCTCTTTTGGTTTCTATTCGACCCTGTGCGCTGGCAGAACGCGTTCAGCGGGTTCCACACGTTCCTGGTGCCACTAGCCGGAGCGCTGTTTTTGCCTTGGACAACGCTCGCCTACGTTCTAGTGGCGCCCACCGGATTCGTGCGAGTCGGCGGGTGGCTCTGGATCGTCGTTGGCGTGTTGTTCGATCTCGTCAGCTATTCGGGTAGCGGCTACGGCAACCGGGGCCGTCTGGCGATGTAGAGCAAGCAAATGGAGACGGAATGCGAGGTCCGCAGGCGCCTGATGTGCCGAAGGGATTGGGTGGTGGGGGGCCGTTCTGCATTGGGATCCGGCAGTTTCGGCGCGATCTTGCCGTCAAGCCGCAGCTACACCTATATATATATATGTATCTGTCGCAAAGGGGGGCGCGTGAATTCAGCCGCTCTTTGGAAAGAGCTCGATGGGCGAGGCCGACGCTGGACATGGCAGGGGTCACGCCGGGGGTCGGCTATGCATAGCCCGGTGCTCGGTGTAGTATTCGCCCTGGACTAGCGAGAGGCCCCAGGGAAGGAAATGGGCGGGGGTACCAGGATCGGCGACAGGTTTGGTCGATATCTGCCCGGGCCATGCGCTCTCGCGGATAGCAAATGGGACGCTCCGGCAGCGGGGCTCTGCAGCGTTCTCCTGGCTGCCGTTTTCGTCACCGAAATCGCGTCGCCGAGGACTGTCGTTGGGGCCTTGGCTTGGCCGCCGCTGCTGGCTGCGAACTGGATGCTGTCGCGGCGCTCAGCCCGCGCTGTGCTTGTCGTCGGCGTCCTGCTATTTATAACCGCGGCCCTGATTGAAGGCCGGAATCGACTGACTATTGTGATTCTTGGTGGAGTGGTAGTCCTTATCGCTAGCGTGACGCGGCTGTATGCAACCACCCTGGCACAAACCGGAGCCTCGCTGAGGGTCGTGGGAGCGCCCCGGACCTTGCCAGAGGCAGCGTCATTGACCGCCCGCGAGCTCGATGTTGCTCGCCTCGGGGCCGAGGGGTGCTCGGCGGCCGAGATTGGTGTCAGGCTGCATATTGGGGAAAGGACCGTCGAGACCCATCTGGCCAACACGTACTCCAAGTTGGGGATTCACTCGAGATTGCAGCTGATTCGTATGGCATCCAAGCTCGGATCGGGCTGAAGTCCCCGAGTACGTGGATGGCGGCCCTCGCGCGCCCATGGGCGGGCGCCGTCGGCGGCTGATTGCGCTGAGCCCTCCGCTCCTTGGCGGTCAGCGGCCGCGGCTCGGGACTACTTGATTCCCTCCTGGATTTGTCAGAATCCGACGTTGACCGCCGATCACCGGCGCGCCCCCCTTGCCTCGCGGGCCAGGAAACCTTGCCACCATCGAGCGCACAATGCCGGGACGGCCAACCTCGCTCTGTCGAATGGGCGGAAACGACCCAGTAAGCCGCTTGCAGAGGTGACGAGGTGAGCGAGCTGAGCGAAGTGGCTCAGCTCGCTCTCACTTCTTACCCGGCCGGGCTCGGCTCGGCTCGCTCGACCACGATACTGCTATCGGTTACCAGCGCTGCAACCGCGCCGACGGCTGCAAGCCAGGGAGCGAGTAAGACCCCGGCTAGGCCAATGGTCAGTGGCAGCGCCAATACCGTGTGTTCACCTTGCTTGAGGCTGATCCGGCGGACATTCCCCTCATTGATCAGCCGCTTGGTTTTCGCCAGCAGCTGATCGCCTTCGACCTTGAACTGCTCTGTCCGGGTCTGCGCCTGTGTTGGTGTTGCCATCGGCGATCTCCGTTCTGCAGTCCCCGCTTACTCCAGCTTCCGCATTCAGTCGCCGGCCTCAAGCGGCACCACTACAACGCTCCCCCGCATCCCCAGAACGGCATTTCCGACATCAACGTATGGGAAGGCGCCCGCTCTCGTGAATGTCAAGGTCAAGCTGTGGTTCCGACCGGCATCGGCCGGGTAGAGCGCGCCTGAGTTGAAGTAAGTCGAGCCGTCATAGCTTGTTCCGCCAGTCGGATCAGTGAAGTA
>Ga0066710_100003000_pt1 | contig 14081 bp, 14 predicted proteins | sample GraSoiAngelo_159_FD_79666 | JGI IMG/M metagenome (GOLD analysis project Ga0066710, IMG submission 79666) | Grasslands soil microbial communities from the Angelo Coastal Reserve, California, USA - 14_1009_16_40cm | ecosystem: Environmental > Terrestrial > Soil > Grasslands | place: USA...
ATGGGCCGGATAACATCTTCGAGTTTATCGATAACGTTTCGTATTTGCGCGGCCATCACACCTTCAAGATGGGAGGCGAAATCCGTACCACGTCGATCGGCCGCGGCGGCACCTTCAACCGTGGGCGCGGTCAAGTCACTTTCAACACGCTGGAAAACTTCATGGCGGGGACGACCACCAGCAATGGACAGATTTTCATTGGTGACCCGCGGCGGCATGTGAGCGGGAAGGCGATGGCCGCTTTCTTCCAGGATGACTGGCGCATCAAGCCGCGGTTGATGTTGAACCTGGGACTGCGTTATGAGTACACGACACCCATCACGGAGGCCCACAATCAGCTGGCGAACTTTGACCCGGCCCGTGGCTTGTTGCAGTTGGGAATAAATACGGACCGGATGTGGAAGCCCGATAAAAACAACTTTGCGCCGCGCGTGGGTTTTGCCTGGGACGTTGAGGGCAACGGAAGGACGGTTCTCCGCGGAGGAGCGAACGTCATTTACGTCACTCCGGGCTGGTGGATCTTCCTCTCCCAGCAAAACCAGAACAACCCCTCCGTTGGTCTGAGCACCAACCCCAGTGGATTCCTGCTTTGCAAGGGCGCCGTAAACACCACAGGGCCCGGTTGTGCGCCAGGTGTGGCAACGGACCCAACGATCGGCGACATCCGGTCCGCTGGTCTGCCGCTACCGCCCGCGACAGCGACGCCTGTACCGGGGCAGCTCAACTGGAATCAAAATCCCGCTGTGTACTCGGGCAACATTTACCCAAGCTCCACGGACACGAGCGTTTTGAAGTGCGGGACCAACCGGCTCTGCACCGTTCAGGCGACGGATCCGAATCTGCGGAACGCCTACGTTATGAGTTGGTCCCTTGGCATTCAACGCGCTATCACCCGCAACATCTCTCTGGACGTGAGCTACGTCGGCAACCATGCCACGAAGTTGTTGGCCCTTGAATACTCGAACACGCCGCCTGCAGGCGCCGGTTATTGTCTTGGATTCACGCCCGCGCAGATCGCGGCCGTGGCGGCGGCCAACCCAGCTACCCCCTGCCCGACGACGATCACCGCTGCGACGGGCACCAACGCCACGGCGATTCAATTGTCCCGGCCGCTCAATGACAAGTTTCCCTACTATTCGTACATCTACACGGTGTCGAATCCATTATTTTCCAATTACAACGCCGCGCACGTGACGCTGACGCAGCGTGTTAGCCATGGGATTTCCTACACTGTCGGTTTCACCTTCTCGCATGCCCTCGACCAGCAAACCGGCGAACGCGGCGGACCCAATGGAACACCAGCAAACTTCAGAAGTGACTATTCGAGCGGCGATTTTGACATCCGCAGACGCTTAACTGCGACGGTCACCTATGCGCTTCCGGGCAAGCCGGGTTACAAACAGATGCTGGAGGGCTGGAAGCTGACTTCTATTGTGAGTGTTCAAAGCGCGCTGCCTTGGGGTGTGATCGGCAGCCGCGGTTCCGATCCCTCGGGAATCGCCGAGTTTCAGGAACGCTGGAACTTCTTCGGGGACCCGAAAGACTTCAGCGGGCGCAAAACCAGCTCGATTCCGTTTTTCCTACCCGGGACAACGCCGCCCACTGGACGTAGCGCCTCGGATCTCGCCATTAACAACCCGGCTTGCACATCGGTGGTTGGGCCTCCGGGATCGCTCAGCTACATCTCACTGCAAAAATGGGGCTGCTTCGCCAATGGCAAATCCGTGATGGTTGCACCGGCCATCGGAAGCACCGGCACAATGGGACGCAATACGTTCCGGGGCAACGGCCTGCACACGTGGGACGGCTCAGTGATAAAGGATTGGAAGTTCACCGAGAAATTCACGGGCGAGTTTCGAGCCGAGGTTTTCAACCTCCTTAACCAAACCCAATACGGCAACCCACAGTTCAATGGTGCAGGCGGCAACACTCCGTTCGGTACGCCCGGGAGTTTCGGCGCTTCGCAAGCGACACCGGACGTCTCGAATAACAACCCATCGCTCGGGAGCGGTGGTTCCCGCGAGTTCCAGTTTGGCTTTAAGGTGATCTTTTAATCGCGGTGAATCTTGCCGCAGATTACACGGATGACGCGGATTAACCCACTGTTTGCATCCGCGTCATCCGTGAAATCCGCGGTTATCGAATTTGTTGAATCAATTCGCGTGCCGGCCCGCCGCCTTGGCGACTTCCAACGCACGAGCCTTCGGATACACAAACTCGACACCATAGCTCGATTCCGGATAGAACCACGCCCGGTCCAAATTAGCCGGAATTGAGGTTCGTGTCCTTGTCCCACTGGGAGAGGGACAACTGTAGGGCGGTCTATGACCGTCGACGATGTCTCGTTTCGAGATCGCCGGCGGTCACAGATCGCCGCTACAGTACAAAAGAAACGTCATTTTTGTGGGCTGCCCCAGTTGTGGTACGGAGCGGAACGATCACCGATCCGGATGTTCACGTGATTGCCGGCTTAGAGCCTCCGGACAGATGCAAAGCTTCCTGCTCTGCGCCTGTCCGTATTATCGGCAGCTCAAACAAAATTGCGGGCTGCCGGCAATCCGCAACTCCTCACAATCCCGCTGTCGAGCGAGCGGCAATGTTGTGGAAGGTCGAATTGGCCACATCATAGGTCTGGACACGCGGGGTCCCATCGAGGAGCCTGTTCAGTTCTTTCAGCACTTCAGGATAGACCCCGCTGTTGTAAGTGTCCGCCTGCTCCCGCGAGTCCCATAAGCTAATTCCTACAGCTTCCGTTCCGCCTGGGGCAATGAATGTGATCTCATCGCGGAAACCTTTCTGCTTGCGAAGTGTGGGGAGGATTTTCTTCTCAATCGTCTGAGAAAATTCAGCCATGGTATTCGGCTTTAAACGCATCGAAACGATTCGAGCAAACACGATAACCTCCTTTTTTTGCAAAGCTAGTTTGTTGGAAAATTATCCGACTTTGTCGCGTGAGCCTCAAGAAGAACCATCTCGGCAAGGTAAGGTACCTTGACACCAGCGGGCCGTCCATGGCAAGGCGCTCAACCCGTCCATGGGAGCGCCGACACCTCTTATCGACGGATGGGGTCTCGGTCGTGCGGCACAGATCTTGGTTTGGGGCTTTGCAGCGCTGTATCTCTAGGGTTTACAACGCGAACCGGTTCAGGAAAGTGAACCACGCCGCCAGGCGCGAGAGGTTATTCGTGAGGATCAAGACGCCAACGGCGATCACGAGCGCGCCGCTGACCATCTCGACGGCATGGAAGTGCCGTTTGAACCGGCTGTAAAAAGCGAGGAACTTGTTCAAACCGAGACTGGTCATGACAAACGGGATGCCAAGACCCATCGAATAGACCGCCAGTAAAAACACGCCTTGAGCCACGGTCTGCTTCGTGCTGGCGATCGTCAGGATTCCGGCGAGAATGGGGCCGATACAGGGGGTCCAGCCGAAGGCGAAAGCCAGGCCGAGCACCAGAGCCCCGAGAAGCCCGCGCGGCTTCCCGATGTTGTGGAATCGCTTGTCCCTGTAGAGAAAGTTGATCTTGACGATACCCAGCAGATGAATGCCAAAAACAATAATGACGAGCCCTGCGATCTGAGACAACAGTCTCATTCTCGCGGCTAGAACCTGTCCGAGCCACGTCGCCGATGCGCCCAGCGCCATGAACGTTAGCGAAAAGCCGGCGATGAACATCACCGAATTGACCAACACCATTCGCGTCAGCGACGCCTGCTTCTGCTGGTCCTTCAACTGATCCAGTGTAAAGCCGGAAATAATGGAGATGTAGCCGGGGACAAGGGGCAACACGCACGGAGATAGGAACGAGATTAACCCGGCTGCGAAGGCGGCAAGAATCTGCCCGGGACCGGAAAGGAACGAAATACTGCTGTCCATAGCGCTTCAGTCTATATTGCATCCCTTTCAGCGTTCAACGACAACCTTCGCCCCCGGCACAGTAATCCGCATCAGACGGCCTTCCGGATCGGTCGTGGCAACCATTTTGACGTTGCTGGTTTCGATCTCAAACGTTAGATTGCCCGTGGGCCGGACGGTAAGGGCGCCTATCGTCATCTGCTGGGGAACGAACGTCGCGACAGTGGTTTCCTTAGCTCCCGCACGGTAGAGCAAGATCAGATAGTGATGGAAAAAATTATCGTCGATGATCGCGCCATCGCCCGGGAAATTCACTTCGTGCGGCTGAGTCTTGCCGTCTATGGTGAATTCCAAATCGCTGATCGGTTTTCCGACCTTCAGGTGAACGACATTGCCGTTCGATCGAAACTCGTAAAATGTAACCTTGAGCTGCGGATCCAGCTCCATATGGCTTCGGAGATCAAACATCTGAGTTCCAACGGAAATTTGAGTATGTCCTAGCGCCAGGTAACCTCCGGACCGTTCGCTGATGGAAAACTCCTCAGTGCCGATCTTCTTGCCGTCCTGGTAAATGGTGAAATGCCCGCTCTCGATCTTAATCGGCGCGAGCAATATAAGCAGCGACAACCAGAGATTCATGATTTCTCAATGACTCCCCTAATCTCATTCGCTACCGACTCAGGAGTGCCGGTGTCGGTTGCAACGTGAACCTTAGCGAGGGCGTAATAGGGTTCTCGAGTCTGATAAAGCCGTTCCGCCTGGTCTTTATCCCCGAATTTCGGTCGCGTACCATCCATTTTCACACGGTTCCGGACTTTTTCGAAGGAGACTTTCAGCCAAACGGTCAGGCCTGTCTTTTCAGCCAGGGCGCGGTTTTGAGGATCGATGAACGTACCGCCGCCTAGCGCAATCACAGCTCGTTCTGAGCCTGCTGCTTCCGCTAAACAGCGTTGCTCGATTTTTCTGAAATAGGCCTCGCCGCCGCCGCGAAAGATTTCAGCAATCGTCCGACTTTCACGGCGCTCGATTTCCTCGTCAAGATCGATGAGTGTCCAACCGAGCTGGTTCGCCAGGCACCGGCCGACGGTCGTTTTTCCGGCGCCCATGAAACCGATCAGGTAGATGCGGGTATGTGGCATGGTTAGCCAGCGCTTCGCGCCGCAAGGGTCTGATAGTGTTCCCGGCCCTCTTCGGAGAACAAGACCCAGAAGGCGTAAATGGCGATGGCGGTTCCGAACGGGAATTTGAAGAGGAACAGCACAGACATGACGATGGCGAGAACGCGCCCCCAGCTTCGATACTGCAACAGCCCAATCCCGGCGGCAGCAACGCCTGCGGCAATGGCGAGGATCGCTAAACCCGCCACTACGGCGAGCGAGCCGGCAAGGTTCACCACGCCGAATGGAAATTCGGCCGGCCATACGATGGGTAAGTGTTCGATGAGTTGTCCCGCGAAGATCATCACCATCCCGACGATGCCCACCAGCACGGCGCAGCTGATGAACAGCCACCCCAGAATATGGATATGCATGTTCATGTCGTGTTTCGATTTCTGCAGGACCTCAACCGGCCGGGCCGGCGCAAGCTCATGGCCACATTTGCTGCAAAATCTCGCGTGTTGTTCGACTTCGTTACCACATTGGCGGCAGTGCATGCGAGTCTCCTTATCCAGATTCTAACCAGACCTGTAGCGGCGGTCATAGGAGCTATTCGGAGACGTTACCCCTTTTTCTCAAGCCGAATGTCTCCGTTGCGGGTACCGATCTTAATTTGAGGGCCAGCTTGACCCACCCGGCCTCTCAACGACCGTTCGCGATTCGACGACACGTCGTTGTTGAGCTCGCCGAACTCGGAATCAATCGAACCGTAGCGCGTCTGCGCATCGATACTGAAAGTTGCGGTTGACGGAAGCTCGAGTGTGACATTGCTGTACTGGGTGGAGACCGAAACATCTTTCTGCGGAGGTCTCACGAATCCGATCAGCACGTCGCCGTTTCGATTTCTGATGGTGACGGAACCTTCCGCTTCGCGCACGTTGACGTTCTGGTAGGATGCTTCGACCGTCAGGTTGCCTCGAACGCGTTCCACGTCCACCGAATTGTTGCGCCCCGTGACCGCCACGTCGCCCTGAATATTTTCGATGCTGATCGGACCATACGAATTGGCGATGGTCGCCGTACCCTGGACGCCGGACACTTCAACAGAGCCATTGCGGTTGCGGATTTCCAGGTTCCCGCCAATGTTTCTTGCGCTCGTGCTGGAATAGCTGTTGCTAATCGTTGTGGACTCGGTCACATCTTCGACGGTCACAGGGCCGTTCCGATTCTCCACCTCGAGCGCACCCGTTATATGGCGAACCTCGACGGGGCCAAATCGGTTCACAATATTCTGTCGTCCCGTCAAATTTTGAACGGTCACTCGTCCCTGGCGATTGTCGATCTGAACCAGCGACTGTCTGGGAACTTGGACGGTCATCGAGCTTTTGAAGTATCGACGCCGGGCTCCCAGCGGATCCCGGCTGGAAGCAATGCGGTATTTCGAGCCCTCATTCATAATTGAAAACGTAAAATCCTGCGATCGCCGGTCGGCTTCATTCTTGTCAGAGGCCCTAACGACCTTTTTCACGTCAAGGATGATCGTGTCGCGTTCCGAGGGCTGCACGTCGACATTGCCGAACATATTGACAATTTCGATAGTCGATCCGGATGGGACATCGGCCTCCTGGTGTTCGGAATATTCAAAGTTTTCGCCCGTGATGTCCCACAGGTCGAGATCCCCGATCTCGAAAAGGCCTTGGAAATTGGGGCTGATGTTCGCAGCCGTCGTCACAGCCGTACCTGCCAGGATGACCATGATCAGCAGCGCGACCTCGCCACCGGAAAACAGAGGACGATCTTCACCCGATCGACGGTAGCGGAAATAGTCCACAAACTTCAGAACGCCCCACACAATCAGCAAGAGCGGCCAGTAGCGCGCGATGCTGGCCCAAATGGGTATGGGATAGCCAAGGTTCCTTGCCAGAAGCAGACCACCAACAGCGATCAGGACAAGTCCCCAGAAAACGCCGCCCGCACTTCGACGAATACTCATGTGTTCTCATCCTTTCCGGCACTGGATTTGCTGCGATCCTTCCGCAAGTAGTCCAGAACCTTCGATACGCCGATAACGATCAGAATCACTGGCCACATCTTCCCAAACCGGAACACGCTGGGATACAAGTTGTTCAGCAGGAACAGGAAGCCAAGCACGATAAGCAAGACCGGACCTAACATCTAAGTCGTCTTCTCCTGATGTTTCTTCAACAGCCACAGTCCGGCAACGACTAGCAGTACCGGCCAGAGTCTTGCAACTCGCTCCATGTCCAGCACATCGAGATTGCCCAAAAGAAACAGACTACCAAGAACCACCAACGCGATGCCGCCCCAGAGATCTCTGTCTTTTGCTTCGCCAAATTGCTGTTGAAGCCTGTCGATTGGGGTCTCCAATTCGATGCCCTCGGCGCGCATCTTTCGTTTCTTCGCCGTGTAATACGCGTCAAATGGCATGTAGCAATAGAACGCGGCAATCAGCAATCCAATCAGAGGCTGACCGGCGCGTGTCAGGTCCTGAAGCGAGATCAGTGTTCCGAAGATCAGGACGTGGACTGCTGCTTTTACATATTCGCCGTTGTAAATGGCGCCAACTCCAGGTATGAGTCCCAGCGCGAATGCGGCGCCCGGATTCGTCCCGGCGATGGAATCCACTTTGGAAGATGGACTCGACGGCGGTGCTTTTCCGCCGACTAACTCCGCCAGACAGGTTTCGCAGTACACGCTTCCACGCACGCTGCGGATGCACTCCGCGCAGAGCGGACGGCCGCAGCGGATGCAAAACGCGACGTTGGAAACCTCAGGGTGGTACGCACAATTCATCAGGAAATCTCCCTGAATTCTTCGATTCGAGATTGGATTGCAGTTACAAGCGGGGACCGGTAATAGGCCCGGACGGCCTCGTCGTAGGCGCGGTTCATGAGGCCTTGCGTTTGGTAGTAAATTGCCGCTGGATCTCGAAAAACCTTGATCCAGTTAGGAGAGATGCCGGCACGACTTCCCATCCAACCAAGCACCAGCGTTGCTGTGAATATAGCCATCGCGATGCGCGGCTCGACGAACCAGCGGCCGATGGAAACGAGCGTGTCTAGCCAGGTCTCGCGGGCCACACGCGGTGTATTGACGAGAATTCGCGCCGCAAGCCACGCCGGTGGCTCATAGACGGGAAACGTTGGGCCCCATTCAACCACTTCCTTGATGCCCACAACGAGCTCGCTGCAAGCGTTACATGACCGGAGGTGCGACTCCACGACGGCTCGCTCAGCCGCGCTGAGCGCATTTTCCAGGTAATCCGAGATTCGTTCTTCGCAATATGAACAGCTCATATCCGTATCATCCACATCATCCGCGGCTCTCCCTTTTTAACAATCTCGCCAATTCGGCGCGGCCTCGATTGATCCTGGATTTCACGGTACCCATGGGCAGCTTCAGCATCTCCGCAATCTCTTCATAGGTCAATTCCTCAAGATCTCTCAAGATCACCGCCTCGCGAAGGTCTTCTGAAACCCGGAGCAGAGCGCGATGCACTCGTTCGGACAGCTCACGTTGTTCGAGCGCCTGAGCCGGGCTTGCGTAGCGCGCCGGATTTTCCTCAGCTTTTTCGTACTCCACCTCGATAGAGCCGGTCTGGGAGCGTTCGATCTTGAATTTCCGGTAGTGGTCAATGATGTGGTTGCGGCCAACACGGACCATCCAAATCACGAGCGCGCCCGATTCCGGCCGGTAAGATGTGAGACTGCGATAGACCTTCATGAAGATTTCCTGAGTCAGATCCTCGGCCTCGTCAAATCTTCCGGTAAAGCGATAGGCCAGATTGTAAATCCGCGGGTGAAATTGACGAACTATAGTTTCCCAGGCCACATGGTCGCCGGCCAGGCAGCCCTTCACCAGTTCCGCATCGGTTGTCCGCAACCCCTCTGGCTCCGTCCGCTTCCGCCTACCTCGCGTCTCACTACCTTACAAATCAACGAAGTGACGAGAAGAAAAGTTTCAACTAATTCTGGCCTTTTTGAGATAATCGCCGGGATATGAACTGGAAGTCATTGTTTTTATTGAGCTTGACCGCTGTTGCCTTCATTGTAGCCTATCGACTCTGGGGTTCCGACTTCGATTGGTCGCTGTTCTACTCGAGTTTGTGGAATGTCCAAATAGGTTGGCTCCTCGCCTCCATTGCGGCGACTTTCCTGACTTACGTCCTTCGCGCCGCGCGGTGGCAGATCCTCTTGGACCCGGTCAAAACGATTCGCATCCAACGATTGATCAGCGCAACTCTGGTGGGATTCTCTGCGATCTTCGTGCTTGGACGCGCCGGCGAGGTCATCCGGCCGCTCTGGGTGGCGCGGCGGGAGCAAACCCCGCTGACCGCCTCTGTCGCAACCATCGTCGTCGAGCGATTTCTGGATACCTTTTTGATCCTGGTGTTCTTCGGCTGGTCGCTTTTACTGGTGAAGCTTCCCGCCACAGCGCACGGGCCAGTGAAGCTTATGAAGGATTCCGCATGGGTGATGCTGATTGCTTCGGTGGCCGCGATGATTTTTCTATTTTTCTTTCGCTCCAATAGCGATCGGATTGTACGCTATGTTCCGCTGGCCAGGATCGCTTCGCTGCTGAAAAACTTCTCGGCGGGGCTCTCGTTTCTGGACCGCGGCTCAAGTCTGGCACTCGTCATGGCGCATTCGTTTTTGCTATGGATCGTTATCAGTCTTTCGTTTTGGTTCATGATACTGGGAATGCATTTTCAGTTCTCGTTTCAGGCGGCAACTTTGGTGATGGTGGGCTCGGCCATTGGCTCTGTTGCGCAGCTTCCCGGTATCGGTGGAGGCTTTCAGGCAGGGTACGTCTTTTGCATGTCCACCTTTTTTTCGGTTCCCCCGGAGCAAGCAATCGCCACCTCTTTGGTCGCGTGGGTTGCCAGTTACGCGCCAACGGTTGTGGCAGGAGGCTTATACATGATCTCCCAAGGCCTTTCGTGGAAAGATCTCAGGACGGCGCCTGTGACAGACTGAGCGTGGGGGGACCGGCCAAATATCAAAGAGGCCGCCGCAGGCGGTGTACCAACAATGGCTTGGCCGGTGGGCCCGACGCTCATCAAAAGTCTCGATTCCGTTAATAATATGAAGTGTCCCTTCTGCGGCCATCTCCACGACAAGGTGGTCGACTCGCGCGAAAGCAAAGAAGGTGAAGCGATCCGCCGCCGCCGGCAGTGTCTGGGCTGCCATCGGCGATTCACCAGTTACGAGCGCATCGACGAGATTCCCTATATGGCCGTCAAGAAGGACGGCCGCCGGGAACGCTTCGATCGGCAAAAGGTTCTGGCCGGGCTGCTGAAGGCGTGCGAGAAGCGGCCGGTCTCCATGATTCAGCTTGAAGCTATCGCCGATAAAGCGGAAACGACGGTTCAGGAATCCAGCGATCGCGAGGTTTCCACTCGCGTGCTGGGTGAGATGATCATGGACGAGTTGAAGAACCTCGACAAAGTGGCCTACGTTCGATTTGCTTCCGTATATCTGGACTTCAAGGACGTCCAGGAATTCATGAGTGAGCTGAAGGATCTCCTGAAAACGCGGGAGTAATTATGTATTTCGAATTCCAAGCCGAGCCACGCCAGGGCGCCACGTGGACTCCAGCGGTCGACGTTTGCGAACGCGATACCGAAATCATCATCTTCGTGGAAACGCCCGGGGTCGATCGAGCCGATCTGCAACTGTCGTGGAATGACGGCGTCCTGATTATCTCGGGGCACAAGCGCCAAGAGCCGCCGGACCGCAAAATGGCGGCGTATTTGTGCGTCGAGCGGCTGTATGGTCAGTTCCGCCGTGAGATCGCTATCGGAATTCCCGTCGATCACAAGCGGGCAGGGGCGGAACTTCGGGATGGACTGCTGAGAATCCACCTCCCGAAGCGGGCGTCTCCACCGGAAATGGGCAACATCCCGATTTCGTGACGGAAGTGAATTCAAAACTGTAGCGGCGGTCTATGACCGCCGAGGATATCGAAGCGGAGACATCGTCGGGGTCATAGACCGCCGCTACAGGAATTAACATATAGATTATGAACATGGAACTGGTGAAAGCCGAACAAGCTGCTGAACCACAGCAGATTAGTATTCCGGATCTCCTTCCGGTGCTGCCGCTGCCGGATATGGTTGTTTTCCCTTACATGATTGTGCCGTTGTTTGTAAACCGCGAGCGGTCCGCAAAGGCGGTCGATCAAGCGTTGTCCGAAAACCGAATGATCCTGTTGGTTTCACAGAAGACAGCCAATGTGGATGATCCCAAAGCCGTCGACCTGTACGAATTTGGCACGGTTTCCATCATCCTGCGAATGCTGAAGCTGCCCGACGGCCGCGTTCGTATTCTCGTTCAAGGGTTTTCCCGGGCCCAGGTGGAGTACTACGACGAATCCAAACCCTACCTGACTGCGAAGGTGCAACCGAAGACTGAGCCGCAGGTCACTCCGGATTCTGTTGAACTCGAGGCTTTGATCCGCAACGCGAAGTCCTCGCTCGAGAAGATGGTTTCTTTGGGTAAGAACATCTCTCCGGATCTGGTAGCGATCGCTTCGAATCTGGAGGAACCGGCCCGGCTATCGGATCTGATCGCCTCGAATCTCGATCTAAAAGTGGACAAAGCCCAGGAAGTGCTTGAACTCATCGATCCGGTCGAGCGGTTGCGGCGTGTTCATGCCCTGATGGCGAAGGAAATCGAGGTCCTCGAGATCCAAAACGATATCAACATGCAGGCTCGCGGCGAAATGGACAAGAGCCAGCGCGAGTTCTATTTGCGCCAGCAGATGAAGGCCATTCAGCAGGAACTTGGCGAAGGCAACGAGGTCCAGGAGGAGATCGACCAATATCGAAAAAAAATCAAAAAGGCGAAAATGCCGGAGGACGTCGCCGAAGAAACCGAACGCCAACTGGGAAGGCTGGAGCGCATGCATCCCGATGCAGCCGAGACGGCCACGTTACGCAATTACATCGACTGGATGGTCTCCTTGCCATGGTCCAAATCCACGAAAGACAATCTCGATCTCAATAAAGCACAGGCTATCCTCGACGAAGATCATTACGGTCTTGAAAAGATCAAGGAACGGATCATCGAACACCTCGCCGTGCGGAAGTTGAAGAAGAACACGCGCGGGCCGATCCTTTGTTTTGTCGGGCCGCCGGGCGTCGGGAAAACGTCCTTGGGCAAATCCATCGCGCGGGCGTTGGGCCGCAAGTTTGTTCGCATGAGCCTGGGCGGCGTGCACGACGAGGCCGAAATCCGTGGCCATCGCCGCACGTACGTTGGAGCGATGCCCGGCCGCATCATTCAGAACATTCATCAAGCAGGAACCAATAATCCGGTGTTCATGATGGACGAAGTTGACAAGATCGGCTCCGATTTTCGCGGAGATCCGTCTTCGGCACTCCTCGAGGTGCTCGATCCCGAACAGAACTTCGCATTTCGGGATAATTACCTGGGTCTGCCTTTTGATCTCTCCAACGTGATGTTCATCACGACGGCCAACATGCTGGATCCCATACAGCCGGCATTTCGTGACCGCATGGAGATCATTTCGCTAACCGGATATACCGAAGAAGAGAAGCTCGAAATTGCAAAGCGGCATCTCATCCGGAAGCAAACCGAAGCGCACGGTCTGAAGAAGGAACACATTCAGTTCACGGATGAAGGTATCCGGGCAATTATCAATCTTTACACACAGGAAGCCGGACTCCGAAACCTGGAACGCGAAATCGCATCCGTGTGCCGGAAAGTAGCCAGGCAAGTTGCAATGGGCGAAAAGAAAATTCGGAAAATTCACATCGACAATCTCGATAAATTTCTGGGGCGCCCGAAGGTCTTTCAAGACGAACTATTGAAGCGCGACCAGATCGGAGTTGCCACGGGCCTGGCCTGGACGCCCGTAGGCGGAGACATCCTTTTCATTGAGGCAACCGCAATGAAAGGAAAGGGCGTGTTGACCTTAACCGGACAGCTTGGCGATGTGATGAAGGAATCCGCGCAAGCCGCGCTGAGCTATGCGCGCTCGCACGCCAAGGAGTTTGGCATCGATCCGAATTTTTTTGGAAAAAACGACATCCATATTCACGTACCCGAAGGTTCGATTCCGAAGGACGGGCCGTCAGCCGGTGTGACGATGGCCACGGCGATGCTATCCCTGCTGACCGGAAAAGCCGTGCATCGCAAGATTGCGATGACCGGCGAAATCACGCTCCGCGGCGAGGTGCTGCCGGTCGGAGGGATCAAGGAGAAAGTTCTGGCGGCACGGCGGGCAAAGATCGACACGGTGATCCTGCCATCGCTGAATGAGCGGGATCTCGAAGATGTGAACGAAACGATACGCAAGGAAATGAAGTTCATCTTGGTCGACGATGTCAAGAGCGTCTTCAAGGCTGCTCTACTCGAAAACAAACCGGAGAAAGTAGTGCGTCGCCCCCGCCGTCTCCGCAAGAGCGCCGAGGCCGTCGTGTGAACCTTCGCGATATCGGTGAAGGCGCTCTCATCCGCAAAATCCGCGAGAGGTTCGCTTTACCCCCTCTCCCCCCGCCGGATCGTAGCGTGCCGGAGGCGCGCCGGGTGAAGGCCGGCGAGGTCCACGCCGGCATCGGCGACGATGCCGCAGTCTTTGATCTGCCTCCGGGTTACTCCGCCGTTTTCTGCTCCGATCTGCTGGCGGAAAATACGCACTTCCTCCGGAATCTGCATCCTCCAGACTCGGTCGGCTATAAATCTATCGCCGCCAATGTCAGCGATGTTGCGGCCATGGGCGGAATTCCAATGCACTTCCTGATTTCTCTAGCCGCTCCGGGCGATCTCGATTTCTCCTGGATCGAAGGCTTTCTCGACGGCGTCGAGCGGGCATGCCGGGACTTTGAGATTTCGCTGCTTGGCGGGGATTCCTCCTCTGCCGGCAGTATCTTCGTCGATGTTTCCATGATCGGCCGCGTCCGTTCCAGTCAAGCCATTCGCCGCTCGGGCGCAAAATCCGGCGATGCCGTCTATGTCACCGGCAGGCTCGGTTCTTCTGCGCTCGGCCTCAGGCTGCTGAAAACCGGCACGCTCGACGATCCCGCCGTCCGGCGCCATCTCTATCCCGAACCACGGCACCGTATTGGTCCGGCTGTTGCGGAC
>Ga0066710_100003001_pt1 | contig 14078 bp, 13 predicted proteins | sample GraSoiAngelo_159_FD_79666 | JGI IMG/M metagenome (GOLD analysis project Ga0066710, IMG submission 79666) | Grasslands soil microbial communities from the Angelo Coastal Reserve, California, USA - 14_1009_16_40cm | ecosystem: Environmental > Terrestrial > Soil > Grasslands | place: USA...
AGACGCCGCGGCTGAGGCGCTCGTGACCTACGAGTGGCCAGGCAACGTCCGAGAGCTCGAGCGTCTGATCGAGGGAGCCGTGGCGCTCGTCGAGAGCGACGTGATTGAGATGGAGGACTTGCCGTTGACCGTCGGCGGCGACTACATGTCGGTCCTCATGCCTTCGGTCCGCCGCGACGACACCATGCGCGCCTGGGGGAGTCGCTACGCCACGCTCGTGCTCGCCCGATGCCACGGCAACAAACGCGAGACGTGCCGCGTGCTGGGCATCAGCTACCACACGTTGGCGTCGTATCTGAAGAACGCAGCCGCCGCCCCAGAGGGCCATCCGGTCGGCGCCCCTCGTGTGACCAGCGACCGTAAAGGGACGCCGGATCTATGTGCTGCGGAGGCGTGAACGCGACAACTAACCGGGGGTCTCCGGTAAACAGGCAAACGAGACAGGGCAGGCAGGGAGCGCTGCGAGGTCGCGCGGGTGCCTTGTGGTGGTGTCCACGACATCGCCTGGACCACGGTCCGAAGGAGCCCCATGGGAATGCTACATCGACGTTGGTGTTGCCTATCGGTTGTCATCGGTGCAATTGGTCTGGTGCCGTGCGGACGTGTTTTTGCGGCGGCCGCGGAGGCGGTCTCGCCGCCGTCGACCGCTTTGCTGGCGGTGTGCCGCCCAGGCGGCGCAATGCTGCCAGCGACCTCCACTCGCGCGGCCCATGCGCGCCGCGTCGCACAGGTGACCGGCAACGACCGGGCAGACTTGACCTTCGAGCTTCGCCCCGCGCCCGATGGCGCTGTCGCCGTTGGCGCGGGCGGCGGCGAGCTGACGATTCGAAAGACCGTGTTGCCGGGAGGCAGCTGGACGCTCGAGCTACTGGCCCGAAACGACAGGGTCACGGTCTCTGTCGCCGAACATGCGGTCAACGTCTCGCGGGACAAGAAGTCCATTACGGTGTCGCTGGGCTCCACGGGCGACGATCGCCTGCTGGCGGTTCGACGCCTGCTGGCCGACTCTAGGGCGGTCGCGCTCTTTCGTGGCGCGAGTGCGGCCATTGAGGCATCGGAGGATGACGCACCCGCGTCAGCCTCCGTGCTCATGGCGGACGCTCTCGTGGGTTTCCTGACCGGTGACGTGGGTGCACCGCGCCGAATTGCGCGTCATCTCGCGAGACACGCGCTGTCGCGCGAGCAGCGAATCGGGATGGCCACCGATTGCTACGCCGTGTGGGAGCAGCGCGTGATGGCGGCGTGGACCGAGTACACCAGCTGCATCATGGACGTCAACCCGTGGGCCATGCTGCAGATCATGTGCGCGGCCCGCTGGTCGCTGATGGTCGAGGCGTATTGGTGGGCGTTCATCGCGTGCTCGAGCATTCCGTTCTGACAACCGCGTTCACCGAATGCGTTCGCGCGGCGAGTCTGGCTGACGCGAAAGAAAACGAATCGAAGAACGTACGAGGGAGTTCATGAGACGCACACTCTCAATCGTGGTCGCCGGCGTTCTCGGGCTGGCCGTCACTGGCCTCGTGGCTCCGCTCCTGCTCATCGCCTTGTCCGGGCGTTGGGCGGATGAACGAGCGGTGTGGGCGACGACTGGGATCGTGGTGGCGTTGGCCGTCGCCGCCGGCTGGCTTGGCACCGCACGCCGGCGCGAATAGGCGAGCGTTCGACGTGCGGCATCGGGCGCGCCGCGTCCGATGCCGCACGCCTATTCTTGACCACGCCTGAAGGCGCATAGTACCGTTAGCGCGGTCGGTCGCCATTCGGCCTTCATGGAACACGCCCTCGACGCGCCCCTCAAGAAGACGGCTCTCAACGCTCGCCATCGCGCTTCCGGCGCCAGGATGGTCGCGTTTGGCGGCTGGGAGATGCCGCTCGAATATTCCGGCATCAGCGCCGAGCACATGGCCGTACGCGAACGGGCGGGCCTCTTCGATGTCAGCCATATGGGCGAGGTCGAGATCGCCGGCGCCCAGGCGCTCGACGCCGTCCAACGGATTTCCTGCAACGACGCCTCCACGCTTCAGGTAGGGCAGGCGCAGTACTCAGGCCTGCTCACGCCGGAGGGCACCTTTGTCGACGACCTGCTCGTCTACCGGCTCGCCCCGAAACACTTCCTGCTCGTCGTCAACGCCTCCCACATCGCGGCCGACTATGCACACATAGCGACCCACATCACGGCCGTTGGAGACGCGGTGGCCGTCGATGCCAGCTCGCGCTACGCGCTGCTTGCCGTTCAAGGTCCCAAGGCAGCCGAGCTCCTGCAACCCTTGACTGCCATCGATCTCGAAGGGCTCAGATATTACTGGTTCACGCATGGGGAAGTGGCCGGCGTGCGCGCGACCGTCTCGCGGACCGGCTACACGGGCGAGGACGGATTCGAGATCTTCGTCCCGCCCCAGTCCGCCGACCGCCTCTGGCAGGCAATCATCGACGCAGGCAGCGCTGTTGGCCTGCTGCCGTGCGGCCTTGGTGCGCGCGATACGCTGCGGCTCGAGGCATCCATGCGCCTGCACGGGAGCGATATCGACGAGACGACCACACCACTCGAGGCCGGCCTTGGGTGGATCGTCGGCTGGAGCAAGCCCGATTTCGTGGGGGCCACGGCGTTGCGGCAACAGAAGGCGGAGGGCATCCACCGGAAGCTTGCCGGGTTCGCAGTGCTGGAGTCGGGCATTGCGCGCCCGGGCCACGAGGTGCTGGTCGGCGGTGCGACGGTCGGGACGGTGACGAGCGGCACGCGCACGCCGTATCTTCAGAAGTCGATTGGCATGGCGTACCTGCCGCTCGAGTGTTCCAAGCCTGGCACCGACCTCGAGATCGCGATCCGTGGTCGTCGGGTTCGGGCCAGCGTTGTCTCCATGCCTTTCTACACCAAGCGGGCCCCTTCGGTTGGCGCCGGGCGCTGACGCCCGCGCCTCACGCGGCACGCGAGTGGGAGAACAAATGGCCTACCCGGCAGAGTTCATATACACCAAGGACCATGAGTGGATGGATCTGTCCGGCGACCGCGCCAGGATCGGCATCACCGACTACGCGCAGCAGCAACTGGGCGACGTGGTCTATGTCGAGCTGGTGGACGTCGGCACGAGCCTCAAGGCGGGGCAATCGTTCGGCACAATCGAATCGGTGAAGGCGGTGTCCGAGATCTACGCGCCAGTATCCGGTGACGTGGTTGAAGTGAACTCGGCCCTGAAGAACAAGCCGGAGGTGGTCAACCAGGATCCGCACGGCAGCTGGCTTATCGTCTTGAAGCTGTCCAACCCGGCTGAGACGGCGAGTCTGCTCGATGCCGCACGATATGCCGACCTGGTCAAGTAGACGGTCGTCTCGCATATGACGTCTTTTCAGCCCGACGCATTTGCGGCCCGGCACATTGGGGTCGACCAGTCGGATATCGACGCGATGCTTCGGGTTGTCGGGGCGGTTTCACTGGATGCCTTGATCGCTGAAGTGGTGCCGGAGCGGATTCGGCTGTCGGAGCCGCTCAACCTTCCTGCGGCCGTCTCGGAGCACCAGTTCCTCCGTGAGCTCCGAACAGTGGCCAGCCGGAACCAGGCGTTCAAGTCCTACATCGGGTTGGGCTACTACGATTGCCATACCCCCAGCGTCATCCTTCGAAATGTCCTGGAGAATCCCGGCTGGTACACGCCGTATACGCCGTATCAGGCGGAGATTGCACAGGGACGCCTCGAGGCCCTTCTGACGTTCCAGACCATGGTCCGCGACCTGACCGGCATGGAGGTTGCCACCGCATCGCTCCTCGACGAGGCGACGGCGGCGGCTGAAGTCATGACCATGCTGCATCGCGTCCACGGCAGGGCGGGCGACGCGGGCGTGCGGCAATTCTTCGTGGCAGATTCCTGTTTTCCTCAAACGATCGACGTGTTGCGCACCAGGGCCGAGCCACTCGGCATCGAGCTGGTGATCGGCGATCTGCGGCGCGCGGCCCTCGGGTCAGGCACGTTTGGCGCGCTCGTTCAGACGCCGGATGAGGCCGGCAGCGTGCACGATCTGCGCGAGTTCATTGCCGAGGCGAAACGCCACGGCATCCTCGTGGCGGTGGCGTCCGACCTGCTCAGCCTGACGCTGCTGACTCCTCCCGGTGAGCTCGGTGCGGACGTCGTCCTGGGCAATTCGCAGCGCTTCGGTGTGCCGATGGGGTATGGCGGCCCTCATGCGGCATTCTTTTCGACCCTCGAAGCGCATGTGCGTCAGGCCCCGGGCCGGATGATTGGCGTGTCCATCGATGCGGCAGGGAACACCGCGTACCGCATGGCGCTTCAAACCAGGGAGCAGCACATCCGCCGCGAGAAAGCGACTTCGAACATCTGCACGGCCCAGGCGCTCCTGGCGAACATGGCCGCGTTTTTCGCGGTGTTTCACGGCCCGGAAGGACTGACGGCCATTGCCAGCCGGGTCCACGCACATGCCGCCCGTCTCGAGCGCGAGCTGGCGCGCCTCGGGTTGCGGCTGTTGAACGACACCTACTTCGACACGCTGCACGTGTCGGGTGCCGACACGACACGCCTGCGGCAGGCGGCGCTCGACGCGGGGATGAACCTGAGGTACCGCGACGACGGCACGGTCAACGTGGCGCTCGATGAGACGACCGTTGAGGCTGACGTGGACGCCCTCGCCGGCGTCTTCGCCCGTGCTCTCGGGGCGCGGTGGACACGTCAGATCGGGGCCCCGGCCGAGGTGGCCCCATACCCTGCGGGCCTGGGGCGAACCTCGCCATTTCTGACCCATCCCGTCTTCCACCGCCACCGATCCGAGCTGGAGATGATGAGGTTCATCCGGGACCTCGAGCGAAAGGATCTGGGCCTGCACACGGCCATGATTCCGCTCGGCTCCTGCACGATGAAGCTGAATGCCGCCACCGAAATGCTGCCGCTGACGTGGCCTGAGTTCTCCAAACCACATCCCTTCATTCCTGTCGCCCAGGCCGAGGGCTATCATCAGGTGTTCCGGGAGCTCGAGGAAGCACTTTGTCAGATCACGGGCCTGGCCGCCGTGTCACTCCAGCCCAATTCGGGCGCCCAGGGGGAATTCACCGGTCTCATGGTGATCCGGGCCTACCATCACGACCGCGGCGAGGCGGCACGCGACGTTGTGTTGATCCCTGAGTCAGCGCACGGCACCAATCCGGCGAGCGCGGTTATGGCCGGGATGCGCGTCGTGGTAGTGGCCAGCACGAAGGACGGCAACATCGATCTTGGGGATCTGGAAGCCAAGGCGAAAGCGCACCGGGATCGCCTGGCCGCTGTGATGGTGACGTACCCATCGACCCACGGGGTCTACGAAGACGCCATCCAGGACGTCTGCGCCACCGTTCATCAGTGTGGCGGCCTCGTATACATGGACGGCGCGAACATGAACGCCCAGGTCGGATTGACCAGTCCGGCCGCAATTGGCGTCGACGTGTGCCACCTGAACCTGCACAAGACATTCGCCATTCCGCATGGCGGGGGCGGTCCCGGTATGGGGCCCATCGCCGTGACGCGGCAGCTGGCGCCCTATCTGCCGGGACATCCTGCTGCGAAAACCGGCGGTGAACGGGCGATTCATGCGGTCTCGGCCGCCCCGTGGAGCAGCGCGAGCATCTTGCTGATTTCGTACGGCTACATCCGGATGCTCGGGGCGGACGGAATGACCGATGCCACCCGTTGTGCCATCCTGAACGCCAACTACATCAAGTGCCGCCTGGAGCGTGACTACCCGGTGCTGTACACGCGCGCGAACGGGCGGGTCGCCCACGAGATGATTCTCGACCTCCGGGCGCTCAAGCAGGCGAGCGGCATCGACGAGACCGACGTGGCCAAGCGCTTGATGGATTATGGCTTCCACGCGCCGACGGTTTCGTTCCCCGTCGCCGGCACGCTGATGATCGAGCCGACGGAGAGTGAACCGAAGGAAGAGCTCGATCGCTTCTGCGACGCCATGATGGCGATTCGGGCCGAGATTCAGGAAGTCATCGACGGCCGCGCGGACCCGAAGGACAACCTGCTGAAGAACGCCCCCCACACCGCTGCGGTCGTCGCGGCCGACTCGTGGCCCCATTCGTACTCGCGCGAGCGGGCGGTCTTTCCGCTGCCTTTCGTCAAGGCTCGAAAGTTCTGGCCCAGTGTCGGCCGCATCGACAACCCGTACGGCGACCGCCATCTGTTCTGCGCATGCCCCGCGGTCTCGACGTTCGCCGAGACGACGCCCTGAATGCGAAAGAGCAGGGCGCTACCGTCTTTTTGCGGCCGCAGTGAGCTCCTCGGCCCTGGCGCGGTAGCGCTTGAGAAGCGCACGTGTGACGGGGCCGGGTCGTCCGCTCGCCACCGTGCGATGGTCGACTCGGACGATCGGCACGATCTCGCGCGTGGTGCTCGAGAGGAACGCCTCGTCGGCTTCGAACAGGTCTTCGTCTCTGAGTACCTGCTCGCCAACCGGAATGTCGAGCTCGCGCCCAACCTCGAACAAGAACTCGCGCGTAATGCCCGCGAGCAAGCCGGAGGCGAGCGAGGGCGTCCACACGGCCCCGCTCTTCACGATGAAAAGGTTGGCTGTCGTGCACTCAGCCAGCTCGCCCCGGTAGTTGCGCATCACCGCTTCAAACGCCCCCTGGCGCACGGCTTCCTGCATGGCGAGGGCGTTGTTCAGGAGGTTGTTGGACTTGATGATCGGGTTCACCGAACCCGGGTGATTGCGGACAATCGACGCCAGCACGACCGCGACGCCGTCCTCGTACGTCTGTTCGGGCGGGTCGACCTGCAGCTTGACGATGACGACGAACGTCGGCTGCGGACAGGACGCAGGATCGTAGCTCAATTCGCCGACGCCTCTGGTCACCAGGATCCGAATGTAGGCCTCGGTGCCGTCGGACCCCAGTTCGGCAGCCACCTGTGTGTCACGAACGCGTTGGGCAATCTGCGCGTCGTCGATCGGGACCACGAGGCTGAGCATCGAGGCCGACGTCCGAAGCCGGCGCATGTGGCGATCGAAGAGGAACGGTTCGCCGTTGTAAGTGCGCAGCGTCTCGTAGATGCCTTCGCCGTACAGGAAGCCGTGGTCGAAGACGGAGATTCGAGCATGCTCTTGGTCGACGACGCGGCCGTTGACGTTCACCATGGCGCCCATCGTGGCGAGCGTACCATCGGATTCGAGGCGCGATCAACGGCGATCGCGCGGATCAACGGTGATATCCTTCCGACGGCCGGTGCACCTCCCCCGAGCAAGTGTTCATGCGCGTTCTGAACGCCGCCCAGATGCGTGAGGCCGATCGTCGGACCATCGAAGACGTCGGGATTTCTTCGCTCGTCCTGATGGAGAACGCCGGACGGCAGATCGTCGCCGCCATCGAGGCCGTTCACGAGGATCTAGTCGAGCGGAACGTCGGAATTCTTTGTGGTCGCGGCAACAACGGCGGCGACGGCTTTGTGGTGGCGCGCACGCTCCTGCAGCGCGGCGTCGACGTGGCGGTCTTCCTGTTCGGACGTGTGGCGGAGGTGCGGGGCGACGCCCGTACCAACCTCGATATCCTCGGCCGACTGGGTCTGACCGTGGTGGAGATCGCCGACAGCGGGGCATGGGAACTCCATTTCTCAGAGATCAGCGACTGCACGCTCATCATCGACGCGATGTTCGGCACCGGATTGAATGCCCCGCTGTCGGGATTGCTGCAGACCGTGGTCGCCGACGTCAACGCCTCGGGGATTCCCATCGTGTCGATTGACCTGCCCTCCGGACTCTCGGCCGATTCGCACGAGCCGATTGGCGACTCCATCGACGCGGGCATGACCGTCACGCTCGCCGCGCCGAAGTTGCCGCTGGTGCTGCAACCCGCTGAGGCCCGCGCGGGCGACGTCGTGATCGCCGACATCGGCATTCCATTGGAAGTGATCGAGGGACTCAGCGGCCCGAGGGTTCATCTCCTCACGCGGTCGTCCATGCGCGAGCTCGTTCACCAGCGGGCCGCCGACACCCATAAGGGCGACTATGGGCACGTACTCGTTGTGGCCGGTGGACCGGGAAAGACGGGAGCCGCACACCTGGCAGCGGTCGGGGCGCTGCGCTCGGGCGCCGGCCTCGTAACCGTCGCCACTCCGGGCTCGGTTCTTCCTGTCGTCGCGGCGCTTGGGCCCGAATACATGACGGAGCCCCTCGCAGAGTCGGGCGGAGGAATCGCTCCGGGCGCGGTGGAGCGTGTGCTCGAGTTGGCCCGGGACGTCATCGCAGTGGGGCCGGGCCTCGGGCAGGCCGCGAGCACGCGCGACTTCGTCAGGTCGCTCGTGGACCGTGCCACGATGCCGCTCGTAATCGACGCCGACGGCCTGAACGCGTTTGCATCGGACCCCGACCGGTTGGCAGGTCGTGAGGGGCGGGATGTGATCATCACGCCCCATCCAGGCGAGATGGCCCGGCTCCTTGCGATGTCCACCGACGAGGTGCAAGCCAGTCGTCTCGAGGTCGCCCGGAACTTTGCAGCAAGTCATCGCGTGTATGTCGTGCTCAAGGGGCATCGGACGCTCATCGCGACGCCTGACGAGAAGGTGTTCATCAATCCGACGGGGAACCCCGGGATGGCCACGGGGGGCACCGGGGACGTGTTGACCGGGATGGTCGCGGCATGGCTTGCGCAGCTCCTCGACGCCGAAGCGGCCTGTAAGCTGGCTGTGTATCTGCACGGTCTGGCGGGGGACCTGGCGGAAGCCGACGAAGGCGAGGTCTCGATGACATCAACAGACGTCGCCGGTCACCTGGGCGACGCCATTCTCGAGCTCACGGCGAGGCGGAAGGTCGTCGAGCGCGGCAACAACAGCCGTTGAATGAGCAGCCCTCCTGGTCCCTTCGAGGCCCAGCCGGACATGATTGACTGCTGTGTCGAGACTCATTCGGAGTCCGAGACCGAGGCAGTTGGCCGGACCCTGGCGCAGCGCCTGGAGCCCGGCGCCGTCGTCCTCATTTCCGGGGACCTCGGCGCTGGGAAGACCGCTTTTGTCCGCGGGCTGGCCGAGGGGCTGGGCATCGCCCCGGCTGAGGTCAGCAGCCCAACCTTCACGCTGATTCAGGAGTATCGCGGCGGGCGGCTCGGCTTGTATCACGTCGACCTGTACCGGCTCACTTCAAAGGAAGTGGACGATCTTGGCCTGGACGATCTCATGTTGGAGGGGGGAGTGATGGCCGTGGAATGGCCCGACCGGCTGCCACGCCCGGTTGAGGGTGCGGTCCAGGTTGACATTCAGCTGGTTGACGACTCGACCCGGTCGATTACCATCAGTCCATGAACATCCGGAAAGCGGCGATCAGTGAGTGAATCGACTTGCGGGGCCCTCGCGCTGTGCGCAGCGCTGGCAGTTGCTGGCCTTTCGGTTGGCGCGAGCGAGAAGCCATCACCAGAGTACGTCGCGGCCATGAAAACACTCGGGACCGTGGCTCAGGGACTGGGGAAGGCCGTCGAGACCTTCGATTTCGAAACCATCGAAAAGTACGTCGTCGCGGCCAGACCCGCGCTCGACTTCGTGCAGAAGTTCTGGGAGCAGAAGAAGGTCGAAGACGCTGTCCAGGCGGCTCAAGACGCCTCGGCCTCTATCGCCGAGCTCAGCGTGTCGGCGACGGTCAGAAGCGACGAAGGTGCGGCGGTCGCGACCAAGAGCCTGCTCGGGGCGTGCGCGGCCTGTCACGCCGCGCATCGCGAGAAGCTCCCAGACGACAGCTTCATGATCAAATAGGCAAGACGGCCTTCGGCAAGACGGCCCGCCTCAGCAGACACGAGTTGATGCCTCAGCGACTAGTCGAGTGGTGTCGAAGGGAGCTCCCGTCCCTTCTTCTGGCGGGCGCCGCGAGCGCAGCGTTCACGGCGTTCTTCACGTGGCCGCAGGCGTTGCATTTCGGGACGAGCGTCGCCGAGCATCAGGATTCTTTGTTCAGCATGTGGCGGCTGTCCTGGATCGCTCACGCGCTCGCGACCGCTCCGCGTCATGTCTTTGACGGCAACGTCTTCCATCCCGAGGTGCGCACACTCGCCTTTTCGGACGCGACGCTGCTCGAAGGAATTCTGGGGACCCCGTTCCTCTGGATGGGCGTGCCGCCAGTGATGGTCTACAACCTGCTCTTCCTCGGCGGGATTGCCGCTTCGGGCGTGGCCATGTTCGTCCTTGTGAGGTATCTCACCGCCTCGAGTGGAGCCGCGGTCGTGTCAACCGCTGTGTTCACGATGGCGCCTTACCGGATCGAGCACTTCGGCCACCTCGAGCTCCAGTGGGCGATGTGGGCGCCGCTCGTATTCTGGGCGCTGCACCGGGCGGTCGATCACGCCTCCTGGCGCTCTGGGCTGCTTGCTGGAGTGTTTCTGTGGCTGCAGGTACTGTCCTGCGTGTACTACGGCGTGTTTCTCGCGCTTGCCACGTCGGCCCTTGCTGTAGCGCTCTCGATCATCGCACCGCTCCGGGTGGCTCGCGCGCTGCCCGGACTCGTCGGAGGAGCAATACTGGGCGCGCTGCTGACGGTGCCGTACGCGCTCCCTTATCTTCACAATGCGCGGACCCTGGGCCAGCGGGACATGGCGGAAGTCGCCATGTACTCCGCCAGGCCGGCGAGCTACCTGATGAGCCCAGCCCAGAACTGGCTATGGGGGTGGACGAGTCAGTGGGGCGCTCCAGAGCTGCAGCTCTTTCCGGGGCTCGCCGCCGTGGGGTTGGCTCTTGTCGGGCTCCTTTCGCGGCCGCGGCTGCTCGCGTGGGTTTACGGCGCCCTGACGCTTCTCTTTGTCGAGCTGTCGCTCGGCGTCAACGGGCATGTGTATCCCTGGCTGCTGGCGTGGGTCCCATTTCTGAAGGGTCTCCGCTCCCCGTCGCGCTTCGCCATCATGGTCTGCGCGGTGCTGGCGGTCGGCGCTGGTTTCGGCGCTCGCGCGCTCGAACGTCGATTCCAGCGTCCAGGGCGCGTCATCGCCATCGCCGGAGTGCTCATCTTGATGGCCGCCGAGTATGCCAACAGAGGGATGGCGCTGATGGATCCGGAGAGTGCGCGGCGGGCGACGGCGTACCAGATGATTGAAGCCTCGGGGCCGGGCGTTGTCGTGGAGCTGCCGCTCCCCGTGGCGGAGTCGCTTCCGGGTCGCGATCCTCATTATCAGTTCTGGTCCCGGCTCCATTGGCACCCGCTGATCAACGGGTACAGCGGGTACTATCCCGTCGGCTACATCCGGACGCTCGAGCAAATGCGCCGGTTTCCCGACGACGAGTCGGTTGCGCGCTTGAAGCGGTTGAACGCTCGGTACGTAGTGGTCCACCGGGAGTTCATGGAGCCTGACGAGTATTCAGAGCTGCTGCTGCGCCTGCACGCGAGAGAGGAGTTGCGCTTCCTTGGGACCTTCTCGGATCCGATCGGCGAAGCCAGTCTGTTCATGCTGGTGCCCTGAGGCACTTTTGCGTCGAGCGAAACCTGCGGGAGAGCGTGAATGACCCGCTGGTGGGTCTTCCTTCTTGGCCTGAGCGCGCTGGCAGGAGGGCAGAGGACGCTGCGCCCGCCCGACGTGCTCAACCAGCCGACGCCACCGGAGGTGGTCCGTGCCATGCTGACTCTCGCCGGCGTCGGCAGCAGCGACATCGTCTACGACCTCGGGTCCGGCGACGGCCGGATTGTCATCTCCGCCGCGCGCGATGATGGCGCACGGGGCGTTGGAATCGACATTGACCCTGTGGCGATCTGGGAGGGGCGGGAGCGCGCGAAGGATGCGGGAGTGGAAGGCAGGGTGAGGTTCCTGAACGAGGACCTGTTCGAGGTCGACTTCAGCGAGGCGACGGTTGTGACCATGTACCTCCTGCCGGCGCTCAACTTGAAGCTGCGTCCCAGACTGCTCGCACAACTGAAGCCCGGCGCTCGCATCGTGTCTCATGCGTGGGACATGGGCGACTGGCTGCCCGATCGAACCGTGACCGTCAATGGCAGCCGGATCTTCTTGTGGACCGTCCCCGGAACACGTTAAGACTTGTGGCGGAGCATGCGACCGTGGTGTTGAGTGTGCTGGATCAGGCGCCGATTTCGCAGGGTATGACCGGCGGGGAGGCGCTGCGGAACTCGATCGATCTGGCCGTTGCCGCCGAGCGAGCGGGCTACACCCGTTACTGGGTTGCCGAGCATCATGGCACCTCGATGCTGGCGTGCGCCAGCCCGGAGGTGCTCATCGGGCCGATCGCGTCGGCGACGTCGCAACTGCGCGTCGGCAGCGGCGGCGTGATGCTGCCGCATTACAGCCCTCTCAAGGTTGCCGAGTCATTCAGCATGCTGAGCGGCCTCTATCCGGGGCGCATCGATCTCGCGTTGGGGCGCGCAGCCGGGACCGACCCGCTCACGGCGTTCATGCTGCAACGTGACCGGCGCCATCCCGCTCCCGACGACTTTCCTGAGCAGCTCGCCGAACTGCTGGCTCTCATTCGAGGCGACCTGTCACACGACCATCGCTTCCGACGGCTGGTGCAGCTGCCAGGTCGTCCGGACAAGCCGACGCCCTGGCTCCTGGGTTCTTCTCCGCAGAGTGCTGTGTGGGCGGCTGAGCTCGGCCTGCCCTACGCCTTTGCCGATTTCATCAACCCCGGTGGGAGCTCGATAGCCCGTCGCTACCGGGAATCGTTTGTGCCGACCGACACACAGGCGACCCCGCGAGTCATTGTCGGCGTCTCGGCAGTCTGCGCCGAGAGGGACGCGGAGGCTGAGCGGTTGGCTTCGAGCTCTCGCATGGCGTTCACGATGTTTCTGCAGGGCGAGTTCATTCAGGTTCCTCCGGTAGAGGTAGCGGTCCGCTTCTTCAAGGAGCGGCCCGAGGCCGCGCACGTGCTTACCGGACGGCGGCGGGCCATCGTCGGCTCCCCGGCAACGGTCCGCGAAGGCCTCGAGGGGGTGGCCGCCGAATATGGTGCCGACGAGGTCATGGTGGTGACGATCACCCACGAGCACGCCGCGCGGCGTCGTTCGTACGAGCTGCTGGCGGAGGAGTGTGGGTTGTCGAGAAACCCCGCTCTGGACGGCGTGGTCGGACGCCTGTAGCCCCGGCGCGGTCGTCGGACGCCATGACCCGACTACTTGGCGTACTTCTCTGGGGCTTCGTCGAATCTTCTTTTGCAGGCGAGCGCGCAGAAGTAGTAGGTCTTGCCCTTGTACTCGCTTTTGCCTGCCGCCTTGTTCTCGTCGACCTGCATCTTGCACACCGGATCGATTGACATCAGGACCCTCCTCAGAGTTGGACGCGCCGGAGCCGCAGCGCGTTGCTAATGACCGACACCGAGCTGAACGTCATGGCTGCGCTGGCCCAAATCGGACTGACGAGCGTCCCCGTCAGTGGGTAGAGAATGCCGGCGGCGACGGGGACGCCGACCGCGTTATAGACAAACGCAAGAAACAGATTCTGCCGGATGTTCCGCATCGTCGCCCGCGACAGCCGGATTGCCCGGACGATGCCGGCCAGATCGCCCTTGACCAGCGTGACACCGGCGCTTTCGATGGCCACATCGGTGCCGGTGCCCATGGCAATTCCGACCGAGGCCTCCGCCAGCGCGGGCGCGTCGTTGATACCGTCACCGGCCATGGCCACGATGCGGCCCTCGCGCTGCAGCCGCTGTACGACCTCGCGCTTGCCGGCGGGCAGCACGTCCGCGTGGACCTCATCGACGCGTAGGTGTTCCGCCACGCGCGACGCAGTCGCGAGCGTGTCACCTGTGACCATGACCAGTCGCAGTCCTTCGCGATGCAGGTCGCCGACGGCCTGTGCTGCCCCAGTTTTGATGGGGTCTGTCACCCCGACGACCGCCGACAGTGTGCCGTTGACGGCCAGATACGCCACGCTCTGGCCCTCCTGGCGGAGTCTGTCGGCGAGCGCGGCGACACCGTCGAGGGGTACTCCAGCCTGTGCCATGAGCCGGGCATTCCCAACGGCCGCCCGCACGCCACTGACGACGCCGGTGACGCCCATTCCGGGCTCGGCTTGGAATTGCGCGATCGGTGGCACGATCACGCCGCGAGCGCGGGCGGCCTGCAGAACGGCGGCCGCGAGTGGATGCTCGCTGGCCTGTTCGAGCGCCGCCACGAGGCCGAGCGCG
>Ga0066710_100003002_pt1 | contig 14077 bp, 12 predicted proteins | sample GraSoiAngelo_159_FD_79666 | JGI IMG/M metagenome (GOLD analysis project Ga0066710, IMG submission 79666) | Grasslands soil microbial communities from the Angelo Coastal Reserve, California, USA - 14_1009_16_40cm | ecosystem: Environmental > Terrestrial > Soil > Grasslands | place: USA...
CGCGCCATGGCCCGCTCCGGGTCGAGCAGGGCGGGCAGGACCTCGTAATCCACCTTGATCGACTCGCAGGCGCGCTGGGCCAGCTCGGGGTCGTCCGCGGCCGCCACCGCCACCCGGTCCCCCGCGAAACGGACCTTCTCGTCGAGCATGAACGAGTCGTAGGGAGAGGGCTCGGGCCATCCCTGGCCGGCGCTGGTGTAGGCGACGCGGGGCACGTCGTGATGGGTGAGCACGCAGGCCACCCCGGGGAGGGCACGGGCCTGCGCCGCGTCGATGCGGGCGATGCGGGCGTGGGCGTGCGGGGAGTGCAGGATCCGCGCGTGCAGCAGCCCGGGCATCGCGATGTCGTCGACGAAGGTGCCGCGGCCGGTGGCCAGCTTGACGCTGTCGACCCGCCGCTCCGGCTTGCCGACCGTTCTCAGCTCGGGCTTGCCGCTCGCCATGCGCCAGGCAGGATTCCACGGGACCGCTTCGCCTGCAACCCCCCGGACCGGCCTCAGTCGGCCGGCGCGGCGGGGGACGGCACGTCCGGGGACTCCCGGCTCCGCCGCTCGCCGCCGCGCCGCGGGGCGCGGACGCGCACCGGCGGCTCCAGGTAGGCCGACGGCGTGCGCAGCTCGTTGACGGCGAGGAAGACGCGGCGCATGCACCAGAGGTTCCCGCCCAGGGCCAGCTTCACGGCCCTCCGGACCATCGCCCAGCTCGGCCGCGTGTCGCGCAGCGTATTGCCGTAGAGGCGGGCCACCCGTTCGTAGAAGCGCTTCACCGGCAGGCGGGTCGGCAGGACGGCATGGAGGATGTCGTAGTACCCGTAGTCCTCCGTCACCAGCTCTCCGCGGCGCGCGTTGTACAGCTCCGTCCCTGGCAGCGGGGTCAGGATCGAGAACGACGCGTTCGGCAGCCGCAGCCGGTCGATGAACTCCTCGAGCCGGTCGAAGTCCTCCTCTGCCCAGGCGGGATCGGTGATGAACGTGGTCATGGGGATGATCCCCTCCTCGCGGAGGATGCGGATCGCCTCTACGTTGGTGCTCGACCCGCCCTTGGTCCGCTTGCGCACGGCGTCGAGCCCGGCGTCGTCGATCCTCTCGATGCCGAGGAAGATCGTGCGCAGGCCGACCCGGCTCCAGCGCGCGAAGAGGTCGCGGTATCGCACGACGAGGTCGCTGCGGGTCTCGCAGGCGTAGGTCTTCTGGAGGCCCTCGGCCTCGATGCGCTCGCTCAGCTCGCGATAGGAGTCGTAGTTGAGGAACGCGATGTCGTCGGTGAAGAAGACGTGGTCCTCCTCCAGGCGCTTCAGCTCCTCGACGATCGACCGGGGCGACCGGCGTCCCGCCCGCCGCTCGTAGAAGACCCAGACGCTGCAGAAGTTGCAGTCGAAGGGGCAGCCCCGCGATGTCTCCACCGAGGCCGAGCGCGGGACGAGACCGTGATGGTAGCGGTGGCGGTAGCGCGCGGTGAGCGAACGGTCGGCCGTCGGGAGCTGGTCCAGCTCGCGGGTGAACGGACGGGGCTTGAAGCCGTTGCCCTTGTTGGCGAGAGTCATGAGGCCGGGCACGGTCTCCAGCGGCTGGCCCTCCTTCAACGCATCCATGGCCCCGACCCCCGCCCACTCGCCCTCGCCGATGGCCACCGCGTCGACCCCCGAGCCGGGACGGAGGAAATCGTCGGGCACGAGGCTGGCGTGATGGCCTCCGACCACCACCGGCAGCGCGGGACAGCGCTCCTTGAGGAAGCGGGCCACCTCGAGCGAAGGGTAGACGTCGGTCGTGAAGGCGCAGCTGATGCCGGCCGCCGCCGGGGGATCGTCGAGGGCCCGGTCGAGCGCTTCCCAGGAGTCGAGGCGCAGGTCTACCAGCTCGGCGTCGTAGCCGCGGGAGCGCACGGCTCCTCCCACGCACTCGAGCCCCAGCGGCTCGCCGGTGAGGATCCGCGACAGGCCGAAGCGCGTCCCCTGCGGGGGTTGGACGAGAAGCATCCGCATGGCAGTGTTCTCCCGGGCGCCCTGGGCGCAGAAGAGACTCGGCTCCGCTGTTTTGCTTAGCCTATCACGCAGGTCTCGGGGCGGCGGATCGCCAGTCGGGAAGCGGCCTGCATGCTAGACTCCGCGCCTCTCTCCGCGCGGGTCCCGGGGTGCCGAAGACGACTGACGCGTTGGACACGATCGTGAAGGTGCTCTCGCCCTACCTCGGCGAGACCATGGCCCGCGCCGCCGCCCGCGCGCACTGCGAGAAGCTGGGCATCCCGGTCGACAGCGCGGAGATGAGCCGGGAGCACCTCGACGCCCTCGTGCGCAAGTTCGCCCAGGGCCTGAACATCTTCGTCGGGCGGGAGAAGTCCGCCGCCGTCGTGAGCGAGATCCACGCCGCCATCGCGGCCCGAGGGGCTTCATGACCCGCACCGCACGCACCGACGCCGCCTTCCTCGTCGTCGCCCTGGGCTGCGTCGCGCCCTTCCTGCTGCCGCTCGCCGGGTTGTCGGGCGGCGACGCCGGCGAGCAGGCGCGGCTCTACGTCGGCAATCTCAGCAAGCTGTCGTTCCTGGTCCTGGCCGCGCGGTGGGCGGTTCGCAGCGCGGCCCGGTTCGAGGCCGACAACCCCATGCGCGGCACGTGGCGCATGATGGCGGCCGGGCTCCTCACCTTCGCCGCCGGGCAGGCCGTGCTCGTCATCTACCAGGTCCTGCTCCGGCTGCCCAGCCCTTTCCCCTCCCTCGCCGACGCCTTCTTCGTCCTGTCGTATCCCTTCCTGCTCGCCGCGCTGCTGAGGGCGATCCGCGCCTACGGCGAGACGGGCTATCCCATCGGCTCGGTGCGGGCGCGGGTCGGCACCGCCGTCGTCGTGGCCGCCGCGGCGGCGCTCGTCGGCTATCCGCTTCTGAGGCCCATCGTTGCGGCGCCCGCGGCTCCCCTCGAGATGTTCCTCAACGTGGCCTACCCCGTCCTGGACCTCGGGGTCCTCATCCCGGTCGTGATCCTCCTCCGCATCGCGGCCCGGTTCCGGGGCGGGGAGGTCTGGAAGGTATGGGCGGGACTCCTCGCCGGCTTCCTCCTGATGTGCGTCGGCGACATCCTGTTCGCCCACTTCAACGCCATGGGGCGGGAGGATCTCGAGCCGCTCGTCGACGTGACCTACATCCTCTCCTACGCCGCGCTCGCCCGCGGCGCCCTCGGCCAATACCAGCTCCTCACATCCTGAGCGTCCGGGAGCGACTGCGGCGTTGACCAGGCTCGGCGGCCGGGGTAGCTTCCTCTAGCCGGCCTTTCCGGGAGGGGCCCGACGATGCGATTCCCGAAGTCGCTCGATCCCCCCGCCGTCTTCGCGCTGGCCACGCCGCATCTGCTGCCGGCGGAGACCGGGCGTGATCGCCCGGATCTCCGGGTCCCCATCCAGAAGGTCAAGCTGGGCAACGGCCTCCGGGTGCTCCTCTCCGAGGACCACTCCGCGCCCACCTACTCGATCGCGGTCACCTACAACGTCGGCTCCCGGGACGAGCGGCCGGGCCGCACCGGCTTCGCTCATCTGTTCGAGCACATGATGTTCCAGGGATCGGCGAACGTGGGCAAGGGCGAGCACTTCATCCTGATCCAGAACTACGGCGGCTCGATGAACGGCACCACGAACCAGGACCGCACGAACTACTTCCAGACCCTGCCCGCCAACCAGCTCGAGATGGGCCTCTACCTGGAGGCGGACCGCATGCGCTCGCTGGCCATCAACCAGGCCAACCTGGACAACCAGCGCCACGCGGTGCAGGAGGAGCGACGTCTGGGAGTGGACAACCAGCCCTACGGGAAGACCTTCGAGGCGATCCTCGACACCGCCTACGACAACTTCGCCTACAAGCACGCCCCGATCGGATCGATGGAGGACCTCAACGCGGCCTCGGTCCAGGACGTGGCGGACTTCTTCCGCATCTACTACGCCCCCAACAACGCCGTCCTGACCCTGGTGGGCGACTTCGACCCCGCCGACGCGCTCGCCCGCATCCGGAAGCACTTCGAGGCGATCCCATCCCAGCCCGCGCCCCCCGTCCCCGACACGACGGAGCCGGCCCAGAAGAGCGAGCGGCGCCGGACCCTCGAAGACGCTTTCGCCCAGACCCCCCGCATCGACATCGTGCACAAGATCCCTCCCGGCAACACGCCGGACTGGTACGCGGTCAACGTCATGAGCCAGATACTGGCCAGCGGCGACTCCTCCCGCCTCTATCAAAAGCTCGTCAAGGAGAAGGAGGTCGCGGTCAGCGTGTTCGGCGGCGCCCAGGCGCGCCGCGGCCCCTCGCTGGCGTCCATCGTCGTGATGCCCCGGCCGGGCAAGGACTTCGCCGAGGTCGAGAGGCTCGTCTACGAGGAGCTCCAGCGCGTGAAGGCCGAGCCGGTGGCGGACTGGGAGCTGACGAAGGTCCGCCGGCAGGAGCGGCGCGCCACCGCCCAGCAGCTGCCGAGCACGCTCTTCCGCGCGATCGAGATCGGCACGTCCGCGGTGTATTACGACGATCCGGAGCTGATCAACAGCTACGACGACAAGATCGAGGCGGTCACGAAGGACGACATCCAGCGGGTGGCGCGCACCTACCTCAACGACGTGAACCGCGCCGTCGTCATCACGGTCCCGAAGCCGAAGGCCGCGCCGGCCGCGGCCCCTTCCCACTAGGACGCCGCCATGGACTGCCCGAACCCATCTCGTCTGCTGCTGGCCGGTCTCGTCGCGGCGGCGCCTCTGGCCGCGCTCGCCCAGGCCCCACCCGCCGATACCAAGGAGGTGCCGCTCAGCAAGGTCGAGCGCAAGAACCGGGTGCCGGTGTCGAAGGACGTCCTGCGGGTGAAGCTTCCCCGGCCCGTCGAGGCGAGCCTGCGGAACGGCCTGGGCGTCCTCGTCATGGAAGACCATCGCTTCCCGGCCGTGAACGTACAGCTCCTGATCCAGGAAGCCGGCCCCATCCACGAGCCCGCGGGGCAGCCGGGCCTGGCCAGCGTCACCGCGCAGATGCTGCGGGAGGGAACGCCAAGCCGGACGAGCCGGCAGCTCGCCGAAGAGCTGGCGCGACTGGGGGCGACGCTGTTCGCTTCCGCGAGCTTCGGCAGCGATGCCGCCACCGTCAACGCTTCGGGCATGTCGGACAACCTCGAGGAGTGGTTCGCGGTCCTGGCCGACGTCCTCGTGAACCCCTCCTTTCCCGGCGACGAGCTGGCCAAGCTCAAGCAGCGGCTCAAGGTCCAGCTCCAGCAGCAGCGCTCGACGCCGTTCTTCCTCCTCAACGAGCGGTTCAGCCGGGCGGTGTTCGGGACCCACCCGGCGGCGGTGGTGGCCGCCACCCCCGAGTCCCTCGACGCCCTCGCTCCCGAGGCCCTGGCCCGGTGGCACCGCGAGCGCTACGTCCCGCAGGACGCGATCCTCGCCATCGCGGGCGACGTGCGTGCGGCCGAGCTGATGCCCCGGCTGGAGAAGTGGCTGGAGGGCTGGCGGCGGACCGAGCTGAGCCCCGTCTTCCCGCCGAACCCGCAGCCGGTGTCCGGCCGCAAGGTCCTGATCGTCGACCGCCCGGGCTCGGTCCAGACGACGCTCGCCCTGGGGAACATCGCGATCGAGCGCCGTGACCCCGACTACGTGGCGGTCGTGGTCATGAACCGGGTCGTGGGAGGTGGGCCCGCGGCGCGGCTCTTCCTGAACCTGCGCGAGGAGAAGGGCTACACCTACGGCGTCTACAGCAACTTCCTGGCCCTCAAGTATCCGGGCCCCTGGCGCGCCGGCGGCGACATGCGCACCGAGGTGACCGAGGGGGCGATGACCGAGTTCCTGAAGGAGATCGGCCGCATCCGAGACGAGAAGGTACCGGACACGGAGCTCGAGGAGGCGAAGCGCTCGCTGGTGGCGAGCTTCGCCCTTTCCCTCGAGCAGCCCACGCAGCTCCTCGGCTATGCCATCACGCGGAAGGTCTACGGCTTTCCGGAGGACTACTGGGATACCTATCCGATCCGGATCATGGCGGTGACGGCGGACGACGTTCAGCGGGTGGCCCGCAGGTACGTCGATCCCGAGAGCCTGCAGATCGTGGCGGTGGGGGACGGAGGCAAGATCCGGGCCGTGATGGAGAAGTACGGACCGGTGGAGGTGTACGACACCGAAGGCCGGCTGGTGGCCGCCGACCACTAGCGGTCCTGGAGGGCGCGCGCCGCACATGCGCCTTGCAGGCACAAGCGTCGAGCGGAGCGGGATTCACTCCCGCGGAGCGAGCGGGGGTTCAAGGGGGCGCGCCGCTAGCGCCCCTTTGCTGATTGAGGACCGGAGCGGGATTCACTCCCGCGGGTCGCGAAGCGGACCCGCGCGATGAGCGGCGGCGAATTCACGTCGCCGCCGCGGAAGACGCGAGCGGGGGTTCAAGGGGGCGCGCCGCTAGCGCCCCCTTGCTCAATGAAGCATCCACCCCACCTGCAAGACCGCCCAGCTCAGGCGGGAGTCGACGAGCGTCGCCTCGTCCCTTTTCCGCAGCGCCTGCACGTAGCGCACGGAGAGGGTCAGGGGACGCGCGCTCGTGCGCTTGAAGATCAGCCCGCCCGCGAGATGGAGGGCGGGCGGATGACCGACGCCGGCGGTGGCGCCGCCGGGCACGGCGGCGAGCAAGCCCCCGCCGGCCTCCACGAAGACGCGCGTCGACGAAGGCCGGTAGCCGATGGTCGTCCGGCTCTCGAACCCGCGGTCCCAGCGCAGGCCGGCGTGGAGATAGCCGAGCGTGCCCACGCCGTTGGTGCTGCGGACGGCGTGGTTGTTGGCGCTGTCGATCAGCGGTTGCGGCACGCTCGGCCGCCCGTCCACCACCTCGCCGGTGTCGCCGACGATGATCCGCTGGCTCCGGATGGCGAGCCCGCCGAGCACGCCCGCGCCGACGAGGAACGGCCCGCCGACCCGGCGCCGCGCCTCCAGGCCGAGCGAGAGCATGGCGGAGTAGCTGGTCTCGAGGCCGAACGTCACGTCCGTCGTCCCCTGGACCAGGCACGCTCCCGCCGGCACCCCGGCGTTGCAGGTGCGGTACGGGCCGCCGAAGGTCTGGTCGTCGAAGACGAAAGGGGCGCGGCGCGTGAAGCTCGAGCCGATGCCGGCCCCCACGCTCAGCTCGACCTGGCTCTGCGCCGAAGCGGCGGCGGGCAGCAGGCCGAGGAGCACCGCCCCGGCGTAGCGCCTCACGTGCTCCGGCCCTCTCGGGCCGCCCGCCGGACGGCTTCCACCGGCTTCACGTAGCCGGTGCAGCGGCACAGGCAGCCGGCCAGGGCGTCGCGGATCTCGGCGTCGCTCGGCTCGGCCTGGGCGTCCAGCAGCGCCTTGGCGCACAGCTCCATGGCCGGCGTGCAGTATCCGCACTGGATCGCCCCGGTCTCGACGAAGGCGGCCTGGATGGGATGCAGGCGGTCGGGGCCGCCCAGGCCCTCGACCGTCGTGACGCTGCGGCCGTGGGCGCGCAGCGCGAGGGTGAGGCACGACGTGACCGGGCGGCCGTCGAGGAGCACGGTGCAGGCGCCGCATTCCCCGGTCTCGCATCCGTGCTTGACCCCCCAGTAACCCTCGCGCCGCAGCCACTCGAGCAGGGTCGTTCGCGCTTCCGCCTCCCCGGGGCGCAGGGCGCCGTTGACCGTGATCTCGATCCGGCCGGACGTGAAGTAGGGCACCGCCACCGGCAGCCGCACGAGCAGGGCGGGCCGCGGCCGGTCCATCTGGGCCGGCTCGTGGTCGCGGGCCTGGTCGATGGCGCGCCGCAGCGCGCGCAGGGTGAGCGTCCGCGCCGCGCGGCGCCGGTAGGCGGCCGGGGCGTGGGCGTCCTCGCGGAACGGCGCCTGGCGAGCGACCTGCTCGGCGCAGCCCTCCAGCTCGTCGGCACTCCCGGCGCTTCCCTCGACCTCCGCCTCCGCCTCCAGCACGCGCGAGGGCGGTCCTTCGAGGCCCGTCACGGCCACGCGGGCGCGCGCCAAGCGCTCGCCCGAGAACGAGACGGTCACCGCGACGGCGACCAGGGAGGGGGCCGAAGGCAGGACGGCGACGCGCTCGAGCGCCGCGCCCTCGGGCGCCCCGGGAATGAAGAGCGAGGTCAGGAGGCCGCCCCCGGCCAGGTCTTCCCGCGGCTTGCGCAGGAAGCGGAGGGCCGGGCTCTCGACCGGGCCGTCCGGCTTCGTGACCAGGTACACGGCGTTCAGCGCGAGCAGCGCCGCCGCCACCTCGGAGTCGTGGGCGGCGTGGACCGACTCGCCGCCAAGGGTGGACATGCCGCGGATCATCCGCGACGCGGAGCGGAACCGGCAGGCCGCGGGCAGCAGGCCCGCCGTGCCCTCGTAGGCCCGCGGCGACTCGACGACCTCCTGCAGGGTCGTCATCGCCCCCATCATGAGGTCGCCGTCCTCGCTCTCGACCCGCGAGAGGCCGAGGGCGGAGAGGTCGAGCACGTTGGGCGCATCGACCGGGGAGGCCAGCACGCGCGTGCCGCCGGCGACCGGGACGGCGCCCTGGGCGGCCAGGCTCAGCGCGTCCTCCAGTCGCGTGGGACGGTGGTAGCTGCGGATGCCGCGGGCCAGCATGACGCTCGGGCGATCTTAGCCCTTTTCGAAGTAGTCCCGCCCGGTGCGCCGAGAGGCGTGGCGCAGCAGGCCCTCGGCGATCGCGTCGGCCCGGGCGACGAGCGCGGGCACGTCGACCCCCCTCAGCTCGCCTCCTTCGACGACGACCTTTCCGTTCACCATCGCCGTGTCCACCGGCGCCGGGAAGGGGCTGAAGACCAGCGCGGCCAGCAGGTCGCTCGACGCGCCCGCGTAGGAGAGCTTGCGGGTGTCGACGAGGACGAGGTCGGCGCGCTTGCCGGGCTCCAGGCTGCCGATGTCGTCGCGGCCGAGGCAGCGCGCCCCGCCGCGGGTCGCCATCCACAGCGCTTCCTCGGCCGTGATCCAGCGCGACGGGTCGGCGCCGATGCGGTGGGCGAGCAGGGCCTGGCGCGCCTCGGCCAGCATGTTGGAGGTGTCGTTGCTGGCCGAGCCGTCGACGCCCAGGCCCACGGGCACCCCCGCCTCGAGCAGGGCGCGCACCGGCGCGATGCCCGACCCGAGGCGGAAGTTGGAAGAGGGGCAGTGGGCGACACCGGTGCCGGTCTCGCCGAAGAGGGACACCTCCTCGGCGGAGAGATGGACGCAGTGGGCCAGCCACACGTCCGGGCCGAGCCAGCCGAGCCGGCGCAGGTACTCCACGGGCCGGCAGCCATACTCCTGCTGGCAGTAAGCCTCTTCGTCGAGCGTCTCGGCCAGGTGGGTATGGAGCCGGACGCCGTGCTCGCGGGCCAGCTCCGCCGTCCGCCGCATCAGGCCGTCGGTCACTGAGAAGGGAGAGCAGGGGGCGAGCGCGATGCGCGTCATGGCCCCCGGCCGCGGGTCGTGGTGCTCCCGGATGAGGCGGCGGGAGTCGGCGAGGATCGTCTCCTCGTCCTGCACGACGTCGTCGGGCGGCAGGCCGCCCTGGGTCTGGCCCCGGCTCATCGAGCCGCGGGTGGGCTGGAAGCGGATCCCCATCTCCCGGGCGGCGGCGATCTCCACGTCGACGAGCCGCTCCTGGCCGCGGGGGAAGAGATAGAGGTGGTCGGAGGTGGTGGTGCAGCCGGTGAGGAGCAGCTCCCCGAGCCCGACCCGGGCGGCCACGTCCACCGCCGCCTCGTCGATGCCCCGCCACACCTCGTACAGCTCGCTCAGCCAGCGGAAGAGCGGCGCCTCCTGCACGCGCGGCACGTTGCGGGTGAGGGTCTGCGGAAGGTGATGGTGGGCGTTGACCAGGCCGGGCAGGACCAGCTTGCCACGCGCGTCGATGCGTCGGTCGATCCTCTCCTTCGCCTCCAGCGGGCCGGCGCCGACCGCTTCGATGACCTCGTCTCGGACCAGGACGGACCCGTCGGGAACGCGCGCGCGCCGGTCGTCCAGGGTGGCGACGAGGCGCGCGCCTTCGATCAGCGTGAGCACCGGCCTCTCAGCGGTCCGTCCAGCGCGGGCGGCGTTTCTCCAGGAAGGCCTGGATCCCCTCGTCGCTGTCGCGCGTGCGCGTCAGCTCCTCGACGTACAGGCGCTCCGTCCGGGCCAGCGCCTTGGCCAACGAGCCGCGGCCTCCCTGCCGCACCGCGCGCCGGGCGAGGGCGAGGACCGAGCCGCTCTTGGCTGCCAGGCGCTCGACCCACCGCGCGCACGCGGCGTCGAGGTCCTCGACGAGACGGCTGACGAGGCCGCGGCGCAGGGCTTCTTCGGCGGAGACGGGCTCACCGAGCAGGATCATCTCGTGAGCGGTGCGGCCCCCCAGGCGCGGGAGGGTGACCGCCGCCACCGGAGGGAAGCAGCCGAGGTCGATCTCGGGCAGGGCGAAGGTCGACGAGGGCGTCGCCAGGACCAGGTCACAGAAGAGGGCCAGCTCGCATCCGCCGCCGAGGCACCGGCCGTCGACGGCAGCCAGTGTCGCTTGCGGGATCTGGTCGAGAAACACGATCAGGCGGTGGAAGGCGCTCAGCATCTGCGCGACGCGCTCGCGCCGGTGGTCGGCGACGTCCATCCCCGCCGAGAACACCCCCGGCAGCCCGGAGCGCACGACGAGAACCTTCAAGTCGTGGCGCGCGGGTAGGCCCTTGAGCGCGCGCCGGATCTCCCGCAGCGTGGAGATGTCGAGCACGTTGACCGGCGGCCGGCGCAGGGTGAGCCACAGAGCGCCGGCCCGCTCGTCGATCTCGAAGTCGCTCATCGGCCCTCTTCCGCTCCGGCGATCCTAGCTCATCCATGAGAGAGGTCGGCCAGCCTGACAAAAACTCGCCGCACGCTGTAACCGATACAGGAGATGTAGATCCTTCAGCATCGGCGTCCCCGCTTCTTACATCCACGCTCGAAGGAACGCCTCGCCGCGCCGGATTCGAGGGCATCCTGATCTGGTATGGCTCTTGCTAAAAATAGGGCGTCACCTCCGACCCGGGCGCCGCCGGTCGGCTTTCTGTTCTGTCGGTCGCCGGGGGAGGCTGGAGGAATCATGGGACTCGTGACGTCGCAGCCGGCGGCAGGAGAGGCGCGGAACCCGCTCTTCCCGGTACGGGAGCGCGAAACCCAGCGCCATCGTATCGAGATCCTGGACAACCCGATCGCGGCCGAGCAGCCGGCCCTGGCCCGCTCGCTCGAAGCGGAGCTCCGCCGCCTGCTGAAAGACGCCGACGTCGGCACCGTGGAGGTGCGCTTCCGGGTCTGCCGTGACGGGACGGCGGGCGAAGCAGTTCGGTTCATCTGCAAAGTCGAAAACCCTCCTTGCGACGGCGAGGACGGCCGCGTCCAGTGGCGCTGGTGGTCCCCGATGATGGAGACCGTCCAGGACTTCCGCACGGCCCTCGAGGAAGGCCTGCAAGTGCGCCGTGATCGCCTGGCGAGCCGGGCCAGGGGCCGAACCGTCTGAGCCGTCGGTAGTGACGTAGCCGTTTGTCGCGCGGGCGCGTTACCATCGCGCCGCGATCGTGGCCACGGCAGCCGAGCCCACTGGGCCCGCCAGACCGCTAGCCCTCCTTCTTTCCTGTCCGAAGTGCGGTGGCCCGTTCACCGTCGACGAAGAGGCGGCCAGCCACGCTTGCGAGCACTGCGGCTCGTTGCTGCTGGTCAGCGCCCCCGAGCGGGACGAGATCTACCTGGCCGACGACCAGCTCCGCTCGCCCGAGGCGGTATTGGAGACGGTCATCCGCTACCAGGTCCAGGCTCAGCGGGCCGAGATCCTCGGCTTGCGCGGCGGCGACGACGAACGTCCGCCCCCGGAGTTCTGGGTGCAGATGCGGCTGGAGGCCTTCGAGAGGCGGCTGCGCAGCCGGGCCCGGGTGGTGGAGGCGTACCGCTTGCACGTGCCGTACTGGCACATCACGGGCTGGATCGTCCAGGCCATCCTCGGCCGGCGCGCGGACGGCCCGAAGCTCATGCGCGTCCGCGCCTTCGCGCTGGAGCACAGCGTGCCCGCCTACGACCCGCAGCAGGCCAACCTGAGGGACCGCGGCTTGCGACTGTCACGCTCCCGCGTGCGGCCGCTGACGGTCAGGGAAGTGCGGGAGCGCGGCGCGTTCCTGGCCTGGGCGCCGGTGCCCGAGAGATCCTACCGTGAGATCGACCGCTGGCGCGGGCAGGACCTCGATCCCGGGACGCAGCCGGTGGCCAGGCACGCCGCGTTCCTGGACCGGGGCCGGGTGCTTGTCTACCGGCCGTATTGGCTGGCCCGAGTGGCGATCGACGAGGAGCAGTGGGTGCTCGCCGACGGCGGCTTCGGCACGATCGCCGGCCATCCCGACGCGGCGGAGGCCCGCACGCTGCTGGGCGTCGCCCGCGCCGATCCGCTCCATTCGGGCGAGCCATCGTTCCGCCGCGTGCACGTCGTCGCATCGCGCTGCCCCGAGTGCGGGTTCGAGAAGGCGCTCGCCGCCGGATACCACGTCCACGTCTGCCCGAACTGCCACCGCGGGCTCGGGCCCGCTCCCGACGGGCTGCGTCTGGTGCCGTACGGCCACTGCGTGCGTGGGGAGGAGCGGCTCGACGGCGACTACCTGCCGTTCTGGCGCTATCGCTTCCGGATCGAGATGGCGGATGCGCCGGCCATCGAGCGGCTGGAGGACTACGGCCGCGCGCTCTTCCCGCAGGGCGCCCCCCCGGGGTTCCGTCCCTCGGGCGAGCATCTGTGGGTGCCGGCCTTCCGGCTGTTGGGGACCGAAGCGGGCGACGAGACCTTCAAGGACCTGGCGGAATGGGTCCACGCCGCGGGGCTGGAGGCGCGCGACGAGAAGATCCCCGTCGGAGGCCGGCCGGTGACCTGGGGCGCGTCGCTATCGGAGGCCGAGGCGAGGGAGCTGCTTCCCTTCGTCATCGCGGCCCTCCACGGCAAGACCTCGGCCGCCCGCCTCAACACGCTGCTCCTGCAACGCGCGCTGACGAACGCCCGGCTCACCCCGTCCGCCCCCGAGCTGGTGATGGTCCCGTTCGACCCCGCCGGCGAGGCGCTCTGCATCGCGGGGACGGCCCTGCGCGTGCCTAAGCTGCTTCTCACCGGCGGCCCCCAGCTCGACGCCCAGCGAGCGAGCGTTCATCAGAAGGTCGCGGGAGTACAGGGCTGAAGAGAGCAGCCCGCCCGCGGCCGGTTGTGCATGGCCATAGTGGTACTCTCTGGGCAATGGAGCGCCCGCGGTCGGGCTTCCGCTCCGCCCGAGCGGGATTCACTCCCGAGAGGGCGGAACCTTGATCGAAGCGCACGACCACGGGGCGCGAAGCTCAGGCGCGCGAAGCGCGCCGCGTTGCGATTGAATGAGGCGGGCCCGGCAGCTCCCCCTGTGGCCCACCGCCAAGCTCGCCAGCGACGAGCTTTTCGACGGGAGGCGCGTCCTGGCCGCGCAGCTGCGCAAGGCGCGCGCGCGCCGGCGCCTCAGCCAGCAAGCGCTGGCCGAGAGGGTCGGGATCCATCCGGGCTATCTGGGGTCGATCGAGCGGGCCCGGCGCAACGTGCCTCTCGACACGCTGTGCCGGCTCGCGTGGGCCCTCCGCATCGACCCTCACGAGCTGCTGCGCCCGGTTGCGGAGAGGCGCCGCCGGACGGGCTCCCGTCCTGCTCCCGGGCGGTCTTGATGCGGCGGACCGGCGTGAGCAGGACGGGGAGTGGACCTAGAAGGCCAGCTTCGGGGTGATGCTGAGCTGGGTGTTCGACTTGTCATCGGTGGTGCTCACGCCGATGAGCACGTAGCGGCCGACGAGCGGGTCGCTGTTGAAGTGCATCTTGACGTTGTAGGTGACGTTCCCGTTGGCCGGGAGGCGGTTGGAGCCGAAGTTCGTGGCCCCGATCTCCCGTCTCTCGAGCAGCGCATCGCCCGCGCCGTAGACCTCCAGGCGGACGAAGTTGACGTTCGCGGCCAGCCCGGCGGACTCCGTGATCTGGAGACCGAAGGTGAGCTGGTAGTTGAACGAAGGATCGTCCGAGAAGTCGTAAGTCGCGTTCGAGACCGTTACCGCGACCTTGGCCTGCGACGCGCCGGCCGGCTGCGGAACCGGCGTCGGGCCGGTCATGTTGTTGCTCCCGCC
>Ga0066710_100003003_pt1 | contig 14077 bp, 14 predicted proteins | sample GraSoiAngelo_159_FD_79666 | JGI IMG/M metagenome (GOLD analysis project Ga0066710, IMG submission 79666) | Grasslands soil microbial communities from the Angelo Coastal Reserve, California, USA - 14_1009_16_40cm | ecosystem: Environmental > Terrestrial > Soil > Grasslands | place: USA...
GGGATGATCACCTTGGCCCGCGGGCCCCCGGAGTGCTTCTCGTGGTAGGCCCGCATGATGAGCAGCCCGGTGAGCTCCCCGCTGGCCCCGGCGGGCGGCTGGAACGTGGCCCGGGCCATCCCGGTGATCTCCGAGAGCGCCCGCTCCAGCCGCCACAGCAGCTCGAGGGCCCCCTGGACCGTTTCCTCCGGTTGGTGCGGGTGCAGCCGCTGGAAGCCCGGAATGGCTGCCACCGACTCGGCCACCTTCGGGTTGTATTTCATGCTGCACGACCCCAGGGGATAGAAGCCCGTGTCGATCCCGTAGTTGACCTGGGCCAGCCGGGTGAAGTGGCGGACCACGTCCACCTCCGACACCCGCGGCAGCCCGGGCTCCGAGCCACGCCGGTGTCCGTCCGAAACCTCGACCTCCGGCACGTCCAGCTCGGGGAACGACCACGCGCGACGGGCCTGCTTCGAGCGCTCCTGCAACGTCTTCAGGGCCAGCTCGGGGCCCCGACTCCGGACGGGCGCACCGGTCACGAGGCGGCCTCCTCGAAGGCCTTCACGAACCGGTCGATCTCCTCTCGGGTCCGCCGTTCGGTCACAGAGACGAGCAGGCCCTCCCCGTCGAGGACGGGGCCGGCCAGGAATCCGGCATCGATCAGCCGGCGCTGGACCTCCCCGGCGGGCCGGGAGGGCCGAACCACGAACTCCTTGAAGAACTCGGCGTCCGGCCACGCCAGCTCACAGCAGGACAGGTCAGCCAGCCGCTCGGCCGCGTACCGGGACTTGGCCAGGCAATGCCGGCCGAGCTCCCGCAGCCCATCCGGACCCAGCCAGGCCAGGTAGGCGGTGGCGGCCACCGCCATGAGGGTCTGGTTCGTGCAGATGTTCGACGTGGCCTTCTCCCGCCGGATGTGTTGCTCGCGGGCCTGCAGCGTGAGGACGAACCCACGCTGCCCGTCGACGTCGGTGGTCTCCCCGACGATCCGCCCGGGCAGCCGTCGAACGTCCTGCATCCGGGACGCGATGATTCCGAGGTAGGGACCGCCATAGTTCAGATGGTTCCCCAGCGCCTGCCCCTCGCCGACGGCGATGTCCGCGCCCAGCTCCCCGGGCGACGGCAGGACTCCGAGCGACAGTGGATCGAACACCTGCACCGCCCTGGCCCCCGCGGCCCGAGCCGTGTCGAAGATCTCCCGGGCCCGGTCGAGGTTCCCGTAGAAGTTCGGATACTGCACGATCACCGCCGCCACGTCGGCGCCCATGTCGGGCAGGTCGGTGTGCCCGTCCGTGGACGGGATGGCTTCCGGCTCGTACCCGGCTCCCCGCCCGTAGGTGCGGAGTGTCTGCACGTACCTGCGGTCGAGCGCCCCGGAGACCAGGACGCGGCTCCGGCGGGTGCCCGCCCGGGCCATGTGGACCGCCTCGACCAGCGCCGTGGGGCCATCGTACAGCGAGGCGTTCGACACCTCCAGGCCGGTCAGCTCGCAGATCATCGACTGGTACTCGAACAGGGCCTGCAGGACCCCCTGCGACAGCTCCGGCTGGTACGGCGTGTAGGACGTGTACAGCTCAGACTGCCCGGCCAGGGCCCATACCAGCGAGGGGATGTAGTGGTCGTAGGCGCCGCCCCCGGCGAAGCACACCAGGTCGTCGGCGCTGCGGTTGCGACCCGCCAGGCGGCGCATCTCGGCCACCAACGCCATCTCGGACAGGCCCTCGGGGATGTCCAGCTCGCGGTCCAGCCGCACGCCTTCGGGGAGATGGCCGTACAGATCGTCGAGCGAGCTCAGGCCGCAGGCGGCGAGCATCTCGCTGATGTCGGCGTCGGTATGCGGTGCGAACTGCATCGGCCGGAAAGTCTACCGGGCCCGCTTGCAACCGCCAGAACGGTGCGGTCCGCGCCGGTCCGGGCTGAGCTCAGCCGGCCTTGGCGGTGTCCAACCCGTACTTCGTCACCAGCGACAGGTAGTCGCGCTGGTAGAAGATCTTGCACTGGACGTTGGGGTATTGCTCCCGGAGCCGGCGCACCTTGCGGTTCTTCTTCGTCACCAGCTTCTGATTGAGCGTGGTGATCTCGATGAACAGGTCGTAGGCGGGGAGGTAGAAGTCCGGGGTGAACCGCTGGATCACGTTGCCGTCGCCATCCTGCTCGAGGTCGAACGACCGGGGTTCGTACTCCCACTCGATCTGGTAGAAGTCGAGAAGGCGGGCGAATTGGCGCTCGCTGGCGTGAGCGAAAGAGACGAGGTCGCTGGGGAGAGGGTCGACGCGAGTGGGGCGCTTGGGGCTCAAGCTCCCCCGGTCCCGGTCATCGCCCTGGGTACCCTCGGCCCACCCGCCTTCGCCTTCGACGGAGGCTTCAGGTCCTTGGTCTTGCCCAGGGTGCCTGAGAGGTCGTCCCAGACCCGGTCCAGCGCGATGGCGAAGACTCCCTGTCCCCGCTTCACCAGGTCGATGACCTCGTCTTCGGATTCGCAGGCGTACACGCTGGATCCGTCGGACATCAGCGTGATGCCCACGGGCTGGTGGTTCATGTGCTCTTGAAGGAACACGATGGCCTTGCGGATTCGCTGGAGGGACACCCCCGCGTCGATCAGCTTCTTGATCACCCGAAGCTGCACCAAGTCCTGGAAGGAGTACAGGCGCTGCGTCCCCGACCCGCCGGCGTCGCGGACGCTCGGGGTGACCAGGTCCGTCCTGGCCCAGTAGTCCAGCTGGCGATAGGAGATCCCCACCACCCGGCAGACCTCAGGGACGCGATAGCCTTCGATCTCGAGCATGACAACTCCGTAATTACGCTGGCGTGATGAAGTCTACCATCACCGACCGCGGCGGTGTTGGAACCCGGGCCTCATTCGGGCGAAGCGGTCCTGCCTCGGTCAGGCGAGGTCTTCGGGCTTCGTCTGGAAGTCCTCCGGGGTCACCTGCTCGAGGAACTCCCGGAACTTCTCGACCTCCTGCTCCTCGTCGTCGCGGATCACGATCGAGGCCTCCGTCAACACTTCCTCCTGGGCGAAGATCGGGACGTTGACCCGAACGGCCAGGGCGATGGCGTCGCTGGGCCGGGACGACACCTCGTACTTCGTGCCGTTGCGGGACATCACGATCACCGCGTAGAAGGTGCCTTCCTTCAGCTCGGTGATCACGATGCGCTCCACCTGGACCTGGATCTCCTCGAGGACGTTCTTCAACAGGTCATGGGTCATGGGTCGCTGGGTCTGGATGCCTTGGAGGGCGAAGGCGATGGCGGTCGCTTCCATGGCCCCGATCCAGATCGGAAGGTAGCGCTCGCCCTCACGTTCCTTGAGCAGGACGATCGGCTGATTGCTGGGCAGCTCCACGCGTACACCCACCAGGTTCAGCTCGATCATGGCCTCGCCCCAATCTACCGACCGGCGAGGGGTCCGGCAACTGCGGCGCCCGAGGGCCGACCCGCGGTCGGCGGGGCGCCCGTCTCAGGCCGGCCCCTCGGCGTGGGTCCCAAGGAAACCCTCCAATGCATCCGGGTTCGCCTCGAGCTCCGCCTGGTCCTGGACCGCGAGGATGAACGGCAGGTTGCGGTACCGCTCGCCATGGTCCAGGCCGTAGCCCACCACGAATCGGTCGGGGCAGTCGAACCCGCGGAACGGGATGTCGAGCGGAGCGATGCGACGGACGCTCTTGTCGAGCAGAGTGCACACGCGGATGGACGCCGGGTCGCGGGCCCACAGGGTGTTCAGCAGATAGGACAGCGTGAGGCCGGTGTCGATGATGTCCTCGACCACCAGCACATCCTCTCCCCCCACGTCCCGGTCCAGGTCCTTCAGCACCCGCACGATGCCCGAGGAAGACCCGCCGTACCGCGAGATCGACATGAAGTCGACCCGGAGCTGCAGGTCGATCTCGCGGGTCAGGTCCGCCAGGAACATCACGCCGCCCTTCAGCACCGAGATGAGGACGGGCGACCGCCCGGCGTACGCTCGGGTCACCTCCTCCCCCAGTTCCCGCACCCGGCGCTGGATCTGCTCCTCCGTGTACAGGACGGTCGCGATGTCGGCCACTGCGGGGATTATAGGAACGACCCGAACACCGACCGCACCAGCAGGCCCAGGATCTCCGCCACGTCGTCCACGGGCTGGCGCCCCACGGCGGGCCGAACGGGTTCGCCTCGCACGTCGAGGAGGCTGGCCGCGACCGCGGGCACCGTCCCGAGGCTCCGCCCCCGGACCCTCACGATCACGGTACCGACCCGCTGGCCCGCGGCGACGGGCGGCCGGACCGCGGGGTCCGGGACCAGGGTGCGCTCGACCGATCCCAGGAGGTCTCGCCGGACCCACCCATCCAGCGTCCCCCCCGACACGGCGTCGAGCCGCTCACCCGCAACGGACACCGTCCCGACTGCCTGCCCCTCCCCCACCAGGGTCACCGGCACGAAGGCATCGAACCCGAAGTTGAGGAGTGTGGCGCCCTCGTCGAAGGGTTCCTCCGGGTCGCCGAGGACCACCGCGAGAAGGGCGTGGCCCTCCCGGCTCGCCGTCGCCACAAGGCAGTGCCCAGCCGGCGTGGTGAACCCGGTCTTCACTCCCGTCGCCCCCGGATACAGCCACAGCAGGACGTTCCGGTTCTGCACGTAGCGCCGGGGGCCTGACGGCGACGGGATCCACCTCGTCTTCGTCGCCACCACGTCCGCGAACCCGGGCTTCCGCTCGGCGATCCGGGTGAGCGTCGCGATGTCCGCGGCCGTCGAGTAGCCGCGGTCGTCGAGCCCGTTCGGGCTGTAGAACCGAGTGTCTCGCAGTCCGATGGCGCGGGCCTCCACGTTCATGAGGGCGACGAAGCGATCCACGGTCCCGCTCACGGCCTCGGCCAGAGCCACCGCGGCGTCGTTGGAGGACTGCAGCATCAACGCATAGAGGAGGTTGCCGACCGAGATCCGCTCTCCGGTCTCAAGCCCCAGCACCGACCCACCCTGCGAGGCCGCATTCGGGCTCACCGTGACCCTGGACGAGGGCGAGCGCCGTTCCAGGACCACCACCGCCGTCATGATCTTGGTCAGGCTGGCGATGGCCCGGTGTCGATGGGCCCGTTTCGCCAACAGGATCTGACCGGTGTCGAGGTCGACCAGGATGGCCTCCCGCGAGTCGAGCGCCGGGGGGGTGGTCGACGGATGTGGCGTCCGAAGGACGGTGGGGAAGGGCGACGGCGTGCCCTCCACCGGCGTGGGGGGCGGGGTCCGCGTGGGCGCCGAGGCGAACGCGCGGCCCGAGGCCGCTCCGCCGACGGCCCCGCTCTGCACGAGCGCCGGGACCGCCAGGGCGAGGGCGAGCGCCATCGCCGCCAGGGTCCGTGCCCGGTTCCGTGTCGTCGGGAAGCCGCCGCGGCCTGGCCGCATCGAGGGCCCCACCGGGGATGAGGTCAGGAGCCCTGAAGGTACTGGCGGAGGTTCACCCGGAGCAGCGCCTGCTTGAGCCTCTTCGAAAGCGAGGCCATCTCGGCCAGGCTCTCCGTGGCCGCCCGGCGCGCGTCGGGGTTCCGCTGCCGGATCATCGGCAGGACGATCGACTCCAGGAAGCTCGCCTCCCGCTCGGCGAAGTGCCGGTACATCGTCAGGTGGCGCGGCTCGATCCCGTACTTGAACAGGTCCCGCACGATCGAGAGCACGACGAAGTCGTCTCCGTCGAAGTACCGGTCGCCGTTCAGGCCGTGCGAGCAGATGATGCCGAAGTTCTCGAGCTCGTTGATCCGCTCCCGGTCGACCCCGGTCGACGCGGCCAGCTCCTCGGCCGACATGTGCAGCCCGGTGGGGGGAAGCGCGATCTCGTCCTCCGACCCGGGGGGCGGAGCGATCCTCGCCCCCGCGCCTTCAGGGTGGTCCTCCTGCTCCAGCCTTTCCTTGATCACCTTGAGCGGGAGGTACTCGTCGCGCTGCATGCGAAGGACCTTGCGAAGACGGTCCACGTCCTCGGGAAGGAACTTGCGATACCCCGACGGGGTTCGCTCCGGGTCGATCAGTCCCTCGCCCTCGAGGAACCTGATCTTCGAGATCGTGATGTCCCGGAACTCCGTCTTCAGCGTCACCAAGACCTCACCGATCGACATGTAGTTGCGCGTGGCCACGTTCACTCCCCCACGTAGAACGTCAGCTTGAACTTCCCGATCTGCAGCTCGTCTCCGTTCGCCAGCTCCGATTCCTCGACCCGCTTCCGGTTGACGTAGGTGCCGTTCAGGCTGCCGACGTCACGAACAAAGAACTTGCCGTCCCGCCGTTGGAACTCGGCGTGCCGACGGGAGACGGTTACGTCGTCGAGGAAGATGTCGCTCTCGGGGTGCCGCCCCGCCGTCGTCACGTCCTTGTCGATGAGGAACTTCGACCCAGCGTTCGGCCCGCGTTGCACCGCGAGCAGGGCCTGGCCGTGCTCGAGCTCGCTCTGCGGCAGCGCGGCCTCGTCCGCGGCTTCCTCTTCGAGCTGGATGGGGTTGAAGCTGATGGTCGTGTCTTCCTGAAGGGGACTTCCACAGTTCGCGCAAAAGTGAGCGTCTTCCGGGTTTCGATGTCCACAGTTGCGGCAGACCACCCTCGTCCTCCGGTCCATCCTGCCCTGGCGGACAGGTAGAGACTTTACAACTGCCGCGAACTCTATACAGCCATGAAGTTCCAGTCAAGAGTCGGGGCGGGTTGAGGTCGAGACTATGCCGAACATATGCTTCGACCTGCGGGTTCGGGACTATGCTTCCCCGGCCGATTCCCTCTCGGTGAACTCACGGTACGCCGAAGCGTCGAGGAGACCGTCGAGCTCTCCCGAATCCGAAGGCTCGATCAGCACCATCCATCCATCCCCGTAGGGGTCCTCGTTCACTAGTTGCGGGGCGTCCGCGAGGGCCCCGTTGCGCTCGACCACCCTGCCGCTCACCGGGGCGTAGACGTCGGAGACCGATTTGGTTGACTCCACCTCGCCGAACGGCGACCCGGCCGTCACCTCGGTGCCGACCTCCGGGACGTCGACATAGACCACATCGCCGAGGGCGTCCTGGGCGAAGTCTGTGATCCCGACTCGAACGACGTTGCCCTCGCGCCGAGCCCACTCGTGCTCGGTCGTGTACTTCAGTTCCTGGGGGAACTCCATGCTCTCCCTCCATCACTCGTGCCGGTCATTCGGCATCGACGCACCCGGCCACGGCACCGAAACATCCTGCGCCGCAACATTTTCAGGCCTGCTCCTCCGCCGCGGCGAACGGGGGCGGCGACATCGCGATCTGTTCCAGCGCGTGTTCGCGTATGGCCGGCGCGGCCGGCGCCTTCCTCTTTCGCTTCCCCTGATCGAGCCACGTGTCGTGCAGCGATCGAACCCTGTGCCCGCACCGCGGGCAGTGCCCGAGCCTCGCGGCCCACGGCGCGATGCCCCGGTTGCCACACTCCGGGCACGTCCAGAGATGCTTTCGCCCCGACAGCTTTCCGCGCTTCGCCCGGGGGCGTCCGTCCACCTCGACGATGTCGAGCGCGAAGTCCACCACCGGCGCGTCGCTGATCGCGGTGCCCACGCCGTACGCGTCCACGTAGAGATTCAGCTCCTGCATCTTCGTCTCGTCGATACCTCCCGATACGAAGATCTGGACCGCCGAGAACCCGGCGGCGTCGAGCTCCCACCGGACCTCCCGCAGGATCGCGGCGAAATTGCCGCGCCGGCTCGACGGGGTGTCGAGGCGAACCGCCCCCAGCCGCCTGCCGAGCACCCGGGCCGCGGCGAGCGCTCCGAACTTCTCGTCCTGGAACGTGTCGATCAAGGCCACCCGAGGGAGCCGCTTGTCCAACAGCTTGTCCAGCCCCAGCCAGGCCCGCTCCTCCCCCAGGATCAGGATGAGCGAATGAGCCATCGTCCCCACCGGGTCGACCCCGATCAGCTCGGCGCTCTTCACCGACGCCACGCCGTCGCAGCCCCCGACGAAGGCCGCTCGCTCGATCATCGGCGCGATGGCGGGATGCATCCGCCGCGCCCCGAACGAGAACACCGGGCGGCCCTCCGCGGCGAGCTTGCACCGGGCGGCGACCGTGGCCACGCCGCTGGCCTGGCACAGCAGGCCCAGGAGCGCGGTCTCGAGCACCCCGAATGCCAGGTACGGCCCCGACACCACCAGGACGGGCTCTTCGGCGTAGAACACGGTCCCCTCGGGGATGGCGTCCACGTCGACGGCCCGCTCCTCGAGCAGCGCCACCGCCTCCTCCAGCCCGGCGAACACCGCCCATCTCCATCCGCCAGGCAGCGTGGACACCCGGACCTCCGCCACCACATGAGGGTTCTCGCCCTCGTCACGAAGGATGTCGCGCCCCCGCAGGAAGTAGACGTCGGTGACCTTCCCCGACCGTATCTCCTCCGGGGTGGCCAAATGGAACCCGTCGGTCACGACGGGACGCTCACGTTCGGAGTTCCTCCGCCAGGAGGGCGAACTCGTCCGCCATCTCCTCCGCTTCGTCCTGGGTGCCTGCCTCCGCCCACACCCGCACCAGGGGCTCATTCGGGTGCGGGACGACCAGGGCCCAGTCGGGCCCCCGGTACACCTTGACGCCGTCGATGGTCTGCGCGGACCGTCCCTCGACGCGCTCGAGCAGCCGGCGCATCACCGCGCCCTTCGCCTCCCACGGGACCGGCACCTCCCGTCGCGCGATGTGGGCGGGGGGAAGGCCGTCCACCACCTCGCGCAGCGACGTGTCCTGGTGTGCGAGCATCTCCAGAAGCTTGGTCAGGCTCATGACCGCGTCGTAGCTTGCCAGGAACTCCGGGAAGATGTAGCCGCCGCCCTCGTCTCCGGCGAACACCGCATGCCCTTCGTCCGCGGCCCGCATGCGCGCCGCCGGCGAGATCTTCGTCCACAGAACCTCACCCCCCGCCGACCGCACGATGTCCTCGGCCACCCGGGTGGTCGAAACGGGGAGGGCGACCCGGGGCGACGGAGAGCCTCCGGCCACGAGCGACACGAACGCGAGCAGCGCCGTCCTCTGGTCGAGGAGGCGGCCGCCGCCGTCCACTAACCGGAGCAGCTCTCCCGTCGAGTCCATCCTGGCCCCGAGCTCCGCGCCGCTCGCCCGGGCCAGGCGCCTGAGATCGTCGAGATGCTGTTCGGCCTGATCCGGCGGGAAGACCACGCGATCGGGGTCGAGGGTGCCGTTGATGGCCAGCACTTCGGCGCCGATCCGCCCGAGGACCTGGGGCCCGGTCAGCGTGGTCCCCCCGTGCGCGTAGTCCACGACGAGCTTCGGCCCTCGCCTGCGGATCCCTTCGACGTCCACGGCGTCGGCCAGGCCCCGGACGTAGTACTCGCGGGCCCGGGCCGGGAACCGAAGCTCGCCGACGTCGTGGTGGAACGCGCGGCGAAGGTCGTCCCGGTAGTACGAGCGCTCCAGCCGGCGCTGCATGGACGCGTCGATCTCGACCCCCCGCTGGTCGAAGAAGGCGATCTCGATCGACGCCGGATCGTCGGGCGCCGTCCGCACGGAGAAGCCGCCCACCGCCCGGGCCGAACGGGCGTAGAACCTGGCCAGCGGGTCTGGAACCAGCTCGAGGTCGTGGCACTCGAGCGTGCCGGCGTTGATCCCGGCCACCATCGCCCGCTTGACGATCCGGGCGGCCCTGGTGGCGTCCCGGCAGGCCACCACGGCGGAGCCCTTGGGCAGCACACTCGCGTACGCCAGGGCCAGGCGGAGGGCCATCTCCGGGGTCAGATCGATGTTGAACAGCCCGCTCACCCCGCGCTCGCCGAAAAGGCCCCTCGCCCCCCCGCTCTGCCACACGATTGACTTCGAAACGATGGCTCCGGGATCGACCACCTTGAAGGGGTAGACCTTTACTTGAGGGTTGATGACCGCGCCCTCGCCGATATGGCATTCGTCGGCGACCACCACGCCTTCCTCCAGGCGGCTCCCCGACTTCACGTCCGAGTTGCGGCCCAGCACGCAGCCCCGCAGCGAGGCGGTGCTGCCCACGTAGGCGTAGTCGTGGACGATGGCGCGGTGGACGAACGCGCCCTGTTTCACGCTCACGCCCCGCCCCAGCACGCTGTACTCGCGAATCCGCGCTCCGACCTCGATCCTGGCGTTCTCGCCGATGTAGGCGGGGCCGACGATCTGGGCGTCCGGGTCGATCTCGGCTCCTTCCCCCAGCCAGATGCCTCCCTCGAGCTCGAACCCCTCGATGTCGACGTCGACCTCACGGTCAAGCACGGCGCGGTGGGCCGCCTGGTACGCCTCGAGCGTCCCGACGTCGGTCCAGTACCGGTCGGTCACGTAGCCGTATATCGGCAGGCCCTTGTCGAGCAGCAGCGGGAACACGTCCTTCGAGAAGTCGAACTCCACCCCCTCCGGGATCATGTCGAGGACCTCCCGCTCCAGGACGTAGATGCCGGTGTTGATGGTGTCGCTGAACACCTCCCCCCATCCGGGCTTCTCCATGAACCGCTCGATCCGTCCCTCCTCGTCGGCGATGACGATGCCGAACTCGAGGGGGTCCTCCACGCGCTTGAGCGTGACGGTCACCGCCGCCTGCTTCGATTCGTGGAACTTCACCAGTTCGGTGAGGTTGACATCGGTCAGCGCGTCGCCGGAGATGACGATGAACCGGTCGTCCAACAGCCCTTCGGCGTTCTTCACGCTCCCCGCCGTGCCCAGGGGCTCCTGCTCGGTGGCGTAGGACAGCGACACCCCCAGGTCGGACCCGTCGCCGAAGAAGTTCCGGATCACGCTTGCCAGGAACTGGACAGTGGCGACGATGTCGGTGAACCCGTGGGCGCGGGCCAGCCTCACCACGTGCTGCATCATCGGTTGCCCGACGATCGGCAGCATCGGTTTCGGCTGGTTGCTGGTCAGGGGTCGAAGCCGGGTGCCCTGCCCGCCGGCCATCACCACGGCCTTCATGCGGGAATGATACCGGCCCCCGCTCGCTGCCCGGCCAGAAGGGCCGCCGCCCCCGGGCTCATCAGTCGCGGGCAGCGGCCAGGCCACGGCGCAGATCGAAGGCGTAGATCACTGCCGCGATGTAGTACAGGACGATCCCCATGGCGAACAGGAACCAACCGACAGCCTGGGTCGCGACGTGCAGGTACAGGCCGAAGTTCCCCCAAGCGATCAGGGGAAAGCCCCACATGAGGTCGAACGTTGCCGCCTTGCCGATCCACCTGACGTCGATACGAACACCCCGCCGGAGCAGGACGATCGCTCCGGCCACCAGGAGCAAGCCGTCGCGGACCAGCACCAGCAGGGCCGCCCACAGCGGGAAGGCATGGCGCACCACCAGGGTGACGAGGGCCGCCGCGATGGCCAGACGGTCCGCCACGGGATCGAGGAGCTTGCCAAGGTTCGACACCTGCCCGGTGTGCCTAGCGATGTACCCGTCGATCCAGTCGGTGGCCACCACCGCCCCGAGCAGCAGCAGTCCCGCCTCCTCGTACGCCTTTCGGTGGTGCAGGAGCAACAGGACGAACACCGGGATCAGCAGGATGCGGATGGAGGACAGCAGATTCGGAACGGTCGCGATCCGGTCCAGGTTCATCTGGTTCGCGTCGTGGGCCGCCGCTCCGCTCACCCCACCCGGTCGAGACATGGGTTCGATCCTCGAGATCCGATGATTCGGCTTCCGGTCGGGCCGGCGTTTACCACGCCGTTTGCATGGTAGCCGCCGAGGCCGAAAGCTGCCGAGTGCCGAACGGGAACGAGAGAGCTTGACCTCCGGCGGCGGTCTCGTCCCTATGGGCAACGTCGGGAAAGTCCCTAAACCGCGTGGAGAATCACGGCTCTACGAACTGCGGGCGACGTCAAACGCCCCCGGCTGCCGTTCCCGCCGCGCTCCTAGCCGACGACGTGTGCACCGATGGAGTCCCGGTAGGCCTCGGTGAACCAGACCCTTCCGTCCAGGCCTGTGGTGATCCCGCCGAGGCCCAGAGACCGGCTCGTGTGTCCCGACTCGGTTACGACACCATCTGGTGTAACCCATCCGAGCTGATTGCTGTAATACTCGGTGAACCAGAGGTTCCCGTCTGGGCCGGTCGTGATCTCTTGCGGAAAGCTGTTCGGAGTGGGGACCGGGAATTCCGAGACCACTCCCGTGGTGGTTATCCGTCCGATCTTGTTCCCCTCCGCTTCGGTGAACCACAGCGCCCCATCGGGTCCGGACGTGATCCCAAGAGGCTCCGCACCGGCGGTCGGAACCGAGAACTCCGAGAGTCCTCCCGTTGGCGTCATCCGCCCGATGCGATCGCCCTGGAGCTCCGTGAACCACAGGTTTCGGTCGGGGCCGGTCACGATCCTGCCCGGATAGCTTTGCACGCCGGGCAGCGGAAATACCCTTGTGACTCCGGCAGTGGTCATCCTTCCGATGGCGTTGTTCCAGGTATCGGTGAACCATAGGGCACCGTCGGGACCTGCCGAAATCCCGTATGGGATACCACCACTGGGGAACTCCGTGATCGACCCAGCCAGGGTGCTGCGGCCGATGCCGCCACTGTTCTCAGTAAACCAGAGGTTCTCATCGGGTCCGACCGTCATGGAATAAGGGAACGGATTGCTCGATGCGATGGAGTACTCGGCGATCACTCCAGCCAGTGTCGCTCGGCCGATCTTGGCGGCCCGATTCTCCGTGAACCACAGGTTCCCGTCGGGCCCCGCCACGATGTCGACCGGATAGCTCGGATGGGTCGGGGTTGCGAATTCTCGGTAGCTTCTCGCGGCGTAGGCTCCTGGCGGCACGATGGCCCACAGGAACCCCGTCCACAACACGACCGCTGTCAGAAGCGACCGAGGACGCGACCGCAACCGGCTCACCATGTTCCTTGCATCCGAAGGTCTGGATCTTATCGTAGTGGCCCATCGAGAGTTCTCCGCAACCGGACTCGACGGACGGCGGCTCGACGAACCGGTCCCGTAGCAACGCCCTTCGTGCCTCCTCGCGTTTCTGGCTCAGTCCGCCATGGGGCCGTTCGGAGGCGCCGCTAGCAAACGTCGCGATGCGGGCGGCACGGGACCGTTCCCGGGGCCGGACGGACCGCCGAAATAGGGCGTTGACCTGCGCTTTCCGGTCGGGCCGGCCGGATTCGAACCGGCGACCTTCTGACCCCCAGTCAGACGCGCTAACCAAGCTGCGCCACGGCCCGATTTCCCTGCGGAGACTCTCTTCAGACCCTTGCCACGAAGCATCAAGAGCGTCCGGACCCTGCTACACCACCTGACTCTGAAGGCCGGAGCGCAGCATGGTCCGTACCGCAGTCACGCACAGCATTGTAGACCCGGCGCCGTCGTTCGCCCGATCGCTCCGGCGTTTCTTCAATTGGTGCGTCGACGCTGCCGAGCCCTTCGGCGGTCAGGCCTGAACTGGGACGGGGTAGACGTCGTCTGCGGGGTGGCCAGCCCGCTTATGGATTCGCCTCACCGCGTCCGGGCTCGGGGCCTCGGACAGGCAGAACACCGTTCCTGACTCAGGATCTCCCCAAGCGTGCTTGAAGTCGACGTTCTCCTCATTCTGGATGGCGAGGTCCGCCCGGTGGGCCTCGAGGAGCTGTTCGGGGGTGACGCCCTTCATCGAGCGGTGAACGTCCATGAACTCTGGCATCGCGTACCCCTTTCTCCGAGCCTGCGTCTGGCGCGGACTGATCGGGCCGACGGACGGCCGAAGGATACGCCAGCTCAGAGAGGATCGGTTAGCGGGCCAGACCTCCCTCTGCGCCACGGCCTGTGCCGCGTGGATTCTACCGGGCGGCGCGCCGGCGATGGCCGGCGCCAGAGGCCGGCGTCCGGGGACGGCGGGTCCGGAACGTGAGGCGGACCGGGACCCCGTCGAACCCGAACGTTCGGCGGAGTGTGTTCTCCAGGTACCGGCGGTACGAGGGCGGTGGATCGGCCGAGCCGAACAGGACGAACGCCGGCGGACCCGCGGACACCTGGGTGCCGTACATGATCCTCCCCGTTCCCCGGGGTGGTGGATGGGCGGCCACCGCCTCCTCGAGCGTCCGGTTGACTTCGGCCGTCGCCACGCGGCGGGTCCACGCGTCGTTAACCGAGAACAGGGCCGGCGCGACCCGCCCGACGCCGGACCCGGTTCGGGCCGACGTTCGAACGACCGGGGTTCCGGGGA
>Ga0066710_100003005_pt1 | contig 14069 bp, 9 predicted proteins | sample GraSoiAngelo_159_FD_79666 | JGI IMG/M metagenome (GOLD analysis project Ga0066710, IMG submission 79666) | Grasslands soil microbial communities from the Angelo Coastal Reserve, California, USA - 14_1009_16_40cm | ecosystem: Environmental > Terrestrial > Soil > Grasslands | place: USA...
CTCATTTTTGTTTTCCCCGCAACAGGGCCACGCCCAGCCGCCGACGCCGCCGAGGAAATGCAGTTGACGGGCCGCAAACCCGACTTTGGCCTCCACGCGTTGCGGCAGCGTCCGGGAGAACCCGTTGCCGCCTTTCAACACGACGATGTTGCGCCCGGTCGGACTTTTCGCCGGACTCATAATCTCAAACGGGACGTCGCCGACCTTGATCGTGCCGGATTTGCTGAACCGGAGCGTTTCGTCCTTCGCGTCTTCGCTGTTGAAGAGGCCGCGCGACGTGTTCGCGGTAAAAGCCGGCCTCAGATCGAGGATGCGGTACCGTCCTTCGTCGGCGCAAATCCAGGTGAGCACATCGCGCAAGCCTTCAGCCCCGAGCGCCTCAAAGCCTTCAGGCATCAACGACCGGCCCGTGGAGCTGCGGTTTTTGATGTTGTCCTTGCGGATGGTGAAATCGCCGTTGGCATTGCGCAGCAGCAACTCGACGTTGTTCTCGCGCTCGATGATGCCGTCGTAGTTCAGGTCGTCCTTGGTCTCGATGCTGGCGCTGACGAAGTTCGGCTCGACCAGACGGTTCGGATCGACTATGTGCACCAGCAACTCGCCCGCGCCGTGCGCGCCCATGCCGGTAAGATTGGGCGCGAGGTTGCGGCCCTCCTCTTTAAAGATGTGGCAGCCCGCGCAGTTGGCCAGAAACAGCTTGTGGCCGTTCTCCACGTTGCCTGGCCGCTCGACTTCCGGCCGGAACCGCGCGATGAGCGAATCCTTTTCCTTTTGTTCAGGACCCTTCAGCTCGTCGATGACCGCGTTGGCGCGGGCGGCGACTGTCTTGTCGGGATGGGTGCGGAGTCGGTGGAGATACGATGGGCCGAGCACGAGGTAATCGATCTTCTTGTCCGCCAGCGCCTGCACCAGCGTCAAGGACCAGTCCGCACGCGTGAGCAACTGGCCCAGCACCGCCTCGCGCAATTCACCGGAAACTTTCGCGTACACGGCGATCAATTCGCGGCCCACAACGGCGTCGCCGGTTGAACCGAGCGCCTCGATAATGCGCTTTTGCAGGTCGGGCGAAGCCGACGTACTGAGAAGACTGGCAACGCCGGGAACAATGCCGGAGTCGAGGTGGCGGACACCGAGGAGGTTTGAGGCGACTTGGGCGCGCTGATCGTCGCCCAGTGACGCGTCCCGCAGCCTGGCGTCCAGTTGGGCAACGATCGGTTTCAAATCGGCAGCCAGTGCGCCGGCCTTGTCCCAACGCGCGACGATCGGCAAGGCAGCGCCAGCCAGCCCCGGTCGTTGCGAGCCAACCAAAGACTTCAGCGCCGCCTGGAGGTCGGACGACCATGCAGGAACCACGCTGGGTTTCAGAGTCGCGGCGAGGCTTTCCAGCGCGACCTGCTTGAGGCCGTCGGCGCCCGCCGGTTGACGGGCAAGCAAAGCGAGCAGTTTGGCCGCCTGCGCGGAGTCCTGCTGATTGGCGAGCAACCGTACGGCGTGGGACACAAAGGGCGCCACGAATGCAGGCTGCTGTGCATTGAAGGCCGCCTCGATAAAGACCAGCGGATCTTTCGAAGCCACGCCCAAGGCCGCGGATTCGAGGAATTTGTCCTTGAGTTCGCGCCAGGCCGCGACGATGGCGCGGGCGGTATCGGCAGAGGCGTCGAAATTGCCGAGCGCGATCAGGGCATTGAGTCGCGCGCGCGGGTCGGGATCAGTCAGGTGGGCGACCACGGCTCTGCGCTGGGCGTCGTCCTTGTCGTTTTCCCGTTCGCTGACGAGGAGGAATGCGTTCTTGCGAAGCACAGCGTCCTTGTCATCGAGCGCGCCTATCAGGTGCGTCTCGTCGAGTTTGCCGACGTTGTTCAGTGTCCAGAGTGCGTTCAGGCGGGCATAGGATGTCGCGCCCGATTTCAAGGTCTTCGCCAGGGACGACGCGGCCTTGCTGCCCGCCTCTTCACTGAGGAGTCGCTGCGCGGTGCCGCGTACCCAGCCGTTGGGATGCTCGAGCGCCTTCACCAGCTCCGCCGGTTTCTTCGGATCTAGTGTGTACGGCGGAAACTTCTTTGCCTCCCGGTGTTGCACGCGCCAGATGCGGCCGAAATGATGATCGCGGTCGGGCCGCGTGGCGGCGTTGTGCGCGCCGTGGGCCGGGCCGCGCGTGTCGTTATGAATGGCAGCCTGATTGTAAAAATCGACGACGTAAAGCGCGCCATCGGGCCCAACGCGCGTGTGAATCGGGCGGAACCAGAGATCGCTGCCGGCGATGAACTCGGTTTCTTCCCGGCCTGGTTGCTTGCCGGCGACGTACGTCACGCCGTTCGGTTTCAACCAATCATTATGCACGAGACTGACCGTTGGCTCGGAGAGAAAATGGGTGCCGTTGAACCGGTCCGGCCAGGCGCCGCCGTTATAGATGCAGGAGCCGGCCGCGGCAGTGAACATGCCGACCCAATCGATCTGGACGTAGGCCGGGCGGGTGTGGTGAACGGCCGGGAAAACCTTTTGATGATCCGGAATGACAGCCGAGGCGCGCAGGCCGCCGACGTTGCCGCGCGCCAGAACTTTTTCCGGCATCACGATGTGCAGGAGATGCTCGCCGCACGTGGCGGTCGTGTAGAACATCTCGCCGTCCGGCGCGAAGTCGAAGCCCCATGTGTTGCACGAGCCGGAGGCGACCTGCTCCAGCGCGGAGCCGTCGGGCCGGAAGCGAATGATCCCGGCAGTGACGCGGCCGAAATCTCTTGCGCCATCCGGCGATCTGGGATTGCCCGCGCTGTAGCCGATGGCGCTGTAGATCCAGCCGTCCATGCCCCAGCGGAAATTGTTGATGACCGCGTGGGTATCCCCGGTGCCAAAACCCGTGTAAAGGGTCCGGACTTTGTCCGCCACGCCGTCGCCGTTGGTGTCGCGAATCCAGAGGATGTCCGGCGCCTGCGCCACGATCACGCCGTCCTTGTAAAACACCAGTGAAGTTACCAATTCCAGTCCTCCGGGGACACCATGCTCGAAGTCGGCGAAGATGTGTTTCCTGTTCATCCGGCCATCGCCGTTGGTGTCTTCGAGCCACGAAATGCGATCGCGCGCGGGGCGATCCTCCTTGTCCCCGCGGTATCGGTCCGGATGCACGGCGCGATCCGGATAGATTGGGGCATCACTCCGGTTGATCGCGCGGCCATTGGGATACTCCGGCGTTTCGGCGACCCAGAGCCGGCCTTTGGGATCCCAATCGAGCGAGATGACTTTCTCGATCAGCGGCTCGGCGGCGACGAGGCTGACCTTGAATTCCGGATCAATATTCAGCTTGGTCGCGGCGGTCCCGGGCGCGGTGGGACCGCCAGCAGGGTAGCTCAACGAGTTGAGTTCTTCTTTCGAACAAAGCGCGTCCACGTTCGCGCTCTTGCCGGCCCAGGCAATGCCGCGAAGCAGCAACGCCCGGTAATGGGGCGTCTCGAACGAGGCGTATTCATGGCCCGGAATGCTGACGAAAGCACGATACGGCGCCGAGCCGCCTTCCCAGGTTTTCTCATACGTCCACAACTGCGGCGCGATCACGAACACGCTATGGAACGACGTGGCCAGCACCTGGGCTTCGGGCGCCATGTCCATGTCGTAATAAATCTCGTCCGTCCAATCAAAGTTCGACACTCCCTGCACGATCGGATGTTTCTGGTCCACGAAATAAATGCCGACCTCGCCCTCCAGCCATCGGGTCTTTTTGTCGCCATCCCAGCGCCAGGAACCGCCCTGGACCTTTTTGGCCCATTCATGCTGGTCGCCGCTCACGACGCCGTCATGGATTACCAGCAGACCGGCCCCGCGCCGGAGGAACGTCTCGAAATTCGCGCGCTGTTCGCCGGTGATTTTCATGCCGTCCTGGGCGTAGATCACGAGCACATCGGTGTTTTCGAGTTGTGCCGCGGTCGGGAAATCCATCGACCCGTCGGCTTTGGCGCCGCGCTGGTTGAGCAATTCCTTCCACTCGGCGAGGAAACGCGGATGATCGTGCTGGTTGGGCCCGTGGGTCTTGACGCCGGCGCGAATGAACACGCGGAGCGGCTTGTTCTGCTGGGAAAAGCCGTCAAACAAACACGCAAAAAGAGAAAGCACAACGGCAAGTTTAAGTTTCATAATTTTGAACAATGGATGAATGAATCTACCTGCACCAGCCGGTTCGCCAACGAAAATTTGGGGGCACCGCACACCGCTCCTTAAGCCCATCGGTGGACTCGGTTTCGCCAATCGCAATGGATGCGACGTCCAATCAAGTGGAAAGCTGCGCAAGGGATCCCCCATAGGTCAAGTCACTGCGGTGGGTGACAACGACATTGAAACGAATCACGAATCGCCTGAAGATGGGCGTCGACGCATGTAGCCAGCGGCTTTGTTAACTGAAGAAATAGGCTTGTGCTAATAACTAAGGACCCGTTCATGTCCAAAAACAGGAAAGTAAACTGGAAACTCACAATGAAGAACCGCCTAGCCACGATGTGTACACTAGCTTTATTCCTGTTTGGTTCAGGCTGTGTCACAGTCGTAGATTACGGTTATCGTGAAACGTACATAGTTAGCTTCATCCGTTCGGCAACAACCGATGCTTCCGAACCATCTCAACAAACCAAGGAAGAAAAACTTACGCAGATCATACGCGTTGCTCTGGTAGGAAAGGATTTTAGGGAACTGCGGGGCACCCCATCCTTCTGGACCAAACGGGGTGCCTCGGTTGGTATCTATCGCGAAAAGAATGGAGACTTGATTCTAGCGATCAGTGCGCTGGGCAGTGAGGAATCTGTTCGAATAGCGGAATCAACGGAACAAGAGTTGATAGCCATTTTGAAGCAGCACGCCGAGTCGGAAGTGACGCGAATCAAATCCGCAACGTCCACTCAGCGAGACAGCAGAGACTGTCTGATTCGGCTTAGCAGCGCCTTTAGACTTCGCGTGCGGTACCGCGCCGTGATCCGCTTCAACGTGAAGCAGGAGGTCTCTGGCGTGTTGATGCCAAAATCAGTCGTGCAGGCGGTGCGGTAGCCAGCCTCGATGACGCAATCCCGCACGGCTGCGTTCCAGTCGCCGTACGGATAGCAGAAGTGCTCGATGGGGCGGCCGAAAAGATCTTCCAGCTTCATCTTGCTCGCGACGATCTCCTCGCGCGCCTGCTCGGGCGGAAGCCGAGTCAGAAACGGATGCGTCAAAGTGTGCGAGCCGATGTCCTGCCCGGCGGCGAGCCAGTCACGAACCTGGGATGCATCCATGATCGGTTCGGACGCTTCACCCACAGCCACGTCCCATTCATTCGATTTGCCCAGGAAATTCACGGGGAGAAACTGGATGGCTGTGAACGGCGTTCGCGCCAACACCTCGACGGCGTGCTGCAACACATTGCCGTAGCCGTCGTCGAAGGTCAGGGCGATTCGGCGCGGTTTCAGCGGGCCGGAACAATCGCTGAGAGACCCCCTCTGGAATCCGGCCGCGTTCAGCTCGGTGAGTTGTTGGCGGAACAATGCCGCGCTGACGTAAAGCCCTATGAGCCGAACGCGCGTCGGACGCGGGCCAATCTTGTGATAGGTCAGGATGGGGTTGCCCTGCTCGAACAATACACGGAACGGCGCCAGCGCAGTATAATAGGCAGACTGATGGAGTTGCGCGCTCACAGTGTCCGCAACCGGACTTAGCTGTCTTTCTTTGCTGGCACGGCTTGTAACATGAATGGTGCGCCCGGTCATCAAATGATTTCAACGGGTTTACTGGAGCGAGAGGAGAGGTACCGCTGCCGGAGATCATCGCGTCAACCCCTGTTCGGCGCGCACAACCTCAAGTAGAGAGCGTGCACCTGCCGAGCCAGTTCCGCGCGCGAATAGTTTCGACAGATATGCTCGCGTCCTGCTTGCCCGAAACGGAGGCGCTGCTCGGGACTTTGCAACAATGTTTTCATGGCGCTGGCCAGTTCAGCGACGTCGCCGGGCTTTACCAAAAGACCGTGTTCGCCCTCGCGGAACTGTTCTGGAATGCCGTCCAGCCGGGATGCAACAACCGGCCTTCCACTGGCCAGTCCCTCGAGAACAACCAACGGAAAAGCATCGCTGCCCACTGCCGGATGAACCAGCACGTCCAAGGCCCTAATGAGGGGGGCAATTTCATCCGTGAATGGGATCATACTTGCCACACGCTCCAGACCCAGCGCGGTGATTTGCTCCCGCAACTGGCGGTCCATCGAGCCGCCTCCAACGAGGGTAAAGCGGGCGTTCGGGAACCGGTCGCGCAGGTGCGCGGCGGCTTCCAGGAATTCAAGCTGGCCTTTCCCACGCGGAAGGTTGAACGCTCCCACCACACCAAACACAACGTGGTCCTCGCTCCAGCCATATTGCTGGCGTAAATTCTGGCCGATCGACAGGCGCCCAGGCTGAAAGCGACTTACGTCGATCCCCCCATAGATCTGGTGAAGGCGCTGTTTAGGCCCGTGCAATTCACGCTGCAAGACAGCTTCCACAGCTTTCGACACGGCCACAACGTGCGCCATCCGAAGCAGCAACCAACGACTCAACGTCCGCGGGCGCGTCATGAGGTGGCGCGTGACGACGACGTGAGTTCCGCGTCGAGCTGCTCGAGCCGCAAGGATGCCCGGCCAATAATCCCGTCCCTGGTGCGTGTGGAGAATCTGGATCTTTAGCTGTCGAACCAATTCCACCAATCGGCCGATCATGGCTCCTTTAAGCCCCTTGGCCAAAAACGTTTCGACCCGCACGCCAGCGAGCCGTTTCGCCAAGGGTTCCCAGCGACTTCCGGTGGCAACAGCCAGGGTGACCTGTTGTCCCAGTTCCTGCAGGCCAGCGCAGAGTTCCAGGGTCTGATTGTCAGCTCCACCGCCGTTGAACAAAGAGTTGACCTGCAGGACTCGCAACGGACGGGGAGCTTCGCTTGGGTCATGGCCCGCCGAGGTGGTGGTTCCAATTTTGTCAGGGGCAACCATGTTGAGCCCGTTGTAGCTCCCACAGCTTGGCGTATTTCAAAAAAGTATAGTAGGCATAAAGGGAGGCGAGAATGATTCCGTAACGGCCATCACGAAAGCCCTGTTGAGCGATGAAGATCTTGAGAAACATGGCCGGCGGACTGGCGATGAGTTTGCCGAGTGTGGCGCGCTTATGGGTGTTAGCGTACCGTTGCGCCATCAGGGTCGAGTAGCGTTGCAGCTTCAGGGTCGCAATTTCAATCGTGTCCCACGGGTATTGCAGGACGTGCTCGCGCAGGTAACCCAGGCGGCCATGCAGGGTGTAACTCTCGTGGACCAGTTCGTCGTTGTACCGGAGCTTCGTACGGTCGAAGAGTTGCGGCTGGCGATAATCCGGATACCATCCACCGTGCCGCATCCAATGACCAAGGAAATGGCTCTTGCGCGGGACGTGATAGGCGTCGAATCGCGGCGCGGCGAGTTCGCGACGAATCTCGACGGCCAGCTCCGGAGTGCAACGTTCGTCGGCGTCGAGGCTGAACATCCAATCGTGTCTCGCTCCATCCAACGCGAGGTTGCGGAGTTTGCCGAAGCCGCAAAACTCCTGGTTGATGATGCGGGTGTTGTATTCGCGGGCGATCTCGACCGTACCATCGGTGCTGAACGAATCGACCACGATAACCTCGTCGGCCCATCGCACGCTTTCCAGCACGGCGCGGATTTGCCGGGCCTCGTTGAATGTGAGGGTATAGGCGGTGACTGGCCGCGTCGCTGTCATGCGGTTCGCCGACTAAGTTGACACGCCCGGCTCGGGTAAGTCAAAGTTTCAAGTGCATGAGCAGCGGAGCCGAATCCGCCCGGTGGGAAGGAGTGCAAATGATTCGCGGCGAAAAATTGTTGCGCGGATTGCATCGTATTCTGCCGCTGGGCCGCAAATATCATCCGTTGTTTTCGGCGCTGAATGGCCGGCGCGGTTTGTTGGCGATTCCCTTCGATCGATGCCGATTGGTCCAACCCACAGCCTGGGCGAAGCAAATCACTAATCAATTGCTCAACGGCGTCGATGTCGTCCCCGAGTTCTCGCTGCTGGCGCCGCTGGTCCGGCAACTTTCATCGGGATGTTTGATCGACGTCGGGGCCAACATTGGGCTTTACACGTTGCTGCTGCGGTCCGTTTCATCTTTGCCCATCATTGCCTATGAGCCGCAGCCGTTCCTGTTCAAATTGCTCCGGTTCAACATTGCCTTTAACCAGCTCGCCAACGTTGAGGCCCGCAACTTCGCCTGCGGTTCGCATCGTGGAGAAGTCCCGTTTTCCATCGGCATCAACGGGTCGGTTGCCGTGGACGCTGAGGCAAGCGGCGCGGCTTTGCCCGGCGACGATTTGGAATCAGAAGCTCAAAAGACTCAGCGCGGCCAGGCTGTGATCCGAGTGCCGCTGACCACGCTCGACGAAGACCTCGCTGAGGCGCCGGCCATTGCTTTGCTGAAAATCGATTGCGAAGGATTCGAGCATGAGATCCTGCAGGGAGCCCGACGCCTGATCCAGCGGCATAAGCCACGGCTCTTTGTGGAAGTACACCCCCCGCTGCTGGGCCGCTTCGGACATTCAGTCGAAGACTTGCTGAAACTTCTGCAGCCTTACTACGAGTTGGAATTCTGGTGCTTCGAGCGGATTTACTCGCACTCCAAATTCCGAGAAAGCGTCGCCAAATTCCTTCGTCCTAAAGGACGCCTGTACCGAGACGCCGTCCAAATGCTCGCGGCCGCCGACAGCGACAAGCCGCCTGGCCAAGTCTATTTTGTCGGCCGGCCGACAGGGAAGTTTCTCGTCACCGGATGAGGCAGAATTCTTCCGCAAGCCGAGCAACTAGTGTGGTGTCTCCGAAATAACTATACATTCGCGGCAATGGATTTTGGGCGGAGGCTAGGCGCGAGCGACGAGCATATCCCATAACCGAAGTTTTGCAAGTAGGAGAAAACGTCCTGCATGGAATGGTTGGACAAGTGGCGGGCCTCACATTCGAAGCCCGGTGGCTTTGGGGTAGAGGCTCACGCTTCATTTGACAAGTCGGTAGTTCTTGTGCATGCCGAGAGTCAGGCCCGTGCAACGCTTGACGAGCAGCGCGATGTCTTCCCAGAAGTACTCGCGACGAAAGCGAATCAGCGGATTGCGCGAAGTATAGGTCCAATCGGCGACGGCGACAATTTCCTGCATCACCGCCGGGTGCGTGCCCGTAAACGGTTTGACCTTTTGATCGTCGTCGTAGAAACGGGCCGAACGGCGGCTGAGTTCTTTGGCGACCGCGGCGTCATCCTGATAAAGAGCGGACAGGTTTCGCAACTTGCCTTCGGCATGGTCGGGCTTGAGCGCGTGACCGTAGTGAAAGTAGTGGCCGCCTGATTTTTTGACGCGGAGCTTTTCTCCCTGCGCCGTGCGGAACCCTTGAGCGTCGCCGCACGACCGGATGTTCGAGTCGCGCCGCACCACACGCACTTCCTGATAATACCAGCCGAAGGAATAGACCTCCGTCCAGAAACTCCCGTAGAAATGGGTGTAATCCACGAGCAGGCCCTGCACCTGCGGCTCATTCAACTCGCGCTCCATGGCGGCGCGCATCGTGGGGACCGAGTCTTCGTGGAGCGCCTCGTCGCCTTGAATGTAGACGCACCAGTCGCCGCGGCACTCGTGCAGCGCCAGATTTGTGTGATGCGACAAGGCCAATCCGCCCCGGCGCAGATTTTCGTCCCACTCGGATTCGATGGCGCGGATTTTGGGGTCGCCAATGGCCTTGACCCTTTCCAGCGTGTTGTCCGTCGAGCGCGGAACGTTGACGATGAGTTCGTCGCACAGCGGCAGCAGTGAGCGGATCGACGGGATGAAGGGATAGCCCAGCTCAACGCCGTTGCGAATGAAGGTGAACCCGCTGATTTTCACGGCGCAAATAGAGCAAAAGCGCTGCCGGTTGAACAGAATTTGTTTGCCGCGGCTCCGGAAATTCGTCTTCGCAGCATCGAAAACGGCGGCAAGAAACTGTCCGGACGTGGAACCCACCAAGCCCTCGGCAACCATCAACAACTTCGGGAAAGGCTCTCGGCAAATGCCGACGGCCCGAGCGCGTCTGATGCTGCAGCAATGTTGGCTCCAGCCAACGCGGATCCAGCCGCCGCAGATTGATATTATCGGACGAGCACAGGCGAGAGCCTAAAATTTCCGCGTAAACTTGCGCCGCCTTAGGTATCTGCGGCAACTGTTGAAGGGCGGCGAAAGCCACATTTTTCTGAAGAGCCGAATAAGTTCGGATGGCGTCGACAATGTGAATACGGAAACTGGTACAAATAAAGGGACGTACCAATTGTTGTACCCTGTTCGTCTTACTAATTTATATCCTTGCTGCCTCAGATAATGGTGAGTCCTATGGTCGTAAAGGTGATCCTCGATCAGCATTAACCGCGGCTGAAATTTAGGCAGAGTACACCCTTTCAATACGTCAATCTCCATGCCCTCCACGTCCACCGAAAGAAAATCGACTGTGGAAGTGCCCGCTTCAGCCAATATGGAATCCAGTGTTCTCATCTTGACTCGCTCGGACTCGCCCTTTAGCGCGTGATCGAATTGGGGGTTGATCGCGGAATGCGCGTCAGAGGCGCCGATATGCAAATCCGCTTCCCCGACCTGCTCTGGAGCGCAACATGCGGCTTGAACCGTTTTGCTTGCGGGCCGCTGCGCACGCAGCAATTGGCATAGACGAGAGTTCGGTTCGATCAAAACGCCAGACCAACCCTTGAGTTCCAGGAACCACGTCTGGCTTTGTTCCGTGGGATGATTGGCGCCGACGTCCACAAAGATGCCCTGAGCACGCTGCCCGAAATACTGCCAGACTTTTTTGCTCTCCCGGCACTCGAGCGAATCGAACTTTGAATAATCTGCCTCGGATATGGGCTCGTTCATCGTTGGAGAATATCTCGTAATTCGGTCAAGCATTCGATCGTTTTTGGGTGCACTCCGATGGTCAGGCCGGCGCAGCGTTTGATCAAGAACGCAATGTCCTCCCCTGAGTAAGTAGTCCGCGGCAAAAACAAGTCGTACAGCGTATCGTTGGCATGAAACGACAGCCCCACTCGACGCCGTTGCGCATGCAAGTGAACCCGCTGATTTTGAGAGGGTCAATTAAACCAAAAAACGGCGGGCTGAACAGAGCCGGTTTTGCGGCATGGATATTAAGAATTGGAGTCTGTTTGCGCAGATGCCAGAATTCCTTCGGTGACCACTCCACGCACAGATCGAACCGCCAACGAAGCGGCGTCGGATCTGTCCTTATCAGCTCCCCAGGTCACGGTGGCGATCTGCACACGGAACCGGGCTGCTTTTCTTGAGAAGGCGGTTCAGAGCGTCCTGCGGCAAATCACCGACGACACAGAAATTCTCATCGTGGACAACGCTTCGACCGACGAGACGCCGGAAGTAGCTTCGCGTCTTGCGAACGCCAATCCGGGTGTGGCTTTATACCGCGAGAATGAACTTGGGTTAAGCGCGGCGCGCAACGCCGCCCTGGTCAGAGCCCGAGGCCAATACGTGATTTTCCTCGATGACGACGCGCAGGCCGAGCCGGGCTGGCTGGAATCCTATCGGCGGTTTCTGATCTCTCCCTCAGCAGGCCGCATTGCCGTCCTGGGGGGGCCGGTATTCCCCGATTACGAAGTTGCGCCGCCAAAATGGCTCGGCGCCGGGGCTAATCAACTCGACCTCGGCGGCACCCCAAAGCGTGTTTCTGCGCTCGGCGGTCCATGGGGAGGCAACAGCGCCTACCGGCGCGACGCCGCGTTGCAGGCCGGCATGTTCGACACGCGGCTTGGGCGGAAGGGGAGCTCATTGGCGGCCCACGAAGAAAGCGACTTGAACCTGCGGTTACTCAACGCGGGCTACGAAATTTGGTGGCTGCCGGGCGCTGGCATTCGACACTTTGTCCCCGCCAGCCGGCTGAGTTTTCGCTGGGTCGGCCGCTTCGTTTTCAGCGAGGGCCGCTCCGCCGCGATTATGCGACGGGGTTCCTTCAATGGTCGGGCGCGCCGCGCGCTGTTTCGTTCAGCACGCCTGCTGGCCGCGCCATTTCAGATTGCAATCTGTCTTTTGGCCGCAGTGGTGATGTTGCCGCGAAGGCATCGGCGAGCGACAGCTGGTTATCTGCTCCGTGCGAGTCGGATTGCTGGATTTGCCTGGGGCTTGCTGGCTGGTTGATTGTCGGCGGGCTGCCATCACCGTCCGGGCGCGTGCCGCCGTCAAGGAAACCTGACTGCCGACGCTCCAAAAGCCTTGTGATCTCAGCGCTTTCTGCCCTATGGTCAATGAGTGCGTTCGCATTGTATCCAATCAGTAAAAACCGAGTCCTCGGACGCAGTTATGAGGGGTATGATTAGCTTTGTAGTGCCGTGTTACAACTACGCGCACTTTCTGGGCGAATGTGTCTCCTCGATACTGCGCCAGAGTTACGCGAAGTTTGAAGTCCTGATCATGGACGACGAGTCTCCCGACAATACGCCCGAGGTGGCTCGCGCATTCGGGGATAGCCGCGTGATTCACGTCCGCAACGAACGGAACCTCGGCCTGGTTTCCAACGTCAACAAAGGATTTGGACTGGCTCAGGGTGAATTTGTCTGGGCCATTTCCCCCGACGATAACCTCCGACATCCCCAGGCGTTGGAAAGGTACGTGCGCTTCATCGATCGGCATCCGGACGTCGGCTATGTCTTCAGCCCGGTCGTTCCCATTCGTGAAGGCAAGGAGGGTATCGCGCCCCTTAAGTACACGGACTATGGATCAAAGGACAAGCTGATCAAGGCACCGGAGATCGGCTACAAGGCGCTCGACGGATGTCCGGTTTGCGGGACAGCCACCGTGGTAAAGAAAAGTTGTTTGATGGAGTTGGGCGGCTTCCGGGCCGACCTGCCCAGGAACACCGACTGGTACCTCTTTGGCGCGATAGGCATGGCCTACAACGTTGGATACGTTGCGGAACCCGCCGTCAATCTTCGACTCCACAGCGCCAGTTATGATGCCCGATGTCAAAGGCAGTCTCCGGAGTTCTGCCGAGACCAGGACATAGCCACTCTGCAGTGCCTGAGTCGCCGGGCGGAGCTCCTGGGGTTATGGACCCTTGCCTGGGCGTTCCAGGCGCAAGTTCCCAGAGCCTTGGTGCGACTAGGCAGGCAGGCGTACAATAACGGACTCCTTGGTTCGGCGAAGGAGAACTTCCGACTCGCGCTCAGTTACGGGGGCCAACGCCGCCGGGCATACACAGGTCTGTTCTGGGTCGGTTTGGGAAGACTTGGGTTTCGTATTCGGTCGCCGCTTAATTCACTCAGACGCCTCTTTCCAAAAGGCAGCTAGAAGATACTTGGCTCCTTCGATGCGAACTCTTGTGAACCCTTCTCCTGGCTGGCTGATGTCTCACTGGCCAACAAATGCCGGGAGCCGGGCGCAGCAATCCTAAGCTCCAAGGCTGCTGTGACCAGGATTCGCCTCGATTTCTGTGATTTCTGGCCCAATTTTTCAAAGGCCAAGAATTTCTTTACTGAATTGCTGGGCACTCGTTACGAGGTGGAAATTTGTGAACAACCAGATTTCCTTATCTACTCCAGTTTCGGTTACCACCATTGTCTCTATACCTGTCCACGGATCTTTTATACCGGCGAGAAAGCGGCGCCTAATTTCCGCGAGTGCGATTACGCTTTCACCTCGCATTACCTGGAGGATCCGCGCCACATGCGGCTGCCACTCTATGTGTTGCATGTTCTTCCCGAGCTTCTTGTGAAGAAGCAGGACGAACCTGAGCGGTTACTAGCGCAAAAGAACAAATTCTGCGCTTTCGTTGTAAGCAACTCCCATCGCAAAACCCAAAAACGGATTGATTTCTTCCACCGCCTTTCCTGGTACAAAAAAGTGGATTCTGGCGGGAGGCATTTCAACAACATCGGTGGTCCCATCCCGGCGAGTGTGGAGGGCAAGATCGCTTTCCTTCAACCTTACAAGTTCAACATTGCCTTTGAAAACACCTCCATCCCCGGGTACACGACCGAGAAAATCGTTGATTCCATGCGCGCTCGATGCATTCCCATTTACTGGGGCA
>Ga0066710_100003006_pt1 | contig 14069 bp, 17 predicted proteins | sample GraSoiAngelo_159_FD_79666 | JGI IMG/M metagenome (GOLD analysis project Ga0066710, IMG submission 79666) | Grasslands soil microbial communities from the Angelo Coastal Reserve, California, USA - 14_1009_16_40cm | ecosystem: Environmental > Terrestrial > Soil > Grasslands | place: USA...
GTGTTTTATGAAATAGAGACACTGCTCAAAAAGCATCAAATTGAATACAGAATTTGGAATCAAAGAATACGAAAGTATGTCAAAGCAGTATTTGATAATTACAAGGTCCAGCTTAAGACTCCTAGTTTTCCTGTATTGGCCTGGAAGCCAATGCTATATGTGATAGTAACAATAGGTGGGCTTTATCTATTCAAGTATATCCTCACAATTTAGAAGATATAATTGGTAAAAAATTTTCTAAATTAAATTCAAATTTGAATATAAATCTGTATATAGTTCAAAAAGATAACGGCAAACGGCACTTTTGATGGAAGTTTTGTTCTAGGGGATAGCAACAACGATGGCGTAGTAAGTGCCGGAGACAAGTTTGATTTCCGCGTTATTGAACATGGACAAATAATGGATTCAAGTGAGAACAAAATAGAGACATTTACTGCTACAGATCACTTGAATGAGAATTCTGGTGGACCACTTATTACGGTTCAAATCAACGTAATAGTGATATGCGGAGGATCAGGCAAAGTATTCCATGTTCACTCCGGTATAACCGTGGACGAGAACGAAGAATTTCATCCTCACTAACATACGTAGTCTTGCCAAATGCATTGTTTAACAAATTCTTTAATTACAATTTTTCATCATACTTTGTAAGTGAGCTCGTCTAGACCTCCGCTGTCATTAAGATTCTATGGAATATCTCCATGGGAACTTGAAGTAATCTACGCGCTCCTTAACAGTCTTTTTGCAGTTAACGAACATCCAGATGCTGAACAGGAAGATGAGTACTATACCGTGGTTGACATCACATTTCCACTTGCTTTCAATGATGCTTTTTTTAGGTGGTTTGGAAGCTCAAGGTGGGATAAGATGAAGGGTATTTTGAAAGAATTGAAGAGACGACGCGGTGATGGAACGACCCTACGAATATACATGAAATTTACTGGAACGCCAAACATTACATTCATGATAGACCTTGACCAGAGAAACCAATTTGATGCAGCCATTGACAAGATAGATTTTGTGCTGGAATTGATACCATTTCATCTTGATCCAAAAAAGTTGCCTCGTGATATCACACAAGTATGGTATCATTTTGATGAGATGTCTGGGAGATGGACTATCACTTCTGCCGCATCAACAAAAGAAACCTACCTATTCTCACAAAACGAATGGAAGGTTACTTGATTTCTTTTTCTAGTGGCTCAAGAAGAGAATGTAATTCACGATATTTCTTTTCCATAAAATCTAGTGATTCTTCCAGTTTCTTTGATTTACCGTATTTGTATCGGATAAGCTCTCTGTGTCTCCAAAAATTCTTTCCCTCTCCGACAGACATTGTACTAAAGTAGTCAGGACCTTTGAGACTATCAGGCAGTTTGATATTATAAGGAAACAGAAATTCTGCCATAAACCATTCGTCACCATCTGGATAATCAGAACCGGTATCGATATCAAAAAAGAGATGGAGTAGACTTGTTTGCATGAGACCGTCATCTCTTATTGTGGGATGTTTTATGTCCGATTTTTTAAAATCCAAGTTAAGAAGATTTGGTTCAAAGTACCCCTTGATTATGGATTTGCGGAAAACCCTGTTTACCTCATCCAGGTTCAATTCAGAATTTCTTCCTTCATCATGCTAATAACTTAGATCATTATCCCTATGAGCTTGATAAATAAATCCAGTCAGGGGTCCTATACCTCTAAGGAATCCAGTATTTTTGAAATATCAGTTATTGGCCTACTACCAGAAGAAATTTCTTGATATGCTGGTGGATTTTCAAGATAGTTTGGAATCCTGTCAGCTATCCTTTCGTGGTATGGGGCAACTATCTCGTTTTTGTAGAATATTCCTGTCGGGATTTTACTGTCCCATTCGTTTGACTTGATTAGTGCCTGTGCTATCTTTTCATTTTCCTCATCTGGCGAATCGATATGTACTACTGGGTCAAAGCCCGTGTCTTCTAGCTTGTAGATCCTAGGTCTTGGCTTCTTTGTTATCTCATCTATGTGGTCCATTCCTGCAAACCAGTCTCTTGTATTGATATCATTGTAGGTAGGACAAGGCTGTAATACATCCAGGAAGGCAAGCCCCTTGTGCTTTACAGCCGCAATTATGAGATCCTTTAGCTGTCTTACGTCATAAGCATAGCCTCGTGCAACAAACGTAAATCCGCTAGCGACAGCCAGTGCAATTGGGTTTACAGCTTGGTTAACATTTGGTTCTGGAAGAGACTTTGTTTTAAGTCCAAGCTTCAGCGTTGGAGAAGCTTGCCCTTTTGTAAGACCATAAACTGCGTTGTTGAATATGATGTATGTCATGTCTACATTTCTTCTACCAGCTGCAACAAAGTGGCCTGCTCCTATACCCAGGCCATCGCCATCTCCGCCTGCTGCTATAATTGTCATTTCAGGATTTGCAAGCTTGGCCCCTTGCGCAAACGTTAGAACTCTTCCATGTAACGTATGAATACCGTATACGTTGACAAAGTGCGATGTCTTGCCAGAACATCCAATTCCTGAAAATATGGCTGCCTTGTGTCTCGGCATATTCAGTTCGGCAAGTGCCATCTGTATGGCGTTTACAATTCCAAAGTCTCCACAGCCTGGGCACCAATCATTGTGAACTTCTGTGGTATAATCTGAAAGATTAGACACCATATGTCAACACCTGCTTTTTCTCGGCTTTCTTTTCTAGAATTTTTTTGATTGACTCGTATAATTCGGTGGAAGTCATTGCCCTCCCAGAATACTTTAAGATGTAATAATCTACTTTGTGATCCAAGTGTTCGTTAACAAGTGAACCAAGCTGACCGGAATGGTTTGCTTCGATATCAATTATTGTGCTGACGTTTTTAAGTAATGACTTGATGTAGTCGGTTGGAAATGGAGTTAGCAGTTTTATCTGGACAAAGCCAATTTTGTGGCCCTCTTTCTTTAGTATCTCTATTGCATCAAGTATAGGACCCTTTGTTGAGCCCCAGCTTACAATGCAAACCTCAGAGGTTCCGTAGTTTACAGCCTGGTCTTCCTTTGGAATTGTTTGTAGTGCTACCTCAAGCTTTTGGGCTCGCTTGTCCATTTTATATACTCGGTTTACTGGGTCTTCTGAGATGTGACCAAACTCGTCGCTCTCATCACCTGTATTCCAAAATATGCCATTTTCAAGCCCAAGCTTTGATCTTGGTGAGATACCATCAGATGATGGCTCAAATCTTCGGTAATTTGGAGTGCTGACTGTTTGTAACAGTTTACCTCTTTCAATGGTAATTTTTTTCAGATCAAATCTTTTTACCGTTGCTACTGTACTTGCAATGAACTTGTCCATCATGTGTATTACAGGCATCTGAAACATTTCTGCAAAGTTGAAACACTTGGCAGTATCATAGAACCCTTCTTCGATATCACCTGAAGCATAGACAATTCTTGGAAAATCTCCATGTCCTGCATGTATTGCAAATTGCAGATCATCCTGTCCATGTCTTGTTGGAAGACCTGTAGATGGTCCACTTCTTTGGTATAATGTTACAACAATTGGTACTTCATTTATTCCAGCCCAACCCAGAGTCTCTGCCATAAGGGAAAATCCAGGACCTGATGTACTAGTAGCTGCTCTGGTTCCAGTAACAGCTGCTCCAACTACCATTCCGATTGCTGATATTTCGTCTTCTGTTTGCACCACAATTGTTGAACCTGGCCTGCTATTTTCTACGTCAAAGGTTTCGTTTGATTCTAGAAATACACTTTCGTCTGATGCTGGTGTGATTGGATAGTACGACTGGAATCTGCATCCGCAAGCAATCTTTCCTAGTCCGGTTGACTGGAATCCTTGCACTAGAAGAGTATTAGGTTCCTTTTGAATCGGAGCCAATTGGTACTTGAATTTTTGAAACTTGGCTGAGGCAAAATTATACGCGTAATTTGCGGCGTGCTTGTTCATCTCAGCTATCTCTTTTTTCTTTGCAAAGACGCCTTCTACTGAACCAAGGAGTGTGTCAGGTGGAAGGCCTAACAATCCAAGTGATACCGAGACAGCTAGTACGTTTTGCATACGGAACATACCACGAAGTTTTGGGTTACCCGTCTCATCTGCTAGATTAGCTAGTATAGTCTTGAATGAAACAGGATAAAGCGTGACGCCTCGTTCCTTTGCTGCATCAAGCATGCCTTGAATCGTATTTGGTTTGTTTTTTGAGCCGAGATATTTTACAAGTCTATCCTTGAATGGCTCGTCAAGTGTTGGGACCTCGTCTGCCTTTATTGATACAAGGTCAGACTCGTATACTATTGCGCCATCATAAAAGACATCCTCGGCATGACGGAATAATGTTTCGGAATCAAAAGCAGCAAGCATTGTGATACCGTTAATATTTGAGCGAATTTGTTTGTCTGAAACCCGGACTCCAAAGTAGCTGTGCTCTCCTTTGATATTAGAATAATATTCTCTTTTTCCAAAAATTTTGAGACCACAACCTGCACAAGCTCCTGCAAAGATATTTGCCGCAGTTTCAACACCTCCTCCTTGAGGACCGCCAATAACCCATGTTAAATCAATAGAAGCCACGTTAAACCTAGACTACAATCAAATATTAATAATGCTATAATTCTTGGTCTTTGGTATCATCCGCCAGTTGCGGCATCAAATAGAGCACATTCACACTTGTCGCGCTCTCCACAAAAAGGACATACACAAACACACTTTTCAATAGCATTCCCACATTGAACACAGACAGCAAACTCTTCTTTGTGTTTCAATTCGGTATGGTTAACATCGTTTTATTATAAATGAGTTTTGAGCAAGATCATGCTTAAAATCGTCAGTTATGAACAAAAACAGTTGAAAATTTTACTTACTCGCAAACTACATGATTTTGCGATAAAAGAGCTTAGGAAACGATACGATGTGGAAACCCATACTGGAAAGATACCAATGCCAAGAGAGTTACTTGTATCCAAGATTCGTGATAAGGAGGGTCTGATTTGCTATCCGTATGATACTATCGATTCAGATGTAATACAAGCTGGTAGAAAACTTCGGGCAATCTCAACCTTTTCTGTGGGATATGACCATATTGATGTCAAGGCTGCTACAAGACGTGGTATTGTCATAGGATATACACCTGAGGTTTTGACTCGGGCTACTGCTGATTTAACCATGGCCCTGATGCTTGCTGTATTTAGAAGAATTCTGGAAGGAAATGATATCGTTCGGAAAAATAAGTGGAGAGTGATTTTTGGTCCGTATGAATTTCTTGGGTCTGACCTTTATGGAAAGACGTTGGGCATCTTTGGGATGGGAAGAATTGGAAAGGCTGTTGCAAAAAGGGCATCTGGTTTTGAAATGAAAATCTTGTATCACAACAGAAAAAGACTTGCCGTACAAGAAGAACGAAAGCTTGATGTAAAGTATGTTTCTTTAGATGAGCTTTTCAGAAAAAGTGATGTGATAACAATACATTCCCCTTATACACGAAATACACACGGAATTGTAAATCTGAAACTATTGAAAAAAATGAAAAAGACTGCATTTTTGATTAATACAGCCCGTGGAAAAATAGTAAACGAAAAGGATCTCATCTATGCTTTAAAAAAAGGAATTGTTGCAGGTGCAGGTCTTGATGTGTTTTGGAAGGAGCCTATTTCCGGAAGACATCCTTTTTCAAAGATGAAAAATGTCGTAATCATGCCACACAGTGGTAGCTCTACTGTGGAAACTAGAGCAGAAATGGCTCAAATCACGGTAAAGAATCTGGTTTTTGCACTATTAGGTAAGAAGCCAATTTATCAAGTTAGGATTTAAAGCTATATCAGATCGTTTGGGTCAATTCTGATACAGTTTGTTCCAACTGGCTTTAGGGCATCAAAGCTGATTATTCCCTTTGGTACCTTGCCTTCCTTTTGTAGTATCTCAAGCTTGTCTGCAAATGTCTTTTTGTGTTTTTCACATGCTACTCCAACCATGTATTCTCCATCTTTTGCCTTTATAGACATGACAAATTCTGGAGGTAACTGGCAGTCTCTTCCTTTTTCTCGCATGGAACAACGCTCAGGTAACATGAAACTTGCTTGATTCTCTTGAGGATATTAAGCTTGATCGGGGTAAAAAGAGGAGCTAGTTTGTATGGTAACATTACACACGAGCAATAATAGAGGAAAGATTGTTTGTACCAATAATGCAACAGCACACCAAGCTTTTGAGAAAAACTACATGCCCTTTATGTAAAGCCGAAGTTATGTTACAGTGGGAGCCTCGATACCGTGGCTTTAAGGGAATCTGCCACAACTGTGTATTCAGCTGGATAGACCGAAAGCTTAGACTCAAAACTAGATAATGTCTGTACCTTAAATTTCCTAACTTTTTCAAAACTTCTCTCAGGCTGTGGATTATCAGTTTCTCTCAAAGACAATAAGATTGTCATGAAAAATTGTTAAAAAGTCCAGATGGAATCTTTTGGCTGCGTTTTGTAGTTTAACAAGCCTTTCTCCTGTAGTATCTTCACTATACCAGCAGAATAAGCAGGCGCACCAGTTGCACCTGGAGAATTGTAATTTACGACATGATACGAATTTACACCTTCAAGTTCCATGACATCAGGAACAAACTTTCCATCAGGAGTAATCACAGGAGTTCGTATTCCCGCTGTTCCACGCTCCGAAAAAAATTCAGGCCTTATTTTAGGAATAAACTTTTGGACTCGTTCGATCATTACTGATTTCGATACGGAACTCAGCCATTCTTTTGCTATTAAATTTACAAAATCAGGATTCATGAGAAGCTTTCTTGTGCTACTTGTTACGATATCAGCGAGTTTAGACACAAAAGTCTCAATGTCTCCAACATATCCAGAATAGGTCTCAGGGCTTGGAACCGGTACAGCGTTTGGCCCAACCTCTACTCGACCATCTACTCGTAGAATCCAGTGTGGGTCTAAAAACGGAAAGTCTGGATAGTTTGGAACAGAATAAATGTTGGTTTTTACTAGTCCAGTATATTGTTGTCCAGCAATCCAGTACTCTCCCCTAAAATGTAAACTCGAATAATCAAGTACAAGGCCAAACTTTTTTGCAATGTCCAAAGAATATCCACCGGCACAGTTTATCACAAGCTTTGTTTGAAGCTCGTTTCCATCATGGAATACCAAGACAGGCTCGTTTGCTATATTTTTCACAGATTCTACTTTAGAATTTACTAAAAATTTAGTTCTGTTTCTTTGCGATTCTTCTTTTATACCACGAGTAAAGGCGCCATAATCCACTATTGTATCAGTTTTACAGTATATCGCAGAATAACACTGTACATTTGGTTCCCGCTTTTTTACTTCATTACCATCTAATAGTTCGATATCCTTTGGAGAGATGCCGTTTTTTGGACCCCACTCCAGATACTTTTCTAAAACATTGTGCTGGTCCTCGTCTAGTCCAACTTCTAGTGTTCCTACCATTTTCCATGGTAGTCTCCTCCTTTCTGCAAATGTCTTCCACATTTCATGGGATACAAATGCTGCTTTTGCAAGCTTTCCTTTCTTTTCTGGGTTTAAATAAAATGGAGAATGAACCACGCCAGTGTTTCTGCTACTGGTATGCATAGCAACTTCAGACTCTTTTTCAATTAATACCACGTTGATATCATAAAGAGTTGAAAGCCAGTATGAAATGCAAGTGCCAAGCAAACCTCCTCCTATTATAGCTATGTCGCACTTTCCCAATGATATGAACTGGTAAGGCTGGCATTTAATGGATTTGAAAACGATCTCAATGTTTTAAATTACGAAATGGATTCACCAGTATCGTTGACAGGAAGAGACTGGAAACTAACTACAAGAATGGCAGTAAGCTTTCTTGCCCTGACGGTAATCTATCTTATATTTCTGAGTTTTATATCAGTATACTTTGGGTTGGGCATTCTTCCCATATCTATCATGGCTGGATTGATGATACTAGTCCAGTGGTTTTTCTCCGATAGACTAGTTCTTTGGAGCACTGGAACCAAATTGGCATCAAAAGAGCAGTATCCTCAATTACACCAAATTGTAGAAAACCTGGCACAAAAGGCAAGGATTCCAAAACCAAGAGTTGGCATAATGGAAACAGAGGTGCCAAACTCTTTTGCCACAGGAAAGGGCCCCAAGAGCTCAGTCGTAGCTGTAACAACTGGAATAATGAAAATTCTTGACGAAAAAGAACTTGAAGGAGTTTTATCACACGAGTTATCCCACATACGCCACAGAGACGTTACAATAATCACACTTGCAAGTCTGTTTTCTACTATAGCATGGTATCTTATGCAGTCTTCTATGTTTGGTGCAATGTGGGGAGGATATGGTTACGGCGGAAGACAGCAGAGTGGAAATGCATTCTTGGTTATAATAGTGGCAGCTATTGTGTGGGTCCTCAGTTTCTTGATAATACGTGCGATATCAAGATATAGAGAATTTGCAGCAGATAGAGGTGGTGCCCTACTTACAGGTCAGCCGATGTATCTGTCAAGAGCATTGATGAAGATAACTGGAAAAGTCAAGGTTGCCCCAAAACAACAGCTGCAAAAGCTGGAGGGCATGAATGCATTTTTTATCATTCCAGCAATTTCAGGCAATACCATCGCCAGATTCTTTGCAACTCATCCTCCTGTTGAAGAAAGAGTTAAGCGTTTAATGGAAATCGAGGCCCAGTTACGCAAAGAGGGACGAATGCAATGAGTTTTCATTCCCTAAATTTGAATCCGTAAAGACTCCGTAATTGAGTATTATAGCCTATTTTTCGGGCTATTTGCATTATAACTAATTTTGTCTTGGTTTCAGTTTACGTTTGTCAGGTATGTGAACCCACGTCAAAAACTCTATAGTTAGTAAACTATTATTATCAGACATACAACCCCGTCATCCTCTTTATGATCAAAATGTTATAAAAAATGATCTTTTCATTTTTGAAAACAAGCCAGATTCATAATGGTATTTAAAAAGATCAACGATTTTTGAAAAAATCGCAAAATCAGTAAAAAAATTTTTGATTCTCTTTGTACTAAAGAAACTTGTCTACAAATAATCAGACGAGTAAAATTCCAAGACCACATTTCCACTTTTGGCAGAACAGATTTTTATCATATTAATTGTATTTTTATTTGTGGTATTGGAGGGGTTGGCGAGAAATATCATTTCAGAAAATTGGAAAAACATCAATACAAAACCTAGTGTAGACATGAATTCCTTCTATGAAAACATCGTACGTGATGACAAAACTGAAAATTATGCAACCACGTCTACTGAATGGATAACAGTAGACAGCCCCCTCTGTGAATTAATTCTAGAAACATTTTCTGATTTTGATAAGAGGAGAATCGTGAATATGATATCGGAAAAGCCTCTGACAATTCCTGAAATCCTGTACAGATGCAAAATCCCGTCTACTGCAGGCTATAGAAAAATCAATTCATTAATTAAAGAAGGCATTATTGTAGCTTCAGGTTTTGTTTCTGTTCAAAACAGAAAGAAAGTAAAAAGATACAAGTCAATAATCGAAGATGCAAAAATCTTCATTGATAAACAAAATATCAGCGTCAAAGTCAGATTGAAGAAACAATAAGACGATCTCTGTTTATCTTGCGACGTGCTGTCCTGATTAGTCTGGATTAAGGCGCCGGGAGAGAGATTTGAACTCTCGAACCCTTGCGAGTACGCGCTTTATGGTTAACAATTTCCAGGCGCGCGCCCTACCAGGCTAGGCGACCCCGGCACTGATTTTCGCCAAGTCAATTTCGTTGTAAAACCGACTATATATTACTGTAAATGACACATTTCCAATATCACAAAGATGCTAAGATCGTGAGAGAACCAAAGGCAATCTCTTCTCACGGACAAAAAGTTGTTATATGATTAGTATGTGATTTGTTTGAACTAAATTCTCTCATTAATGATTTTAATGCAAAAGTGAAAATTTTTAAGAAGCTATTTTCTTTCTGAATTAATGGTGTTCTGTGGGAATTGTGGCAAAAGATTTCTCTATAAAGAAAAATTCTGTACTAGTTGTGGAACTGAATTAGAGAAAATATCAGAGATAGCAAGAGAGGTAGGCGAAATTATCAAAAACGAATACAGAAAACAATTGTCAAATCCGGAACATAAGGAAATAAAGGCAGAGGTTGCTGAATCCAAGAACAAACCAGTCCAAACCGCTTCAAATGAACTTCAGTCATATTGGCAAATTATAGACTCACTTAGAGCAGAGCTAATCCAATACAAAAGCAAGCTTGATGCCATGACTGCTGAGAGATCTAGACAAGATAATGTTGATTTGCTAAGACAGGAGGTTATCCAATACAAAAGCAAGCTTGATACCATGACTGCTGAGAGATCTAAACAAGATAATGTTGATTTGCTAAAAAGAGAAATAGCCGAATTCAAGAATAGCGGGCCTCGTACTCTACCAAGTGGAGATGATGTAAACAAGCGAATCATTCATTCACTTGGCACAGACATAGAAAAGTTGAGGAAAAATCTTGAATTAGTCATGGTTGAGGCAGAGAAACTTCAATGATAACAGAAAATAAACAATTCCGATCGTTTAACTGTGATATAATTTTTAAAAACGAATTAGGTATTCCCGAGATTAATTATTACATTAATTGATTTACCTTGAATATGTTGATTGTAACAGATTTATGCAACACGCTTCCCGAATCTGGTAACGTACTTGAAACAATCTTGTAACGACCTTGGAATATTTTGCTTCCGTCTGTTTTTGTTTGGTCCCAGACAAACGTTTTTTCTTCTTTTGGATTAAGAATAGAAACTACCTGAACAGATATTGGCGAGAAGATAACAGTTCCATCAAGACCTACGATTCTTAGTCCATAAGCTGAATCCGAAAAGGTGAGAGGAATTGTTCCCGAGTTTATTATTCTGATGTGAACTGGTTCACCTAGACGATAGTTTATTTTTTCAGGAATAACAGTAAGAGATGGTCCGCTCTCATAGACTAGTGTTGGAGTCTGATTTGCTATCTGAGAAAGATATGCTCCTAATGCTCCAGCACCAAAGACTCCTGCTACAAAAAATATCGTGGCGCCTCTAGGAATCAACTTACTAAATTTGATTTGATTCCTTTTTAATTGTTAACTACTGTCTTTGAACGCCAACTCTTTGGGTATGTGTTTGGCGCCATGATAATTCGCTTTGTGTTGAACGCAAAGCCTTTTGTGTTTTCAACTATTTCGTGTTCTTCCATGATAGCTTCTGCAAGTGCAACAACCTCGCCTTTTTTTGTGTAGATTCCCACTATATCTCCACGTTTAAGGCCGTGTGATATTTCAAGAATTCCAGGTATTGCAAGCTGTGCACCATGGCATAAAGCGTCTACTGCTGAGTCTCTTATGACTACTGATTTTATCTCACTTAGAGAGTGTTCTATTGGGATCACGATTCGTCTAAGTTTTGAGTCATCGTCTTTTTCTTTCCATAATGCATATGCATCCACGAGATCATGCATTCTTACTAGGTTCGAATCTTCATTGAACTGTCCCACCCTTGTTCTTCTCAGTTCAATCATGGTTGCTCCAGGTCCTAGAATTTCTCCCATGTCGTAGAAAATTTTCCTAACATAAGTTCCTGCCTCACACAATATTCTCAACAACAAGAGTCTCTCCTTTTGCTCAACAACCTCTATCTCGTATACATGTCTGACTCTGGTTTGTCTTGACACAGATGATCGTTGCGGAGGTTTTTGGTAGATCTTTCCTGTTAATAGTTTCAACACTTCTTCAAGTTTTTCTTTTGGTGGAAGTGAGTGTAATCTCCCTAATGCGTGATATTCTTTTGGACCAAGCAATAGAACTATCAGAGCTTTTGTTGCCTCGCCAAGACCTATTGGTAAGATTCCAGAAACCTGTGGATCTAGAGTTCCACTATGTCCAGCTTTTTCAACATGTAGTATCCTTTTGACCCAAGCTACTGTTTCGTGGCTTGTTGGACCGTTAGGCTTGTCCAATAAAATAAAACCATAATTTAGCAACTGTTCAACTGACCTTTGATCATAGTATATACCATAGGCATCATTTGTGATGTCCTGGTCTATTACCCTAAGACCTTGAAGTTGTTTTAGAGTCATAATAGCTTCTTACTGCCTTTTTTGCTTGTTCAAGTACTTGATCTGGCCCAAGACCATCAGTATTTATCACCTCGTCAAAAACGGAGAGGTCGTCGCCAAAATTAAACCCATAAAGTTTCTTGTATAGTATCTTGTTTTCTTTGTATCTTTTCTTGACTATCTCAAGTGCACTCCCAACTGATATATGATCTCTTATGGTCATCCTTTTTGCGCTAGCTTCCTGAGAGCCAGCAAGCCAGATCTTGACTCCGTCTTTGACTAACCACGGAAGAGTATAGCTTGTTATTATGACATTGTTGTTTAGGAATATTTTTTTAAGTTTTTCATCGACTTCTTTGTCAAACTCTTGGTTTCCTTTCCTGATATTCAAAAAATTCATTCCCGCTTCCGTATCCCAGAAGTCGTCTCTGTCTGTGACAAACCCTTGTTCTTTTGCTATCTCTTTGAGCACATCACCGCCGCTTAAATATTTCAAATGAAATTCCTTTGCTAGGCCTTTTGCTATTGTAGTTTTCCCAATGGCTGGGGGACCAGAAATTATGACTGACCGAAGCAATTCAGCTTAAGTCCATTGTGGTTTTAGTAAGACGCATTATTATCCCACTAAAGGAAGCAGAGGAAAGGAAGTACCACGCCCAGAAGTAAAGGTCGTTTACATGTTTGCAGATTTGTGGTTGCGATGCAACTTTTTCAGCAGTACATGTAAGCTGGAAGAAATCTCCGGGAATGAAATTGAGCGGGATAGGAGAATTCGCCACTGTGTAAGAAAAGAGCGGAGGAAGAACAAAGTAGAATATCAAAATTAGTGGCAGGAAGGTAATCATCATTGGTCTCATGTTCATTTGCATTACCTCCATGTTCATCTTGTTCATGTATGCGGATTTTTTGCTGAGTTCGTCTATCTTTTCTTGGTCTTTTGATCTAAATGCTGCCATTCGTTCTTTTTGCCAAGCCCTGGTCTCTTTGAGTAGTCTTCGGAGTTTGTCGTGGTCTACCATCTTGCGCTTTATTATTGCATTGAATAGGTTAAGACCAATTGCAATAAATGTTATGCCAATGGCAGAGGGAATCATTCCCTTTACTATAGGATTTGCACTCCCAAGTGGACCTTTACTTAGGCCTGGAATCTGAAGCAATATGGAATTTAGAAAATCAAAGATGATGCTATGTTCCATTGTTGAACCCTATTGCACTTACAATACCTTTAGCTGCTTCTTCAATCTTGTCTTGGATATTAAGAACCATCTTTATCGGGGAACCGCATAAAATAGAACAAGTAGAGAGCATAGCGCTTGTAACGTCAAGTTCTTTCTTGATTGCATCAATTGATACTATATCTCGATTTCTTGTCTTGTCTTTCATCCTACGGTTGTAGATCTCTTCAGGTCTTGCAGTTATCATGATAAAGCTATCCGGGTTCAATATCTCTAATACGTTATGGGGTAGGCCAGGGTAGAAACCCTCCTTTGTCGATATGAATGCGTGGGTATCAACAATTACTGCGTCATCTGCAATCGAAGCAATCTTTTTGGCTGCCGCAGACTGGAGTTCTTTTTGTACCTTTACGGAAAGTTTTCTAAGGTCATCTCTGCTTTGGATTCCGTTTTTCTTTGCCTCCTCAAACATTACACTTCCAAAGATTGATACACTTACGCTGATCTTCTTTTCTTTTAAGAGTTCAACTACTCTTGATACAATTGTAGTTTTTCCAACCCCTGGTATTCCTACTATGATCACGCGTTTACTTTCTGCCAAGGAATCCACCCAAGGAAGGCATTACTTCTTCTACTTTTTCTTTGACAAGCAAGTTGTAGTAGTTTATCAGAATGTCAACTGTTAGAAGCATTCCGGTTCCTGAACCAAATGTACCTAACACATCAGAAGTACCAGCTATTAATCCAAGTATCATGGAACCAATTATTGTTACAGATGGAATGTACTTTTCTAGCAAGGCTTCTACAGGTTGCTTTGAA
>Ga0066710_100003007_pt1 | contig 14068 bp, 13 predicted proteins | sample GraSoiAngelo_159_FD_79666 | JGI IMG/M metagenome (GOLD analysis project Ga0066710, IMG submission 79666) | Grasslands soil microbial communities from the Angelo Coastal Reserve, California, USA - 14_1009_16_40cm | ecosystem: Environmental > Terrestrial > Soil > Grasslands | place: USA...
CCAGCGACGACGCTGAAAGCACCCAGGAGCAGTGGATCACGGAAGCTAAGGAGGGCGCTAAGGAGCTATAGGAGGAGATCGGGAACCGGGCGAACGACGTTGACGTGATCTAGGTCTACGGATACGGCTGGCCGGTCTATCGGGGCGGACCGATGTTCTGGGCCGATTCGATCGGGCTCAAAGCGATCCGCGACCGACTGCTCGAGTTCAAGAAGCAGAGCGGTGACGCCTTCTGGACGCCGGCGCCCCTGCTCGACCGGGTGGCCGCCGAGGGTAAGAGCTTCACCGGCTAGCCCGGGCTAGAGACCCCTAACCTCTGGAAATTCTTGGGCGAGCGGCCTCGCGCTCGCCGCCTGCCCTTCAATCGGTCAAAAAGATCGATTTGGCGAACAAATAGGCTCTGATACTACTGGAATTGCCCCATTTTGCCCGCATGGCTCTGTTTTGGGGGTCACATGCGTTATTTGACCATGAGCGATGTCCCGAGCGGCGACGCCGTGGTGTTTCTGTCCACCGCGCGGGCCGAACGCGGCCAACGCCGGCTCGCGCTCGCGGTTGTGCTCGTGTCGGGCGCGATCTTCCTCGTGCTGGCACCCTTCGCGACGCGGCCGCTCGGCCAGGTCTGGGCCTTCATTCCGATCTACGAATCGGCGCTCGTGGTCAACGACCTGGTCACGGCGGTCCTGCTCTTCGGTCAGTTCAGCATCCTTCGATCGCGGGCCCTGGGCGTGCTGGCCGGCGCGTACCTGTTCACCGCGTTCATGACCATCGCTCACGCGCTCACGTTCCCCGGCCTGTTCGCGCCGACAGGCTTGCTCGGCGCCGGGCCCCAGAGCACGGCGTGGCTCTACATGTTCTGGCACGGCGGCTTCCCCCTCCTGGTGATCGCGTACGCGTGGCTCAAGACCTCGGACGCTGAGCCGGCGCGTTCACCCGGGCGGCCGGCCTTCGCGATCCTCGGCAGTGCCGCGGCGGCGCTCATCGTCGCCGGCGGATTCACCCTCCTTGCCACCGCCGGGCGGGACTTCCTGCCGGCGATCATGCAAGACCACCGCTACACCTCGTCGATGAACACGGTCATCACGCTCATCTGGGGCCTGAGTCTGGTCGCCCTCGCCACCCTCTGGCGGCGCCGCCCGCACTCGGTCCTCGACCTCTGGCTGATGGTCGTGCTGTGCGCGTGGCTCTTCGACGTCGCCCTGGCCGTGGTCCTCAATGCCGGCCGATTCGACCTCGGCTTCTACGCCGGGCGGATCTATGGACTGCTGGCGGCCAGCTTCGTGCTTGTCGTGCTGCTGCTCGAGAACGCCGTGCTCTACGCGCGGCTGGTCGAGACGCACGACAACGAGCGCCGCGAGCGACAGCGCGCGCAGCGGGCCGAGGAGGCCGCCACGACCGCCAACCGGGCCAAGAGCGAATTCTTGTCGCGCATGAGTCACGAGCTGCGCACGCCGCTCAACGGCATCCTCGGCTTCGCTCAGCTCCTCGAGCTCGACGCCGAAACGCCGGGGCAGCGTGACGGTGTCGAGCACATCCTCAAGGGGGGCCGGCATCTGCTGGGGCTCATCAACGAGGTCCTCGACCTCGCGCGAATCGAAGCGGGGAAATGCTCGATCTCGCTCGAGCCGGTCGAGACGGGCGACGTCATCCATAGCGCGCTCGATCTCGTTCGGCCGCAGGCGGCCGCCCGCGGCATCAGCCTTTCGACGGCCGTCGTGTGGCAGGGGCACGTCTTGGCCGACCGGCAGCGCCTCCAGCAGGTGCTGCTGAATCTCCTGTCGAACGCGGTGAAGTACAACCGCCCGGAGGGCGCCGTGACGGTCTCGTGCGACGCCGCCCCATCGGACCGATGCCGGCTGAGCGTCGCCGACTCCGGACCGGGCATCGCGGCGGATCGCATACACCGCCTCTTCACGCCGTTCGATCGCCTCGACGTGCAGGAAGGAACGATCGAGGGCACCGGACTCGGTCTCGCGCTCTCGAAGGGCCTGGTCGAGCTCATGGGCGGGACGCTCAGGGCCGAGAGCACGCTCGGCGTGGGCTCGACGTTCTCCGTGGAGCTGCCGGTCGCGGACAGCCCCATGCCGCGGCGTACTCAGGAGTCGAGCGCGCACGGCGCCGACGCGCGGAGCATGACGGGATCCGTGCTCTACATCGAGGACAACCCGTCCAACCTTCGTCTCGTGGAGCGGATCGTGTCCCGGCGTCCCGGAGTGAAGCTTCTCTCCGCGGCGCAGGGACGCCGTGGCCTCGAGCTCGCCACGGCGCATCGACCGGACGTCATCGTCCTGGACCTGCACCTGCCGGACATCAGCGGCCAGGAGGTCCTCGCCCAGTTGCGCGCGCATCCGGGAACGCGCGAGATCCCGGTCGTGATCCTGAGCGCCGACGCCACGCCGAGCCAGGCCACGCGGCTGCTTCAGCAAGGCGCCCACACCTATCTGACGAAGCCGCTGTCGGTCGCGGCGTTCCTGGGCGTGCTCGACGAGCTTCTGGCGAGAGCCGTGAGGTAGCCATGGGCAAAGCCGACCCGACCCGGGTCCGTATTCTCGTCGTCGACGATGAGCCGGCGAACGTGCGGCTCCTCGAGCGCATGCTGGCGGAGGCCGGTCACCGTCAGGTCAAGAGCACCACGGATCCTCGACAAGTCTTGACCCTCTACGGCGAGTTCTCGCCCGATCTCATCCTGCTCGATCTGATGATGCCGCACCTGGACGGGATCGCCGTAATCCAGCAGCTGCACATTCCCGAGGACGTCTTCCTGCCGATCCTGGTCCTCACGGCCGACGCGACCAGCGAGGCGAAGAAGCGCGCCCTCGAGGCCGGCGCCAAGGATTTCCTGACCAAGCCTTTCGACCGCCTCGAGGTCATGCTGCGGATCCAGAACCTCCTGGACACGCGCAGCCTCTACCTCGATCTCGAGCGCCACAACCGCGCGCTCGAGCAGATCATCGCCGAGCGGACGCAGCGCCTGGTGCAGAGCGAGAAGGTGGCGACGATGGGCTCCTTGCTCGCGGGCGTGGCCCACGAGCTCAACAATCCGCTCGCGATCGTGATGGGGCAGGCTCATCTGCTCCGCGGCGGGGCCCAAGACCCCGCCTTGATCCAGCGCGCCGAAAAGATTCTCGCGGGCGCGGACCGGTGCGCGCGTATCGTCCGGAACTTCCTCGCGCTGGCCCGTCAGCAGCCGCCCGAGCGGGGCGACGTGGGGCTGAATCTGATCGTCCAGGAGGCCGTCGAGCTGCTCGGCTACGATCTGCGCACCAGCAACGTCGCGGTCGTGCTGACCCTCGCGCACGACCTGCCGGTTGTGTGGGCCGACGGCCACCAGATCCACCAGGTCGTCGTGAACCTCGTGGTCAACGCCATCCAGGCGATGCGCCCGTTGGAAACGCCGCGCCGGCTCTCGATTACGACCGCGGTGGAGCGCGAGCCCGCTCGGGTCTCCATCGAGGTGGCCGACACTGGGCCCGGCATCCCCCCTGAGGTTCAGGCGCGGATCTTCGAGCCGTTCTTCACGACCAAGCCTCAGGGTGAGGGGACCGGGCTCGGGCTGTCGCTCTGCCGGCGCACGCTCGAGGAGCACGGCGGCACCATCACGGTCGCGAGCGAGGTCGGGCGCGGAGCGACCTTCCGCCTCGAGCTGCCGGTGGTGGCGCGTCCGGCGTCGACCGGGGAGACCGTGGCACCCGTATCGTCACCGAAGGTCGCCGGCAAAACCATCCTGATCGTCGACGACGAGGACGACCTGGCCGCCACCCTGGCCGAAGCCCTCCAGGAGGACGGGCACGAGGTCGGGATCGCGGACAACGGTGTGACGGCCCTCGAGATGCTCGAGCGGCGAACGTACGATCTGGTCCTCAGCGATACCAAGATGCCCAGGCTCGACGGCGAGCATTTCTACGCCGAGATCGAGCGACGATTCCCACAGCTGCGACGTCGCATCGTGTTCGTCACGGGCGATATTCTCAACCGGGAGAAGCGCGCGTTTCTCGAGCGAACAGGTGCGCCGCATCTCCTGAAACCATTCGATCTACCCGAGGTACGAGAGCTCGTCCGGCGCATGCTGGCTGACGCGGCCACTGATCCGCGTTCCGGAGGGACCGCTGGGCGCCGCTAGGTCGACTCCGGGGATCGGCGCGCCGTCGAGACCCGACCCGTTCACGATCCTGGTCATCGACGACGATGCGCTCGTCCTGAGCACGTTCACCGAGCTCCTGCGCGTGCACGGCCATCGAGTCCTCGAGGCCACGACCGGGCACGACGGGCTCGAACTGACGCGAGCCGAGCGTCCCGACCTGATCCTGGTCGACTACCACATGCCCGAGATGGACGGCCTGGCGGTGGTCGCTGCGCTGAAGTCTGACACGCTGACCCGGGCAATCCCCGTGGTCGCGTTCACGTCGGGGTCGGCCGCCGAGGCGAACCGGCTCGTGAGGGCCGGATGCATCGGATTCATTCCCAAGCCGTTCGAGCCGGGAACCTTGCCCGGACTCGTCGCCGAGTTCCTGCGGGCCACCGTGGTGCGGGATCGGCAGCGACCCACCGCGCCGCCGAACAGTCGTGCGGCGACCGCTCCCTGACTGACGGACGCCCCAAAATTGTCAGGCTTTGCCAATCAGGCTTGAGACCCATTCGCGCGTGCGCCGCAAGTTCCCGAGAACCTTCGAGGACCCGGCGCGAAGAAATCCGGAAGCCGGTGGCACTCGCTGTGCTTTAGATGTTTAGGAGAGGCAGCATGGAACGGCGAGACACGATCGGCGCACGGGCGAGCGGCGGCAAATGAAAGTCACCTGCGCCTGGTGTCAGCACGAGGGGCAGCCGGCGACGCTGGGGGAGCGGGCGCCTCTCGACAACCCGGCTGAGACTCACGGGATCTGCCGGCGCCACACCCTCGACCTCCTCAGCCGGATGCCCTCGCGCTCGTTCCCCGGGGTTCGCCTCCTGCTCGTGGTCAGCGCCAAGGAAACCAACCTCTACGAGCACCTCCAGCGCGAGCTGGCCGGTGTCGGCGGCGTGAAGGTGATGCTCGATCGGCGCCGGGGTGACCACCGGGAAGAAGAGCAGAGCGTCGCCGGGGAGCATCGCGGGCTCGATCGGCGGCTCCGCCAGGGCGAAGTTTCCGCCCTGGGCTACACGATCATCCGGTTCGGGAAAGCCTAGGGGCCCCGGCGCTCGAGCACGCGCCGGACGAGGACGTGGCGCTGGATCTTTCCGGTCGGCGTGAACGGCAGCTCGTCGAAGACCTCGATCGTCTCCGGTAGCTTGTAGGTCGCCACCCCGTCCTTGAGATAGCCGACGACCTCGTCGAGGGTGAGCCTCTGGCCGGGGCGCGGGATCACGCACAGACAGTTCCGCTCGCCCAGCCGCGGATCGGGCACGCCCACGATGGCGGCGTGCAAGATCTTCGGGTGGGTATAGAGGATCTCCTCGATCTCCCTCGGAAAGAACTTCTTGCCGCCGCGGTTGATCATCTCCTTGAGCCGGCCGACGATCTTCACGTTGCCGGCGCGGTCGAACTGCCCGAGGTCGCCCGTGCGGAACCAGCCGTCGGCGGTGAAGAGCTCGGCGTTCGCCGACGGATTCTTGTGGTAGCCGAGGTGGACGGACGGTCCGAGCGCGGCGATCTCGCCCTCGGCGCCGGCCGCCACGTCGCGCCCCGATTCGTCGATCAGCCTGAGCCCGAGGCCGGCGGAGACGGTACCGACCGTCCCGGTCACGGCCTCGGGGTCGTCCTCGAGCCGCGTGTAGGTGTGGAAGCCCGTCTCGAGCATCCCGTAGAGCTCGATCAGGTGGCCGTGCATCCGCGCGCGAAACTCACGAATGGTCTCGATGGGGCACGAGGCGCCGCCCGTGATGATCACACGCAGCGAGCTCCGGTCGAACCGGGCGAGGTCGGGCTCGTTCAGCATCGCGATGATCGACGCGGGCGCCGTGGGAATGTACGTGACGCGCTCGCGCTGGCTCAGCTCGAGGGCCGCCCGGGCGCTGAACTGGTCGAGCAGGACCGCCCGCGCTCCGGCCATCAGCGCCTGCACCAGTGTGAGGTAGCCCCAGTTGAGGCCGAGCGGAAGATAGATGAGGAAGACCTCGTCCGGGGTGACCCGCATGTCAGCGTTCAGGGTGCGGCACGTCGAGAGCGTGGTGTTGTGGCTGTGGATCACGCCCTTCGGGTTGCCGGTCGTTCCCGAGGTGAACGCCATCCGCATGACGTCGTTCGCCCGCTGGCCGGCGCCCGGCGAGGCCACGGCCGTCGCGTCCTCGATCAGCGTGTCGAGTGACACCAGCCCCTGGGCCCCGCCGGCTGCGGCCGGGCTTCCGAGGACGCCGACCGCCTTGAGGTCGGGCAGGCCCGGTCGGAGCTCGCCGATCATCTTCACGTAGTCGAAGCTCTTGAAGCTCGCCGGGCAGACGAAGGCGCGGCTCTCCGAGAAGCGCAAGATGTAGTCGACCTCGCGGCTCCGGAAGTCCGGCCCGATCTGGTTGGCGACCGCGCCCAGCCGTTCCAGGGCAAAGAAGACGTAGGCGAACTCCGCCCAGTTGGGCAGCTGGATCGTGACGACGTCTTTCGCGCCGATGCCGAGCGCCGCAAAACCCGCCGCCACGCGATCCACCCGCGTCTTGAGCTCGGCGTAGGTGACGCGGCGTCCGCGGTCGACGATCGCGACTCGATCGGGATGCGCCGCGGCCCGTGCGGTCAGGATCGAGTAGAAGGTCTCCGCGCCCCAGTGCCCCGACTTCTGGTATCGCGCGATGAGGTCGTCGGTGAGCCGGGTCTCGAACTTCATGGCGATGCCTCCAGCTTACCCGTCATCCGCCGAGATAGGCGGCCTTGACGTGCGGGCTCTCACGGAGCGCCGCGGCGGGCCCGCTCAGCACGATCCGTCCGGTCTCCATGACGTACGCGCGGGCGGCGACCGCCAGCGCCATTCGGGCGTTTTGTTCCACCAACAACACCGCGACCTTTCGGTCGCGGTTGATCGATTCCACGATCGTCCGGATCTCGCGCACGATCAACGGCGCCAGCCCGAACGACGGCTCGTCGAGCACGAGCATGGTCGGGCTCGACATCAGCGCGCGGCCGATCGTGAGCATCTGCTGCTCGCCGCCGCTGAGGGTGCCGGCGAGCTGGCGCCGGCGCTCGCCCAGCCGCGGGAATCGCTCGAGGACCTCGCCGAGCGTGCGCTCGATGGCCCGGCCGTCGCGGCGCCGGTAAGCGCCCATCCGGAGGTTCTCGAGGACGGTCATCTGCGGAAAGAGTCGCCGCCCCTCCGGCGCGTGCGACAGGCCGAGCGTCACGATGCGGTGCGCGCGCCACCGCGAGATATCGACGCCGCGGAAGACGATCCGCCCGGCGCTCGGTCGGACGAGCCCCGAGAGCGCGCGCAGGGTCGAGGTCTTTCCGGCCCCGTTGGGGCCGATGATCGCGACGATCTCGCCGGCCTGCACCGTGACCGACACCCCGTCGACGGCGGCGACATTTCCGTAGTGGACGGAGAGGTCGGTCAGCTCAAGCACCCGGCTCCTCCGCGCCCAGGTAGGCCTCGATCACCGCCGCGTTCGTCTGGATCTCGCGCGGCGTTCCCTCGGCGATGCGGACGCCGTGGTCGAGCACGGTCACGGTGTCGCAGACTCCCATGACCGCCTTCATGTCGTGCTCGACCAGGAGCACCGTGAGGCTCTGCTCGCGAAGCCGCCTGAGGACGGCGGTCGTCTCGGCCTTCTCCTGATCGGTGAGCCCGGCCAGCGGCTCGTCCAGGATGACGAGCTCGGCGCCGGTGGCGAGCGCCATCGCGAGCGCCAGCGCCTTCTGGTCGCGGTTCGGGAGCTGACCGGCCACCTGGCTCGCGACCGCTCCCAGGCCGAGCGACTTCAGGAGCGCGTGCCCGCGCTCGCGCGCCCGTCGCTCGCGTTCTCGATAGGAGGCGGACCACAGGAGCGCCGGCCCGAGCCCCGGCGCGGCCAGCCGGTGGGCGCCCACGAGCACGTTCTGGAGCACCGTGTACTCGCGGAAGAGCGCCGTCGCCTGAAACGTCCGCGCGATGCCGCGCCGGCAGATCTCCGCTGACCGGAGCCCGGAGATGCGCTCGCGCTTGAAGAGGATCTCGCCCGCGGTCAGGGGAATGACGCCGGTGATCAGGTTGAAGACCGTGCTCTTGCCGGCGCCGTTGGGGCCGATGAGCCCATGAATCGAGCCGGGCGCGACCGTCATGGAGAGATCCGCGACGGCCTGCAAGCCGCCGAAGCGCTGCGAGACACCTCGAAGCTCAAGGAGCAAGGCCGGCTCCCGCCTGGGCCGGCGCCCGGCCGCGCAGTCTCCGGAGCCGGCGACGGGCCGCGCCCGAAAGCGCCACCAGTCCCTCGGGCGCGAAGAGCATCGTCAGGATGAGGACGGCGCCGAAGACGAGGATCTCGTAGTGGTGGAGTTCGCGCAGGAGCTCCGAAGCGAGCGTCATTACGATTGTCCCGATCACCGGTCCCCACACGCTGCCGGTGCCCCCGATCACCGTGAAGACGACCAGCAGCACCATCGGCTCCAGACCGAAATCGCTCGAGTGCAGGACCTGGCGGAAGTGCGCGAAGAAGACGCCGGCGAGCCCGGCCACGAAGCTGCCGAGGACGAAGGCCGTCAGCTTGTAGCGGAAGACGTTCACGCCGAGGGTCTCGGCCACGAGGTCGGCCTGGCGGATCGCGCCCGCCGTGAGGCCGAACCGCGAGTAGTCCAGCCGCACGAGGGCGACCACCACGATGAGGCACAGCACGGCCATCAGCCCGTAGAGCGCGGGCTTGCCGTCGAAGACCAGCCCGAGCAACCGGCCGGGCTTCGGAATCCCCACCAGCCCCGAGGGCCCGCCGAAGAGCCCCTCGAAGAAGTTGTTGAAGAAGAGCCGGACGACTTCGGAGAAGGCGAACGTGATCAGGAAGTAGTACGGGCCGCTCACACGCAGCGCGACGCTGCCGATGGGGACGGCCAGCAGCGCCGCCACGAGCGCGCCGAGCCAGAGCGTGGCCCAGAAGGAGAGCCCGACGCGCGTCACCAGGAGCGCCGACGCGTAGGCGCCGATTCCCATGAAGGAGATGTGGGCCATGTTGATCTGTCCGGTGCTGACTTGAAGGCGGAAACTCATCGTCAGGGTGAGATTCATGAGGATCGTGGTCGCGACGTCGAGGTAGTAGGAGTCGCGTGTGATCAGCGGCAGCGTAGCGGCCGCCAGCGCAATCAGCCCCACGCCGGCGACGGGCGCGGCGGCCCTACGCTCCACCGACAAGTCCCCGCGGCCGGACGAGTAGGACCACGATCACCATCAGGAAGCCAAGGATGTTCACGGCGGCGCTTCCCATGAAGAGCGCGCCGAGCCCCTCGACGCCGCCCAGGAGGAGGCCTCCGAGCACGGCGCCCGGCAAGCTCCCCATGCCGCCGACGATGATGATGATGAAGGCCTTGACGACGGGCAGCGCGCCCATCGCCGGGCTCACCGCAAAGAGCGGGGCCAGGAGACCGCCGGCGCCTCCCGCCAGCGCGCAGCCGACGCCGAAGCCGAGGGCGGACACCGCGTCGATGTTGACGCCCTGGAGCGCGGCGGCGTCCGGGTCCTGCGCCACGGCCCGCATGGCGCGCCCGGGCCGGCTCAAGCGCAGGAAGAGATAGAGGGCCACGATCAGGACGATCGCGGAGAGGGTCACCACCAGCCGCTCGACCGACATGACCAGCCCCAGGACGCGCACGACGCCGGAGAACGCGGACGGCACCGGCTTGTCGAGCACGCCGAACGCGAGCTGCGCTCCGGCCTGCATGACCCAGAGGAGCCCGAGCGACACGATGAAGGCGTTGAGCGCTTTGCCGCGCAGATCGTGGAAGATCAGCCGCTCGGCGACCACGCCAGCGACCCCGACCGTGAGGATGGCCAGGACGAGAGTCGCGAAATAGTTCAGGCCGGAGAGCGCGTAGACGTAGTAGGTGACATAGCCCCCGAGCATGTAGAACTCGCCGTGGGCGAAGTTGATGATCTCGAGGATCGAGAAGATGAGAGTGAGGCCGAGGGCGACCAGCACGTAGACCATCGCCAGGCCGAAGCCGTTGAGCAGCGCCTGGACCAGGAGCTCGATCGACACGAGTCGCCCTCGGCCCTTATCGAGTCGTGTCCCTCACTTCTTCAAGGCCGCCGGCAGCACCTGCGCGATGTCGACCACCTTGCCGTCGCGGATCTCGCTGATGACGAGCGGATAGAGGAACTGCCGGTCGATGCCGTACGTCTCCCGGCCGCCGAGGACCAGCTTGCCCCACACGGTGTCGAAGGGTTTCTGGGTCAGCGCCGCCAGGACCTTGTCGGTGTCGAGCGAGCGCGCGTCCTGCATCGCCTTGGTGAACACATCGAACGCCGCGTAGTTGGCCAGCGCGATGACGCCGGGCACTTCCTTGTAGCGCTTCTCGTACTCCTCGCCGAAGCGGCGCACGGTCGGGCTGACGAAGTCGCTCTTCACGTTGATGTTCGTCGGGCTCCACACGCCTTCGGCCGCTTCCTTGCCGGCGACGCCGATGATCGTGAACGGATTGGTGCCGGCGGTCCAACCCTTGGCGCCCTTGAAGCCGAGCTCGCGCGCCTGCTTCAGGATGAGCCCGCCTTCGCCGGCCGGCGCCGCCGCGACGTCGAGCATGTCGGGCTTGGTCGCCAGGATCTTGGTGAGGATGGGATAGAAGTCCTTGGTGCCGCGCTCGTAGTACTCGTCGGCGGCGACCTCGAAGCCGAGACCCTTGAGGGCCTTCACCACCGCGGTGTTGGTGTCCTTGCCGCTGGTGTCGTTGGGCGAGATGAGGGCCACTCGCTTGACGGCGGAATGCTTCTCCTTCACCCAGCGGTAGAACGGCTCGGCCACTTCCCACTGGCTCAGCATGGCGCGGAACGAGTACGGCTTGTCCGGGCCGAGGTTGCTCGTGCCCCAGCACACGAACGAGAACAGGACCTTCTCGGGCTCGGTCACCGTCTGCACGGCGTTGCACGTGGCGCCGACCGCGTTGCCGATGATGAACTTCACCTTGTCCTGGAACACGAGCTTGTTGGCGGCAGTGGCGGCGTCGGCGGCGAGCGCCTTGTGGTCGTAGCTGACGAGCTTGATGTGGTAGACGTCGTTGCCGACCTTCAGACCACCGGCCTTGTTGATCTCGTCGGCCCTCATCTCGGCGCCCCGCACCAGTTCGACGCCGTACGACGCCGCGCCGCCCGAGAGCGGCCCCAGCACGCCGATCGTGAGCGTCTTGTCCTGAGCCGCGCCCCGCGTCGCGGTGCCGGCCGCCACCAGCGCGACCATGGCGACGGTCGCGATGCTCGCTCGGATCCTCATCGTCGCTTCCTCCTCGTTGAAGAACATCGGGATGACGGCCTCGACGACGAGCGCGTCGCGCGTCTGATCGTCGGGCTCCCGCGCTCGCCGGGAGCGCGACGAGTCTGACCCGGTCGGCTCCCGTATTCAAGCCCAGGCGGCCGATAAAGGCCCATCCGCTTCGTTGGCGCCGCCTCGCGGCTGGACCTTTCTGGGCCGCCTGCTAGCTGGAGAGGCCGGGGATCAGGTCGGCGCCGACTTCGACGGTGATTGAGGAGCCGGCGAAGTCGCGGGGGCGGTCGATCGGCTGGGCGGCGCCGCCCAGGTGCTTGGCGAGGAACGCTTCGGTCACCGCGCGGAACGCGATCTGGTTCTTCGGCTTCGAGAAGCCGTGGCCCTCGTCCGGGAACACGACGTAGGTCACCGGCACGTTACGCTGCCGCAGCACGGCGACCATCTGCTCCGATTCGGCGCGGGTCACGCGCACGTCCTCGAGTCCCTGCACGATGAGGATCGGCCGGAAGGCGCGATCGATGTGGGTCAGGGGCGAGCGCTCCTTCAGGAATGCGCGTCCTTCCTCGGTGTCCGGATCCCCGATGCGGTTTCTCCAGACGCTGAACGACGGCGCCCAGTAGGGCGGGATCGCCGCCATGAACGTCAGCAGATTCGCGATGCCGTAGATGTCGACGATGCACGCGAAGACCTCCGGCGTCCGGGTGGCCGCCGTGAGCGCCGCGTAGCCGCCGTAGCTTCCGCCGTAGAAGCCCACGCGCTTGGGGTCGGCGATCCCGCGCGCGACCGCCCAGTTGACGCCGGCGATCAGATCGTCGTGCATCTTGCCGCCCCACTCGCGGTCGGCGGCGGTCACGAAGGTCTTGCCGAAGCCGGTCGAGCCTCGATAGTTGATACTCAGCACCGCGTAGCCCCGATTGGCGAGCCACTGGTGCGTGGGATTGAATCCCCACTCGTCCCGCAGATACGGCCCGCCGTGGATCACCAGGACCATCGGGACGTTCTTCGCGTCGGGCGCCGGGCGGGTCAAGTAGCCCTGGAGCCTCAGGCCGTCCCGCGCCGGGAACGTCACCGGCTCGAGCGGCCGCAGCGGCAGGCCGTCGAGATTGCGCCGCGCCTTGAAGAGCGGACGGACCCGGCGCGTGGCTCGCTCGTAGAGGAGCCATTCCGGACTCGCGGCGTCGTGCTGGACCAGGACCATGACCCGGCTCGCGTCGGCGCTGAGGCCGACCAGATCGACGTCACCGGACGTCGACGACTCGATCGCCTTCAAGTCCGACGCGAAGCTCGGATCGACCGCGTGCCACCATCGGCGATCGACCATGGCGCCGGCGGCGAGCGGTTGCCGCGTGACGCGGTGGAGAAGAACCCGCGTGATATCCGCGTCCGGGTTCTCCGCGAGCACTCGCGCCCGGCGCGTCGGCACGTCCACGGCCATGAGCACGGCCTTGTCGCGGTCCCGCGTGTCGTAGAGGTACAGGGTCTTGCCGTCGGCGCTGAAGTCGAGGAGCCGGGTGGCGTCGACCTCGCCACGCGGGATCGACATGAAAGGCACCCAGGCTCCGCTCGGCCGGCGCTCGAGGACCTCGACACTGCCGTCCTTGCGGTAGCGGGAGGCGAGCCGCAGCTGAAACGCGCTGTCCGTGGCGAGCCACGCGAACTGGGGGTTCTCGTAGACGAGCGACGATTTCCCGGTCACGACGTCGATACGAAAGAGGTCGAAGAACTGCTTGTCCCGCTCGTTGTGGCTGATGAGCATCTCCCGGGGGAATCGCCGGCTCACCTCCAGCAGCCACGAGCGCACCCCGCGCGGGGGAGTGAGCGGCACGATCGTGCCGTCGTGGATGTCGACGCTCGAGGCGCGCCAGTTCTCGTCGCCGTCGCGCTCTTGCCAGAAGACGACGTGCCGATTCGTGTACGCCCACTGGAAGAAGGAGCCGATCGGGCGATCGGTCACGCGGGTCAGGGGCCGGGCGGCCGCGAGATCACCGACGGGCGCCACCCAGAGGTTGCGCACGCCGTCGACCGGCGCGACATACGCGACCCACGCGCCGTCGAACGAGATCTGAGCCGAAGCGACGTCCGGATCGCCGAAGAAGGTTTCCCGCGGGACGAGCGGGCGAGAGGGCGCCGGCTGGGCGTCAGCGAGTCGCGGCAGCATGAGCCCCGCGGTCAGCGAGGCGGTACCCACGAGAAAGCTCCGACGGGACGACGGGATCGCGCGCATCGAGGCCTCCCTCCGCCAGGGTCGGAAGGCTAGCACATTCTCCCGCCCGCGGTCGCCTGGAACCGCGCGCCCCGGCCGAGGGTTACGAGTACAATCCGAGGGAGTAACTCTCAGCCGAGGAGGAGCCATGTCCACCCTACGCGCCGTGAGCCGCACTCTCGTCCTGAGCGCGCTGGCCGTCCTGGTCCTGGCCAGCGCCGCCGTCGCCCTCGAAGTCGGGCAGAAGGCCCCGGACTTCGCCCTGAACGGGCCCGACGGCAAGCCCGTCAAGCTCTCCGACTTGACGGCCAAGGGGCCCGTCGTCATCTATACGTTCATCGCCGCGTTCACCCCGACGTGAACCCGTGAACTCGTCGGCTTCGAGGCGGCCCTGCCGCAGTTCGAAGCCGCCGGCGCCCAGGTCGTGGGCGTCAGCACCGATCACCACCTCGCTCTCGCCGCGTGGCAGAAGGACCAGCACTCGAAGCAGCTCCTCCTCTCGGATTTCCGCCGTCAAATGCTGCCGGCGTA
>Ga0066710_100003008_pt1 | contig 14068 bp, 11 predicted proteins | sample GraSoiAngelo_159_FD_79666 | JGI IMG/M metagenome (GOLD analysis project Ga0066710, IMG submission 79666) | Grasslands soil microbial communities from the Angelo Coastal Reserve, California, USA - 14_1009_16_40cm | ecosystem: Environmental > Terrestrial > Soil > Grasslands | place: USA...
CTGATGCTGTGGAAGGGGCAAGTTTTGTTCGGCATGATGATGTTCGACGAATTCCGCGCGCTGGATTATCTAGCCAGCCGTTCTGAAGTCGACGCCGGGCGACTGGGTGTCCTGGGCATGTCCATGGGCTCTACCAAAGCCTGGTGGCTGGCGGCGCTCGATCCGCGAGTCAAGCTGTGCATGGACGTCTGTTGTCTCACCGACTACGAAGAACTGATCAAGGCGAATGGCCTCAAGGGACACGGGATCTATTATTACGTGCCTTCCCTGCTCAAGAGCTTCCAGACTACAGAGATTAATGCATTGATCGTGCCCCGTGCTCATCTAAGCGTGAATGGGCGCCAGGATTCCTTGACCCCGCCGGCGGGAGTCGAGAAAGTTCGTGATTACCTGCTGCCTCTTTACCGCAAGTACGGCAAGGAATCGGATTGCCACATAGAATTGTTCGATTGCGCGCACGTAGAACTGCCCGAGATGAGAACGCTGATTTTGGGATGGATGGATCAGTTTTTAGCAGGAAGTGCAGCGCATCCTCAGAGCTCCTGAAAAAATGTTTGCAGTGCTGGCTTGTCAGCATGCGAAAAGGGCTTTATTCACGGCCACCAAACCAAGCACTTATAGCTGGATTTACATTCGGTGTCCTTCATGGATAGAGGCTTCGCAGCCATTTGCCGGCGCAAACACGGCTATATTTACGGTCGTGAATGGCGTGCTCCTGAAGCCTCTGCCATACCCTCAACCCGACCGCCTTGCGATGCTCTGGGAAAGGCAGCTTTCCGATGGCACTCTCGGGACCGTGGCGCCAGCGAATTTCTTCGATTGGCGTGAGCAGAACCACTCCTTTGACAAGATGGCGGCAATCGATCCAAACGGGGGCCTGAGCCGCCTAGGCGGCGCGCTCAGGCTGCAGGGGAGGGAGTATTGCCAGAGGAGCAGTCTTGCCCGGCAGAGGTAGCCTTGCGAATGCTGACTTTTGTTCCTGTGTGCGTTAGAAATTCATTCGACGGGTTGAGGCAACGCCACACTCGGCGGGGAGGTGGCTGAGTGGTTTTAAAGCGTCGGTTTGCTAAACCTACCTGCCCTGTTGGCACTTGCCGATTTTTAACTTGCTTTCAGCATTTTGCATCGCTCTCAGTTGCCCTAAGCTGGCCTCATTTGCAGGCTAAAGTGCACCAAGAGTGCACCAAAACCGCGAGCTTCCAACGGCCAGCCAATCTGTCGCCTGTCACCACACGATCCTAAGCCCCTTGTAGAGGCTGAACTTCTCGTCAGAAGTCACAACCGGGATCTTTTCGCACAGGGCCTGGGCAATGATCTGGCGGTCGAACGGGTCGCCATGGTGCAGCGGCAGATCGAACAAATGCAATGCATGATCAGCCGTGTAGGGCAGGACTCGAAGCCGGAGGTCGGCGATGCCCGTGAGTACTTCGTCTTTGCCGATTCTCAGCTTTCCTATCGCTTGCTTGATGGCAACTTCCGAGAGTGAAACCACACTGATTTCACGAACTGTCGCCTCTGATCGAAGGGCCGCCATAGCTTTTTTAGAAATGCGGTCTGCAGAAGTCACGGCCCAGATAAACGCGACGGTGTCGAGGAGCAAACGCATCAGTACTGGCCATTCAGAAACTCATCCACTTCTTCGTCATTTAACGGTTTCCACCAATCAGGGTCAACTTCGATGACCTTGTCCTTGAGCGTCCCAAATTTAGGCTTGTCGTTGCTGGCGGTTGTTGTTCGAACTAAATCCACCACGGGTACACCACGACGACAGATGGTCACAGGTTCACCGTCTTCGGCAGCTTTTATCAGCTGGGGGAGCTTGTTCTTGGCGTCCGCCACGCTCACTTTCATAGGATCATATCATAGCCATCTAAGATGGCCATGTCAATACCCGTCGCGTGTTCACTGACACGTTGCAAGATATCAGTAGCGCCTGCGCCGACTTAGAGTCCAGGTGCAACTGGCGGCGAGAAGAGCAATCACACTACCTCCGTCGTGGGACTCTCTTGAGGTGTGCTAGGCGGCATCGGCGGCTTGCCGAGTAGCGAGGATTGATGTTGGAGAAAGGCATATTCGGCCCCGGTGCCAACTCTGTCGCAATCAAGGCAGGTGCGGGAAGCACCACACGACATAGTTGAAGATTGGAAATGGCACCAAACCGACCTTGCTCTTCCTCATTGAGGCCTCCTCTCACAGGGTTGGAACCCTGCTGCGGATTGAAACGGTGGCTCCCACCGCGCCACGTCGACTGCTGCAAATCGAATCGCCGCAACCAGCAAAAGCACACCGGCAACCACATAAACGAGTGAAGCAAGGGATATCGCCATGCTCAGGCTGGAACGCTCTGCGATGAATCCAATTGCCACGGGAGCGATACCGCCGCCCCCCAACCACCCGACCATATTCATGAAGCCCGCTGCTGTGCCCCGAGCTCGCGCTGGGATGACGTCGAAGACCGAAGCAAAAATGTTGGCGTCATAAAGGCCCTTGAAAAGGCCCCACGCCGTGAGCGCAATAACTAGCAATCCCATTGACTTCGTTGCTCCACACAGTAATACGAACGGCCCGCCGCTCAGCAAAGCGATTGCTTGGACCAACATTCTCCCGCCCGCCACTTTCCTCCTGAGCACATCCGCAAACCAGCCCCCGAGCGGCGATCCGACCAGACTTGCTAATTGGACGAAAATTGTGGCGGACAAGCCCGCCATCGCCAAACTCAAGTGAAACTTGTCATAGAGAAACTTCGGCATCCAGGAGAGCAGGACTAGCGCAACAAAATTGGCGCACGCAAACCCTGCCATTAGCAGCATTGCGCTGGGCGTTCTCCAGACAATTCCGAGGAATGCTTGGACAGGGATCCGTTCTTTAAGGAAAGGTTCGCTCCGGGTTGATTGTTCGCCCAGATCTGCGGCACCTCGTTGAGGCTCACGCAGCAGGCGCACTAGCGCTGAACCGAGGAGAATGCCCAAGCCCCCAAAAACAAAGAACGACCACCTCCAGCCGTAGTGCTCTCCAATCAAGCCAGCAAAAGATCCGCCCGCGATAGTTCCCATGTAAACGCTCGTCTGATGGGCACCCATGGCGCGCGAACGGGTCGCCCTTCCGTGAAAATCACTGATCATGGACATTGAGGCAGGGTAGTAAAAGGTCTCTCCCAATCCCTCCGCTGCCATAAACGAAAATAACTGCGGGAAGGTCCGCGAAACTGGCGTCAGAATGGCAATTGCGCTCCATGCGTAAAGTCCGCCAAGGATGGCATTCTTGCGGCGGACAAGATCCACAATGCTACCTGCGAAAGGAGCCGTGAGACCATACACCCACGCAAAGGCTGACCCAAGCAGACCTAGTTGGATTGAAGTCAGACGCATTTCCTTCTGGAGCAGGGGAAAGAGCGAAAATATCGCCTCACGGTCTGCGTAATTGAAAAAAGAGATGCACCAGAGCATCCCGACGACGTACCACTTGTACCTGCCATTCCTCATCGAAAGAGCCTTCCAGAACGTGTTGGAACGAGGCCAGGGTTCGAAACTGCGTTTTGCCTTTCCGGAGCCTAGGAAACAAATCCAAGGTTCGGGAACTCAGTAGATTGTTTTGGACTCGGCCGTGCGGATTCCTTTCCCGAGCGGGTCGAGAAACTGCTTAGCCCCGTCAGCCATAAATCCGAGTTCCGTCCGAGTTTGGAAAAACAAGAAGCCCTGCTCAAAGAATCTTTCGATTTGAGCCAGCTCAGATACAGGCACGCCCAAGATCTTACCGTGCGCCTTGCCAGCCGCAACGATCTTGGCGACAGCCTCAGCGACCAGGGAATGCTCCTGTTCTCCGCGCACTCCAAGAGAAAATGCAAGATCACTTGTGCCGATGAAAAGAACATCAATTCCAGGTGTGCCGGCAATCGCCTCGATGTTTTTAACTGCCTCAACTTCTTCTACGACGGCGATAACCATCACATTCCGGTCTGAAAAGTCGTAATAGCCCTCGGGAGCTGGCCATCGGAAGGTAGCCAGCTCTGCGCCCGAACCTCGGCAGCCTTCAGGAGGGTATTTGCAAGCGGCGACAGCGCGGCGGGCTTGCTCTGGAGTGCTTGTAAACGGGAAAATCACGCCTAGAGCTCCTGCATCCAGAACCCGCTTTGCGGTCCAAAGCTCATTAACCGGGACCCGAGCGAAAGGGATGGCTCGGCCTCCACTCGTTGCCAAGATAATATTACGAAAGGTCTCCAGCGTGATTGGGCTATGCTCCATTTCGACCCATAAGAAGTCAAATCCCATTTGCGCAGCTTGGGCAGCGATTTCCGGACTAGGAACCGTCAGCGTAATCCCAATCGCCGGCTTTCCTTCTCGCAGTATTTTCTTGAGGGGATTTTCCCAGATGATTTGTTCATTCGGCTTGGGCATGATTTCCCGCCTTTAGGTGAAAATTCTATTTCTTCATGAGCAAGACCTCGGCCACCTGACAGCCTCGTCCGTTGCCCCCCAATCCGGGCTCTCGATGCCAGATCAGAGTGAGTTCCCCGATCCGGGTGGCTTCGCGCGGCATGTCGAACTCCAACGGCGCAGGGGGCCAGGGCTTGTTGATCAGAGGATGAAGGGAATAGTTATCGTTGCAGTCAAGCCGAATCCTAGCGCGGGGCTGGTCGCCGCTGTACACGACTCGAATCTTGTATTGCGAATCGGGGTCGAGGCCGACATAGCGCATTTGGAGCGGCGCATCAAACATTGATTCAGCCCAGCACTTCCAAGCCTGCGGCACAGCAAAAGTGGTCCCCAGCGGGTAGCCGTGCCCAACCAGCGACGAATGCCGAAATTCGGGATCCCATTTCGCTCCGAGACCCCGGACCAGATGTTGCTGACGCGACAGATCTCCCAGGTTATCGTAAAATCCGCCGGGGCCGGGATCGGTCCGATCCAAGATTTCTGATATCGCCTTGTACTGCGCCTCATAGGACGATAGCTTGCGAATTTCTGCAAACTGCTGCTTGAGCCAAGGGCCGTTGTTGAGCGGCGCATCGAGCGTATCGAGATTGGTTCCTCGCGAAACCGCCTCGCCTTGATAGCGTTCCACCGCCAGTTGCATGTGAATACTCTGAAAAAGAGCTTCGCCCAGCTCATGTATGCGGATTCGCAAGAGCCGTCCGGAGGAATCGTTCCGAGCGCTATTCAGACATTCTTCCGCTTGACTAAGCAACTCCGGAAGCTCGATATCGCTGGTCGGCTCAACCCTTCTACCTCCTATGTCGAGTGGATTCGGCCGGACACCCATGTACCGAATTTCACCAAGGACTGCCAGAGCTCTTTCCTCTGCATGTGTTTCAATTATGAGCCGCCGCCGAACAAACGTATCGTAGTAAGCGCGATAGAGGCCCATTTGCAAGCGCCAGTTCTCGAGTTCGGCGGGTGTGCCGCTGCTTTCCATGTCCTGGAATTGTTCGAGGGTCGTCTCAACATTTCCGTTGGGTAGCACAGGACCTCGCCAGTTCTCCTCGAGGCTCATTACTCCTTGCGCGAAGTCGTCGCGCAGGCGGTCGGAAATGAAGTACCCGCCATAATCACGCAGAATTTCGAGGATCGGCCTTTGAGGGTCCCAACCGAGCGAACTCCAAACTATCTTGTTAACGTCATCATTACAGCCTTCCGAATAGGTTATAAAGCCTACAGCGTAGGGAATCTGTAGATGAAAGATTTCAGCATAGTCGACGGGTCTCGGATTGATGACTTCGCGCCCTTCCGTCAGTGCATATGCCAGGTCCCAATCCGGCACCGGAAACTGGCACTCGACGCTGTGCGTGATGTCGGGATATAACCGGATTGGATAACGCTCTGGCAATTTTTTGCGCAGGTCGGATACATCCATGCGCATCTGAGGCCCGTAGACGACCCCGGACAACCAGCCCGGTTGACGGTCTACGATTTCAATGAATTCCTTCATCCAGGCATCATTAAATGACTGCGGGGACATCCACATTTGGGCCTGGGGATGGTACTGATGCAGGTTTTGTGTCTGCTTTTGCAGTAATTCCATCATGTATTTCGGTTCGGTATGGCCCGGATCGCCGCCGGGAACGAAAACCGCGTCAATCCTGGGCAAAGCTTTAAAGACTTCGCCCCATTCGTGGATCGCAAATTCAACTGTTTCCGGGGTCGAATAGCCCTTGTCCATGGCGGGGTACCAGATCCAGACGTCTAGTCCGTACTCATCCGCGAGACGCGACATCTCAACCATCATAGGCATGGGTGGTAGCGGGAAATGAGGGCTATTGGGTTCATCGTCGGACCGCGGAGGGATGAGTTCAACAGCGTTCGTCCCGAAGACCGCCAAGTCGCGATAGTACTGATCCCACATAGCAACGTTCCAGGCATCGTAGGCGTTGGTCTTGGGACGGTAACCTAATTGGTGGCCGCGCAGCGTGTATTTCGGCGAAGTCGCAATGTCAAGCGGTCCACTCAGTCGAACCTGCCGTTTTGACATCTTCAGGTTGCGCAGCAATCCCCCAACTCCAAACAGCACGCCCCGTTCTCCAGCTCCGGACACTGAGATCAGAGTCGAACCCGAACGGTTCGCCGTGCGCAATCGATAGCCCTCATCGCTCGTGAGATGTTCGCTCCCCGAAACCAGGCCCTTCGGCAGCTCACCGTCAAGTTGCTTCAATGCTTGGTGAGAACCCACAACAATGGCAGGATGCATGCCAGACGCCAAACGGTCCATCACTGGCCAGCGGAATTCAGTGCGTTTCTCAACTTCTTCGATCAAAACCTGGACAGCCTTGCGCTCTCGTCGAGAAAGCGTGCCCGGCGCTACTACTACAGCGTCCTCAAGGTCTATCTCGCCGGGGTTTGCAGACTTTCCGACATCCTGCGCAAGGAGATCGTGAGGGGCGCTACGGATCCAGCCCAGCGCACCTAACAGTCCGGAATACAATGCGCTACCTTTCAGAAAATGTCGGCGGTTCATCTCCACCTCATTCGAAGAAATGTCCCCTTAAACTTTGTGCCTCGAACCCGGGACTGCGAACAAAGTCCATCAGATCCTTTTCACGAAGGCGGACCCTTTGCACGGCTTCAGCCACGCCGGCAAAAGCCTCTGACGGAACCACGATCAGTCCGTTTTCGTCCCCGTGGATCATTAAACCCGGCTGAATAACCTGCCCCAATATCTGGATCGGCGTACCCACGCGCACGATGTGAAAATAGGCGTGGCTGGCCACGGTACCCCGCGCAAAGCAGTGGAATTTCAAAGCACGCACTTCCGCAACGTCTCGAACCGCGCAGTCGCTTACCAGTCCAATCGCTCCCAGCCTTGAGAAGATGGTTGCCATAACCTCGCCAGCGTGCGCGGCAAAATCTCCTTGTGGTCCAACTTCCTGAAAAACAACCACCGCAGGTTTCCGGGATTCATGCACGGCTTCAAATAGCTTGACAAATTCTTCCTCGGTTCCCTTATGGGCCCAGGACATGGTTTCCACCTGCGCCGTCACTGCATAGCCGCACATGGGCCCCAACTCAGGAAACAAGCAGCGAACGCCGAGGGGTGTAAACCCCTCGCTTTTGAGTCGGACATCCAGTGTTTCAATCGCGTTTGATAAAGTCGGCGTATCGACAGTACGCAAGAAATGAACTAACCGGTCGTCCGGTTCCTTAACTCCCACGGTTCTCCCCCCGTTCTCGAGGGCAGGCGGATTTCGAGGTCACCCACACCATCGCCGCAATTAATCCTCGGAGTTCTATTCCCTTGCTTTATCCGGCGGCTGAAGTGCTCTCGACTCTAAAAGAGGAGCCCGAATTGTGGGCATCCACTTCTCAAGCCACTGGCGGAATTTTGCGACCCTTGCCCTGAGTTCAGGCCCGGCCGGCCAAATGGCCTGGCCCAAAGAGAAGCCTTGGATCTCCAGCGCTATTTTGATCCCCCAAGGCGTAGGGAGGTCAGAAATCGCTTTCACGAACGCGTGGAGAACCGATTGTAAACTTGCGGCCCGCTCCCAGTCGGCGTTCCGGAAGGCCTGATAAATGCCGAGCACCAGTTCGGGGAACACACTGCATGTGCCAGAAATTCCGCCTTGAGCATTTGATTCCAAGGCAGGAAGCAATAAGTCGTCACTCCCTACCATGAGGACAAAGTTTTTTCTCCGCTTGGTTTCGGAAAAATGCGTCAGCGTTTCTCGCTGCCCCGAGCTGTCCTTGACCCCTACGATATATTCGACAGACCCGATAAGGTCAACCACATCCGAAGGCAGCAGACTATTTGTGAATTGCGGGATGTGGTAGAGAAGCACAGGGAGGCGGATCTCCAACGCAACCTGACGGAGTATTTCTTTGAGGTCTCGGGCGTTATATCCGAAAGAAGAGGGGGGGGGAAGTAGAACAGCAGAGACATTGGCATCACGGGCGGCCTCCGCCATACGAAGAACTTGATGCCAATTCTCAGCGCCTATCCCGCAAATCAAGGGCTTAGACGCCGCGACACGGCTGCTGACATGCCGAAGGACACGAATCCTCTCCTCAACCGTAAAACAAGCATACTCTCCCGTTACCCCGCCGACACAAAATCCGGCAACACCTGCATTAATGAGCAGATCAAGCAGAGGGGAAAGGGCGGCAACGTCCGGCCGCCCATCGTCGAGCTGCGGCGTCGGCAGGGCTGCGAAAATACCCGTAAGAATGGAACCCACTTCCATGTCGGCAGCTCCATGAAAGACAGCGTTTCAGATCAAAGTTCAAATCCCGGCCTAGATTTGCGTCTCGAACTTTCGAAAATTGGAGGCGCAGCTACCAATGGAGACGCAATCCAAACTGGATCTCGCGGGCATTCGTTATTACGCTTGTGACCGTTCCCGCACTCCGTGATCCGATGCTGCCGTCAGGCAGTCCGAAGTTCGGATGGTTGAAAAGGTTGAAAAATTCGCTCCGGAAAGTCATTCCGAGCTTTTCGGTCAATCGGAAGTCTTTCGTCAAACCGAAATCATATTCGGCAAGGCCTGGACCGATGATGATATTCCGGCCCGCGTTGCCAAACTGGTAGATCGGTGGGTCGACAAAGCATGAGGTGTCATACCATCTCTCGATAGTTTGCTGCCCTGCTGGCAGGTTTCCATTGCAGATGCGGTCCGGCCGGGTAAATGTCCCTGTGTTAGCCGTGGCCGTGGCTAAATTTAGCGTTCGGGGAAATCCTGATTGGAGAGTGAGGATCCCTCGCAGTTGCCATCCCCCCAGCAGGATCTGCTCGGCTTGATTTGCACTGCTTAGAAAGCCGTGCCCTTTGCCGACAGGGAGGTCATAAATGTGAGAGAAAGTAAAGCGCTGGCGAGAGTCGAAGTTTGAAAGTCCACGGTTTGCGCTCAAATCGCGCGGGTTCTGAACGTTAAGTCGGCTTTCTCCGGAAGAAGAATTGCCGCCTGCGCCGTAATCAAGCGACTTACTCCAAGTGTAACCGGCCTCGAACCACAAACCATGAGAATGCCGCTTCTTCACTTCGAGCTGCAAGGCGTTGTATGTCGAGTTGCCCCGAGGTTCCCATGAAGAGATTGTCGACCATGCCGGATACGGCCTGCGAGGGGCTACGGGACCTGGGCCAGGGGCCGCGACGTTCTCATCCAAGGCGATGAACAAATGGGTTCCTTTGGTGCCCACATAGGCGGCGCTGACCGACATGCTGGGCGACAATTCACGCTCGATCGTAAGGTTCCAGTTTTGCGCATTCGAGGTCTGATCGGCTTGCGGAATATAGACAGCGATGGGTTGCGCCTGGACGGCGTTAATCCCCGGAATGCCTTTTTGAAGATCGAGGCATGGATTGGTTGCGCTGCAGGAAACATCGAACTCCGAAGCGAACGGATAGGCTATAAACAGCCTGGCCGAGGAACCGGTACCCTGCTCGTTGTAATAGTACATGGCGTATCCGCTGCGGATAACAGTCTTGGGAGTCACGGTGTATGCGAATCCGATCCGAGGACTAAAATCATGATTCCTCTGATCGAGGATGGCGCGTGATACTCCATTCGTTCCCGCCAGGATCATCTGCCCCGTTGACGGATCGAAGTCAGACTGGCGGTTGTGTTTTTCTACCGGCGGAGTAAACAAGTCATAACGCAGGCCATAGTCCACCGTGAGGTCCGGATGAATACGCCATTCATCCTGGGCAAAAACGCCGTATTCGGTAAAGAACACTTGCGGCGTGCCCTGCGTATACACGGACTTGATCGAACTGTGGGGCAATCCGAGCAAGAAGTCAGCAAACGCATCGCCTGTGCCTGACGGATTAGCGGGGTTGTTCGTGTACGCGCCATTGAAATCCAGCGATCCCGCGGGGGCGCGAAGCTGGAAGAAGCCGAAATCGTTTTTGATAACGCCGACGCCATACTTCATCGAGTGCGCGCCGTGTATGTACGCAAGCGTGTCACTCACCTGCCATGTATTTTGCGGGACGATCTCCGGTTGAAAGCCACTCGAATGACCGGCCAAACCCGAAATGGAGATGCTTGGCAGGGACGAGGCATCCGGTTCAGTGTTGGCGCCCTGCAACCCAATTCCTGATGCCAGGTTCAGACCGAGCTCGACAGGCGATGAGTTCAGGGAATATCGTGTGTAGCCCACGGCAAATTGGTTGACCATGGAGGGACCGAAAATGTGGGTTTCCTGCCATGTTGCCTGCCCGCTTGGCGCAGTATTGTTCCGCAGGCTTCCGACGTAGCCAGCGGGAGTTATTTGACCATTCGAGATTGCTTCGGGCCAGCGCACATTCGCCCGACCGTAAGTCACGCGCCCAAAAAACGTATCGGAGGCTGAAATCGTGTGGTCAATCCGCGCATCAAACTGGTCCTGAGCGGTCGTCTCGAGCGGAGCGTAGCGGAAATTGTTCGAAGTCCCGGGAAGGTTCGGAAGAGGATAATATGCTAGCAGACCCATGGCGGCGGAACTGATTCGATCCGAAGGAACGACGTTTCCATTGAACGCTTGCCGGGTATTGGTGGCAGGATCGTAGGTTGCAGGATCATAGATTATCTTTGATAAGTCAGACAGGTCGCCCGTGCGCTCTGCAGCCGTCGGGACAGTCGCCACTGACGTTTGCGCGCGATGAATGCGCAACCCCTGATAGTCTCCAAAGAAGAACGTCTTATCTTTCTGGATCGCTCCGCCTATTGCGAACCCAAACTGGTTTTGATGAAAGGGGGGCTGTTGAACATCAAAAAACTGACGGGCATCAAGCCCAGAGTTTCTGAAGAACTCAAAGGCGGACCCGTGGAGAGCATTGGATCCTGAGCGCGTGACGACATTGACCACTGCGCCCCCCGCTGCAAATTCTGCACCGTAATTCGAGGTCTGGACCTTAAATTCGGAAATACTTTCCAGGTTCGGAAACACCTTTACGGTCCCCACAGACTCGTCGCGGTCGTCAATCCCGTCGATCATGTAGTCGTTGAAACTCCCGCGACCTCCGTTGGCAATGACTTCGGCTCCAGCCCGCTGAGTTTCATTCCCGTTTCCTGTAGTCCGAATCCCTCCTGGCGGGCCTTGATTCGTTCCCGGAACGAGATAGGCAAGCTGAGAGAAGTTGCGTCCGTTGAGTGGAAGCTCTTCCGTCACCCTCTGAGTGAGGACGTCACCGCGCTCGGGTGACGCCGTTTGCAGTACCGGAGCGCCAGTCGCGACGACCGTTACCCGCTCGCTGACCCGCCCAAGAGCCATTTGAAAGTCGATTTGCAAAGTCTGCCGGACGTTGAGGGTTACATCCGTGTGTTTCCCGCGGGCAAATCCCGTGGCTTCAACCGAGATTGTATACATACCAGGCTGAAGAAGGGCCACGACATATTCCCCATTCGTGCTAGTTCTAGTTTTAATCGTTGCGCTCGTGTTTTGTTCCTCTACCGCAACGTTCGCGTTTGGAATAGCATTGCCATCCGGGTCGGTCACCAGTCCACGAATCGTTCCCGTCGTTATTTGTCCGTAAACAAGAATGGGAAAGCTCATCAGAAGAATGAATTGCACTCCAGTGCGGACTGTAAAAGGATGCGCCTTCATTGCCATCTATAGATCCCCCTTACAAGCGGCTGACCTAGCTGGATTTGGTAAGTTCACCCCCGTGCATTGCCTCCAGCAAGCCTCCACTCCGCATGGCGACCCCGCAATGCGAAAGGGCATGCAGCATCGAGTCTTGACGGTGATTGTATACAATTGGATTCATATTGCCAACAATTGTATTTTCTCACGACAATTTTAGGCAGATTCTTGTATACTGTCTTTGAGGGTCACTCAGTATGGCGCTCGCGGCAACCTACTCCCTGGACGCAAAACGTTCTCCCATTTGGGAGAGAGTCTATGCTCACGTCCATCAGAAGCTGGCCACAGGGGAACTTCGCGGTGGTCAAACCGTCTCGGAGCTTTCGCTGGCCAAGGAACTCGGAATAAGCCGGACTCCCATCCGCGAGGCGTTAAGTCGTTTGGCTTCGGAAGGCATTGTCGAGCACGCTTCGGGTCGCCGGCTGGCCATTGTAAGGCTTACGCGCCAGGATATAGTTGATCTCTATGAACTTCGAGAGGCCCTCGAAGTTTACGCGGTGAGCAAAGTGGCGCGCCAGCTGATGCAACGAGCGGAAATAGACAGACTCCAAAAACTGGCAGACTCGGTGTTGCAGTTGAAGGACGAGTTGAATCAATCGGGCAAAGCGGAATTGGATGAGGAGAAGATGCACCGGTTTGTGGTCAATGACCTCGCTTTTCACACCATGTTGATCCAAATGGCCAGAAATGCCCGAATCCTAAAAACGGTCAATGAAACACGCCTGCTGATTCGCGTTTTCTCTATAGAACGTCACGGTCACAACGAAGGTCTGCTAGAGCATATTCACCGCTCCCACTCCGAAGTCGTGCAAGCTGTCGCGGAGGGAGATCCCGAACGTGCCAAGCGTGTGATCTCCGAACACATACAAAGAAGTTTGCAGGAACGCCTTAACGATTACGACCACTGGGAGATTGAAACCTCGGTCCGCTGGAGCTTCCCGTATTTCTTTGCAATCTCGCCCTTCCAGAAGAAATCCGTGGGATAGGATGTGGCACTTTACTCACGACGTCGCACGCATAGTGGTGCCGCCCGAATGCGTCGCTATGGCTCCCAACGATGTCACCTTCAGGGTTGGTCCCCAGGGGCTGGGTGAGGGCAGTGCCGGGTAAACCGATACAAGTGAAATTCGCGGCGTGGCAATCTTTCACGAGCCGAATGTTGTCTGAGATTTGGGCAAAGTCCAGGCACATTGGAGGTCAGGCAAGAATTATCCTCATAGGTGTTTGCGCCTGGCAGGGCGTGGTCCAGGATATCAACACCGTCGGAAGTCGGGAATGATACGGACACTTGTATCGGGGGTTGCCAATCAAACTCAAGCAGCGGGCAAAGATGCTGGGGGCCTGCCGGTCTATCCAAGCGAATCTCATATCATGGCCCCTGAAAATAGAATTCATGCAGCGCATAAATTCCGGCAACTTCTCGCCGCATAGCAGCATGAACCTGAGAGAGTTTGGCGAGAAAGTTTACCTGCCTTACATCGAGGAGTTACGCGCCTCGACGAAAAAAAGGATATCGGGAAATCTGGACCAATCATATCTGCGACCGCGTTGGACATATTCGTTTGCGTGGGTTCAGAACTGTGGATGCCAGCACGATGCAGCGGGCAATCGCCAATGAGAATGACAACTGGCGGAAATCCTGAACGCTTATCTCATTTCTATGGGGAATCCGGCGACAGGGGTAGTGTTTCACTCTGGTGCCGGCGAACCCATGGACTTGAGCAAGCTGGGCCAAAACGTCGTCCAGCGCATCCTGCGACACGCAAAACCACACGTGACCAAAGAGCGTTACATCAAAGCCTTCGATCCGGCGGTCTTGGCTGCTATGAAGAGTCTTGAGACGACTTTGGATACGCTGGACCAGTGTTCAGCAAATGTTCAGCAGGTAAATTAGGTCGTTGTGGTAAACTGTTGAAACCAAACCGCGGAGAGGTGGCAGAGTGGCTGAATGCGGCGGTTTGCTAAACCGTTTTGGGGGCTAAAACCTCCAACGGGGGTTCGAATCCCCCCCTCTCCGCCAG
>Ga0066710_100003010_pt1 | contig 14066 bp, 15 predicted proteins | sample GraSoiAngelo_159_FD_79666 | JGI IMG/M metagenome (GOLD analysis project Ga0066710, IMG submission 79666) | Grasslands soil microbial communities from the Angelo Coastal Reserve, California, USA - 14_1009_16_40cm | ecosystem: Environmental > Terrestrial > Soil > Grasslands | place: USA...
GCTGTCGATCGTGACGGTGCCCTCGACCCACGCCTTGACGACGACGACGTTCCTGATGCGGTGGCCGAGCAACTCCTCGGTCGCGAACCCGCCGGGCCAGGCGACCCTGCAGACGCTGAAGACGACGAGCGGGGGCGTCCACTTTCTGCCCGTGACAGGAGCCGCCCAAACGGAGCTGAAGGTGTCCGACGTGATCACGATCTCGAAGACCCTGAGCTACACGTCGGGGATGTCGGTCACGATCGCGGACGGCCAGACGGTCCTGTGGACGGGCACGTTGTAAGAACGACCCGTCCCCCTTTCCTTTTTTCTCTTCTTCAATTTCCTTTTCTCGAGTCCCACTCGGGCTTGAGCTGTTCCATCAGGACGACGTCGTGGTACTTTCCTTCGTAGTACGCGACCTCCCGCTCAATCCCGACCCGCCGGAACCCCACCTTCTCGAACGACTTGATCGCCCGCTCGTTCTCCGCGAGCGTCCACAGCTCCGCGTGATGCCACCCCTGGTGGTCGAACACGATCTCCAGGAGGAGGCGCATCGCCTCCGTCCCGTACCCCTTGCCCCAGAGATCCTTCTCGCCCAGGCTGATGCCGACGTTCGCGCTGACGTGCTTGCGGTCCCACGTGCGCACGACGCACCAGCCGATGGGCCGTCCGGACGGCTTATCGTCGATCATGTACGTCGTCCGTTCCGTCTCCTCGTCGTGCAGCTCCTTCTCGTACGCCCGCTCGAGTGCGGCGAGGCTCGTCATATGCTCGGGGCTGAACCGGGCCCATGCCACGACGTCTCGGTCGTTCATCCAACGGTGAATCAGCGGAAGGTCCGACTTCTCGAGCTTGCGAAGGCGGACCCGTTCTCCCTCAATCACACCCCTGAGGGAACCCCGGCGGAGATATCCGGGTTACGGTCGCCTCGCCCAAAGCCTTGTTACTTGCCCCGCTCTGTCCTCGACGGATGCGGTACCGGACGCTCGGACGCACAGGTCTGAAGGTCTCCGAGATTGGCTTCGGCGCATGGGCGATCGGCGGGAACGACCGCGGGAACTCGTACGGTCCGACCGACGACGCGACCTCCATCGCCGCCGTGCGCCGGGCGGTCGAGCTCGGGTGCACCTTCTTCGACACGGCGGACGTGTACGGCTGGGGACACAGCGAGGAGGTCCTCGGACAGGCCCTCGAGGGCCGCCGCGAAGAGGTGGGCATCGCGACGAAGGTCGGCGGAGACTTCTACCACGGGGGCGTCCGGATGAACTTCGACCCCGGGTACATCGCCTTCGCCCTCGAGCGGTCGCTCAAACGGCTGCGCACGGATTACGTCGATCTGTACCAGCTCCACAACCCTCCTGCGGAGATGATGGGCGATGCGGAGACGTACGAGGTCTTCGAGAGCCTGAAAGCGGAGAACAAGGTTCTCCACTACGGGGTCTCGATCCATGAGCCGTTGGAAGCGGCCCTCAGCATCGAGGCGGGCAGGCCTGCGACGCTCCAGATCCCGTTCAGCGTGCTGCGGCAGGAATGGATCGGCGAACCGCTCGCCGAGGCCCGCAAGGCAAACATCGGAATCATCGCGCGGGAGCCCCTCGCGAACGGCTTCCTGGCGGGAAAGATTCCCCCGTCCGCTCGCTTCCCTCCCGGGGACATCCGGCATCATTGGCCGACCTCCATGATCGCCGCCCGGTCGGCCGCTGCAGACACGCTCTCCTTCCTGAGGCACGACGGCCGGACCTTGGCCCAGGCCGCGCTTCGGTTCGTCCTCTCCTTCCCGGAGGTGTCGACGGCGATTCCCGGATGCAAGACCCCGGCCCAGGTGGAGGAGGACCTCGGCGCCTCCGACGCGCCCCCTCTCGTCAAGGAGGAAATCGACCGAGTGCGGCAAGTGTACGGAACGGACGTCAGTTCGTGAATTCGCGAGGCTTAAGCACGCGGAACGGGTTCCCGGCGCATGCGCGGTCGGGAGAAGCTTGTGGACCTCCTGTGTGACCGGGGCATTCTGTCGAACCCTTCCGTAGAACGGGCGTTCCGGACGGTCGATCTCGAACCATTCGTCGCGCCCGAGCTCCGGGCCCTGACCTACGCGAACGCTCCGATCCCCTTCGCGCCGGAGTTCCGCGGAGCAATCCTTCCCTCACCGATGACCCTCGCGGCCCTCCTCCAGCTCCTCGAGCTGGGGAGCGGGCTAAATGTCGCGATCATCGGCACGGGCGGGGGTTATCCCGCCGCCCTCGTCTCGGAGGCAACCGCGGGAGGGCGTGTGACCGTAATCGAGGCGGACGCCGCGCTCCGGAAGGGTGCAGCCGAGAACTTGCGCCGGGCGGACCGTGGGGATCGCGTGACCGTGTCCGGCGATCTCGGCACGGGGTCGTACGACCGCGTCCTCATCCTCGAGCCGGGCCAAAGGCCCATCAGCGAGATCACGACTCGCCTCGCCGACCCCGGCTTCCTCATCGCCCGTGGCGGTTCTCCAGAGGAGCTCGCATTCCGGAAGCGGATTCGCAGCGGGGGAGAGGAGCTCGAGGTCTCGATCGCGGACATGCCAGCCGGAGCGAGGGACGCCTCCGAGGCACGCACGACCACATGGGCACGCCTCCTCACCCGCGACGCGCTCATCGAGCACGCCTGGGAGGGGCGGGTCGTGGGCCACCACGACGCCCACTTCGCGGAGGGAATCGAGGACACGTTCCGGGAGGGCCCGCTCGACCCCGAACGGACCCGGCTCACCGTGCCCCAGGTCGCGGCGCGTCGGGCGTTCCACGCAGCGTACATCCTGCAGTGCCTCGGGGATCTCGAGGACGCGGAAGACCTGTATGCCCGATCCCTCGCCCTGGCCCCCAGCGCGGAGGGGCACACGTTCCTCGGCTGGACGTACAGCTTCATTGGGGACGTCGATCGTGCGATTTCGGAGTGCCGGCGCGCGATCGATACGGACCCCTCCCTGGGAAACCCGTACAACGACATTGGCGCGTACCTCATCGAGCAGGGGAAGGCCGAGGAGGCGATCCCCTGGCTCAAGCGGGCGCTCGAGGCCAAGCGATACTGCTGCTATTTCTACGCGCACACGAACCTCGCGCGCGTGTACCTGCTGCGGGGGCAGACCCAGCTCGCGCGGAGGCACCTCGAGGAGGCACTCAAGGTCCACCCCGGGTACGAGCCCGCCCAGGAGATGCTCCGGCGCATCAGCCGGGGGACGGACTACGTCGCGTGAGGAGCTCGATGGCGCGGGCGGCGTCCTCGTCCGAGACGACACGCTCGGGCCCCTTTGAGATCACGAACTCCGAAAGCCCGCCTGTCGTGGTGATGCTGAGTGCATCCTCCACGCCCCGGGCCGCGACCCTCGTTTCGCGGCGTGCCGACACGATGGACTCGAGCGGCAGCTCGCGGGCCACCGTGTACCCGCCGAACTCTCGCACGTTCCATGCGCCGTCCACATCCAGATGCGACGTGAATTGCAGGAGTCGGCGATCCGTCACGACGAGCGTCCCGCCCGTCACGGGGAGCAGCGCCCGGGCCCGTTCCCCGATCTCGAGGTGCCGGGCGAAGAGGCCGAGCCGGTACGGGTCGCGCTTCGATCGACGGGCCAGGCCCAGAAACTCCGCAGAGTCGAACGCGGTCTCATCCGGCACGCGGCGCGCATGCCGCGGTCCTCGATAAGGCTTCGCGGGCGCACCCTTAAGCCGGATCCCGCGCTCGACGCGCTCGATGGCCGCGTCCACGGGTCAGGAGGCGTACGAGCGTGCCCGCAAGGCGGTGGACGAGGGCCGGTTCGAGGACGCCTTGGGCGCGGCGGAGGAAGCCCATCGCGTCGACCCCGGTGACGGGCCGATTCGCGAACTGTACGTGGGGCTCCGGCTCGCGCGGGGGGTGAAGCTCGCCGCGGCTGCAAGGGACCTCCGCCGGCAGGACATCGTGGAGCGGGACATCTCGGTGGGGGAGGATTTCGAGGACAGCGAGCGCGTGAGAGACGCCTACACGAAGGCGCTGGAGGCGTTCGACGGCGTCCTGGCGGTCGAACCCGACAACGAGAAGGCCCTGATGATGAAGGCCGCGGCGCTGCATCGCTTCGACCGGGCGGGTCGCCGCGAGGAGGCCCTGGGCCTGCTCCGCCGGATCGCCGAGGCGCACCCCGAGAACCGTCAGGTCCGCCTCGTCATCCGCAAGGTCGAGCGGAAGTGCGAGGAGTGTAGCGACTCGGGGTTCTGTCCCCACTGCGGCGGCCGGGGCACCCGCTCTCGCCTCGGGTTCAAGTCGAGGTGCAACCGGTGCTGGGGACAGGGCATCTGCCTGAAGTGCGGCGTCCTCTGACTCAGCCGAGCCCCCAGTCCGGAGGCAGCTTGTCTCCTTCGATCCACTCGACGCGGTCGACCCGGTCCGAGTGCCCGCAGGCGAGGCACTCCCACCCCATCCCGTAGTCCTCGAACATCAGGAGGGCCCGCTCCTCCTTCCCGCACTTCTCGCACGGCCCGAGGACGTACCCGCTGATCCGGTACACCTGGATCGTCTTGGCGGGAGCCGACACGCCCTCACTCGCCGTGGTCCGTCCGACCCGTCGAGCTCCACCACTCGGGGATCTCTTCGTCCCCGCCGAGGTCGCACTTCGGGCACACGTAGTCGAGGATCGGGTAGTTCCCGTGGGAGTGCTGCACGAAGAACTTCTTCTCGGCGCCGCACTTCTCGCAGTACTGCTTCTGCTCCCCGACCTTCTCGCGGCCGAACATCCTCCGCGGTTCCAGCGTCTCGCGATACTTAAATCTGCGCCCCTCCGTTCCATGCCGCGTGTTCGTTCGCATCGAACAGTTCGCGATCAAGTCAGGTGCGGAGGAAAAAGGGCGATTGCTCCTTCGCGAGCACGCCGCGTTCCTCGCGGCCGCTCCGGGCTGCGGTCGGGCGTACGTGGCCGCACCCGTCCACGGGCCCTCCCACATCGTGTACAGCGAATGGAGGGGCGAGAACGACCTCGAGCGCCTAGACGCGACCCTGAGGATGAACCCGGCGGCCTCGGGGGCGTTCTTTGGCCTCATGGCGATCGTCCAGACGCCGCCCCACGTCGCGCGCTTCGAGGTGCTGCCGTAGAAGGCAACGCTTTTCCCCTCGGTCCCAATCCTGGCGCAGGGGATACGATGGCCGGGTTCCAGGCGCTGGACAAGCGGCTCGCGCGAGACGAGGACACACTGCACGATGTCCTGTGGCAGGGCTCGAAGGCGGACGCCTCCAAGCTTCGCTCCGACATCCAGAAGGACCTCCGCGACCTTGACGCCTTCCTCGGCGCGGGAGGAAGACTCCGGCGGACCGGGGCGTCGCTCGACAAGGCCTGGGGCGAGGCCGGCGCGGGCGAATCCCTGTTCGAATTGCTTGGCCACACGTACAACCTCACCGCGGCGACCGAGCACCTCCGGAACAAGGACTACAAGGGGGCAGGTGAGCACGTCGCCGGGGCGGTCGAGAGCGTGAGCATCGGCGTGTGCTCGAGCGCCGGGTGCTTCGAGTTCGTCGAGGAGTGGGAGGGCGGGAAGACCGACTTCGAAACGTACGCCGGGAAGCTCGCGGACCACCTACAGGCGAAGGGGATCTCCCGGGCGGGGGAGTTCAAACGCCACCTCGTCGCGGCCAGGACCTTCGGGAAGGCCTTCGACGGCACCCTATCGATGGCAGAGCAGGCATCGGGGGCACGAGCCGCAATCGCGAATGGGCTCTTGGTGACCCTGGCGAGCACCTCGATCCGGGCGCAGATCGGCCGTCCGCCGCGATTCCCGCATGACGACTTCGCCAAGGTGCTAGAGACCATCGCGTCGCGGGCCTAAAGATCAGACCTTGGACCTGATCTTCGGCACCCACTGCCCCCCCACGCCGTCCTCGTGAGGCTTGACGACGAAGTCCCCGTAGATCAGGGGATAGTCGCGGAGGAGGATCTCCCCGACCTTGTTGAAGATGTACCGCATCTCCGCCTCCGCCCCCGGGGCGGTCCGCATCTCGAGGACCCATCTCAAGGTCCGATGGTTCGCAGTCCACACGATGTTCGTCGCCATCCCATCCGGGAGGAACCGTCGAAGGGCCGAGGTCCACGCCTTCTTCTCGTCGAACTTCATTTCGGGCCGGATCGTCCCCTCCACCAGATGCAGGTATTCCTCCTCCGCGCCCTCCAGCGACCGCGTGACCTCGTCGAGGTTCGAAAGCCTGGAGAGCTCCGACCCTGGGACCATCGTCATGCGGAGTTCCCTCGGTCGGACGTACCGTAGGGACTCCTGGCTGATTGCGACCCCCGCACGATGCCGAACGAGCTCATGTGTGAACACTCTCGAGCAGTCCACGAACGCCCAGCACGTCGATGCCTGCTCGAAGATCGAGCCATCTCCCTTCGAGAGGACGTTCTCAATGTACGCCTTTGAATCCTCCCGGATCTTCGTGATATTCGGGTTCAGTCCAACTCCGAAGCTCTTGTAGCACGATCGTCCGGCGATCTCAATGACTGTGGAGGAGTCCTCGACGTCGTCGGGGGACGAGGCTCGATACCATGGTTGCTTCTCCATCCACGCGTCTGCCTCGAGAAACCTGAGGAAACCGACCAAGTCGTCGCGGTTAATCCGGGTCTCGGCGATCTTGAACACCTGGGGTTCGACCCACGTCACCATGTTTTCAATCGACCCGGTCCCTGAACACGGGATCGCGTATAATGGCTTGCGGGGGCGGGCCGAAATCGTCTAGAGCCATCGATAGAGGACGCGATAGAACTCGACGTCTTCCGGCTTCTTCACCTGGCCGACGATCGTCTTCCAGCAGTCCTTCCGCAGGTTGTCTACGTTCTCATATCCACCCACGATCGCGTCGTACGCGGACAGGCTCGCCAGCGTGACCTTCTCGACCAAGATAATCTGCCCTTCGCCGATCACCTCGTCGTTGAACTTCAGCACCAGTCGGTTTCCCGGGACGAATTTCTGCTTCGTGACCTCCGCCACGCTCGTGTACGCCTGGTACACGAATTGGTCGCGGAGCTTCTGTTCTAGTCCCGGATAGCGAAACACGATGGTCTTGGGCGGGCCCACGTTCGCGGGGATGGCCATGCCGTCGCTTCGGAACCGTGGGTCCGGCTTGAAGGTTTCGCGGGGTCCTAGAGGACCGCAAGGACCTCGTCGACGTGTCCGTCAACCTTTACGCGCGGGAATACCTTCTTCACCCGCCCGCCCTCGTCGATCACGTACGTCGTCCGCTCGATGCCCATGAACATCTTTCCGTACAGGTTCTTCTCCTTCCACACGCCGTAGGCTTCGAGAACCTTCCCCTCCGGGTCCGAGAGGAGGGGGAACGAGAGCGAGTATTTCTTGCGGAACTTCGCGTGGCTTTCGAGATCGTCCTTGCTCACCCCGAGCACGATCGCGCCCTTCGACCGGACGCGGGCGAGGTTGTCTCGGAACGAGCAGGCCTCCTTCGTGCACCCGGGGGTGTCGTCCTTCGGGTAGAAGTAGAGGACGACCTTCTGCCCGCGGAGGTCCTTGAGCGAGTACGTCTTGCCGTCGTCTGCGGGCAGTCGGAAGTCTGGGGCGGGATCGCCTTCGGCGGGCATGCCATCCTCCGGCCCGAGCTACGCGGGGGTCGCTATTATGGCTTTCGACGTTCGCCGACCCAGTGAGATGGGTATGGCTGGCCGAAAACACGCCGAAAGCCTTGTAATAGCCCGTGTATTATCAAGGACGGTTACGGAGAATCAACGCTTAAATAAAGTGACCCGCTTGCTCGACCGATTCTCGCGATAGAATCCCCCCCTCGGTGGCCCTGATGGCGAAGCGGAAGGCTGCAAATGGCACTAAAAAGGGCAGCTCGGGCTTTTCGTTCGCCCCAACCTATTCTGAATCCCGCGTAACGAAGCGGGAGGTCACGGCGACGACCCTTCGGGACCAGGGCGGCGGGCTCCTCCAGCTGAAACTTGGCCGTGCGTCGCAGGGGTACGGGCTCTGGGCGGCGTTCGGCCTTGCCTTCAACGCGTTCCTGATCTTCGCCGCGAACAACTCCTCCTCGACGCTCCTTTTTGCGCCTGTGTATCTCGATGCCCTCCTCTGGCTCCTCCCCCTCATGGTTGGGGGGATGATCGGGGCTAACGCCCTTTTGCGAAAATGGGTTCCGTACAAAGGATATCGCGGCTCCCGCCACTTCGTTCTTACCGTCCTCGCGTTCACCCTCTCGTGGGTAGCGGTCGGCGCGACGCTCCTCTCCCTCACGAACATCATCCTTACCCCGGACGAGACGCCGACGTGGCTCATGTATCCGCTCTCCGTGGTCCCGATTGCCCTCGCCCTGATTTCAATGGCGGACACATGGGGCGGTCATGGTTTCCGCAAGGTCGTGAGCATCCTCGCCGCGGCCTTCCTGCCACTCCTCATGCTCCTTTGGGCCTACATCGGAATTGACCCCAAGCCCCTCTCGGGCTCGGGATCCATCCAACCCCAGTCCCTACTCGCCATGTTCTTCTACTTCGTTATGGCGCTTTCCGCGGAGATCAGCGGGTCCATGCTCCATATCATCTCCTCCTCGACCTCCGCCGCGGAGCGGGAAATCCTGACGGCGAGCGACGTGAAACTCGTCCAGCTCCAGGGATCGCTGCGGGAGCTCCAGAAGGCCCTCGAGTTCCGCCAGAAGGGGCTCGACGAGAAGGAGGCGATTATCGAGTCCGACCGGAAGGAGCTCGACGGCGAGCTCGCGAAGGCGGAGGCCCAGACCTCCGAGCTAGGGGCCCTGCAGGCAGACCTGGCGAAGAAAGAAAAGACCCTCGCAGACTATGAGAAAAAGGTGTCCGGAGTGAAGGCCGAAATCGACGCCCGCGTTGAACAGTTGAAGCTCAAGGAGAACGACCTCACCGGCGTCGAATCGGGGATCGAGCGGAGCCGCAAGGAAGTCGGCGAGAGGGAAGCCGCCCTGATGGAGCGCGACAAGGAGCTCAAGAGAATCGCCATCGAGGTCACCGCTGCCCAACGTCAACTCGATGCGAAGGCGAAGGAATTCGCAGAACTCGAGACCCGGTTGAAGCGGGAGGGCGCGGCGGTCGACGCCCGGCAGAAAGATCTCCTCCAAAAGGACAAGGCGATCCAGCTCAAAGAAAGCGAGATCCGGCTCCGCTCCGAGCAGCTCGACACCACGAAGGCGACCAAGGACAAGGAACGGGTCCACGAGATGAAGGACTGGGAGCAGAAGCTCCTGATGAAAGAGAAGGAGCTCGGACAGCTCGACGTCGAGCTGAAGACCCTCGAGGACCAGATGAAGGAGCGCTACGAGAACGCGACCGCGATCGAGCGCAGGGCGGCGGACGACCGGAAGCATCTCGAGGCAAAGGAGAAAGAGCTGCTGGCGCGGGAGAAGATGATCTCGGACAAGGAGACATCCACCGAGAAGGCCTCGACGGAGACCGAGCGTCTGAAGTCCGCGGTAAAGGAAGCCTCCGCCCGACTCAAACAGAAGGAAGAGGAGTACGCGGACCTCCTTAAGAGCACGAAGGTGCAGCAGGCCACAGCGACGAGCAGCCAGGATGAACTCACTCGGCGGTCCGCGGCGCTCGAGTCCCGCCAGAAGAAGCTCGACGACATGCAGACCGGCCTGCGGGCGGAGATCGAACGGGTCTCGAAAGAGAACCGGGAACTGCTCCAGGTGAAAAAGGAGGTCGAGCGGCGGGAGCAGGAGCTTCAGCTCAAGGCGCTCGAACTCGAGACGCAGGCGAGGGAGACCCGCGCGGCCGTGGCGACCCCCGGCATGCGCGACACGGACAAGGAGGCCTACCTCGCGCAGTGGGAGGACCGCCTCCGCGAGAAGGAGGAGGACCTCAAGAAGCTCAAATACCAGCAGGACAAGGAGCTCGAACAAAAGGAGCTCGCCCTGCGTGCCCAGGTCCAAGCGGGGATGACGGATGGGGCGGCGGAGGTCACGATCGAGGAGAAGAAAGAGCGCGTGAAGACGGGCACGCCACGGCTCGATGACCTCATGTACGGAGGAATCCCGTTCAATTCCAACGTCCTGTTCATCGGGCCCCCGTTCGTGGGGAAGGAGGTTGTGATTCTCAATTTCGTCGCGGAGGGCCTCAAGAAGGGGATCCCGTCGATCCTAATCACTACCTCGAAACCCCCCGCGGAGGTCCAAAAGGAGATGGCGCCGATTCTCCCGACGTTCGTGGAGTACGATCAACTCGGGCTCGTGAACTGGATCGATGCGTCCGGAATGACCGGCGCCCAGGGGAAGCCGGTGAGGGAGAAGCACATGTGGCGGGTGAACGGGCCCAACGACTTCGAGAGCATCCTGAAGGTTGTCAGCGAGCTCGACTCCGAGTTCAAGGGCAAGCACCCGTACTTCCGCCTCGCGTTCCTGTCCCTCTCGTCGTGCATGGGGGGCTCCGACCAGAACGCGGCCCTGAACTTCGTGCAGAGGCTCGTGAACCGCCTGCGGCAGACGAAGGCCGTCGCCGCCTTCGCGCTCGAGCGCGGGATGCACACCGACCAGCAGGTGGAGTCCCTCGAGCACCTCGTGGACGGCGCGTTGCACTTCCGCTCGGAGAAGCAGAAGACGTCCCTACAGGTGATCGGCCTCGGCGAGGTTCAGACACGGGAATGGATCCCCTACAAACACTCGAACAAGGCGATCATGGTCGGGTCCTTCCAGCTCGAACGCATCCGGTAGGCTAGGGGTTCCATCGGTCCTCATGGGGGCCCGTGTGTCCGTGGCCCTGCCCTCCCGCAAGGAGGGCGAGGGCGGCGTACCCTTCCCTCTTCCCGGCCGCGATCTCCGCGTACGTCCTCCGCTTCCGGTAGGTGGTTGGTCCAACCTCGACGGGGCGCTCGTACAGGACGACCTTCCGGCCCCAGGCTTCCACCTCGAACCCCGCCCGATGTGCCGCGCCGAGCACGACTCTGTCGAAGGGCAGAAACGATTTTAGCTCTTTCAATTGACCCACCGTGCCGGGCAAAGCCCTCAAGATTCCCGATGGATCCCCCGCCACCAGCCCGAACTCGACGACCCCCTCGACCGTGGCGGGATCCTCGGAATCCGCGCTGACAACCGCGATCCCGCCGCCAACCCGGAAGAAGGCTCTGGCGTTCGCGAGAAGGTGTACGTTAGCGGGGGTGAGCGGGACGAAGTAGTGCCCGTATGGCACGTAGCCGTTCCCGATTCGGAGGACCTTTGAATCGGTGATTTCCCGGACGAGGTCCGCATCGAAGGCCAGGGCCGCGGTCCGCAAGGCGCCCTTCGAGGTCGCTCGCTTCACGCGGGTGAACCGCGCGACCTCGTGAAAGCCGTTGGCGAGGACGGAGGCGGTCCCCGCAGCGTTCGACGCCGCAGACACCAGGCGGAGGGCGTGTACCCGGCTCCTCCGGGCAAGCCCGACCGCGTTCTGGATCAGGGATGCGGCGACCCCGCGGCGCCGATACGCCGGGTGGGTCCGAGCCGCTGCGAGCCAAGCCGACCCATCGATCCCCTCGGAATAGTGCATCATCCCGACGATTCGGCCGCCGTCGAGCGCGACGTCCATCACGCCGTGCAGGATCATGCTCTCGAGGCGCTCGATGACGTAGTCATCCTCTCCGGCGGCAGCACGGCAGAGTTCCTTGAGGGCGTCCCGGTCATGGAGCGACGCTCTCCGGACGTCCCACATCTCCTTCATCGATGCCATCTCCGTCCTCCGATGATGCTTGGGTCCATATCCGCTCTGTTTGGTGCGCGAGGTTCGTGACGAGGTCAGCCCACCAAGTAGACGCGGTGCGGCGGGGGCTCGAGGGTGAAGTGATTCGGCGCCGATGCGAGGTCGGACGGGGGCTCCACCCCGTCAATGCGGAGGGAGAGGGTCTTGAGCGCCCTGTCCTGTGCGTCCTTGTTGTAGGAGTACTTCACGCGGACGTAGGAGTACGCGCCAACGGAGGTCGTCCGGTTCAGGAATTTCGTGAAGTCCCGGAACCCGGGTGGCTGGCGGGAGATTGCGTTGGCCACCTCCGTCCCCCAACGGGCGCCGACGAAGAACGCCTGCCACTCCTGGACGTTCCGCTCGTCCAGTCGGCCCTGCATGAGGCGAGCGATCGCGTCGCAGTATGTCGGGTTGATGAAATTCTTGAACGCCTCGAGGTTCGCGAGGGCCTCCTCGAGGTCCACAACCTCGTTCGGAGTCGTGGGAGGCTTCCGCGAGGCCGCGACCCGCCACTCCAGGTACGGAAGGTACCGCGGTCTTCCGTCGGCCATCTCCCGGGTCGCCGCGATTGCGTCCACGAGGTAGTGGAACCGCACGTGCGTGAGGAGGTAGTCCAGGACGAGGGTGTACTCGATCCGATCCGCGACGTCCTCGATGGGCTTGTCCGCGTACTTCCCGAGGTCCCGCCAGATGATTCGGTGGTACTCCTCCTTGAGGGCTTTGACGCCTGCCTCCCGCAGGTACGTTCCGAACCGATCCGGGTCCGTCCGGAACGACACGTAGTACGCGACCGCCTCCGGGCCCTCCTTCAACATCCCGGGGAGCGTCCCCGGGTCCTTCGGAGCGGCGATGGAGAATGACTCGAGCTTTTCCGGGGAGAGGTCGAACTCTCGGGCGCCAGGGGCCGGCTCGTGGGCGCCCAGGGCCTGCATCCTCGCCGCGTCGCACAGCGCGGGGTGTTGGACCTTAAAGGAGGTCAGATCCATCCGGACGACCGAGGGAATCGCGCCAGATAAGCGTTTCCGGTTCAATACAGGACGCACCGGACGTCGCGGTCGTCGACCTTGCGGAGCCCCGGATCCGTGGACGGTGCAAACTCCACGAGGACCTCGCTGCCGCTGATCGTGATTCGCTTAACCGCTCCCGCGAGCGGTTGAGGGGCGGCATCGAGAATCCCCGCAACGTACGTGCGCGCCCTAGAAGTTGCCCGATTGACGAGCCCAGTCCGGACGGATTCCCTCCGAGCAATGGCGTCGAACACGACGATGACGAGCACCCCGGCAGCGAAAGTACCGACTCCCATCACCGCCTGGAGCGTTCCGATTGCGAGGGCCCCGAGCACCGACAACGCGAGGAGGGAGCGCTTCTCTCGCGCCGTCATGCCGGGGTCGAGCGCCCGAATCCGCAACGTGTCCCCGTGGGTTCCCCGATCGACGAGGTCAGTCCGGACGGATTCCCTCCGAGCAATAAGGTCGAACACCAGGATAACCAGGATCCCAAGGCCAAAAGTGCCGACTCCCGCTAACGCATTAAGCAATCCCACTGCGAGGCTCCCGAGTGCCGTCAGCACCAAGAGTGAACGCTTCTCTCGCGCCGTCATGCCGGGGTCGAGCGCCCGAATCCGTGACGCTCCCCCCTGAGTCGTGAATCGGTCCCCGGAGCCGAGGGCCTCCTCGTCTCGGACCCGGACCCCGTCATCCAAGGCCCTGAGGTCGAGGAGATCCAGGAAATCCGCGGGCTCCCACCCGCACGCCGCGGTTGAGACGGGGCACCGGGGGTGGAACCGACACCCCGCGGGGGGACGGATGGCATCCGGGACCTCACCCTTCGGCAATGTCTTCATTCGAGGCCGGTCCGGATCCGGGACCGGGATGGCCCCCAGGAGCGCTTGGGTGTACGGGTGCTTGGGCTCGCGGTAAATCTCACTCGAATCTCCGACCTCCACGATTCGGCCCAGATACATGATCGCGATTCGATCGCAGATGAATTTGGCGGTGGCGAGGTCGTGGGTGATAAAGATGTATGTGAGTCCGTATTTCTCCTTCAGTTCGAGCATCAGTTCGAGGATTTTCGCGCGGATCGACATGTCGAGCATCGCGACGGGCTCGTCCGCGACGATCAGCTTCGGTCGGAGGATCATCGCACGTGCAATCACGGCCCGCTGCTTCTGCCCCCCACTCACGTCCGCGGGGTACTTGGTGTACAGCTGTTCCGCGGGCGAGAGGCCCACCTCCGTCATGATCTCCAGCGCCCGCACCTTCGCCTCTGGCTCCGTGGCGAGTTCGTGGATGAGAAGGGGGTCCGCGATGCTCTCGCCTATCGTCATCGCGGGGTTGAGCGCCGCGTGGGGGTCTTGGAAAATGATCTGCATCGAGCGTCGAATCGGGCGGAGTTCCGATTCTTTCATATGAGTGATGTCGACCCC
>Ga0066710_100003011_pt1 | contig 14062 bp, 14 predicted proteins | sample GraSoiAngelo_159_FD_79666 | JGI IMG/M metagenome (GOLD analysis project Ga0066710, IMG submission 79666) | Grasslands soil microbial communities from the Angelo Coastal Reserve, California, USA - 14_1009_16_40cm | ecosystem: Environmental > Terrestrial > Soil > Grasslands | place: USA...
ATCCGGTTGGCGCGGCGCACCGGGGCCGGCGGCAACGGGGGCAGCGTTGCGCGGTCAAGTGCCAGCAGCGGCTGCGGATCACGCTGCTCGCGCGCGTACCGGGGCGGCATGAAGGCACGGTGGAGCGCGAGCACAGACGCGCGTGGCCCGACGAGCATGCGCGGCTCAGCGGGGCCGGACAGCGCCCCTGCAAGAGCCGGCGCATCCTCCGCGTCGGGAATGTACGGCCACGCCAGCGGACCGCCGAGCACGGTGGCCACAAGCTCACGGCCGTCGAATGCGCCCCACCACTCACCGCCGTCCATGCCCAGCCGAAGCTCGCTGCGCAGAAATGCGTTGCCGACACGATCGTGGTCGAGGAGCTCCGCGAGTCGCGGCGCGTCCGCCGGACCGAGGCGGCACGCAGCAGGAGCTGATCGAGTGGCCACGGCCTGATTGTGCGCGGATGCTCGCGGGGTTTGGCAATCGTCTGGGCTATCCTCGGCCGGCGATGCATGTCCGGATGACGGCGCTTGCTCTGCTGTGCGCGGGATGCAGCGCGTCGACGTCGACGGCGACACCGACTGCGCGTCAGGCGTCGCCCGCCGCGGCGGCGCACACGTTCAAGAGCACGCGCTTCACGATTACGGTGCCGCGCGGCTGGCGCGACGCCACCGGCGACCAGCACGCGGTGGCGTCGGTGAGCGCCAGCGGACAGGTGCTCATGTTGCTGGTGGCCGAGGCGACCACGCTGAACGAGCACATCGATGTCTCCGTGGCGGCGCAACCGGTTCCGGACGACCAGCTCGCCGGATACCTGCAGAGCGTCGCCCAGAGCGGCGCCACGAACCTCAGCCAGCCGCGGCCGTTCTCCGTCGACGGCGGCACGGGCATCTTCATCACGTACAACCTCATGTCGACGGGGGGCACGCTGCTCCAGGACCAGGACATGGTTGTCAACCACGGCGGCGACACCTTCGACATCGTGCTCAACACGGCGCAGGCGGATTTCGCCCGTCAGGTGGCGGACGTGCAATCGATCCTGAGCACGTGGAAGTGGGCCTCCTGATAGGCTGCCGAGCGTGCTCATCCTCATGAACGTCAATGCCACCGACGAGGAGGTGGCCGGCGTGTTGCGGCATGTCCGCGAGCGGGGCTTCGAGCCCATCGAGCTCCCCGGCGCGGACCGCCTCGCCATCGGTGTGCTGGGCAGCAACCCGGGATCGATACGCGACGCCATCGTCGATCTTCCCGGTGTCGTCGAGGCCATCCCGGTCAGCAAGCCGTACAAGCAGGTGACCCGGGAGTGGCATCCTGAGTCCACTGTGGTCGACGTCTCCGGCGTCTGCATCGGCGACGGATCGTTCACGGTCATGGCCGGCCCGTGCGCGGTGGAGAACCGTGAGCAGATGCTCAGCACGGCCCGTGCCGTGCGCGATGCGGGCGCGGCGATCATCCGTGGTGGGGCCTTCAAGCCGCGGACATCTCCGTACTCGTTCCAGGGACTCGGCCTGGCCGGCCTCGACTTTCTGAGCGAGGCACGCACGGCCACGGGGTTGCGCGTCGTCACCGAGGTGGTCACCCCCGGCGACGTCGAGGTCGTGGCCGGGACCGCGGACATGCTCCAGGTCGGCACCCGCAACGCGCAGAACTTCGCGCTGCTCGAGGCGGTCGGTGTTGCGGGCCGGCCGGTGCTGCTCAAGCGCGGGCTGAGCAACACCATCGAGGAGTGGCTGCTCGCCGCCGAGTACGTGGTGGCTCATGGCAACCCCGACGTCGTGCTCTGCGAGCGTGGCATCCGCACCTTCGAGGCGTACACGCGCAACACGCTCGACCTCAGCGCCGTGCCGGTCGTCAAATCCCTGTCGCATCTGCCGGTGGTCGTCGATCCATCGCACGCGACGGGGCACCGCCACCTGGTCGCGCCCATGGCGCTGGCCGCGCTGGCCGCCGGCGCCGACGGCGTGCTCATCGAGGTGCACCCCGACCCGGAGAGAGCCCTGTCGGACGGCGCGCAGTCGCTGAACTTCGCCATGTTCGAGGAGCTGATGGCGCAAATCCGGCGGCTGTCGTTGGCGTTGGATCGCCAGCTCGCGACCGTGCCGTCACCGGCTGGAGAGGCAGTCCAGGGTTAGGATGGCTGCAGTCCAAGGAGGGCTGTACCGACTGTGTCCATCTTTCGCCGTCAGCAGGCTGTGACGATCGACGCGCCGATCGCCGCGGGCACCACCCTGTGCGACGCGCGGGGGTGCGCCAATTACACCGCAGTCCAGTGCGCGTACCGCGACCGGCGTGGCCGGGCCTGCACCGCATCGTTCTGCCCCAACCACCATGTACGGGTCGGTGAGGCCGTCTTTTGCCGGCGTCATGCCAACACGGTTGCCGCGCTTGGTGAGCGTGGCAAGGACCCCAATGCGCTGCCCGACCTCGACGACCGCGGCCCATCGCTGGTGCACTGGATCTCCAACGACCTCGACGATGCCATCCGCAGCGTGCTGTCCAGGGCAGCCCGGGACGGCGAGTCGGTCATCGCCGAGCCGGAGGTGGCGCTGGCACACGACGCCAACCGACACGGTCGATGGGAGCGCTGCTGGAAGCTCGTCGAGAGCACCGGCGTGGTCATCAAGGTGACCATCCACGTCAGCGAAGAGGACGATTCACTGGTGCACGTTCGCGTGGGCACCGAGATGGTGGCAGACGGCGTTCCGCCCTGGATCGCGCAGCGCCGCGAGGGTCATGAGATGACGGGCTCGATCGACGACTCGCAGCGGCGGCTCTTCTACCGGTTCCTCGAGGAGAACATCACCGCCGCGGTCAACCGCTTTCGCGGCCGCGGCGACCGCGCCGACTGGCAGAGCACGTAGCCGCTCCCGCTACGCCGCGGGCCCGACGGACTCCGACCGCCTCGCTGCACGCGCGCCGATGGTGTCGAGCAGGCGGCCGAGCACCTCCTCCGCTTTCACCGGACCACCGCGACTGCGCACGGCCCCGTGGGTCAGCGCCGCGGCCGCGAGATCGATGATGCGCAGCGCACCTGGTGTGTCGAGATCGTCGTCGAGCCGCTCCAGGAACTGCCGTTCGTAGTCCTGCGCGTCATCGCTGTCGAGCGTGGCATCGCTCTGCATGGCGACGTGGTAGCGCTGCCGGCGTTCGTCCGCCTCGCGCAGCTCATCCTCGTCGTACGTCCAGCTCTCCCGATAGTGGTGTGCGGCGAGCAGGATGCGCACCGTCGGGCCGGGCACGCGTTCGAGCACGTCGCGCACGAAAACAAGGTTGCGCAGCGACTTGCTCATCTTCTCGCCCTGATGGCGAACCATGGCCACGTGCACCCAGTGCGTCACATACGGCGCGACTCCGATCGCCTCCGCCTGCGCGATCTCGGAGTCGTGGTGCGGATAGATGAGGTCATCGCCGCCGCCGTGGAGGTCGATGGGATGACCGAGCTCACCGGTGGAGAGCACCGAGCATTCGATGTGCCAGCCTGGACGTCCGTCGCTCCAGGGGCTGGGCCAGCTTGGCTCGCCCGCTGCCGACTGCTGCCACAGCACGAAGTCGAGCGGGTTGTGCTTGCGAGGGTCGTCAGGGTCGGCGCCGCGCTCGCGGCTGAGCGCGGTCATGGTGGCGACGTCGAGTCCGCTGAGGCGTCCGTAGCGGGGGAATTTCGCGGTGTCGAAGAACACCCAGCCAGCCTGCTCGTACGCGTATCCCTCTTCGTGCAAGCGCGCAATCCAGCGAACCATCTCCGCCACGTGCATGGTGGCGCGCGGCGCGGCATCCACGGGCAGCAGGCCGATGTCGGCCATGTCGCGGTCGAAGCGCTGCACCTGCGCGTCCCCGACGGTGCGATAATCGGCGTTGCGCTCGCGCGCGACACGCAGGATGTCATCGTCGACGTCGGTGATGTTGCGCACATGGTGTACGTCGACATCGAGCAGGATGAGACGCCGGGCGATGACGTCGAACACGTGGTAGGCGAAGGCGTGTCCCATGTGGGCAGCGTCGTACGGCGTGATGCCGCACACGTACATGCCAACACGATTGTCGCGTGGCTGGAAGGGCACGACCGCCCGGCGAGCGGTGTCGTACAGGCGCATCCGGTGGTCGATTCTACGTGGGCGGGCGGGCCGCGACGGTGTCGAGCAGCACACGCGCCGCGTCGAGCGCCACCTTCGTGTCCTTGAACGCCGCCAGCTCTGCGGCGGCGACGAAGTCCAGCCACGCCGCTTCGCTGATCTCCGCGGGATCGGGATCAAGCACCGCTCCGGAAGGCGCCAGCACGAGGAAGTGATGCACCCGCTTGAAGACCAGCCGGCCCTGCTTGCTTCTGTAGACGTACTCGGACGAGGGCAGCGACCCGACCATCTGCAGCTGCGCCTGTGCCAGCCCGGTTTCCTCGGCGATCTCTCGCAGCGCGGCCTGCTCGGGGGATTCGCCCTGTTCGACGATGCCCTTGGGCAACCCCCAATGACGGCCGTCGCTCACCAGGCAGACCTCGTGCCCGCCTGCAACAGGCCGGACCACAACCCCGCCGGATGACACTTCAGTGGGACGAAACGCGCGCGCCGGCACGCCGACAGCGTACGCCCGAGCGCTGCGAGTTCCGTTGCTATGATCGAGTGCCGCGCGGCCCCGTGGTGTAGCCTGGCCTAACACGCCACCCTGTCAAGGTGGAGATCGTCGGTTCGAATCCGATCGGGGTCGCCAAAAAAGCCGAGAAAATCCGCACCCGGCCACCGCGATTTTCCCGGCTGAGAAAAGGACGGCAGCTCCGGCGGAATGAATCCGCCTACGCCGCCGGGGCATTTGAGAGCCGAAACTACACGATCGAGACGTCGTTGAGGTCGGGCGCCTTGGGGTACGCGGGGTCGAGGTTCTCGAGGGTGTCGATGAGGATGCGGCTGATCGCCCAGTTTCGATACCACTTGTGGTCGGCGGGGATGATGTACCAGGGGGCTGCCTTCGTCGATGTGCGGCTCAAGGCGTCTTCGTACGCCGTCTGATACTCAGCCCACAGCGCACGGTCGTCGAGGTCGCCGCGGCGGAACTTCCAGCGCTTGTCGGGCTGCTGCAGGCGCTCTTCGAACCGCCGCTTCTGCTCATCTCTGGAGATGTGCAAGAAGATCTTGACGACCGTCGTCCCGCTCCTCACCAGCATCGCCTCGAAATCCACGATCTCCGGAAAGCGTGCCTTCCAGACGCGTTCGGGCACCAGCTTGCGCACGCGTGACGCCAGCACATCCTCGTAATGCGAACGGTTGAAGATGCCGATCTCGCCGAAGCGCGGAACCGCCTGATGCACGCGCCAGAGGAAGTCGTGCGCGAGCTCTTCCGGTGTCGGCACTTTGAACGCGACCACTCGGGTGGCCTGCGGGTTGACGCCCTGGAAAACATGCTTGATGGTTCCGTCCTTGCCTGACGCATCCATTCCCTGCAACACCACAAGCAAGGCACGCTTCGCTTCTGCCCACAAGCGGTCCTGCCACCGCGCCAGCTCAGCGTGATCGTTCGCGAGCGCGGCCTCCGCCGCGGCACGACCGCCGGCAAGGCCGTGCGTCGACGCCGGATCCATCCGGCTCAGGGCGATTCGTGTCTCCGGCTTCGCCGTCCAGATCTCGCGCATGTGAAGGCGTATCATGCCCCGCCGTATCGGCCTGTTGCAGTGCGCTGAGGAGAGTCCATGAATCGTTATGTGCTTCCGTTTCCGGTGTTGCCCGGCAAGGATGCGCGGGTGCTCAGCAACGAGCTTCAGCGTCGCCCCAGTGAATGGGCGGAGTCGCGGCGCAACCAGGGCGTCAGCATGGAACGCGTGTACTTGCAAACGACGCCGATGGGACAGTTCGTGGTCGCGTATCTGGAGACGACCAGCACGTTCCCGGAGGCCAACGCGGTACTGGCTCAGTCGACGCTCGACATCGACAAGTTCTTCATCGAGAAGGTGCGCGAGATCAATGGCGTCGACGTCACCGCGCCGCCGCCGGACGGACCGCCGCCCGAAACCGTCGGTGCGTGGTTCGACAGCGACGTCCGCGAGCGGCGCCGCGGTCTGGCGTTCACCGCTCCTCTGATACCCGGGAAGGAGGACCAGGGTCGCGCCTTCATTCAAGACGCCTTCAGCAGACCGGAGATGAACGTGTCGCGGCGTGCGCTGGGCAACAACGCCGAGGTCGTCACCGTCGTGTACACGCCGCAGGGCCCGGTGAGCGCTGTCTATGTCGAGGGCAACGATCCGGCGGAGGCCAACCGCCGCTTCGCCGCGTCCACTCTGCCGTTCGACGTCTGGTTCAAGGACGGGCTCAGAAAGCTGTTCCCGCCGTTCATCGACTTCAACCAGCCGGTGTCGGGCGTCGAGGAGATCTTCGACTCGGAGGCGGTCCGGGCCAGGGCCTGACGCGGCGAGCCGCGCAGCAGCGGCTCACTTCCAGTACCAGTTCTCCGGGTTGATGTCGCCCAGCGGGTCCTGCGGCTGCGTGCCCTGCAGGTGCTTGTCGATCATCGACAGCTGCAGGTACTGCGTCGGCAACCAGATGACCGGCAGCTGCTTGGCCAGGTAGTCCTCGTAGGGAAAGATCGCCGGCAGCCCGCCCGATTCGGTCGCGCCGATCAGCTGGTCCGTCATGGGGTCGTGCCAGCCCCCGTAGTTCGACGGCGCCGCCGTCGCCCAGAGCTGGTCGCCGGTGGGGTAGAAGTCGGGCGCATAGATCCAGCCGTAGCCCCAGTACTGGATGTCCCACGTGCAGGTCTTGCCCTGGATGCACGGCGTGGCGTTGCCGATCACCTCCTCCAGCGACGGGTTGCTGGTGAGTGTCAGCTGTATCCCAGCCTGCGCGTAGTCCGACTTCAGCTGCGCCATCTCCTTCGCAACCGTGGGGCTCCCGCCCAGGTGCTCGACGCGAAACGCCGCCTGCTTCGCCTGAGCGATGCCGGCGCCGCACTGGTGGTCGCCGGTGCCGGGGTTGGTGCACGTGCTCAGACCGCCGGGGTTCACGGTCCAGCCATGGTCCTGCAGCAGCGCGATGGCCTGAGCCGCACTGAATGGATACGGGTTGGTCTTCGCCGTCTGGTCCATGTATCGCGACGCGGGACGGCCGGGCACGGGACCGTACGTCGGATACGCAAACCCCGAGAACGCGTTGCTGATCATTCCCTGCTGATCGACCAGCATCTGCATCGCCTGCCGGAAATACGCCTGACGGAACATGGGCCCGCTCGCGGGGTTGGTGAAGTTGAGGGGGAAGTCATTGATCTGCCAGCCGGTCCACGGCGCGAAGGTGTAGCCGAGGGCGGTGATCTGCTGCCTCTGCGCGGCGTCGGCGACCGGAAGGTAGCCGTAGGCGACGCGGTGCGCCGCAGAGCCGGACTTCAGCGCGCCGACCTCAGCGGCGTCGCCGGTGAACGCGATCTCGTCGAACTCGGCCAGGCGCGGCTTGTGAGGCCCGGAGTAGCGGCGGTTCGGAACCATGGCGACATTGCCCTTGGTATCAAAGGACTTCAGCCGCCACGGGCCGTCGACGACACGCCACAAGGAGTTGGTGCTGTATGTCGCCGTCCTGGCCGCTTCGGCGTCGAGGAACTGGTACACAGCCCGTGCACCGTCGGGCGCCGTGTCGTAGTCGCCCACGGTGCCGGCGGCGGATTCGCGATCCCACACGTGCTGCGGTATCGGCGTGATCTGCGACAGCTCGTTGTAGGTGAAGAAGTCGGCGCCGTACGGCTGGCTGAGCATCAGCGTGATGGTGCTCGGGCTGTTGACGGTCATCCCCGTGACGTTGTCGGGATACTGGCCGGGAGCGTATGCGCCCCACTGCCCCTTGTTGGCGGAGACGAGGTTCTGCCAGAAGACGATGTCGCGCGTGGTCACGGGTACGCCGTCGGACCACGTGTAGCTCTTGAGCGTGATGCTGACGCTCCGGCCGTCGGCCGCATAGACGGGGGGCTGGGCCAGGCTCAGGTTCTCGTCGAGCTGCACCTGCCCGCTGCTTCCGAACCAGTACAGCGGCCGGTACAGGAGGTGCTGGAACTGCATGAGGTTGGCGACGCTGAAATGCTTCAACGACGTGAGGGGAAAGATGTAGTCCGGCTGCGCCAGCGGGCTTTCAGCCCAGACCGCCGTGGTCCGCTCGGGAAGACCGCTGCCGCTGCAGGAGGCGCACACGAGCACCGCCGCCAGCCCGGCCAGGGCGGTTGCTCCCCTTGCGCGCGCACGTCGCGAGGACATCGCCTCCTTTCGGCTCCCCACTTCCTCGAGGAGACCCCCGACGCGCCGCGTCAGGCTGCCTCCTGCTGCGGCCAGCGTCCCTCGGCGCGGGCCAGGGCCCGATCGTAGACGGGCGAGGTGCGCAGCCGCCCGCGCAGCGTCGCGCGCATGGCGCGCAGCCAGAGGCGCAGCCCCCGATGGGTGGCGGCGTGCGCAGGCGTCCAGCGAATCCCGTACGCCCGGCGCAGCCGCGCGGGCAGAAGGCCGGCAGCGACGAAGGCGAGCACGTCGGCGCCCGGTCGGAGCAGCGGCGACCTCACCGGCGGATGGAGCACGGTCGCGGCCACCAATCGAGAGCCGGGCCCGGGCAGCGCCCAGCCGCTGGAGATCTGCGTCATCACGTACCGCTCGAGCGCCGCGGCGTCGCGCCACAGCATGCGGCGGGAAAGCCCCATGAGGGCCGCCACCGCGTCCCACTCGCGCACGAAGCGATCACGATCAGCCCGCCCCAGCCCGCCGATGAGCTTGTCGTGCGCCACCAGCATCGAATAGACGAACGACGCGTGCACCCAGCGCAGCAGCGCACGGTCGGCGGCTGTGTACGCCTGTCCTGCTCGGGCGCGGCGTGTTGCGCTGCTGGTCGGGATAGTGCCTGCGACGCGGCGGTGCAGCCGGTTGATGCGCCGCGTGGCGCTGCGAGCCTCGGCGGTGGTCCCGAGGCATACGACGGTGACCCAGTCGATGGTGCGGTCAAGCCGGCCATACGGATCCGTTGCGTAGCTGCTGTGGTCGATCGCGCCCTGCGCGACCATGGGGTTGGCCGCCTGCAGGAGCAGTGCTGTGCCAGCGCCGAGGATGAGCAGTGGCTCGCGCATCACGCGCCAGGTCACCGAGCCGGGCCCGAACAAGCCCGGGTCCGGTGCCGGGTCGCGCAGCGGGGCAGGCTGCCGCGAGCGCGGCAGCGGCCTGGCGAGCACCTGCGCCAGCAGCGCCGGAGTGGGCAAACGCAGCACACGGCGAGATTAGCAGCGTGCCGATGAGGTCAACGGCCGGGTCGCCCGGTTCGGGAGTGGTGCAGGCCTGAAGGGGGCTCCTCGGAGGCGAGCCGGAACGGGCTCGGAGCGCAGGGCGAGCTGAGAGATAAGCGGCGGACCCCAGCGGGGTCCGACCGCGGGCCCCCTGAAGGCCTGCGCCATCTCCCGAGAGGGCGGCCCGGCCGTTGACCTCACCGCGCGCGGTGCAGCTCCCCTGACAGGTGCCACCGCGGCGCTTCGGAGGTCGTCGACATACGCAGCGTGTAGCGCAGGGTGTCGCCGTCCAGCTCGAAGTCCCGCTCCAGCGCGGTGACCGGTTTCGCCGTGGGCGACGTGCGCAGCGACTCGGTGCGCAGGCGCAGCGTGTTGCCGTCCCAGCCGCCGATCTCGATCTCGGCGACCCCGATGCCGTGGGCCAGCACCAGCTCGACCGAGCCGTCCGCACCGGCGCGCCAGTAGCCCGATTCGCCGTGCAGTGGACGGCCGTCGTCGGACGCCGCGGTGCGCTGCGTGTAGCTCACGAAGGGCTTGCCGTTGTGCGCGAAGCGCAGCCATTCGCGGTAGCCGAAGATGTCGCCGCCGCCCCACTGGCCGCGGCCCTCGCCCTCCCAGTCGCCGAGCAGCTCGGCGAGGCGTCCCAGATCGGGATGGGGCACGACATCGTCCACCGCGCCGAGTGTACGCGGCGTCGCCGAGCGGCTCGGTGTGGCGGGTCGAGCTACCATCGCTCGCCGTGAGCGAAGAGAAAAGCGTCGAGCGCGTCCTCGTCGTGGTGGCGCATCCGGACGACTGCGACTTCGGCTGTGCCGGGACCACCGCGAAATGGAACGGAGAGGGCCTCGCGGTCTCTTACTGCATCGTCACCGACGGCGACGCCGGCGGCTCCGACCGCAGCATCACGCGTGCCGACATGGCCCGCGTCCGCAGGGTCGAGCAGATGGAGGCCGCTGCCGAGGTCGGCGTCACCGAGGTGTCGTTCCTCGGCTACCCCGACGGCAGGGTGTCACCCTCCATCGAGCTGCGCCGCGACATCACCCGCGTGATCCGGCAGAAGCAGCCCCAGCGGGTGGTCGCGCAGTCGCCGGTGCGCAACTTTGCGCGCATCTACGCCAGCCACCCGGACCACCTCGCCGTCGGTGAGGCGACCATGTGCGCCGTCTATCCCGATGCACGCAACCCGTTCGCGCACCCGGAGCTGCTCAACGGTGAGGGACTCGAGCCGCACACCGTCGACGAAGTCTGGCTGATGACCGTGAACCAGGCCGACCAGGTGATCGACATCACGGACACCGTCGAACGCAAGCTCGCCGCGCTGCGACGTCACCGCAGCCAGTACGACGACTGGGACAAGCTCGAGGAACGCATGCGCACCTGGATGAGCGCCACCGCGAAGTCGGCGGGGCTGAACGACGGGCGCATGGCCGAGCAGTTCCAGGTCGTGGAGACCGCGTGATGGCCGGCGGCTGGCACTTCCGCATCGGCAGCATGGCGGCCATCGCCGGCGCGGCCGACACGGCGGCATTCGTGCTCACCCGTTGGAGCCGGATGCGCGCCAATCCCGGGAGACTGGCCGGCAGCCTGTTGCTGCTCGGTCTATGGCTGGGGCTGGCGGCGCAAACGGGCCGGCGCGGCGACGCGGCGCCGGCCGCTGCGGTCGGGTTGAGCGCCACCCTGCTGGCGGCGAACCTCGCGCTCCTCGGCGTCCACCTGCGCGCTCACGCTGCCGGACCGCGCGTGTACCTGGGTCCGGCTGTGGCCGGGGCTGTGCTCGCGGACTCGCTGCGCCGGCGGTGACGCCGGAGATCCGGCGCTTCGGGAGCTGGCGCTCCCCGCTGACGGCGACGATGGTCGCCGCCGGTGAGCGGCGTCTCGGTGACCTGCAGGTCGACGGTGACGAGGTGTACTGGGTGGAGGGGCGCGCGTCCGAGGAGGGTCGCTGCGCGATCGTGCGCTGGCGCGATTCGCGAGCCGCGGACGCGCTCGATGCGCCTTGGTCGGCACGGACGCGCGTCCACGAGTACGGGGGCGGCGCGCTGCTGGCCGTCAGCGGCACCGTCTACTTCAGCAACGCCACCGACAACCGGCTCTACAGCGTCACCCCCGGCGCGGGCCCGCGCGCGGTGACGCCCGATCTCGGCGACGTGCGCTACGCGGACATGGTGCTCGATACGGTGCGCCATCGCCTGCTCTGCGTCGTCGAAGACCATCGCGGTGCGACGGTGATCAACGACCTGAGGACGGTTCCCACCGGCGGCGGCGAGCCGGAGCCGCTGGCCGGCGGCAACGACTTCTACTCGACGCCACGTCTCAGCCCGGATGGCTCGCGGCTGGTGTGGCTCACCTGGAATCAGCCCAACATGCCGTGGGACGGCACCGAGCTGTGGCTGGCCGAACTGGACGGCGCAGGCGCGGTGCGATACGCGCGCCTGATCGCCGGCGGGCGCAGCGAGTCGATCTTTCAGCCAAGCTGGGCGCCCGACGGAACGCTGTACTTCTGCTCCGACCGCACCGGCTGGTGGAACCTCTACCGCTGGGACGCGGACGGCACCCACGCCGTCGCGCCCATGGAAGCGGAGTGCGGCAGGCCGCAGTGGGTCTTCCGGATGTCCGCGTACACGTTCTGCGGTGGCGGAACCATCGCGATGGCGGTGATACGTGCCGGCGTCTCGCAGCTGATGCTGCTCGACGTCGCGTCGGGGCGGATCACCGCCGTCGAGACGCCGTTCACGTCGCTGAGCAACATCGTCGCGCTCGGCGGCGGTGTGGTCGCGTTCGCTGCGGCGCCCGCGACTCCCACCAGCGTGGTCCGCATCGACATCACCTCAGGCGAGCACGCCATCCTGCGCCGCGGCAGCGATACCACCGTCGATGAAGCGGTCCTGTCGACACCCGAAGCGATCACCTTTCCCGGCGAGGGCGGCGCGACCGCGCACGCCTTCTTCTACGCACCGCGCAACACCGCGTACGTCGCACCGCCCGCAGCCCAGCCCCCGCTGCTCGTGGGGGCGCACGGCGGTCCGACCAGTGCGCGCAGCGCCGCCCTCGATGCGCACGTGCAGTTCTGGACATCGCGCGGGTTCGCATACCTCGACGTCAACTACGGCGGCAGCACCGGGTACGGCCGCGCGTACCGGGAGCGCCTCCGCGGCGCGTCCGGAGTCGTCGACGTCGGCGACTGCGTTGCCGGCGCCCGGCACCTGGCCGCGATCGGCGCCGTCGATCCCACACTGATGCTCATCCACGGCGGCAGCGCCGGTGGGTACATCGTGCTCTGCGCGCTGGCATTTCACGACGTGTTCGCCGCCGGTACCAGCCTCTACGGCATCGCGGACCTCGAGCTGCTGCACGAGCAGACCCACAAGTTCGAGGCGCGCTACGACGACAGCCTGACCGGACCGTACCCGGAGCAGCGCGAGCGCTATCGCGAGCGCTCGCCCATCCACTTCATCGATCGGGTACGCGCGGCGCTGCTCCTGTTGCAGGGCACCGATGATCCGGTCGTGCCTCCCAATCAGACGCAGATGATGTTCGACGCCCTGCGCGCAGCCGGCGTGCCATGCGCCTGCATCATGTTCCCCGGCGAGCAGCACGGCTTCCGTGACGCGGCCAATATCCGGCGAGCCATCGAGGCCGAGCTCTCCTTCTACGGCCAGGTGCTGGGCATCGACATCACCGACGATGTCGAATCCGTCGCCGTCGCCAACCTGCCGGCGCCTGTATCGCGCTAGCGCCCGATGGACGCCATGTCCCAGTGACGCTTCCCGCGCACGGCGTCGCGAGGCACCGCCGCCTCCAGCCGCTCCAGCTCGCCGGCATCCAGCCTGAGGCTCGCCGCGGCTGCGTTCTCCTCGACGTGCGCGACACGCTTGGAGCCGGGGATGGCCGCCACGTCGTCACCGCGCGACAGCACCCAGGCCAGCGCGAGCTGCGACGGGGTCACCGACCGGGCTCGCGCGATGTCCGCGATCACCGCGACCAGCGCTGCGTTGGCCTCCACATTTCCCTGCTGGAAGCGGGGAAAGCGGACGCGGCGCACGTCGCCCTCGGGAAGGTCGTCGGCTGACCGGATCATGCCGGTGAGCAGGCCGCGGCCGAGCGGGCTGTAGGCGACGAACCCGATGTGCAGCTCGCGCAGGGTCGGCAGCACCTCGTCCTCGATGTCGCGCGTGAACAGCGAGTACTCGGACTGGACCGCGCTGATGCGGTGCACGGCATGGCCGCGACGCAGCGAGTCCACGCCCGGTTCGCTCAAGCCCAGGAAGCGCACCTTGCCGGCGCGCACGAGCTCGGCCATGGCGCCGACGGTCTCCTCGATGGGCACCGCTGCATCGACGCGATGCTGGTAGTAGAGGTCGATGACGTCGATGCCCAGGCGCCGCAGCGACGCGTCGCATGCGCCGCGCACGTGTTCGGGGCTGGCGTCGATGTGCTGCGAGCCGTCCTCGTCGCGCACGAAGCCGAACTTGGTGGCGATCACGTAGCCGTCGCGTCGCCCGGCGATCGCGCGACCCACCAGTTGCTCGTTGGTGAACGGACCGTACATGTCCGCGGTGTCGAGCATGGTGATGCCGAGCTCCGCCGCGCGATGGATGGCCGCGACAGCCTCGGCCTCGTCGCGCTCCTGCGGCGCGCCGTAGAAGTCGGACATGCCCATGCAGCCGAGCCCCAGTGCGGAAACCTCGAGTCCGTCAACGCCCAGACGCCGCCGTTCCATGGCCGTGCCTCCTGTCATCCCGCCGGTCACGTCGCACTCGACTCGAGCACGCTGCGCCACCGCTGTGGCCGCAGGTCGATCCGACCATAGAGAATCGCAAGCATCCCGGCAACGCCGGCCACGAGGAAGGCGAGCGCCGTG
>Ga0066710_100003015_pt1 | contig 14053 bp, 17 predicted proteins | sample GraSoiAngelo_159_FD_79666 | JGI IMG/M metagenome (GOLD analysis project Ga0066710, IMG submission 79666) | Grasslands soil microbial communities from the Angelo Coastal Reserve, California, USA - 14_1009_16_40cm | ecosystem: Environmental > Terrestrial > Soil > Grasslands | place: USA...
CGCGCTGTGCCTCCAGTTCACCACCCGCCAGCTCGACATGCTCGAGCGGATGTCGCCATGGGAGTACCAGACCGTCCGCCGTGTCCTGGGACACGGCAGCGGTTTCGACTCACCCGGCTTTCGTGAGGTTCGCCGGGTGACGCCGCCGCTCGGCGAGGCATTCGAGGCTGCGGTGGCGCAGGAAGGTCTCGATCTCGTCGAGGTGTATGTCCAGGGACGCGACCACGAGGAGCTCTACCAGCTCGCCGAGGCGCTCGTCGAGTGGGACGAGCGCATCACAATGTGGCGGATCCGCCACTACAAGGTCGTCGCCCGCATCATCGGCGACCAGGTCGTGGGGACACAGGGGACGCCTGTCGAGGTGTTGGGGAAGATGATCCACCACAACTTCTTCCCGGCTCTCTGGCGTGCGCGGAACCAGCTGACTGCCCGCGCAAAGGACGAGGAGGGATAGCCCATGGCCTTCGAAGAGCTGAAACAACGGCAGAGCGTCGTCTGGGGATCGGCGCCGTTCGAACGCGTTGCAGAGCAGATCGCAGACGTTCACGACAAGCTCGTGGCGGAGCTTGCGCCCCGAGCCGGCGAGAGATGGCTCGACGTGGGCACGGGCACCGGCGGCGTGGCCGTCCGCGCGGCGCGTGCCGGCGCAAGCGTCACGGGCTCTGACCTCGCCCCCGCTCTGATCGAGACGGCGAAGCGTCTTGCCGCCGAAGAGGGGTTGCAGATCACCTACGACGTGGGCGACGCCGAGCAACTCCCTTACGAAGACGACTCATTCGACATCGTCTCTTCGAGCTTCGGCGCGATCTTCGCGCCCGACCATGCCGCGGTCGCACGCGAGCTGGCACGCGTGACGCGGGCGGGCGGTCGCATCGGCCTCACTGCCTGGGATCCCGAAGGCGGGATCGGCGACTTCTTCCGGTTGATGGGCCGATTTCAGCCACCGCCTCCGGAGGGGGCGGGAAATCCACTCGACTGGGGACGCGAGGGGCACGCTCGCGACTTGCTCGAGGCCGACTTCGAACTTCGCTTCGTGCGGGACTCGACGCTGCAGACGGGCAAGTCCGGCGAAGAGGTCTGGCAGCTCTTCGTGACGTCCTTCGGACCGGTCAAGACACTCTACGAGTCACTCGACGACGAAAAGCGCGAGGAGCTGCACCAGGCATACGTGGAGTTCTACGAGGCCCAGGCGAGCGACGGTCAGATCGCGGCGGGGCGCGAGTACCTGATCATCCTCGGAACACGCCGCTGATGGCGACGGTCTCGATCCGCGACGAGGTCACGGAGCTCCTCCAGGAGCTCATCCGCGTCGACACGACCAACCCGCCGGGCAACGAGACCGCGGCGGCCGAGCTGCTCCGCGATTACCTCCAGGCGAGCGGCGCGGAAGTAGAGCTCTATGCGCGGGTGCCCGAGCGCGCGAACCTCGTCGCCCGCATCCGCGGTCGCGGCGACGGCCCTACGCTGCTCTTCCTCTCGCACACCGACGTCGTGCTCGCCGATGCCGCCGAATGGAGCGCGGATCCGTTCGGCGGCGAGCTGCGCGAAGGTGAGGTGTGGGGTCGCGGCGCGCTCGACATGAAGGGACAGGTGGCCGCAAGCGCGGTGGCGCTGGCCTCACTCGCGCGAGAGGGCTTCGAGCCCGCCGGGGACCTCGTCTTCGCGGCGACCGCCGACGAGGAGGTGGGCGCCGGCTTCGGCGCCCAGTGGCTCTGCGAGACCTACCCGGATGCGGTTCGGTGCGACTACCTCGTCAACGAAGGATCCGGCGAGCGGCTGGAGCTCGGGGGCAAGGCTTTCTACATGTGCTCGGTGGCGGAGAAGATGAGCGCGCCGTTCCGTTTACGTCTGCGCGGACGCAGTGGTCACGCGTCGATGCCGGGAATCGCGGACAACGCGCTCGTGAAGGCGGCGCCGTTGATCACCGCGCTCGGCGAGTACGTGCCGGAACAGCGACTCACTCCGGAGGTCGAGGCGTTGCTCGAGGCAGTGACGGGTGCGCGGCCTGCGACTCCGCAGGATGCGCTCGAACAGTCTCGGGGGATCGGGGAGTTCTTCACCGAAATGGTCGAGCCCCTGCTGTCGCTGACGCTGTCCCCGACGATGATCAGCGCTTCGAAGAAGCGGAACGTCATTCCGGCGATCTGCGACGTCATCGTCGACTCGCGCCTGCTGCCGGAGGCGACACCGGCTGATCAGCAGGCGATCGTGCGGGCCATCCTCGGCGAGGGCGACTACGAGCTGGAGTCGCTCGAGGCCCATGGCGGCACCCGCTCGCCGATCGAGACGCCGCTGTGGGACGCGGTAGCCGGCTGGATCGGCGAGGTCGAGCCGGAAGCGAAGCCGGCGCCGATCTGCGTTGCCGGGTTCACCGACAGCCACTGGTTCCGCGAGGCCTTCGGCACCGTCTCGTACGGCTTCTTCCCTTCGCGGGCCATGTCGGCGGAGCTCGCGGCCCGGCTGATCCATTCGGCCGACGAGCGGATCCCGGTCGAAGACCTGGAGCTCGGCGTGAGCTTCCTGAGGTACGCCGCTCAGGCCCTTCTCACCTAGCCGGTTTGCGGAATTCGACTCTGAGTCGATAACCTCGATCAAATGAGCGACGAGAAGCTTCGGCTCGGCGGGATGGCCCTCGCGAACGGCGTGCTCGTTCATGGGCCGACAGCGTGGGCGTGCGCGATCCGCACCGAAGGCGGGCGGTTGAAAGTCGTCGCGAAGCACAAGCGTCTTCGGTCGAGCAAGGTCGAGAGCCCTCTGCTCCGCGGCCCGGTCCGGCTTCTCGATGCCATGGCGATCATCCCGGAGATCAGGCGCGCGCTCCCGGAGGCGAGGCTGCCGTTCCAGCGTCCGGTGGTGCTCGCGGCGATGCTCGGCAGCGCGACGGTCGTCAGGGTCGTCCGCGGCTCTCGATCCATCGGTCCCGCGGCTCAGGAGCTCGTCAGCGGTCTGCTCTCGGTCGCCCCGGCCGCGCTCGCGCTGCGTGGGTCCGACGTCGCCGCATACCACGGAGCCGAGCACATCTCGATCGGGTCGTACGAGCAGGGCAAGCGCGCGGCGAAGGAGCACGACCGCTGTGGGTCGCACCTGATCGGGCCCTTGCTCGCGACCACCGCGATCGGCAACGCGCTGGCGGCGCGCGCGCCGGTGCAGCTCCGTCGGCCGGCCAGGCTCGGTGCGCAAGTCGTGGCGCTGGCCGCGTCGACCGAGATCTTCGGCTGGATGGTGCGCAACCCGGAGAATCGCCTGGCACGTGCCCTCGCGAAGCCGGGCCATGAGCTCCAGCATCGGCTCGCGACCACCGAGCCGACCTCGGAGCAGATCGAGGTCGCCGAGGCCGCGCTCGCGGCCTGCCTCGAGCTCGAACGCGAGTAGCCATGGCTCTCCAGGAGCGCACGCGCCACCGGCTGCCCCCCGAGATTTTCGATCTCCCCGTCGAGAAGATGCGCGAGGGCTACTACGCCGACGCGTACTTCAAGCACGCGAGATCGACCCTGTTGCAGGACGGTCGGCACCCGCGCGTCGTCATGCAGCTGTTCCAGAAGCGGGATGCATACCTCGGCGGCATGGACGAGGCGATCGCGATCCTCAAGCTCTGCTCGCACGACTGGGACGAGCTCACCGTACACGCCCTCTACGACGGCGACCGCGCCGAACCGTGGGAGACGGTGATGACGATCGAGGGCGACTACACGCTCTTCGCGCACCTCGAGACTGCGTATCTCGGCGTCCTCGCGCGACGCACGCTGATCACCACGAACGTCGTGCGTGTGCTCGAGGCTGCGAACGGGAAGCCCATCATCTTCATGCCCGCGCGGCACGATCATCATCGCGTGCAGACGGGAGACGGCTACGCCGCGTACATCGCCGGCCGCGTCGTCGGCGCACCGATCGGCGTCACGACCGACGAGCAGGCTTCCTGGTGGGGCGGCCGCGGAATCGGCACGGTGCCGCACTCGCTGATCGCCTCGTACGGCGGCAACACCGTCCTCGCTGCGACGAAGTTCGCCGAGTGGGCCTCGGACGACATCAACATCACGGTGCTGGTGGATTTCGAGAACAACTCCGTGCAGACCGCGCTCGACGTCGCGCGCGCGCTCGGGCGAAAGCTTTGGGGTGTGCGCCTCGACACGTCGGAGATGCTGGTCGACCGTTCGCTGTGGGAGGAGATGGGTGACTTCAAGCCGACCGGCGTGAACGAACGGCTCGTGCACAAGGTGCGTGACGCGCTCGACAACGACGGCTTCGAGCACGTGAAGATCGTCGTCTCGGGCGGGTTCACGATCGACAAGATCGTGGAGTTCGAGGAAAGGAGCGTCCCGGTCGATGCGTACGGCGTCGGGTCGTCGCTGATTCGCGGCTCGAACGACTTCACCGCGGACATCGTGCTCACAGACGGACGTCCGTCCGCGAAGGTGGGCCGCAGGTACAAGCCGAGCCCGCGGCTCGAGCTCGTCACGTGACCATTCTCTGGGACGTCGACACCCAGTTCGACTTCATGCTCCCCGACGGGAAGCTGTACGTTCCCGGCGCAGAGGAGACCGTGCCGGCAATGCAGCGGCTCGTCGATGCTGCACGTGGGGCCGGGCTCGTACATGTCGCTTCCGCAGACGACCACGAGCTCACCGATGCAGAGATCTCGGACGAGCCCGACTTCCTCACGACGTACCCGCCGCACTGCCTGCGAGGCACGCGCGGTGCGCGCAAGATTCCGGCGACCGACCAGGAAGACCCCGTGCCGCTCGCACTGGAGCCGGTCCCCGACCGCTACCTCGAGGGGCGCGAGTTCCTGCTCCTGAAGAAGAACTTCGACGTCTTCACGAACCCGAACACCGAGCGACTGCTCGAACGCCTCGACCCCGACGAGATCGTCGTCTTCGGCGTCGCAACGGATGTCTGTGACGATGCCGCCATTCGAGGCTTCCTGGCTCGAGGCCGAAAAGTGCGCTTCGTCGAGGACGCTGCCCGCGGGCTGGACGACGAGCGTGTGGCGATCAGCACGACCTTCTGGCGCGAACAGGGAGTCGAATTCACCACCGCTGAGGGAATCGTCGCCACCTTCTAGTTGACGCGGGCCGTTCCCTGGAGATGATGAGTAGGGGATGCCTGGGGTGGATCTACACAGCTACATGGTCATGCTCAGGGATTTCGTGGTCAATTGGTGGCCACTGCTGGGTCTGACGTTCTACTGCGTGCTGCTCTACATCTTCTGGCGCATGCTGCAGCTGATGCCGCGCGTCAAGCCGGCGACAGTCATGGTCGATCCGCGCACGGCGATCGAGTGGGCCGACATCGCTGGCGCGGACGAGGCGAAGGCCGAGCTGCTGGAGATCGTGGAGTTCCTCCGCGACCCAAAACGCTTCGAGGATCTCGGTGCGGTCGTGCCGAAGGGCGTGTTGCTCTACGGCCCACCCGGGACGGGTAAGACGCTACTCGCACGTGCTGCAGCGAACGAGTCGGGTGCGAAGTTCTATGCACAGAGCGCATCAGCGTTCGTCGAAATGTTCGCGGGTCTCGGCGCAGCGCGCATTCGCAAGCTCTTCGACGAGGCGCGGAAGCACGCGCCCGCCATCATCTTCATCGACGAGCTCGACGCTGTCGGCGCGGCCCGAACGGGCCACGGCTTCAACCGCGAGCAGGACCAGACGCTCAACCAGCTGCTCGTCGAGCTCGACGGCTTCTCCTCCGGCGCCCAGGTCGTTGTCATGGGCGCCTCGAACCGCCTGCAGGATCTCGATCCGGCGCTGCTGCGGCCCGGTCGCTTCGATCGCCAGCTACTCGTCGCGCCGCCGGATCGCAAGGGTCGTGAGGCGATCCTGCACGTACATACGCGCAGAAAGCCGCTCTCCAACGATGTTCAGCTCGATCTGATCGCGCGCCAGACCTCCGGCCTGACCGGTGCCGACCTTGCGAACATCGCGAACGAAGCGGCCATTCTCGCTGGGCGTCGTGGTGCCAAGTACGTCAGTGCGCTCGACTTCGACAATGCGCTCGAGCGTGTGGTCGCCGGCCTGCAGCAGAAGAAGGTCCTGACGGACAAGGAGCGGCGGATCCTCGCATACCACGAAGCGGGCCACGCGCTCATGTCGCACCTGATGGGCGAGCTCGGACACCTGCAGAAGGTCACGATCGTCTCCCGTGGCACCGCGCTCGGTTACACACTCCACCTGCCGAACGAGGACCGGTACCTGGAGTCGAAGGAAGAGCTGATCGACATGCTGAAGATCGCGCTCGCGGGCCGGGCGGCGGAGCAGGTCGTCTTCGGGCGCGTGACGAACGGCGCCGCGAGTGATCTGGAGAAGGTGACAGAGATCGCGCGCGCGATGGTCTTCGAGTGGGGGATGTCAGATGTCGTCACGTCGCGCACCTTGCGCGCAGACAACTACGGGCTCTCCGAAGAGACGAAGCGTATGCGTGATAACGAACAGGCTCACCTAACTGACGGTGCTTACGCGGAAGCCGTCCGCCTGATCGAGAAGCATCGTAAGTCCCTCGACCGCCTGAGCCAGGCGCTGCTCGAGAAGGAGACCCTGATGCGCGAAGAGGTGCTACTTCTCCTGGCGGACCTCGAGCCCGAGTCGCGTGCATCGGAGACGGTCGGCACGCCTCGCGTCGTGCCGCTGCCCGCCGAGGCCTAGAGAGCCCAACGGATAGCATCGCTCGCGTGCAAGCGCGGGGGATCCACCATCTAGGGGTTGCGGTCGAGAATCTCGACTCGGCTCTCGCGACCTACGAGCGTTTGTTCGGCGCACGGGTCGAGCATCGCGCGACAGTCGAAGATCAAGGTGTCCGTGCCGCGTCGGTCCGAATCGGCGAAAGTCGTGTCGAGTTGCTCGAGCCGCTCGGCCAGGACACTCCCGTCGGCCGCTTCCTCGAGAAGCGAGGGCCGGGGATGCACCACGTCGCGTACGAGGTGACCGACCTCGATGCAGCGCTGGCCGAGCTGACGACCGCGGGCGCAGATCTGATCGACGAACGTCCCCGCGCCGGTCTCTTCGGGCTCGAGGTCGCGTTCGTCCACCCCGATTCCGTCCACGGCGTTCTCTCTGAGGTGGTCGCAGGTGGCTGAGCCGGAGCGGGTACGAATCGAAATCGCGTTCGACGGCGGCCAGATCATGGGCGCCCTGGTCACTCCGGCCGCGGCCGATGCGCTCGAGCAGGCCCTTGGATCCGCGGAGCAGCTCCGCGCGGGAACGGGCGAGGCCGCTCTGGCGCTCGACGCCGAGGACGGCCGCTACACGATTGCCCTACGGCGCGTCGTCTACGTGAAGAGGTTCGCGCGCGAGAGTCGCGTCGGGTTCGGCTCGGCCGTCGCTTGAAGCTTCGCATCCGAGTTACAAGCCGTGCCGCCGCGGGCACTTGATCTCTGATGGCCGACGAAGCGACCCAGGCCACTGCGCGCCCTGACAAGGACTCGACCACTTACATCCGCCGTCTCGTCGAGCGTGGCCAGCAGGGGGAGCGAGGAGCGCTCGAAGAGCTGTACCTGATCCATTTCGATCGCATTTACAGCTACCTGCACATGAGCGTCGGCAACAGACACGACGCCGAGGACCTCACGACCCAGACGTTTCTCAAGATGCTGGAGTCGCTCAAGCGCTTCAGGTGGCAGTCGGCGCCGTTCTCCGCCTGGCTGTTCCGCATCGCGCACAACCTCGCCATGGATCACTTCCGCGCGAACCGTCGCTGGCAGCCCGAGGAAGAGGTGCCGGAGCCAGAGGGCGACAGCGAGCCCTCCGCGGAGGCCGCGGCATTGCAGTCGATCGGGAGGCAGAGCATGCTCGAGCTGATCGAGCGACTATCGGTGGAGCAACAGCAGGTGTTGACGCTCAAGTTCGTCTTCAACCTGCCCAACGCGGACGTCGCAACGATCCTCGACAAGACCGAGGGTGCGGTCAAATCGCTGCAGCACCGTGCGCTCGTCTCGCTGCAAAAGCAGGTCTCCAGCGTCACGGAGGCGTAGCGATGGCCCTCGAGGTCGGAATCGTCGGGCTCCCGAGCTCCGGCAAGTCGACGCTGTTCCATGCACTGACCGGCGCGCGCGCGACCGGCGACGTCGGCATGGCGGGCGTTCCCGATCCCCGGCTGGCCGCGCTCGCCGACGTCATCCGGCCGCGTAGGGTCACCCCTGCCGCGATTCGCGTCGTCGAGGTGCGCGGGACCGGGCCCGAGCTGCTCGGGAACCTGCGCCAGGTGGACGCGCTGCTCGTCGTTCTCGACGGCTTCTCGGGCACACGCGTGCCCGGCGACGACCTCGAGACACTGCGGCTCGAGTTACTCGTTGCGGACCGGGATCACATCGAGCGCCGGCTCGAGCGAGTCACGAAGCAGGCGAAGTCGGGCGAACAGAAGCTGAAGCAGGAAGTCGCCGAGCTGGAACGGGTGTTGGCGCACGTCGACGCAGGGGGAACGCTCGCCGACTGGTCGGCAGAGCTGCCGTCCGGGCTCGAGCCGCTCACCACGAAGCCGCTGCTCGCGATCGAGAACGGGCCCAGCGGCATCGATCTCAAGCTCGAAGCCGAGCTTGCGGAGCTGCCGGCGGAGGAAGCCGGCGCGTTTCGCGAAGGAACGTCCGCGCTCGAGGAGGTGGTGCGGCGTCTCAGCGACGAGCTCGGGCTGATCAGCTTCTTCACGGCGGGCGACAAGGAGACGCGCGCGTGGTCGCTGCGGCGGGGGGAGACGGCGCTCGACGCTGCGGCGACGATTCATACGGACATCGCCCGGGGCTTCATTCGCGTCGAGGTGATCCGCTGGGACGACCTCGTGAAGGCCGGTTCACACGCGGAGGCCGCGCGAAGCGGCCTCCAACGTCTCGAAGGTAAGACGTACGTGGTTCAGGATGGTGATGTCCTGAACGTTCGGTTCAACGTGTAGCCGGCTAGCAGCCGTCGGGGCAGCAGTCGGGCGGGCAATCGCACGAATCGGGCATCTCGCCTCCTTTCATCGATATCCGTCGATGTTATATATTGAAGAACGTCGATGAAGTCAATCGCCGTCCTCCCTGCGATCTGCTGCGGCCCCGAGACGGAGCCGCTCACCCCTCCCGAGCGCGACGAGCTTGCCGCGCGTTTCAAGGCGCTCGCCGACCCCACGCGTGTCGCCATCGTCAACCGTCTGTCCGTGGCCGACGAGGTCTGCGTGTGCAACCTCACCCAGACCTTCGACCTCTCACAGCCGACGATCTCGCACCATCTGAAAGTCCTGCGCGACGCCGGCCTCGTGGAAGCGTCGCGACGCGGGACGTGGGCTTACTACCGGCTCGTCCCCGAGGCGATCGCGGCGCTTCGCCTGGCGTTGGGGGCATGAACGTCCTCTTCGTCTGCAAGCAGAACGCAGGTCGGTCCCAGATCGCGCAGGCGCTCTACGAGCGGCGTGGAGGGAACGCACGCTCGGCGGGCACGACTCCGGCTCCGCACGTACATCCGGAGGTCGCCGGGCTGATGCCCGAGCTTGCAGACCGCGTGCCGAAGCAACTGGACACGGCGGACGCCGAGTGGGCCGATCTCGTCGTGACGATGGGTTGTGGCGATGCGTGCCCGGTCATCCCCGGACGGCGCTACATCGACTGGGACTTGCAGGATCCCGCGGGTCAAGACGTCGAGACGGTGCGCAGGATCCGTGACGAGATCGAGCGCCGGGTCGCTGAGCTGCCGCTCTAAACCAATCAACACGGTGCTACCCGGCCGATATGAGTGCGACGCCGGCGAGCGTCAACGCGATTCCCGCTTCCTGCGAGCGCGCGACACGTTCCTTGAGGACGACGCGTGCCAGCAGCACCGTGACGATCGGATAGAGCGAGGCCAGCACCGACGTGATGCTGACGAGGCCGTTCGTCGACGCGGCCGCGAAGAGAAGGTTGCCGAGCATGTCGCCCGTCCCGACCAGCGCCAGAACCGGGAGCTGGATCGGCGGGATCGCGAGCGACGGCCGCCGAATGGCGACTGCCGCGAGAATGACACCGGTTGACGTCAGGCGGAAGATCAGGGACGCCCACCAGTAGTCGGCATTCCCCGCGACGTGCATGGCGGGGAAGTAGCCGCCGAACCCGATTGCCGCCAGCAGCGCAAGGCCGACCCCTGCCGCCACCTTGCCGCCGCGGCCGGGCTCTCGGGAAGCCAGGAAGACACCGCAGAGGGCCGCAGCGATGCCGAGCCATTGCAAGAGCGACGGGCGGTCACCCGTCGCGATCCCGAACACGACGGGCACGGCGGCGGAGATGCCCGCGATCGGCGCCACGATGCTCATCGCGCCCACGGCCATCCCCCGGTAGTAGGAGAAGAGCCCGAGCGTGCCTGAGATCGCCGCCGGAATCGCAAGGAGCGTTGCGGAGCCTGCAGGTCCTTTCCACCGGACCGCGACGATGAGCGCGATCACAACGAGCCCGCTGAGCTCCACGTAGACGAGCACGCGCAGCGCCCCGAGCACCCGTCCCTTGAGCGGCCCGAAGAAGTCCGAGACGCCCCACGTCAGGCTCGCGCCGAGCGCAAGCGCCACGGCGAGCATCAGCTCAAGCTAACCGCTGACGCCGTCGCCGAGGGGACTCGGGTGCTTCGGCTCGTAGAGTCCGAGCTCGCCCCCTCCCGGAAGTCTGATCGCGGTGAGCAGTCCGAAGCCTTCGTTGCTGATCGGGCGGCTGAACTCGACTCCCTTTCCCTCGAGCTCGGCAACGGTCGCATGGATGTCGTCGCACATGAGATAGAGCTCGTGGCGACCGGCCCGGTCAGCCGGGTGAGCGGCGAGCTCAGTGGGTGGGAGGGCGAAGATGAGCCAGCCGTCATGCGCGTCAACCCATGGGAGCTCGAGGACGTCCCGGAAGAAGGCGCGGAGCTGCTCGGCATCCTCCGTGTAGACGATCGCGTGAACGCCGAAGATCACGGTTCTCGTGTTGAGAGAACGGGTCGCGTCGCCGCGACCGCGTCGAGCTGGTTCGCGTGGTACAGCACCGACGCCTCGGCCGTGCGCGCGGACCGTGCGTCGTGATGGCAGGCGATTGCGTGGAGCAGCTCGGAGCGCGCGTCGGGCTGGGTCCCACCGCTCCGATCCTCGACCATGCGCAACCCGAGATGCACGTGCCCGAGTAGGCGACCTTCATCCGTCTGCCGGAACGTCGGGCCGGAAGTCAGCTCGGCCACCCGGCCGACGTCGTGCAGGAGTGCCGCGGCGAGTAGGAGGTCGGAACGCAGCCGCGGATGCAACTGAGCCGTCTCGCGACAGATCGTCGCTACGCCGACGGTGTGTTCGAGGAGTCCACCGGCGTACGAGTGATGCGTCTCCGAGGCAGGCAACCGGCGCAGCGATCCGCGCAAGACGTCGTCTGAGAGGAATCGCGTCACGACGCCCGCGAGGCCTTCGTGCGAGATCTCGCCCGCAAGGAACTCCAGGAAGCCATCCAGTTCGTCCGCGTCCCGCCGTAGCGCCGGCGCGAACTCGGCCGGGTCTGCTTCCGGTGCGGACTCGAGCGTCCTCACGTCGACCTGCAGCCGGTTGCGGAACTTCTCGACGCGGCCGAGCACGCGCACGGCGTCGCCCTCCGCGAAGCGTGCGTCGAGCAGTTCGACGTCGTGCCAGACACGCGCGTCGATGCGGCCGCTCGGATCGACGAGCTCGAGCGCGAGGTACGGTGCGCCGCCCTTCGTGCGTAGCCGCTGCTTGCGCGCTACGGCGTAGACTCCTTCGACGATCCGCTCCTCCGCCAGCTCTGCGATTGCGCTCATCGGCCGTTCTCAGGTCGATGAGCAGGGGAAGGGGCGACGGGGGAAACCGGGAGGCGTCCCATAAAGAAGGGGGCACAGCGTGGGGGAAACATGGTTTCCCCCACGGGAACGAGCCGAAGGCGAGTGACGCTCACGACGCAAGTCTAGGTCCGAACTCGGATGCTAGGGTCGCCGCAAATGGCCGAGGTCAAGCCGTTCCGCGCCGAGCGCTACGACGAGTCGACGGCGGGCCCGCTCGAGCGACTCGTCGCGCCGCCGTACGACGTGATCTCGCCCGAGCAGCGCGACGAATACCTTGCGCGCAGCCCCTACAACGTCGTCCACCTGACTCTCCCCGACGACGAGGCGCAGGCCGGACGTGACCTCACCGCCTGGCGCGAGCAAGGCGTGCTCGCCACGGAGACGAAGCCCTTCTACTGGCTCCTTTCGCAGGATTACGTGGGGCCGGACGGCGTTTCCCGGACGAGGTCCGGACTCGTCGCCTCGCTCCGCGCCGAGCCATACGAGAGCGGCACGGTCCTCCCGCACGAGCGCACGCATCGTGGCCCGAAGGAAGGCCGGCTCCGCCTGCTCCGTGCCACGCACACCCAGCTCGAGCCGATCTTCCTCCTCTACGAGGGTGAACCGCTTCAGCCGCCCGCCCGCACTCCCGATCTCGAGAGCGGCGGCGACAAGCTCTGGCGCGCCGACGATGCCCCGAGCTTCGAGAGCACGGAGCTCTTGATTGCGGACGGCCACCATCGCTACGAGACCGCCGTTGCCTACGCGCAGGAGGGTGGCTCGCCCTATCTGATGGTCGTCCTCGTGCCGACCAAGCAGGAGGGGTTGACGATCTTTCCGACCCATCGACTGGCCGCGCACGTGAACGGGGCGCGCGGCACTCCCATCGACGAGCCGGGAGACGAGCTGCCCGGCGTCGTCCTGTATCGCAACGGGAGGTACGAGCTGCTGAGCGGCGAGGGTCTCGACGTGGAGATCGTCGAGCAGATCGCGCCGGAGGGCGTGACCTACACGCCTCAGCGGGCCGACGCAGTCGCAACCGTCGACCGCGGCGACGCCGAGGCGGCGTTCCTGCTTCGCCCCACGCGGATCGAGGACGTTTGGGCGGTGGCGCGACGCGGCGAGACGATGCCGCAGAAGAGCACCTACTTCTATCCCAAGCTCACGTCGGGCCTGCTCTTCCACCCGCTTGACTGACTGGCTGGCCCTCTGCCGCGCTGCGGTCGAGGACGTGCGCGGTGTGCTCTCCGAGTTGCCGCAGCGCTCCGACCGCGAGCCGGTGGTCGGTTCCGGGATGGGTGGCGACGAGACGACGGCGATCGACGCAGCCGCCGAGCGCGTGATCCTCGCACGCTTCGAAGGGCTCGACGGGCTGACGATCGTCTCCGAGGAGGTCGGTGTCATCGGCGACGGGCCGACGCATGTCGTAATCGATCCGATCGACGGCTCGTTGAACGCGAAGCGCGGCATCGGCTTCTTCGCCCTTTCCATCGCCGTCGCGTCCGGGCCGGCGATGGGCGACGTCGATTTCGGCTTCGTCCATGACTTCGGTACCGAGGAAGAGTGGACGGCGACGCGCGGCGAGGGAGCGAGGCTCGATGGGAGGCTCCTCGAGAGCCAACTCCCGAAGGAGCAGATCGAGATCCTGGCGTTCGAGGCCACGCGTACCGCTTCGGTCGCCGAAAAGGCGGCGGCCGTGGTCGATCTTGCCTACCGGCTCCGGATCATGGGCTCGCTGGCGCTCTCGCTCTGCCATCTCGCGGCCGGACGGATCGACGCGGTCTGCTCCCTCAAGCCGGCGCGGGCCGTCGACATCGCGGCCGCCCAACTCCTCGTGCTCGAACGCGGCCTTGCAATCGACCTTCCGGACGCGGCGCCTTTCGCAGCCGCACCGCTCGACGTGGAGGGGCGTTCACGGGTCGTCGCAGCGGGAACGCCCGAGGTATGCCGCCGGCTGGCCCACGCCCTGTCCGCATAGGTTGCTCGGGCTGGAACTACGCAGCGTGGAAGGACGAGTTCTACGAAGGGAAACCCGCGCGGCTGTGGCTCCAGCACTATGCGCGCTACTTCGACACGGTCGAGGTGAACAGCACGTTCTACCGGCTCCCGCTGAAGACGTCGGTCGCGCGCTGGGTCGAAGAAGCACCGCCGAACTTCGTCTTCGCGGTCAAGGCCAGCCGCTATCTCACCCACGTGAAGAGGCTGGCGGATCTCGACGGCGGCATCCAGCGCTACTACGAACGACTCGAGCCGCTCGCGCGCTCACCGAAGCTGGGACCCGTTCTGTGGCAACTGCCGGCGAACTTCCGCCGCGACGACGAGCGGCTCCGGGCCGCGCTGGC
>Ga0066710_100003018_pt1 | contig 14050 bp, 8 predicted proteins | sample GraSoiAngelo_159_FD_79666 | JGI IMG/M metagenome (GOLD analysis project Ga0066710, IMG submission 79666) | Grasslands soil microbial communities from the Angelo Coastal Reserve, California, USA - 14_1009_16_40cm | ecosystem: Environmental > Terrestrial > Soil > Grasslands | place: USA...
CGACATTCCTGTCGTACATCACGGGGTTGCCTTCGACGCCGGATCGCGCGATTTGAACGCGGAGTTCCCACGCATTTCGCCGTTTCGTTCGTGCGTACGGTCGTGGCGTTCGTCTTGCTGAACGGTTCACGCAATGTGCGCGACGCGCGCGGGGTGCGCGACGGAGGAGATGCGATGAACAAGCGTGTCCGTTTCTGCTGCCGGCTGCTCGCTGGATTTCTGGTTGCGATGGCGTTGACGTCCATCGTTCAGACGCCGGTCATCCAGGCCCAGGGCGCCATCGGCGCGTCGAGCCCCGCCAGCGATCCGACGGGTGCGACGACCGGCACCGCCAAGGACGTGGGGGTCAAGGATCCGAAGAACCCGACGCTTGCGGAGGTGATGGACACGGTCGGGCACAACAAGATCGCCATCAACGTGGTCTGGACGCTGCTCGCCGGCTTTCTCGTCATGTTCATGCAGGCCGGCTTCGCGCTCGTCGAGACGGGGTTCACGCGGGCCAAGAACGTCGCGCACACGATGGGGATGAACTTCATGGTGTACGCGATCGGCATGCTCGGCTACTGGGTCTGTGGCTACGCGATCCAGATGGGGGGCGTCGGCGCGATCGCGGCGCTCGGGGGCACGGCGCCGCTCAACCACGAGTTCGTCGTCAACCTGTTCGGCAAGCCGTTCGGTCTCCTCGGCCTGAAAGGCTTCTTCCTCAGCGGCGACAGCTACGACGTCGGCGTCTTCGCGCTGTTCCTGTTCCAGATGGTGTTCATGGACACCGCGGCGACGATCCCGACCGGCGCGATGGCCGAGCGGTGGAAGTTCTCCGCATTCGTCATCTTCGGGTTCTTCATGGCCATGGTGGCGTACCCGCTCTACGCGAACTGGGTGTGGGGCGGCGGCTGGCTGTCGCAGCTCGGCGCCAACTTCCACCTGGGACACGGGCACGTCGATTTCGCCGGCTCGTCGGTCGTCCACATGGTGGGGGGCGTGGCGGCCCTGGCGGGAGCCCTGGTGATTGGGCCCCGCATCGGGAAGTACACGAAGGATGGGGAGCCCGTCGCAATCCCCGGCCATCACATTCCGATGGCGATTCTGGGGACGTTCATCCTGGCGTTCGGCTGGTTCGGCTTCAATCCCGGATCGACGCTCGCCGGCGGCGACCTGCGGATCAGCGTGATCGCCGTCAATACGATGCTCGCCGGCGCGGCCGGCGCGCTCACCGCGATGCTGTATGTGTGGAATCGTTTCGGCAAGCCCGACCCGAGCATGATGGCCAACGGCATGCTCGCCGGACTCGTCGCGATTACGGCGCCGTGCGCGTTCGTGACGAGCGTGTCGGCCGTGCTGATCGGGGCCGTCGCGGGCGTGCTCGTGGTCGTCGCCGCGCTGTTCATCGAGCGCACGCTGAAGATCGACGACCCGGTCGGCGCGATCGCGGTGCACGGCGTGAACGGCGCCTGGGGCGTGCTCTCGCTCGGGCTCTTCGCCGACGGCGTCTACGGCGACGGATGGAACGGCGTGCCCGGCGCCGTCCGCGGTCTCTTCTACGGCGACGCGAGCCAGTTCGCCGCGCAGGCGATCGGCACGGTGACCTGCGCGGTGTTCATCTTCGCGCTCTTCTACGCATTCTTCAAACTCGTGGACGTCACGGTCGGCAACCGCGTGTCGGCGGCGGCGGAACTCCAGGGGCTCGACGTGCCGGAGATGGGCGTGCTCGGCTATCCCGACTTCGTGATCACGCCCGGCTCCGACGGGACCGCCGGTGTGCCGGGCGGCGTCGCCCCCGCCGGCGCGCAGCCGCTGTTACAGCCGCTCGCGAGCAAGAGCTAGCAGGCTGTTGAAAAGTGCAGGTTGCGTTTTTCAGCAGCCTGCCACCACCCGAAGGCGCATGACGAGCGCCGCGGCGATGGCGCCGCGCCCGCACGCCCGTCGTGTGCCCGTCCCCGTCAGCAACCGGGCGCTTTCAGGAAGCAAGGGAGGAGCAATGGCTCGAGTCTCTTCGTTGTTCATCGGCGCGCACGGCACGGGGCCGGCAGCCGCGATCCGCGCAGGCATCGCGCTGCTGCTGTGCCTCGCGGCGTCGCAACAGGCGCGCGCGCAGAACGGCACGGCAGCCGGCAACCCGCCGGCGGCGACGCCGGCCGAGACGCCTGCCGCCGCCGAGCCGAAGGCCGATCCGGCGCCGGAGGCCGGCATCATCAGCTTCTTCAAGAACACCGAGCTGGGCGGGCTCGCCGATGTGTATTACGACTACTACTCGACGAAGCCGTCGGGCGACGCGCCGTTCCGCAACTTCGACACCAAGCACAATCAGTTCGGCTTCAGCATGGCGGAGCTGTGGGTGGCGAAGGCACCGACCTCGGATCAGCGCGGAGGGTTCAAGGTCAAATTTACCGTCGGACCCGCCGCGACGCTGATTCACGCATCGGAGCCCGGCACGACCGCGATCTTCCAGAACATCGAGGAGGGCTTCGTCAGCTACCTCGCGCCCATCGGCAAGGGGCTGCAGTTCGACGTCGGCAAGTTCGTGACGCAGCACGGCGCCGAAGTGATCGAAGCGAGAGACAACTGGAACTACTCCCGGTCGCTGCTTTTCGCGCTCGCCATTCCGTACTACCACTCTGGTGTGCGCGCAACCTACGCGCCGAATGGCAAGGTCACGGTCATGGCCGACATCGTGAACGGCTGGAACGACGTCACCGACAACAACGCGCGCAAGACGGTCGGCGTGCAGGTCGCGATCAAGCCGACGCCGGCGCTGTCGATCGTGCAGAACTACATGGCGGGACCGGAGCAGCCGCACGACAACGCCGACTGGCGCCACCTGGCGGACACGGTCGTCACGTTCACCGCGAGCCCGAAGCTCAGCCTGATGGCCAACTACGACTACGGCACCGACACCATTGCGGGCATCCGGGGACACTGGCAGGGCGTCGCCGGGTACGCGAGATTTCAGCCGAGCAAATACGTCGCGTTCTCGCCGCGGGTCGAGTGGTATCACGACGCCGCCGGATTCACGACCGGGACGGCGCAGACGCTGAAGGAGGTCACGACGACGATGGAGCTGCGGGGGACGGAGAGTTTCCTGTGGCGGATCGAGTACCGCGGGGACTTCTCCGACGTGGCGGTGTTCACCGCGCCGGCAGGGCCGACGAGGCGGCAGCAGTCGATCGGGTTCGGCGTCCTCTACTGGTTCAGCACAAAAGGATAAAGTGGAGGTCGTGTGCGACCTCGAAGCCGCGCGCCGCGACCTTGCCGACGAGATTCTGTGCGGTCGAAGCAGCGTGGCGGCGCTCGGGCGGTTCACGGCGGAGATCGACGCGTATCTCGAGCGTCTCCGCGCGTCGATTCCGGCGCCGCCATCGCCCGTCGCGCTGATCGCGCTCGGCGGCTACGGCCGCCGTCATCTGTGTCCGCATTCCGATATCGACCTGCTGGTGCTGTTCGGCGATCGGATCGGCGCGGCCGAGGAGCGATTCGTGCGCGGCCTGCTCAACCCTCTCTGGGACGCGGGCCTCGCCGTCGGGCAGCAGATCCGCGAGATTGGCGAGCTGAGCCAGGCGGAGGTGGACAACCCGGAATTCCTGCTCGCGCTCGTGGACGCGCGCTTCGTCGCCGGCGAGCGGTCGCTGTTCGACCGCTGCCGCGCGTCGTTCCACGTGCCGCGCACCCACGCGCACGTCCTCGCCGCACTGCAGACGCTCGTCGACGCGCGTCACGCGGCGTTCAACGGGACGCTGTATCAGCTGGAGCCGGACGTGAAGGAAGCGCCCGGCGCCCTCCGCGACATTTCCGCGGCGCGGACGATCGCCGCCGTGACCGATCCGTCGCTGCTCCGCCGGGGGGTGGACGAGGGACCGCGGCTCGATGAAGCGGAAGATTTCCTGCTGCGAGTCCGAGCGCTGCTGCACATCGAGCACCGCCGGAACCACAACGTGCTCGGCCACGCGGCGCAGGAGAAGATCGCCGAGCGGCTCGGCTATCCGGGACGCGGGCCGCGGCAGCGCGTCGAGGCGTTGATGGCGGACTATTTCCGTCACGCGAAGGCCGTCAGCCGCGTGCTGGAGCGCGCGCGCCGGACGGCGCCGGTTCCGATGGGCGTCAACATCGGCGGCACGCGCGACGGGATTCGGTTCGTGGACGAGCGCAAGGCGGCGATCCAGCCCGCGACGTGGCTCGGCGCGTTTCAGGCCGCGCTCGACGCCGGCACCGTCGTCTCCGACGAAGCGCTCGCGTGCATCAAGCGGTCGGTCGATCGGTTCAAGACGGAGGATTTCTTTCCCGCCGACGAAGACCGCGCGGCGCTGCTCGCGTTTCTGAAGCCGCGTCCCGGGTTGTACGCGCGGCTGTCCGAAATGCACGACGCCGGGCTGCTCGCGCGGATGCTGCCGCCGCTGCAGGCGATTACGTCCCGCGTCGTGCGCGACTTCTACCACAAGTACACGGTTGACGAGCACACGCTGCTGACCATCCGCAACCTGGAGCGGCTCACGGCGGCGCCCGGCCGCGGCAGGCCCCAGATGGCCCCCGAGATCCCGTCGGGGCGCGAGCGTTTCGCCTCGCTGCTCCGCGACCTCCAGTCGCCGGAGTTCCTCGTGCTCGCGCTCCTCCTCCACGACGTCGGCAAGTGGCGGGAAGAGGACCACGCGAGCGAGAGCATGCGGATGGCGGAAGCGCTCCTCGATCGGCTGCGTCTGCCCGCGCAGGCGCGCGACACCGTCCTGTTCCTCATCGCGAACCATCTGCGCATGTCGCAGGTGGCGTTCCGGCGCGACACCGAAGACCCCGAAATCGTCCGCGCGTTCGCGGAGCTGGTCGGCGTCGAAGAGCGGCTCAAGCTGCTCTGCCTGATGACGCTCGCGGACATCGAGGCGGTGAGCCTCGACACCCTGACGCCGTGGAAAGAGGAGCTGCTCTGGCGGTTCTACGTCGACACGTACAATCACCTGACGCTCGAGTACGGCGACGAGCTGATCGAGCGGACGCAGACCGGCGTCGCCGAGTGTATCGCCTGCCGCCCGCCGGATCTCCCCGCGCCGGACGTTGCGGCGTTTCTGGAAGGGTTGCCGCGCCGTTATCTGCGGCTGTTCGACCGCGACTCGATTTATCGTCACATCCGCCTCGCGCGCGACATCCACCCGGACGAGGTGCACCTGAGCCTCGAGCAGAACAAGGACGTGTGGGATCTGACGGTCGTCACGCTCGACAAGCCGATGCTGTTCTCGAACATCTGCGGCGTGCTGTCGTCGTTCGGGATGGACATCCTGCGCGGTCAGGCGATGACCAATCCCAACGGGCTCGTGCTGGACATCTTCCAGTTCACCGACGCCGAGCGGTTCCTCGCGCTCAACGCGGACGCGCGCGAAACCGTGCAGTCGTCAATCCACAATGTGGTGGCGGGACGCGCGACGGTCGCCGATCGGCTGGCCGGGCGGCGCCGCGGCGTGTCGCGCCGCCGCGGACCCGACGTCGCCCCCGTCGTGCACTGCGACGACCAGTCGTCTCGCCGCTACACGATCGTCGAGATCGTCGCGCCCGACCAGCCCGGTCTGCTGTACCGCATCAGCCGTACGATCGCGGCGCACGGCTGCGAAATCGATCTCGTGCTGATCGCGACGGAGGCGGAGAAGGCGATCGACGTGTTCCACATCACCCGGCGCGGCGCGAAGCTCTCCGAACCGGAGCAGCGCGCGCTCGCGGCGGGCCTGCAACGCACGCTGGAGGATCCCGATGAAGCTGTTGAAGGCCATTATCCGGCCCAACAAGGTTGACGAGGTGAAGGACGCGCTCGCGAAGCTGAACCTCTCCGGCATGACGGTGACGGAGGTGCGCGGGCACGGCAAGCAGAAAGGGCACACCGCGATTTACCGCGGCAAGGAGTACAACGTCAGCCTGCTGCCGAAGATGGAAATCGAGGTCGTGGTCGCCGAATCGATCGTCGAGGACGCGATCCGCGCGATCGTCGAGGCGGCGCGCACCGGCGAAATCGGCGACGGCCGCGTCTTCGTGCTGCCGGTCGAGCAGGCGTACCGGATCAGGACGGGTGAACGCGAAGTCTGATTCTTGTCTGTGCCGGGGGCTGGGTGCAGAGAGATGGTGCCGGGCCTCCGACGTTCATCCTGTCTCCCAGCACCACCTCCCTGCACCCGGCCCCCGGCACGCGCAGATGATCCATCCACCGGACGCATGGATGCGATGCGATTCATGGCATCCACGAATCGCATGCGTCCGATGTGATCATTCTATTTTGCCGGCGCGCCGTCGTCTGCGATAACAGCCACAGATGCACACAGATGAACACGGATAAAGGCCTGTACGATCCCGCGTTCGAACACGACGCCTGCGGCGTGGGGTTCGTGGTCGACGTCGCGGGACGGCAATCCCACTCGGTGATCGAGCGCGGACTGCAGGTCCTCATCAACCTTCAGCACCGGGGGGCGTGCGGGTGCGAGGCGAACACCGGCGACGGCGCCGGCATTCTCATCCAGATGCCGGATCGGTTTCTCCGCGCCGTGGCCGCGCCGCTCGGCATCGACCTGCCCGCCGCGGGCCGATACGGCGCCGGGCTCGTGTTCTTCCCAAGAGACGTGCAGCGCCGCGAGCGCGTCCGGCAGATCTTCGAGCGGATCGTGTCGGAGGAAGAGCAAACGTTGCTCGGCTGGCGCACGGTCCCTGTCGAAGACGCGCACGTCGGCGCGTCGGCGGCCGCGGCGAGACCGGCGATCGAACAAGTCTTCATCGCCGCACACGTCCGCGTCGATGCCGACCCGATGGCGTTCGAGCGCAAGCTCTACGTCATTCGCAAGCGGATCGAGCACGAAGTCGACGCGGTGCTCGGCGCGGACCGGCAGCAGTTCTACATCCCGAGCCTCTCGTCGCGCACGCTCATCTACAAGGGCATGCTGACGGCCGACCAGATCCGGCCGACGTTTCCGGACCTCAGCGCGCCCGAGATGGAATCGGCGCTCGCGCTCGTGCACCAGCGGTTCAGCACGAACACGTTTCCGTCCTGGCCCCTCGCGCACCCGTATCGCTACATCGCGCACAACGGGGAGATCAACACACTCAGGGGCAACATCAACTGGATGCGTGCGCGCGAGGGGCTGCTGCGATCGCCGCTCTTCGGCGAGGACCTCCGGAAGCTTCTGCCGATCATCCGCGAAGGCGGGAGCGACACCGCCACGTTCGACAACGTCCTCGAGCTGCTCGTGATGGCGGGACGATCGCTGCCGCACGCGATCCTGATGATGATCCCCGAGCCGTGGTCCGAGCACGACACGATGAGCGCCGAGCTGAAGGCGTTCTACGAGTACCACTCGGCGCTGATGGAACCGTGGGACGGACCGGCGTCGATCGCGTTCACGGACGGCACCGTCATCGGCGCCGTCCTCGACAGGAACGGCCTTCGTCCGTCGCGGTATTGCGTCACGCGCGACGGCCTGGTGGTGATGGCGTCCGAGGTCGGCGTGCTCGACCTCGCGCCTGAAGAAATCATCCTTAAAGAGCGCCTGCACCCGGGGCGGATCTTCCTCGTCGACACCGCGCAGGGACGCATCGTGGACGACGAAGAGATCAAGCGGGAGCTGGCCGCCGCGCAGCCGTACGGCCGGTGGCTCGCGGAAAACCTCGTGGACATCGACGATCTGCCGCCGCCTCCGTATCTTCCGCGGCGGAGCCACGAATCGGTGCTGCTGCGTCAGCAGGTGTTCGGGTACACCGACGAGGACGTCCGCTTCCTGCTCTCGCCGATGGCCGCCACCGGCGAGGAGCCGATCGGATCGATGGGCTCCGATTCGGCGCTCGCCGTGCTGTCCACGAAACCGCGTCTGCTCTTCGACTATTTCAAACAGGCCTTCGCGCAGGTCACGAACCCGCCGCTCGACGCCATCCGCGAGCAGCTCGTGACGACGATGGGGTCGACCGTCGGACCGGAAGGGAATCTCTTCGAGCCCAAGCCGGAGTCGTGCCGGCAGATCAAGATCAAGTATCCGGTCATCGACAACGCGCAGCTCGCGCGGCTTCGTCACGTGTACGCGCCGGTCTTCCGCTCGACGACGCTGGCGGCGCTGTTCGATCCGGCGCCGGGGGGCGCCGGACTCGAGCGCGCGATCGAGGAGCTGAAGCGGCGGGCGAGCGACGCCGTCGCCGCCGGGTACTCGATCGTGATCCTGTCGGATCGCGGCGCCGATCGCGATCGCGCGCCGATCCCCAGCCTCCTCGCGACGGCCGCGGTCCATCACCATCTCGTGCGCGCCGGGACGCGCACGCAGTGCGGCCTCGTCGTCGAAGCCGGCGACGCGCGCGAAGTTCACCACTGCGCGCTCTTGCTCGGCTACGGCGCGGGTGTCGTCAACCCGTATCTCGCGTTCGAGACGCTCGAGGACATGATCCGCGAGCGGCAGCTCGTCGGCGTCAGCGACGACCAGGCGGTGGAGCACTACATCCACGCGCTGAACAAAGGGATCCTCAAGGTGATGTCGAAGATGGGGATCTCGACGCTGCAGAGTTATTGCGGCGCGCAGATCTTCGAGGCGATCGGGCTGGACCGTGCCTTCGTCGATCGGCACTTCACCGGGACGTCGTCGCGGATCGGCGGCATCGGGATGGACGGCGTCGCGCGCGAGGCGCTGGAGCGGCACCGCCACGCTTACGCGACGCGGGGGTCCCGCGCGTCGCTCGGCGGCGGGGGCGAGTACCAGTGGCGCCGCGACGGCGAGCATCACCTCTTCACGCCCGAGACGGTCTTCAAGCTGCAGCACGCGACCCGCACCGGCCAATACGCGATCTTCAAGGAGTACACGCGGCTCGTGGACGATCAGACGCGCCGCGCCGCGACGCTGCGCGGTCTGCTGGATCTCTTGCCCGCCGCCACGCCGGTGCCGATCGAGGCGGTCGAACCGGTCGATCGCATCGTCAAGCGGTTCGCGACCGGCGCGATGTCGTACGGATCGATCAGCGAGGAAGCGCACACGACGCTGGCGATTGCGATGAATCGCCTCGGCGGCAAGTCGAACACGGGCGAGGGGGGCGAGGATCCGGCGCGCTACGCGCGCGACGCGAACGGCGACTGGCGCCGAAGCGCGGTCAAGCAGGTCGCCTCGGGACGGTTCGGCGTCACGAGCGAGTACCTCGTCAACGCCGAGGAGCTGCAGATCAAGATGGCGCAGGGGGCCAAGCCCGGCGAAGGGGGACAGCTTCCCGGCGCGAAAGTGTATCCCTGGATCGCGAAGGTGCGCCACGCGACGCCGGGCGTCGGACTCATTTCGCCGCCGCCGCATCACGACATCTACTCGATCGAAGATCTGGCGCAGCTCATCTACGACCTCAAGTGCGCGAACCCGCAGGCGCGCGTGTCGGTGAAGCTCGTGGCGATCGCAGGGGTCGGCACGATCGCCGCCGGCGTCGCGAAGGCGCATGCGGACCTCGTGCTGATCTCCGGCCATGACGGCGGCACCGGCGCCGCGCCGCTGACGAGCATCAAGCACGCCGGCATCCCGTGGGAGCTGGGGCTCGCCGAAACCCAGCAGGTGCTGCGGCTCAACGGCCTCCGCGGACGCATCGTCGTGCAGACCGACGGCCAGTTGAAAACGGGACGCGACGTCGTCGTCGCCGCGCTGCTCGGCGCGGAGGAGTTCGGCTTCGCGACGGCGCCGCTCGTCGTCTCCGGCTGCGTGATGATGCGGGTCTGTCATCTGAACACGTGTCCGGTCGGCGTCGCCACGCAGGATCCCGAGCTGCGGAAACGCTTCCCCGGCCAGCCGGAATTCGTCGTGAACTTCTTCCGCTTCATCGCGGAGGAAGTGCGCGAGCACATGGCGCTGCTCGGGTTCCGGACGATGGACGAGATGATCGGCCGGGTGGATCGCCTGAACGTGCGGCCCGCGGTCGAACACTGGAAGGCGCGCGGCCTCGATTACTCGCCGATCCTGCACGCGCCCGAGCTTCCCGCGCACTCTCCGCGACGGTGTGTCGAGGCGCAGAATCATCAGCTCGAGCGCGCGCTCGACGCCGAATTGATCGAGTCGTGTAGCGCCGCGCTCGCGCATGGCCGTCCCGTGACGATCGAGCGGCGGATCCGCAACGTCCACCGTTCGATCGGCACCATGCTCGGGTCGGAAGTGACGCGGCGGTGGGGCGGCGACGGGTTGCCCGACGACACGATCCGGATCCGCTGCGCCGGCTCGGCGGGTCAGAGCTTCGGCGCGTTCCTGCCGCGCGGCATCACGCTGACGCTCGAGGGAGACGCGAACGACTACGTCGGCAAGGGCCTGTCCGGCGGCCGCATCGTCGCGTACCCGCCGCGCCGCGCGGCGTTCGCCGCCGAGGACAACGTCATCGTGGGCAACGTCGTGCTGTACGGCGCGACGAGCGGCGAGGCGTTCTTCCGCGGGATCGCGGGGGAGCGCTTTGCCGTTCGCAACAGCGGCGCGACGGCCGTCGTCGAAGGCGTCGGCGATCACGGCTGCGAGTACATGACGGGGGGCCGCGTCGTCGTTCTGGGACGGACCGGGCGTAACTTCGCGGCCGGGATGAGCGGCGGCATCGCGTTCGTGCTCGATGAAGCGCACGATTTCGCGCGCCGCTGCAACCACGAGCTCGTCGATCTCGAGCCGGTCGATCTCGTCGGCGACGAAGCCGTCGTGCGGGATCTCCTCGAGCGGCACGCGGCGCAGACGGCCAGCGTGGTCGCGGCGGCGCTGCTCGCGGACTGGCCGCGCGCCGCGATGCGATTCGTCAAGGTCATGCCGCGCGATTACAAGCGGGCGTTGATGGCGGAGCGCGCCGCGTATGCCGTCGCCGCGGCGCCACGCGAATTCGTCCGGGTGGCGCATGGGTAGGGCCACCGGCTTCCTCGAGGTCCAGCGCCAGAAGCAGCCGGCGCGGCCGATCGCCGAACGGATCCGCGACTGGCGCGAGGTCTATCTTCCGTATAAAGAGGAGGCGCTCAAGGATCAGACGGCGCGGTGCATGGACTGCGGGATCCCGTTCTGCCATCAGGGCTGCCCGCTCGGCAATCTCATTCCGACGTGGAACGATCTGGTGTATCGCGATCGGTGGCGGGCCGCGAGCGATCGGCTGCACGCGACGAACAACTTTCCCGAGTTCACGGGGCGTCTGTGTCCGGCCCCGTGCGAGGGTTCGTGCGTGCTCGGTCTCAACGACTCCGCCGTCACGATCAAAGCGACCGAGAACGCGATCGTCGATCGCGCGTTCGCCGAAGGCTGGGTCACGGCGCGTCCGCCCGCCGCACGGACGGGAAAGCACATCGCGGTGATCGGTTCAGGACCCGCGGGCCTTGCCGCGGCCGATCAGTTGAATCGTGCGGGGCACTCGGTTGCGGTGCTCGAGCGCGCCGACCGCCTCGGCGGGCTGCTGCGCTACGGCATCCCCGAATTCAAGCTCGAGAAGCGCACCCTCGAACGGCGTCTCGCGCTCATGGAGAAGGAAGGCGTCGTCTTCAGGACCGGATGCCACGTCGGCATCGACGTTTCCGCCGACGATCTGCGCACGGAGTTCGACGCGGTCGTGCTCGCCGGCGGCGCGACGCAGCCGCGCGACCTCGCGGTGCCGGGGCGCGACCTGCACGGGATCCATTTCGCGATGGAGTACCTGACGGCGCAGAACCGCCGCTGCGAAGGCGATCACCTCCCGGCGCCGCAGTTCATCGGCGCCGAAGACAAGCACGTGATCATCATCGGCGGCGGCGACACCGGCGCGGACTGCCTCGGGACCGCGATCCGCCAGAAGGCGCGGAGCATCCGTCAACTGGAGCTGCTGCCGCGGCCGCCCGACACGCGGTCGCCCGACAACCCGTGGCCCGAGTGGCCCAACGTGTTCCGCGTCTCGCCCGCGCACGAAGAAGGCGGCGAACGGTTGTATTCGGTCCTCACGCAGCGCTTCGGCGGCGACGCCGCCGGACGAGTGACCGCGCTCCACGCGGTCCGCGTCGAATCCGTCGTCGTCGGCGGGCGGCAGATCTTCCAGCCGATCCCGGGTTCGGAATTCGAGCTGGACGCGGACCTCGTCCTGCTCGCGATGGGCTTCCTTGGCCCGGACCGCGGCGGCATGCTCGAGCAGCTCGGCGTGCGGATGACCGACCGCGGGACCGTGTGGCGCGACGAGACCTGGATGACGAGCGTCCCCGGCGTCTTCACCGCGGGCGACATGCAGCGCGGCCAATCGCTCGTCGTGTGGGCGATCGCCGGAGGCCGAAGCTGCGCCCGCGCCGTCGACGCGTTCCTGATGGGCGAGTCCGATCTACAGGCTCCGCTGTAAATGCCAAATGCCAAATGCCGAATGCCAAAAGATCTGCTTCGCGACTCCGAGGTCGTAGCGCAGGCCTTTCATTTCAGGCCTCGTGAGGCCGAACGGCGGCGGACGTCGTCAAGTGCGCCGCCAGCAGGTGCAGGAACAGGCCGACGTCGGTCACGAGGCCGATCGTCTGTGACGATCCGCGGTCCGCGAGCTTCGTGACGACGGCGGGATTGATGTCCACGCAGATGACGGGTACCCAGGCAGGCAGCATGTTGCCGACCCCTATCCCATGAAGCATCGTCGACAGCACGACCACCATGCCGACGCCGGCGAGCGCCGCCGCGTACCGATTCTGCGCCTCGACGATGTCGGTGACGGTGTCGGCAATCGGACCATCGTCGCGAATGCTGCCGGCGAGCACGTACTCGACGCCCGCGCGCACGCACTCGACCATGACGCCCGTCGTCAGCACGCGCTGCTCGACCGCGGCCCTGATGCCGCCGGCGCGGTTGATGGCGTTGATCGCGCGCATGTGATGACGATGGCCGCCGTGCACGGGCGCGCCGGCCTCGAGATCGACGCCGAGCGACGTCCCGAACAGCGCCTGCTCCGCGTCGTGGACCGCGAGCGCGTTGCCGGCGAGCAGCACGTCAACATAGCCGCCGCGGATCAGCTGCGCGAAATACGCGCCGCCACCGGTGTGCACGACGACGGGTCCGGCGACGAAGGCGATGCGCTCGCCGCGGGCCTTCGCGTCGCGCATCATGCGCGCGATGCGCGCCACGCTGACCTCGACGCGCCGCTCCGACGAGACGTCGTTCGACATGAACGCGAAGTCGGCGCGGTCGCGATCGCGGAACTCGGGCGTGACGCGCAGGCCGTCGAGACCGCAGACGACGCGATCGCCCGTCCGCACGTCGCGAAGCTTGCGGCACGTCGCCCGCCGTCCCTCGACGACGATGACGGCGTCCATCCGCTGGCGATCGACGTCAACCCACGTTCCGCCCACACGCACCTGCGTGCGCTGGTTCGTCGTCGAATAGAAGTCGTCGGGCACGCAGCCGTCGCGCTCCGCGGGGCGAAGCCGCGCGTCCTGCTCCACGGCGACGTGGCAGCCGAGCGGGATGAGCGCCTCGAGCAGATGCGCGAGCGCCGGCCCGCTCGTCGTCGACACCTTCAAGGTGAGGCGCGAGAAGTCCTGGTTCGTGCGGCCGATGTCGAAGTGCAGCACCTCGAAGGCGGCCCCTTCTTCGATCACCGTATCGAAGATTTCGTTGAGGAGCTGCGAGTCGATCAGGTGCCCTTCGGCCGCGACGACTGCAGAGTGCGCGTGGGTTTCAGGCGCCGGCATATCGAAAGTATAGGTCGCATCGGCCGGATGACGGATGACGGATGGCGGATGGCGGATGATCGTGTTGCACGAAGACCCTCATAAACCGCTGCGCGACGACGTGCGGCTGCTCGGGACGCTGCTGGGTGAAGCCCTCCAGCGCCAGGACGGGCAGGATCTGTTCGATCGCGTCGAGCGCGTGCGGAAACTGGCGAAGCGAGCCCGCCGCGGCGAGCCCACGGCGTCGCGCGAGGCCTTCGACGCGCTGGCGAGCGAGCTCGGGGCCATGCCCGTGGACGCGGCGCTTCCGGTGGCGCGCGCCTTCGCGCATTTCCTGAACCTCGCGAACATCGCCGAGCAGCACCATCGCGTGCGCCGCCGCCGCGCCTGTCAGCGGGATCCCGATGCGCGGCCGCAGGCCGGCTCGATCGAAGACGTCCTGCCGCGTCTGGCGGCGTCCGGCGTCCCCGC
>Ga0066710_100003019_pt1 | contig 14050 bp, 15 predicted proteins | sample GraSoiAngelo_159_FD_79666 | JGI IMG/M metagenome (GOLD analysis project Ga0066710, IMG submission 79666) | Grasslands soil microbial communities from the Angelo Coastal Reserve, California, USA - 14_1009_16_40cm | ecosystem: Environmental > Terrestrial > Soil > Grasslands | place: USA...
GCCGAGGGGCGCGGCCCCGATCCGGCCACACGGGACATCGCTCTGGGTGGCGCAGGCGGTGGCGAGGAAAATCAGGATCCGCTGCAAGGCGGACAGTGACGCAAGAAAAGGCCTTCCTGTAAAATCTCTACGTTCGACTTCCTGAACCGCATGCCGGGGTGGCGATCCATGTCGCGGTCGAGCGCGAAGCGGACAGGAGGCGCCGCGATCGGTGGATCGAGACGCTCGGCGTCTCGCCTCGGCTGTTTCTGGGCGATTCTCATCGGCGCCGTCATCGTGCTGCTCGGCCTGATCGCGCGCCTGGTCCGAAAGCCATCGGCCTGACACCAACGCCGAGGCGGCGAGCCGGTTGTCGCCCTCCAGTGAACACAATCGGGGAGGGGGCTAGGAGCCTCGCTCGAGCGCCAGCGACCCTCAACCCGTACCGGCCTGGGCCTATTTCGGCAGATCGATGAGGACGATATCCGAGTTCTCGCGCGAGCGAGCCCGCACAACGGCGGATGCGCAACCGAGAGACGATGCGCGAAATCAGACGGCGCGAACGCTTCTGTGCGGCACATTCGACGACTGACATCCTCTTTTACACAAACACTACGAGTCCAGCGCGGCGCCACCCAATCGGCAAGCGTGAGAGGACAAAACGATTTCAGCGGTCAACCCCTAGCATGTGAGAATGGACTCACTTACCGACCCATGCCGGGGTGGCGGAACTGGCAGACGCACAGGACTTAAAATCCTGGGTCCCGCAAGGGGCGTGTGGGTTCGAGACCCGCCCCCGGCACTAATTTATTAGTAATTTCGGTGGTTTTGGCGTGACATGAGACAGGCGGGACGGGCCAATGTCACCCATGTGTAACTAGTGTGTAACTGTCGCACTAGAGGAACCACTGCGGGGGATGGGCGTCACCTATGATGGGAGCGGGCCTCTCGGTCATCTAGGCCATCCAAGGAAAATCAATGACCTCCTCTAGAAAAAGCGCCGCACCAACAGTCGATGATGCCGACGTGCAGGCATTTATTGATGAGCTTTGCATAAACGACCCAATGTTTGCCCGGACGCCTGACCCACAGGTCGCGTACATGCTCGCGCTGGGCGCGCAAGTACATCGTCATCGCCTCACCAAGGGCTACGCCGAAGCCTTCGCTCGTAAGGTGCAGCGGCGTGTTCAATGGCTCAAACCATCGAGCTGACCCACTTAGCGTTTCGCTCTGCACGACGGACACTTCCCCTTAGTGACAAGAGTCGAGTCGTCGTCGGTGAAGGGTTGGCCGCAGTCCGAACAATAGCGAAGTGCCTTGCCAAAAACCATATTCGTTCTGAAGGTGTCTCCCAATATTACGGATGAACTGGCAGGGCCGCTCAACATATCGGCGATTGTCCCAAGCTTGAACTCACCTGAACTCATTTTCCCAAAGTCCAATGCGGCTACGACGCTCGCCGAATCCAGAATGCTCGTTGGATATGACTGCTCCCGAAGTTTCTTGACCTCGCGCTCCAATTCTTCCTTTTCCTTTGCACTGGCCTTCGATTGCTTTATAAGCTTGTTGACCTTTTCCTGCGTGAGCGCGAGCTGTTGTTCAGCTTCACGTTGGCGGATACTTTGTTCCGCGAGGTGAACGCTCATAATCTTGATAAACGACCCCATCTCGTCTGCAAACCCAGCGAGTCGGTTAAAAATAACCGTCAGTTCGCCTAGCAACGGATTGTCACTGGCCCGTGGATAGCGCACCTGATGGTCGATTTCGCTCCAGCCCTCCTCGAATAGAGTCCTCACCTGCAACTCAGTTATGCGAGCTACCTTGGCTGGCCGTGACCGAATCAAGTAGTGGACGCTTCGGTAACCCCAACGATGTTCCTCCACCCTGCAACCAGCAGCCTTCTGTGCGTCAATGACGGCCCCAGCGTCACCCTTGCGAATGTAAGCGATCGGAGTTTCGTGGAGAAAGTCGCGTCCCCAAGTCTCCATCACGAAGTTGTGAATCGGCTGCCATTGGTCTTTGAAAAGATGGAGTGCTCTAATTCCGATAAGGTCCGTTATTTATGTGGTCAGCGTAGTTGTCCGGGGTTATTTCAAGGTCGGGATTCTCAATCTTTTTCCTGATAATTTTTGCGACAAGATGGTCTGGGTCCTTCACGCGCACCTTGACTGAGTGGACGTCCGGTACGGTGAGAAAGCGTTTATAGATGTACTCTGCACTATGCTGGAGGTCCGACATCTCCGCCTCGTGAATGGCGCGAATTTTGTCTAGAACGTCCCATTGGAGGCCCGTCTTGTTGAACTCGTCTTCCGACAAACAATGACGGGCCAATAGGTCTTGACGCCCGCTGGTGGTTGGAGTCATGGGTCCTCCTCAAGTGTGGCTACGATCATACCAGCGGGAGCAACCGTTAGCGGGTTTACATCTTCAGACTCTGGTGAGAACGCGTCGCGGAATGATGGTGAGGGATTGCGGGTGAGCGATTTTGGAGTTGCAGGTGGCGGGTCTTGGAGTTTTTAACTCCGAGCACAAAAATCACATCGGGCGCTTGGGGAGGCTCGCGCTCGCATCGCGCGGTTTAGGGGGGCTCACCCCCACCTGCGCCCTATTACACGGGCCAACGCTACCGCCCGTTTTGACCTACCTACAACCGTGCCCGGTTGCCCACTGGTGGGCTAATGGCGGGCGGGCGGGCCTACCCCCGCGCGCGCGCGCACAACGGCGTTATACGCACACCTGACGTAAGTGAACGTTACGACGCCACAGGCGTGGGCTCCTTGTGACTGGGGAACGCCGCGTGCAGCAGCCCCGTCGCTACACCAGAAAGCGCGTCAAAAGTGTTGCGGATGCGCTGCAAGTCGCGCAACGCCGCTGCACCCTCCGGGTTGGCCCGCTCCGCACGCGCTGCGATGGCGTCCGTCATCCGCTCCGGCGAAATCAGTGGTTCCCACACCAGTTGCTTTCCGCGACGCCGTGGTTGTCGGCCGATGGCGTTGGCGGCCGCTTCAATGATCTTGCGCTCCGTGTCGCTGGCGTCCGAGTACAGAATTTCCACTTCCAAGGGGTCGAATGCCGACAGCCGCGTGACCATGTTGGTCACCTGGAGGTCGGTCGGAGCTGGCAGCGTCTTGTCGGCTTGGGTCGGGGGCGCCAGGCGTCGGCGGGCACGTGGATCAGCACGCGGCCCGTCTGGGCATTCTGGGCGGTGTTGATCGCCGTCGTGAGCGCCATCGGTCTCGGTCAGTATCGGTACAGCCGCTGGACGCGTTTGGCAGCTTTGCACGTTCTGGCACAAGACGGCGACAGTCCGCAAGTGAACAGCGCCGCACGTCCAAGTATGCCAAGGTACCAAGCGTGGCTGCGTGACCCGCTCCCAAACCGCCTGTTCTACGTCGACAACCTCGACGACGCGTCAAGCCGTATATCGCTGATGCGACCGCCGACCGCGTTTACCTCGATCGGCTTCAACTCTAAATCCAGCTACTTCGTCGAACATGACGGCACGACAGGCCACCGGCGGAGATCAATTATGACGTTACAGAAACGGCGGTCGAAGCCCTCGCCATCGTCCTGCGACGAATAGCCGAATCGCGAGGTCGGGGGTTGTTGCTTGGGACGGTATGAAATCGTCTAGAAGAATAATTCAATTAGACATCTTACGGATCATTGCGGTCTTCCTTGTTCTCGGAAAACACGCGGACAGCTTTCCTGTGGGCGCGTACGGCAGGTTCGTATCGTATCTAACCAGCATGTGGACTCGTTGCGGCTGGATAGGCGTTGACCTGTTCTTCGTGTTGAGCGGATTTTTGGTCTCCGGGGTTCTCTTCAGAGAGTACATCGACAGGGGGAAGATCGACATTAAGAGATTTTTTATCCGTCGGGGATTCAAGATATACCCCGCCTTCTACACGATGATTCTAACAACCATCATCGTGGGGATGAATCACGACGAAATGAATCTCGATCGTCATCGCGTCTGGTCTGAATTGTTCTTCGTGCAAAATTACTTCACACCACTGTGGAAGCACACGTGGTCATTACCCGTTGAGGAACATTTTTACTTGCTTTTGCCTGCTTCCCTCATACTGCTCAACCACGACGCTCCCTTCCGGCGGTTACCAAGATTGTTCGCGTTCGTCGCTTGTCTCCTCCTGGTGTTTCGCATTCTCACCGCGTACACCAGTGGACTAGCTGAATTCAACATCTTGTATAGGACACATCTTCGATTGGATTCCTTGTTTTTTGGTGTTCTCCTTTCTTATTACTTTCACTTCAAACCGGCTCACTTCAAACCCTTTCGGTTCGTTACACGACACCCGATCCTGGTTTCGGCTTTCACTTTGGCCATGCTGGCGCCCGCCGTCCTATTCCCCGTCGAGGACAGCTTCTTCATGAATACGCTTGGCTTGTCGTTACTGTACTTGGGTTTCGGGGCTCTTTTGATTGGGGTTCTTCACTGGGAGAGCGTCGGCCGATTTACGTCAACACACCTCGGGTCATTCCTGGCCTACTTAGGAGAGCGTTCTTATTCGATCTATCTCTGGCACATCCCTGTGAAGGAGTGGGGTGTCCCGTTGCTCGGCAAGGTCTTTGGAATGACGCCCCCGCATATGGCGGCGTTTCTTTTCTATGTGGTGGGCAGCGTGGCGTTTGGCATATGGATGGCAAGGCTTGTCGAATTTCCCACTTTGAAGGTGCGTGATTATCTCTTCCCGCCAAGGAGACGCTTCGATTCGCCGGTCTCCAGCGCCGCGTAGTGCGGCTGGTCGAGCGACCACGGCCGATCAACGACCTCGTTCTTGAACGCCTTCAAGAGCCGCTCAAAACACTTCCGGTAGACCTGCGGATCGGCCCACGCGGAGAAATCTTGAACGTAGCGAGAATCCCGCAGCTTCACTGCCCAGGCTTTGTCGGTGTTCTTGAAGGCATTATCGATGCTGATTGGGATCAGGAGTGTCTGTGCACGGAGCCGCTCTTCCGCGAATCCCTTCGTCACTTCGTCCTCGAGCCAGCCGCTCGCGATTGAGTCCTTTGAGATGATCAGTAAGAGTTTGTCGCGGAGCCGGATGGCCCCGCTCGCGGTACTGCCGTTCGAGGACCTCGAGGCGAGCGCCGACCATGATTACCTTGCGGCCGGGTTCACCGAAGGAGCAACGACCGCACTGGGCCACATCGATCCTGCACGGCTCAGCATGATCGGGCGCACGTCGGTGATGACGTACAAAGACACGACAAAGACGTTGGCGCAAATTGGCCGAGAGCTTGGCGCGACGTATCTCGTCGCGGGATCCATTCGTGCCGAGGGAGGACGCTGGCGCGTCACGGCGAGGTTGATTCGCGCTGCAGACCAAGTTGGTCAGCGTCCTATGACAGCGAACCCGCGAGCACGCTGGAGTGTTGGCGCGAGACCACCGGACCGCGCTTGACTTCGCCAAACAGGCAACCGTGGTAGGGCCAGCCTTCTGGATTGGCTACTACCAGCTCGCGTGGGCATCCGAGCGCCTTGGCGAGTGCGGGGTGGCGCTCGAAGCGCTGAAGGGCGAACTGATTGAACGTTGTGATTTCACTCACCGCGCCTGAGATGTTGTCGCCATCGATTTGGACATTGGCGCTGCCCGCGCTGAACCGGCTGTCGGCCTAGTCACCGAGGCTTGACCTCTTCGGATTCACTGCACCTTCGACAGCGCGCATCTTGCGCGCCGTCACGACGGGCATGCGCATCGTTTCAGAAGCAAAAAACTCAGGAATTTCAGTCCTGTGTTGACGTTCGGTGAGAATCTTCTGGAAACGAAAGACCAGGACGTTGATCGTAGCGCACGGCGCTCATGCGCCTGTATGCAGTTCTACCTCTTGCCCTTCCACGGATCGCCCGGAAGGCGCTCGATCAGACGTGACGAGACGAGTGGTGCAGCCGCCTCAAGATTCCAGGCAAACCCGGTTGCGAGCAGCGGGCTGATGTCGGCCGCGAACTCTGGGTCGCGCAGCTTCTCCGCAAAATTCTTCTCGAACTGCGCCCGGCTGACTTTGTGGCCATCATTCTCCATGTACGCAGAAAACGCCACGACGATACGTTCAGCATTGACTGCCGGATTCTCCAGCCCTTTCGCCAGATCTCGACCTTTAGCCGCAAGGGAAGTGAAGGCACATCCTCCGAGGCGAAGCGGTAGACAAAAGTGACGCGCCCCTCGCTCTGCTTCCACTGCGGCCTGCCGAGCCACGGATCGAGAACTTCACGCAGCGCCTCCATCGTCGCGCCCGCCGGTTCCGCACGCGTTTGCACCAGACCGATGTCTTCCGAATAGCGGGCGGCCGGCTTGAGGTGTAGCTTGTAGAGCGCCGTGCCGCCGCGAAACGCCAGCGCGTCGCGCAGGCGCGCACTCGAAAAGATCTCGACGAGCGCGCGGCTGATGACGAGGTCCTGCTCGACCTGGAAGTCCTGGACCCAGGGGGCCTGCGCGCGCCACTCGGTGATGTAGTCGCGCGGGATCACAGCTCCGCCTCCACGCTTGCATTAACGTAGAGCTTCCAGCCCTTGTTACGGCGTGCGCGCTTGTGCGGCGCTTTCGGCAGAAGCACGATCGATTGCTTCGCGTGCTTGCGTACATAGTCCTTGAGCGCCGGAGTCTTGGCCGCGAAACCAAGATGCTCCAGCAGGTATCCAAGCCGCTGCGCCCAGGCCACAGGCGCCGTGTGCGCGGCTGCGGCCAGTTTCTCCGGGTCGATGCGCTCGGCCAGTTCGGAGAGAACCGCCGCAACCTGGTTCAATCCGCCGGCGTGATGCGCGTACCCGAGAAGATCGAGCGCCGTCGCTTCGGGCGTTGAGACGAGCAGCGTCCCACGGGGCGTGTTGAAGCTCTGAAGGGGCACGTCCTTGAGGCGCTTGCGCGCCATGAAGACGACGCGCACCGCGCCGCATTGGATCGGGCGCCGGTTCCCTGCGAGGAAGACCTGGAATTCCTGCGGGCGCTGATGCGCAGCGCCGTGATACTGCCCGGCTGACAGCAGGCCCACGTAATAGGCGAGATCGAGCCGCTTCATGAGTGCCGGGATAAACTGGTCGGCAGGAACGGAGCCCAGCGAGCGGTATTCCGGCGGGACGATGACGTAGAAGCCCCGCGCCGGTGAAGCGATCAGTTTCTGTTTCGCGAGGCGGTTCAGCGCCAGCTTGGCAGCGGCAGCAGAAACGCCGAGCGCAGACTGCGCCTCACGCGAGCTGAAATCAAGACGCCCGCTGGCGGCAAGACCGGCGATGTACTCTTTGGCGCGGGGACGGGCTTCTTCTGATTTCACATGCGTAAAGTATCATAAAATGATACTTTACGTTATCAATATATGGCCATTGGGGGCGACCGTGCAGGGAGCAGGCGCGGATCTCTCAGGAACGACACGACATCAGACGACACTTCCACATCGACTTTCACAGTCTCACATTTCACTGATATAAGACCATATTTACCAATCAGATCCGAATACACGCACGGGACTTAAAATCCTGGGTCCCGCAAGGGGCGTGTGCGTTCGAGACGCCCCCGGCACCACAAATAGTTAATAAATACAGGGCAATAGTCGCAACCTGGCGGTCCCGGCCGAAAGCGCCGAAAAGGCGCACTGGCAGGTAGTCAGAATCGACTCTAAGATTTCCTATCGTCTCTTTTGTGGGATCCGGCTTCAGCCGGATTGCGCCCGGCCGTCGAATCGGCAGCCGGGTTGAGCTCACGGTGCAAACCGACGAACCTGGCCGTCACTGATTTCTCCGCCTGCATTGTCACGACGCAGGTCGAACCGGATTCCCAGTCGCATCCGCTCCAGCCCATGAACCGATTGGCGAAGGCAGGACTCGCCGTAAGAGTCACGACGGTGTTCCAGTCATAGACAGCCGAGCAGGCCGACCCGCAGTCGATTTGCGGGGAAGTGGAGGGGTCGGAGCTCGAGGTCACGGCTCCGCGGCCGATGCCATTTTTCGTGACCGACAGGGCGAACTGCTGCAGGACGAAAGTGGCGACGACCGATTTCGCCTCGCTCATTGTCACAGTGCAGGTCGGTCCGGACTCCTCATCGCATCCGCTCCAGCCTGCGAACGTCGAGCCGACGTCAGCGTAGGCGGTCAAGACCCCCTGCGTGCCAGCGGAGTATCTGGCCGTGCACGCGGTCCCGCAATCGATTTGGTTCGCGGCGTCGGGAATGGAGCTCGACCTCACGGTGCCGCCGCCGTTTCCCTGCCTGGTCACCGTGAGATCGTAGGTGACGATGACGGTGTTGTTGATCAGCACCTCAAAACCGACCGTCACCAGGTCCAGCCGGCCGTCGCCATTCAAGTCGCCCACGGCTGCTGACGGGGTGGTGTAAGGAGCGAAGGTCCCTGCGGCCTGGAAGGACCCGTCGCCGGTGCCCACGAGCACAGCGGTGCCGTTGTTCAACCTGGAGACCGCCAGATCCACCACGCCATCGCCATTCAAGTCGCCCACAATCACGTGAGAAGCCCGGGCAACGGCGTAGGGCACTGCCGACTGGAAGGTCCCATCGCCGTTGCCCAGGAGCACCGCAACGATGGAATCGGTGTCTGAGTAAGGCTTCGCCCATAGTGGGTCGTTAACCACCGCGAGGTCGGACAGCCCATCGCCGTTGAAGTCGCCCGCAGCTACGTGGTAATTCCTATCGGCACCGGCGAGATTCGAGGCGGGTTGGAAAGTTCCGTCGCCGTTACCGAGCAGCACCGACAGACTGCCGGGAGAAGTGGAGCAGGCTGGGGAACAAGTAGTTCGGCCGTCGTTGGCGACTGCCAGATCGAGGTTGCCATCAGTGTTGAAATCGCTTACCGCGATGGCTTGGGGGTTAGAACCCGTGGCGAAGGATAACGGCGCCTGAAAGGTCCCATCGCCGTTGCCCAGCGCCAAAAAGACAGTGTCGTACCACGGGTTGGTTACCACCAGGTCGCTTATCCCGTCGCGATTGAAGTCTCCAGCGGCTTTCAAGTGTGGGACAGTGCCAGCCGCGAAGACCGAATGCAGCTGGAAAGTCCCGTCGCCGTTCCCCAGCAGGACCGAAACATCGCCCGGGTCGGTAATGGGTTCCCCAAAATCCCCGCGGAAATTACCGGGGCGCGAAACCGCGAGGTCGAGCACGCCATCGCCGTTGAAGTCGGCCAAGGTCAAACCGGAAGCGCCGTTGTCGAGCCTCACGCCGGTGACGGGCAGCGGCGCTGCGAAGGTCCCATCGCCGTAGCCCAGATTCACTTGGCTGGGGGTCGCCCGATCGAGCACGCCATCGCCGTTCACGTCGCCCACGGCCATAACACCACTGCCTGCACGGAAGACCCGGACCGCCCGGAACGTCCCATCACCGTTGCCCAACATCACCGAGGCCAAGCCGAAACCTGCGTCGGCCACCGCCAGGTCGGACACGCCGTCGCTGTTGAACTCCCCCACCGCTACTGACGGAGGTTCACCGCTGGCGTAGCCCATAGGTGACTGGAACGTCCCATCGCCGTTTCCGAGCAGCACCGAGATGACTCCTGACCCATTAAGAGAAAGGGCTACCGCCAGGTCGCGCTTGCCGTCACCATTGAAATCCCCTACAGCGATAGACCGTCCAGGGCTGTCGCCAGTAGAGATGCCGGCGGCGAAGTCCCGATGCGTCTGGAAGGTCCCATCGCCATTGCCTAATAGGACCGAGATGCTGCCTAAACCCCGGTAGTTAGCCACCACCAAATCCATGCGGCCATCGCCGTCGAAGTCTCCCACGGCCACCGAAACAGGGTTGAGGCCGGCCGCGAAGTTCCGTGCCGCCTGGAACGTCCCATCGCCGTTGCCCAACAGCACCGACATACTGCCCCTGGACCCAGGACCGATTTCAGCTGTGTTGGCGATCGCCAGATCTGACACTCCATCGCCGTTGAAATCACTGACGGCCACAGAGGAAGGACCACGGTCGGCGGCGAACGTCCGAGCGGCCTGGAAGGTCCCGTCGGCGTTGCCCAGCAGCACCGAGACGTTATTGGAAGAAAAGTTAGCGACCACCAGATCGGGCAGCGTGTCGAGATTGAAGTCGCCCACCGTGATGAATCGAGGATTGGCGCCTGCAGCGTATGCCTGACCGACCTGGAAAGTGCCATCGCCGTTGCCCAGCAATACCGTCACGCCGCTGGAGTTGGCGACTGCCAGGTCGGCCGCTTCGTCGAGATTGAAATGGCCTACGGCCACAGATGTAGGCCGGCTTCCCGCAGCGAAGGACCGGGCCGTCTGCAAAGTTCCGTCGCCGTTCCCCAGCAGGACCGACACACCGCCGGGATCCCCCAGGGAATTACCGAAGCTCGCAACCGCGAGGTCGGGCACGCCATCGCCATTGAAGTCGCCGACGGCCACGGAGACAGGCCCTGCACCAACTGCAAAATCGTTGCTTTCGACGAACGATACCGTCTGGGCAAACCCTGAGGCTGATGACAGCACAAAGGCGGCAACAACAAGGAGCCATCGCGCTGCTGAATTTGTGGACATGGCTGTTATCCTCGCGAGGTTGTCGGGCTCACGGCACGATGGCCGCTTTGAAGTCCGCGCCGGAGACCGTATGACCTTGCCAGGAGTACGAATCCGTCCATGGCGGTGGGGAATTCTCTTCCCGCAAGGAACGAGGCCGTCTGGGCCGTAGCGAAGCGCGCCGACGACAGCAACACAACCGCCGAGATCAGTGCGGACCGCAACGCTGAAGAGCTCGTCATTGATCTCCGCTCGTGCCGGTGTGACGGCCGGCATGCGAGGCAGAGGGAAAATAGTCGGTTCGACGTATAAGGAGAATCACACGAACGTGACCAGCGGGCTGGCACGTCTAGCGCGGTTTATGCGCAGGATCAAGCCGCTCAGCAGTAGCGTTGTGACGCGGATGGCTATCCCAGCGCTTGATCGAGATCGGCGATCAAGTCAGCGGTGTCTTCCAGGCCGACCGACAGCTGTGTATGTTTCCTATCGTCCGACCATGATCATCGCGGCGCGATTGGCGCCGCTGCCGATGATGAAGGCGGGCGTCGTCACCGTGGTGACGCCGAATAGAAAACCCGAGCTTACCCTGCTGTCATACGTGACCGTCACGGCGGCTGCTGGCATGAAGGTCGCGGTGACCGATTTTGCCGCACTCGTGTTCACGGTGCAGGCCGCGCCGGAAACCGCATCGCATCCGCTCCACCCGGCAAAAACCGACGTCGTGGCCGGTGTCGCGGTCAAAGTCACCACCGTGCCGCTGTCGTACTGGGCTGAACAGGCGGAGCCGCAGTTGATCCCGCCAGGAGCGGAGGTCACCGTGCCGCTGCCAGCTCAGTCCTTCGCGACCGTGAGCGTGAACCGCCGCACGAAGCTGGCCGTGACCCGTTTCGCTGCAATCATGTTCACGGTGCAGAACCGCTCGCTGCTGGAGTCGCATCCTGTCCAGCCGGTGAAGAGGGACGAGTTCGACGACGCGGTCAGGGTTACCGACGTGCCGTAGTCGTAGTCGTCTGAGCAGGTGTCGCCACAGATGATGCCGCCGCCGTCTCTGTACACCGTGCCGTCGCCACTGCCGGTCTTGCTGACCGTGAGCGTAAAGCGCTGCAGCCAGAAGGTCGCGGTGATCGTCCTGGACGCGTTGATCGATACCTCGCAGGTAGCATCACTTGTCGAATCACATCCGCTCCACCCGTCTAAGAATCTCGATCCGACGGCAGGCGACGCCGTGAGCGTCACGATCGTGCCGTTGCTGTACGACGACGTGCAGCCGGCCGAATCGGGCCCGCAGTCGATTCCAGAATCGTTCGAGGTCACGCTGCCGCGACCGTTGCCCGCCTTCGTCACGGTGAGCGTTGACGTCGTGAAGGTGGCCGTGACCGACCGTGCTGCGCTCATGTTCACCGTGCAGCTCGAGTCCGACGCCGAATCGCATCCGTTCCAGCCAGAGAAATTGGAGCCATTGATCGGTGCCGCCGTCAGCGTCACCGCGGCGTTCAAGTCGAACACCGCCGAGCACGTGGACCCGCAGTCAATGCCGACCGGACTCGATGTCACGCGGCCATCGCCCTCGCGAACGACCGTGAGCGTCGGGCGATCGCCAACGGTGAGCGTGGTGCTTCCGCTGCGGTGCTGCCTCGGGATGGAGCGGTCCCACGGAACCCCCCAGAAATCGAAAGTCGCCGTCATCGTCGCCGATCCGGGACCGACGGCGGTGGCGAGACCGGTCGCGTCGATCGTGGCCACGGTCGCATCGCTGCTCGTCCACGTCGGGTTGATGTCGACGACCACCGTGGGCGTCGCTGCATCGGCCGTCGTCCCGTTGCCAAGCTGTCCGTACGTGTTGATGCCCCAGCATCGAACGAGGCCGCCGGCCAGCACAGCGCAGCTGTCGTCGTTGCCGGCGGAGATGTTGAGTGCCGATGTGATGCCGCTGACGGCCGCCGGCGCGTACGCGTTGTTGGCGGTGCCGTCGCCGATCTGGCCGTTGGCGTTGTAGCCCCAACATTTCGCCGTTCCGTCCGAAAGCGCCGCACAGCTGTGAATGACGCCGGCCGAGACGCTCACGGCGTTGCTGATGCCGCTGACGAGAACCGGCGTGTCGGAATCATTGCCGGTGCCGTCGCCGAGCTGGCCGGTCCAGTTCAGCCCCCGGCAGCTGACGGCGCCGCCGTGCTGCAGCGCGCACGTGTGCAAGTCGCCGCCGGACACAGCGACGGCCGTGCTGAGGCCTTGCACCGTCACCGGCACCGAACTGCCGGTCCGGGTCCCATCGCCGAGCTGACCGGACACGTTGTCGCCCCAGCATCGCACCGTGCCGTCCTGCAGGACTGCGCACGAGTGATAGCCGTCGGACACGGTGATCGCGATCGCGTTGGTGATGCCCACCACCGTGACCGGCACCGACGAGTGCACCGTGCTGGATCCGCCTCTCGTGGCATCCTGGGAAATCGGCGTACCGTCGCCGAGCTGACCGAGGCTGTTGTCGCCCCAGCATTGCACCCAGCCCTCTTGAAGGAGCGCGCAGCTATGGCGGTACCCCGCGCCGACGGCGATTGCGGAGGTAATGCCGCTCACTGACACAGGCCACGTGGACTGAGCCGTGCCCCCGTTCCCGAGCTGCCCGACGTCGTTCAATCCCCAGCACTCGACCGTACCATTGCTCAGAACCGCGCAGGAGTGGAAGCCGCCGGCCGCGACCCCAGCCCCCTGCGTGAACTGGATGGGCGACACCGGAGTCGGAGAGTCACCGGGCGCCACACCCAGCTGGCCGAAGTTGTTCCTCCCAGAACACCGCACGTCGCCGTTCTGAAGCTGGATGCAGACGTGAGAGTCGCCGGCCTCGACGCCGGCCGCGTTGCTCACGTCGGGCGTGGTGAACTGCTGCGTTTGGCCGACGGGAATCGTGGGATTCGCCGGCGTGACGGTCATGTCTTGTGCGGCTACGTCATCTGGCGCCGCCGCGAAAGAGAGCGCACCCACAGAGACAAGTATTGCGAGGTACATACGAGTGGACATGATGTTCGTCTCTCTGAGGGCGGGTTACGGAAGCAGCAGGGCATAGAGGGCTCATGGCGGCGGCGTCCTCCGCAAGGGGTAACCGAAACCCGTTCCCGGACACGCGCTCGCCTTCTGCGACAGCGCCGCTGACGAATACGACTTTAGGATCGCGGTCGAGCATGGCGGAATCATCCAGAGGTGACTACTCTTCATAGCACTGTCGTGAGACGCTCAGACAAACGCGCGACCACGCGCGAGACAAGGAGGGCCGACACACCCATGTCAGGGCCACTTTTTGCAAAACCATTCCACTGAAACCTCTCTGGCGCGAGTTGCTCGAGGCTCTACGACTAGAAGTGACGCACTGAACGGGTGAACAACGATGGGCCAAAGGAAGACCAGGCACGTCCGACGGCGTGACGCTCGACGCCGGCAAGGGCCATTCTCGAGGTCAGATTGCCGTGAACGTCGTGGACGTTCCGTCCAACCGAGTCAGCATTGCCCGCATCTGTGGATAGGCCGCGAGCAGCGTCGGCGCGAGAGCTTCGCCGGCGACGCAAATGGCGGTTGCGAGCCCGTCCGCTGCCGTCGCCCTCGGACCA
>Ga0066710_100003020_pt1 | contig 14049 bp, 12 predicted proteins | sample GraSoiAngelo_159_FD_79666 | JGI IMG/M metagenome (GOLD analysis project Ga0066710, IMG submission 79666) | Grasslands soil microbial communities from the Angelo Coastal Reserve, California, USA - 14_1009_16_40cm | ecosystem: Environmental > Terrestrial > Soil > Grasslands | place: USA...
GAGCGCGGGATGACTACATCGAATTGATGCTGGATCGATCCACGGGGCGCGTCGAAGGATTTTTTGCTGGGCATCTTCGAGACACGCTCGCCAGCGAGGGGAAAGAAAGGGTGATAAAGCTACTTGAGATGCAGAAAAACGCCCTGTTGGTATACACGAGTTGCGGATGGTTCTTCGATGACATTGCAGGAATTGAAGCTGCTCAGGTCATGCGCTATGCCGCGAAGGCAATGCAACTTGCCGAGGAAGTACAAGGAATACGGCTCGAGCCGGACTATATTCGGATTTTAGAGAAGGCACCGAGTGTTGTGCATGGAAACGGCTCCAAAACTTACGAGCTGTTGGTCGGGCCGGCCAGAAGGGAACCGTCACGAGTCATTTCCGGGTAGCTCATATTTCTCGAGGACTTTCCATATCAGCGAACAAACAATGAAGCGAAGAGGCAGTGGTGTCTTACTTCACATCACGTCCCTCCCCTCGTCCTATGGCATCGGGGATCTGGGGCCCGGGGCGTACCGCTTTACAGATTTCCTGGTCGAGGCCCAACAGAGTCATTGGCAGGTTCTACCGCTAAACCCAACATCTCTGGCTCACGGAAACTCTCCTTATGACAGTTATTCGGCCTTCGCTGGAAATCCTCTCGTGATCAGCCCGGATCTGCTAGTCCAGGAGGGATTTCTTAAGCGGGACGAGCTCGAAGAACGTCCTTCTTTCCCCAAGGGAAGCGTTGAATATAAAGTTGTAACACAACATAAAGTTCGACTACTGGCCAAGGCCCACGAACGGTCCCGGAGCCGTCTGGCGGCTGACAATGAATATGGAAAGTTTTGCCATGACAATGCCGAATGGTTAGAGGATCATAGCCTCTTCATGGCCTTAAAGGCTCATTTTCGCGGCGCTGTCTGGAGAGACTGGCCCATCGATCTGAGGGATCGAAAATCCGAGGCGATAGGCGGATGGAAAAGGCGGTGCCAGGAACAGGTGGAAAGAGAGCGGTTCTTCCAGTATCTCTTTTTCAAACAGTGGTCGGCTCTAAAGCAGTACTGCAACAGCAAGAGCGTCCTTGTCACTGGCGACCTGCCCATCTATGCGAATTACGACAGCGCCGATGTCTGGGCACACCAGGAGATTTTCAAGCTCAACGCTGAGAAACGACCTTTAGTTGTCGCTGGAGTTCCTCCGGACTACTTCAGCGCAACAGGTCAGCTTTGGGGAACTCCTGTGTACAGGTGGGACGTGCTGAAGAACACTCAGTATGCCTGGTGGGTTAGGCGCATCAAACATAACCTCGCTTGCTTCGATAAGATTAGACTGGACCACTTTAGGGGATTTGTGGCTTGCTGGGAGGTGCCGGCGAACGAAACGACGGCGATTCATGGGCAATGGGTGAAGGCGCCAGCAGAAGATTTCTTTGGCACTTTGATGGCCGAGCTTCCTGACCTGCCGATTTTTGCTGAAGATCTAGGGTTCATCACGCCCGACGTCCATCAAGTAATGAATCGCTTCGCATTTCCCGGGATGAAGGTCTTGTTGTTTGCATTCCAGGATGATCTGCCGACGCACCCCTACGCGCCCCACAATTATGGCAAGAATTTCGTCGTCTATACAGGAACCCACGATACCAACACCGTCAAAGGCTGGGTTAAAGGCGAGGCAAGTCCTGACGAACGTAGGCGGTTGTTTGCTTACGTCGGCCGAGAACTAACGGAAGAGCAAGTTCATTGGGAACTGATAAGGTTGGCGCTTATGTCCGTGGCGGATACCGCGATCTTTCCCATGCAAGACCTGTTGGGTCTCGATGCCGATGCCAGAATGAATCGCCCGGGAACAACCGAGGGAAACTGGCAGTGGCGGCTGACCCCTGAACAGCTCACGCCATCGCTCATTACGAGGCTCGCAGAGATGACGCAGTTGTACGGAAGAGCCCCACTATAGATGCCTCGGTCATGGAAGACAGATGCGATAAATTGACTCACCTCCAGTCCGGCGATATAGTTTGCGAGCTTAGGAGGGAACGAACGTGGAAGTCCTGGGAATGGTGATGGCTGGAGGCCGCGGCAAGCGGCTCTATCCATTAACCAAGGATCGGGCGAAACCAGCCGTCCCCTTTGGCGGCAAGTACCGGATCGTCGACTTCGTCCTGTCCAACTTCGTCAATTCCGGAATCTACTCGATCTACGTCCTGACACAATTTAAAGCGCAATCCTTGGTGGAACACCTGCAGGAGGGATGGCAAGTCAGCAGCCTCCTCCGTGATTACTTCGTCGTACCTGTGCCGGCCCAGATGCGCTCCGGCATAGAATGGTACCGCGGAACGGCCGATGCGGTGTACCAGAATCTGCACTTAATCCGGCGCGCCAATCCGAAATCTGTTGCGGTCTTTGGCGCCGATCACGTCTATAAGATGAATATCCGCCAGATGGTAGAATACCACTGGCAGAAAGGAGCGGAGGTTACGGTCGCGGCATTGCCGGTGAGAATTCATGAAGCATCCCAGTTTGGCGTGATGGAGGTGGACAATGAATGGCGAATCGTCGGTTTCGAAGAGAAACCCCAACGGCCAAAGCCCATTCCGGGAGAGCCGGACTGGGCTCTTGTCTCCATGGGAAACTACCTGTTCGAAACGAAGGTTCTACTTCAGGCGTTGGAGAACGATGCGTCAAAAACTCAAACCCATCACGACTTCGGGAGAGATATTATCCCTCATTTAGTCAAGGAGGGGGGAAAAGTCCTTGCCTACGATTTCCGAAGGAACCGTATCCCAACCCCCTTGAAGGGCGAAGAGCCAAGCTATTGGCGAGACATCGGCACGATCAACGCCTTCTTTGAGGCAAACATGGAACTGCGCGCCGTGGACCCATCACTCAATCTTTACAACCAAAGCTGGCCCGTCCGCACCGTCAGCTACAGCGACCCTCCCGCCAAGTTCGTGTTCGATGAGGAAGGCCGGCGAGGGACGGCCCTAAATTCCATCGTCGCAGAGGGAACCATTGTCACCGGCAGCCTTTTACGGAACTCAGTCATTGGCCGCAACGTCCGCATTCACAGCTACTCTGTAATCGAAGATGCGATCATTATGAGCCGGGTAGAGATTGGAAGAGGCTGTCACCTGCGCCGGCTTATCATAGACAAAAACGTCTCCATCCCGCCGGAAACAGAGATTGGGATCAATTCCGACAAGGACCGGGAGCGCTACTTTGTGACGGAGAGCGGAATCGTTGTGATCGCGCGAGAAGAGCCCAGATCCATTGTCCCCTGACACTACCCGGCACCCCATTACTCGGGATATTTTCTCACCTTTGTCTGCTAGCAGTGTCAACCAACTGGCGGTAAAGGCCGTAGTATTCCGTTGCGGACCTTTGCCAGGAAAAATCGCTGGCCATCGCGTTAGCCATCAGACGCCGCCATGCCTGCGGGTTGCAGTATAGGGCTATGGCTCTTTTCACCGCCTCGAGGAGGGTCGGGCCGGAATAGGCAGAAAATTTGATTCCATTGCCAGTTCCAGTGCGTGGGTCATAGTCTTGAATGGTATCGTCGAGCCCTCCTGTCGCGCGAACGATAGGAATGGTTCCATACTTTAGACTGTACATCTGGCTCAGTCCGCAAGGCTCGAATTTAGATGGCATGAGAAACATGTCCGCTCCAGCCTCTATTTTGTGGGCGAGAGCATTGTCAAAACCGATCTTCACCGCTATTTTCCGAGTGTGCTTTGCGGGAAGTCCGGCTAGAAGCTCCTGGTATCTCTGCTCACCGGATCCGAGAAGAATCAGCTGGAGGTCCATTTGCATGAGATCGTCGATGATATCAACGAGGACATCCACCCCCTTTTGATCCGCCAGACGAGAGACCATCCCGATCAGGGGAACCGAGGGCTCAGTAGGAAGACCACAGTTCTGTTGGAGGTCCTCCTTGCAGTTTTTTTTTCCGTTGAGGTTTTTGTCCGTATAACGTTCTTTGATATGAGGGTCGGTCTCAGGATTCCATTCCTGGTAATCTACGCCGTTTAGAATTCCGTAGAGATCCCTTTCCCTGTCACGGATAACGCCTTCGAGGCCGCATCCGTACTCGGAAGTTTTTATTTCCGCGGCATATTTTTTGCTGACCGTGGTGAGGACATCGAAAAAAAGTATCCCGCCTTTGAGCAGATTGATATTGCCGTAGAACTCTAGGTAGCGCGGTGTAAAGTACCGGACATCTAAACCCAGTAGGTTCCACGCGGAGGGCGAGAAGATGCCCTGATGCGCGAGATTGTGTATGGTCAGCAGATCTTTGGTTTTTTCAATTTTAGGATATACATGGCTCTGGGTCTTCTTGAGCACAGGGATGAGCGCCGTTTGCCAGTCATTACAGTGAATGACGTCCCACGGCGCCGTTTTGCCTGCCAGTTCAAGAGCGCCTTTACAGAAAAACACGAATCTCTCCGCATTATCAGCGTAATCTCCCCGAGCGCTTCCATAGAGGCCGTCCCGCATAAAATAGGCGTCCGCACGGATCAGATAAATCGACACGCAATTTTTAATCGAGGCTTTCAAGATGATCCCTCGCGCGCTGCGCCCTCCTATAGAGACTTCAATTTCCATACCGGTTTCTTCCACCGGGGAAAGCTTCTCTAGAGCGGTCCGGTAGGCAGGCATGACACCGGTGACATCGACTCCAAGACGGACGAGCGCCCCGGCAAGAGCGGCAACTGCGTCCGCCAGGCCGCCAGTTTTGGCCAAAGGAGAAATCTCTGAAGAAACCATGAGGACTTTCATTCTTTTAAGTGAAGAACATCCTCACGGTCCTGGAAGATGCAAGGAGTCTCTTATAGTGCAATCTCGCGCAAGGAGAGCGCAGCTTCCTCGGGAGTTACCGGGTTAATATAAAACCCTGTGCCCCATTCGAAGCCGGCCACCTGAGTCAGCTTCGGCATAACCTCGATGTGCCAGTGATAGTGGCCGTCTTCTGTCTCTTCAAAAGGCATGGAGTGGACAATGTAATTGAAAGGCGGATCGTTCAGCGATCCATTGAGCCTTATCAACGTCTCCCTGAGGGAACGCGAGAGATCGACGTACTCTTGTTTCGACGCATGTTCGAAGTAGGAGGAGTGCCTCTTCGGCAAGATCCAAGTCTCAAAGGGAAACCGCGAGGCGAAGGGACAGATGACTGCGAAATTCTCATTCTCACTTACCACTCGGGCTCGTTCTTCTATTTCCTGCCGCACGATATCGCAGTAGATACAGCGTTCCTTGTATTTGTAGTATTCTTGCGCGCCAACAAGCTCGTCGGTGACAGTGCGTGGAACGATCGGCAGGGCGATAAGTTGGGAATGGGTATGTTCCATAGTAGCGCCTGCCTCTGAGCCCTGGTTTTTGAAGATCAGCACATAACGAAACCGCTTGTCTTTTCTAAGGTCTAAGATGCGGTCCCGATAGGCCCAGAGAATTTCCTCATATTGTTTCTCGCTCAGAGCACCCATATTTGTCTCATGATTCGGCGTTTCGACGACCACTTCATGAGCCCCCACGCCATTCATAAGATCGTAGACGCCTTCGCCGCGCCTATCCAATTCTCCTTCTATCATCAGCGCTGGGAATTTGTTCGGGACAACTCTCAGCGTCCATCCTGGACTTTCCCGACTAGACCCCGCGGCGCGATAGGCCATAATTTCAGGCGGAGTCAGCCCTTCGTTACCCTCACAAAACGGACAGGGGCCGTTTCGCGGCGAATTCCTCTTGTGCTCGCGGGGAGTCGGCCTTTTTGCTCTGTCGGTGGAGATGATGACCCATCGTCCCACCACCGGATCTTTTCTCAACTGAGGCATAGTGTATTTCGCGCTCCGGAAAACTAATTTATTATCGCATTTCTGCAAAGACTTGTCATCAAAAAATACCTTGCGCGATGGGAGATATAACCAACGTAACGCACTTCGTTTTGCCTTCCAAAAAAAAGGCCCCGATCTCTCAGGGCCTTCGAACTGGAGCGGGTGATGGGGATCGAACCCACGACCTTATGCTTGGCAAGCATACGCTCTAGCCAGCTGAGCTACACCCGCGTACTTCTTTCACTACCCCAAAGCTATTCCCTTGTCAACGTAAGGAGTGCTATCCAGCGATGGTCTTGTGCTGCAGGAGGCGAAAAAATTTGACATGGTAATTCACTCCAGACCATACAGCAACCACGGCCGCCAGACAAAGAAAATAGACTCCGACCACACAGAAATCGATGCCGACATACGAATAGTGAACTAGGAGAGCAAACACCGCGATTGCTTGAAGACTGAACTTATATTTGCCCATCTCCTCGGCCTCCATCACGATCCCCTCTTTCAAGGCAATACCTCGGAGAATGGTTACTGCAATCTCACGCGCCACGATCACTACCACCAGCCAGGCCGGCGGCTCCGGCTCTCCGGGGCGATCCATAGCCGTAAGCATAATAAGAGCGGCCACAACCATGAGTTTATCGGCCAATGGGTCCAGGATTTTTCCTAGATTGGAGACAGTCCGGTGGCGTCGCGCCAGGTAACCGTCAAAAAAGTCCGTCAGGGACGCGAGAAGAAAAAGAAAAGCGGCTAGCAGGGCAGAAGCAGGATCCGCGAATGTAAGTAAATAGACGAGGACAGGAATGATTGCTATGCGAAAAAGACTCAGAACATTTGGCAGCGTCCACACGTGGGAGCCCGGATGAAATCTTAATGACTCACTTGTTCCCGGATAGAGATAGTCCCGCTCCCGCGATAACGGTCAAGATAGGTCATGACGCGTCTAATGTACTCTCTTGTCTCCGCAAAAGGAGGAACACCTCTGTGTTTTTCAACCGCTTTAACTCCCGCATTGTAGGCCGCCAGTGTCAGCTGGAGATCTCCTTGGTAACGGTCCAGAAGAAGTCTTAGATGACGCACTCCGCCGTCGATGTTCTCCTCGGGATTATAAACATTGCTGACCTGGTGAAGCTGGGCGGTTTCCGGCATGAGCTGCATTAAACCCTGGGCTCCCTTGTGTGATCTAGCCTGGCTATTGAAGTCTGACTCTACTTTGATCACCGCTTGGACCAGATGGGCATCCACCCCGTAGCGGTCTGCTGCAGAACGGATCAATTCCTCAAAAATGGCCGGAGCGATCAGGGAGCCGGCGGAACCTCTTCCCGGCTCTCTGATGACTGGGCGGTAGCGAGAGCTCGTAGGCGCGTTAGTAAAATGAAGGACTCCCTGCGGGTCCTTGTAGGCATAAATATCTGCTCGGGTCTCTCCGAGCGGCGCCAGAGACCCTATAAGAAACGCAAAGAAGCCTGCCCGCAGTCCCATTTTGCCCCTGAGATTTGGCATAAAACTCCGTTAGGGTAACCTCTTAAGCCTTCGCTGTCAAACTTTCCCAGACCGGGGGTAGCGGGTCATTTTGACTTGAAGAGCTACAGAGAGGTCAAGTTGAGACATTGCCAAAATCTGCAGAACGCAAGGGATATGCCATAAGGTAACCACTTGTTTTCGCGGAGAACCTGGAGAAGCGGACCTAACGATTAAATGACGTTTTTGACAAAAAAGTACCCTATGGGCACGGGCTTCGGTTTGCGATGTCCAGTAGCCCTAGAGTAACGAACTAAAGTCACGGATTGAATAGGTATTAGACGGAAAGGTCCCCGGACGTCAGCTTTTCGATCAGCAGCAAGTCGCCCTCAAGGAAATCAACCGCTTTGAGTTTCCCAACATCCAGCCATTCGATGCGCTCGAACTGTTTATTGGAGACCGAGCCTCGGTAGGTTTCCACCTTGAAAAATACGAGCTCCACTGTTTGATTCGGATAAGAATGGGTGTGGTGAAAAAGCTCGCTGGCTGATTCAACTTCGATTCCCAGTTCTTCCTTGAGCTCTCTCCGCAAGGCAGTTAGCAGGTTTTCCCCTTCTTCCACCTTGCCTCCCGGGAACTCCCACTTGAGAGGATAGGAAGCGTCAGCTCTTCTCTGACAGACTAGAAGGCGACGGTCTTGATAGACCAGTCCCGCCACAACACGGATTGTCATTTGGCGGTTCAATTTCCGCTCCCTCTACGGAGAATCGAAAAGCTGCCGAACTCGGCAGCTTTTCTCCTCTCAGCTTTTTCCACTTTCAGGATTTGACGAAGTTTGCTAGAACCATCAACTTAGAGTAAATCAAATCTAGGCACAATTCATATTTGCTGAATTTACTCATGACTACACAAAAGCGTATTTTTCTGCTTGCGACACCCGTGTGGTTTTTTGCAACGCTCGCCATAAACACCATGGGAGCGCAAGGTACTGTAGTAACAGAACTCACCTCAGCCAACGGCAATAATTGGTGCAACATCGACTATGATTCTGGAACTGATGGATCGAGTGCGGAAGACGACGTTCCAAAGTATACAACGACGTCGCTACGCGATTCGCCCAAAGGGCAGTGGGGAAGAGTAACACCGATCGCGGATGGAAATCACCCGAATCTTTATTACAATCAGAGCGAGATAGATGAATTGCGGCATATGATTTTGGTGCAACACAGCCCGCAGAATCTAGTTGACCTGTACAACAAGTCAATGAAGAACGCCGTCGCCGTTTCTCCACAGAACAACCAAAGCCCTCATCACAACAACATGAGAGCGGCGATAAGCTACATGATTGAGCCGACCCCTGCCAAGGCTGATGCTATTCGCACTGCTTTGCTTAACTTCATGAGCTATTTTCCAAAGGGCCTCCCCAATTGGTTTCGCACTATCGGCTGCTACTTCTGCGGATATTCCACTCCGTGGCTCTTCGATTTGCTTATGGCCTACCATCCCGGCAAGCTTTCTTCAACCGAAGTAAACAATCTGAAGAACTGGTTCGCCAAGTCTGCTGAAAATTTGAAATTTGATACCCGCGACTCCTTTGCTGTCTCCGGGCCCTCCGATAATCGTGCAACTTGGACAGTTCCCGTTAGCACCCGTGAGGGAAAAACAATGTCTCCCTTTCCTAACTGGTACAGCCGTTATATGGGTCCTTCCTTGGCGAGCGCTTTGGTATCGGGCAATCAAGACGATGTTGATTACTGGGCTGACAGCAGCTGGCCGCATACTCTGCTTACCTTTAATGGAGTTACTTCAACTTTCCCTTCCGATCAAGCCAATAGATATGATTTGGTAATGTATTTGCTGGCTGTATATCCGTCCGGCGCGAACACAGACACGTATGACCGTGAAGGTTTCGGGTATAACGGCCCGAAGACATGGTGTACGGTTTCATACTATGACCCACGCCTGGCAGATGGTGGATCCTATCACTGGGCGCAAATGTCGGGCGCAATCTTGGGAGCTGAAATGGCGTATCACAACGGAATGATCGGAGTATTCGGGCTAACCGATGTTCCAGGCACAGAACCTGCGCTTTTGAGAACGTCCAAGCTCGCTATCCAATCTCGCACACAAAAAGATTTTAGACCCACCAGTTTAACCGGACATCCGAGCATAGGGCATGACCCGATTAATTGGGCTGCATACAGGCGGTATTCTGATCCGACAATAGAACACGCTGTGTCGAAATTGGGTAGGAGTGTGAGTTTTGGAGCTGAGTTGCCGAACGAAGTGTGGGAATTTTTCGGATACCCGCGACGGATTGTATGGACGTCTGGAGTGGTCCAATAGATTTCCACGGAGATCCGGCTCCTAGAATTCACACGAGGCAAGGGCGTATAATCGATTGGTTAATGTATTTTAGCGGAACAGCGCTTGCCCCAATTCTTTTCTCATCCCCCTATTTAATCTTCTCCCTCTTCAGCACAAGACAGCTGCCATGAACGATGCTTTGGGTGGAACAGACCAATTCCCACCCTTCTTTCCCTAGATCATTTAAAGCAGCTTCTGACAGATCACTCGACTGAAGGATGCGGTATTCGAATTGACTCATAGTCTTTTCTCCTCTCTATTCCACCCTTTCAGGGTGTTAAAGCGTTGCAGTTGGGGGAAGGTTGAAACTCGCGAGCCAGCTTTGCCAAGGAACTGGCGCGCCCGGAGGGACTTGAACCCCCAACCCTCAGATCCGAAGTCTGATGCTCTGTCCAATTGAGCTACGGGCGCACTTGGGAGCCTCAGAAGAGATTAGTCCAAAGACTCGCTTAACGGAAGCGAACAACGCGGAGTCCTTTGTCGGAAAAGAATCGTTCGAGAGCCTTAGGTATTTGGCTATCTGTGAGGAGTAAGGAACGGTTAGGCACAAAAAAGCCGGCAACGGTCAAAACCATTTTATCTCCAGCCTTACCCTCCGTTGTGGGAAAACGGTGCTGCTGGTAAGTCGTCTGCTCTCCAATCGACTCTAGGAGACGAGAGATCAGGTCTCGAGATGAAACAGTCTGCAAATCCAACTCGATCGCTCTCACTTTTTCCGTTGACTGCAATGTCTTTTTCGCTTCGTCTCCCACGCGATGAAAGAGAAGAGCCATCTTCTTCCCGCCAAATTCAAATAATCTATCTATGGTAATTTCTATCGAGATCCCCTCTCGCAAAGGAAGGGACATCTGACGGTTGGCTGAGAAGGGAATCTGGCAGAGTTTAAAAAACGCATCCACCAAAGCATTCTTCTCAGCAGGCCACGATTCGATCTGAGTCTCCAGAATGGGTTGTCTGCTCTCTAGAGAAGCCGAACCTGAGGAGAAGGACTGCGGCAGCAGAATTTCCTTCAGAGTCAATCCCTTGACTGAGAGATACTCTTTCAGATAGTCAGGGGTCTTGCTGGAAGCCTCAACCAAGCTGATGACAAGCATTTCGGGAGTTCCGCTATTACTGTCAGGGGTTGTCACCATCCAGTCCCCTTTGACCATGACGCCCACTCCCGCATCTTGCATGACGACGGGTCGGTTCGGTGGCAAGGATTGAAATCCTAGGCGAGACAGCAGACCGCTGACAGTTTCTTGAAGAGAGATTCCCGGCTTTGCGGTCACAATGCGCGCGGTGGAATTTCCCCCCTCTATTTTGGTTTTCAGATCGGGGGGGATCGCGTCCTTTAGATCCAGAATGACTTTCTGCGGGTTTTTCGCGCTCTCGATAACCGGGTAGGACTGACGGTCAATGCGGATGACCCCTTCTTGGAGAGGCAAGACCTCCTCACCGTTGCGGCGCGTTTCACTCCCCAACGCCGTCATGATCTGTTCCAAAAGCGGGATATTTCCCTCCAGTGGAAGTTTTTGACCGCTATCCGCATCCATGACTTTCTGAGGAGGTTTTTTGACTTCTTGTGCGGCAAAATCCTTAGTTTGAATCCAGCGGCCGGGAAGTGTCAGCGCCTCCCCGACGAAAAGGATATCCCAATTTTTTTTCCCTGGGTTCATATCTCTCACTTGTTTGAAGGTGCTCATCCTTTCCTGCTCGCCTTTAATTCCCAGCTGTTCGCGGAGGATTTTGAATAGGTAATCGCCCGGCTTCACGCTATAAATTTTTGTCTCACCTTTGGGTCCTGTCGGAAGCGTTATGCCAAGAATCTCATTCGGCCGGATCGGGATAAACACGGTATCGCCAACTTCCAAGACATTGGGATTTTTAAGCTGGGGATTGAGTGTGCCGATGATCGTCACATACCGGGGAAACTGTTTTTCCGGTACGTCCTTCTCCTGAACCAGGAACTTCCATAGCGAATCTCCTCGGCCGACAACTCTCTCCTCGCCCTCCACTGGCTTTCCTTGATACTCCCGTGTCTTTAGTGTCTTACGCAGCTTTAGCTGCGGTTGCTCCTCTTTTTGTTGGCTGCCAGTTTGCGCCTGCCCCCAAGCGAGATCGCGCAAGGAGAGTGCAAAAAACAAAATTAGGGCTGCGGCTAGAATGACTTTGGACCGGAAAGCGTTCATCTTACCCTCCAAACAGTGCCCCCAGCGGTGTCCTCTAACGTGATGCCTTTTTCTTGAAGCTGCACTCGAATTTTATCAGCCTCCTGCCACCGTTTCTCTCTGCGCGCTTGATCTCTCTTCTGTACCAGTCCCTCGATGACCTCCGGCGAAAGTCCCTGCAGCCGCAGCCAGCGCCTCTTCTTTCTCTCAAAAAACGCCTGAGGCTCGTCCTGCAATAAACCCAGAATCTCAACCATCCTCTTCAAGGCCGCCACTCTCGAGGAAGCCCCGTCCGATTTTCCTTCGTCTAACAGCCGATTAAGGGAACGGACCTTGTCAAAGATCAGCGCCATCGCCCTCGGCGTGTTGAAATCGTCGTCCATCTCCTCACGGAACATTTCAATGAGCGCGCGTTCGGGACTCGCCGCGGCCAGCCCGGTCAAAGAATCGCCGCGCTCAAGCGTCTCATAAATCCGCTCCACTCCCGTTGCGGCTTCTTCAAGCCCTTCTTCGGAGAAATCCATGGGACTTCTGTAGTGACTGCTAAGAAAGTAGTGACGCAATGCCTCAGCTTCCCGGTGCTCGAGGATCTCCTGAATTCCAAGGACATTTCCCAAAGACTTCGACATCTTTTCCTGATTGATATTAAGAAAGCCGTTATGTATCCAATAACGGGCCAGGGGCACGTCAAAGGCGGCTTCGGATTGGGCGATCTCATTTTCGTGGTGCGGAAAGATTAAATCCATTCCTCCGCCGTGGATATCGAAAGGTTGGCCGAGATATTTTGTGCTCATCGCCGAGCACTCGATGTGCCATCCGGGACGCCCTCTTCCCCAAGGACTTTCCCAGTACGGCTCCCCTTCCTTGCTTTCTTTCCAGAGCACGAAGTCCATGGGATCTCTTTTCCGAGCGTCGACTTCGACCCTGGCGCCGGCTTCTAACTCTTTGAGTCTCTTGCGCGAGAGCTTTCCATATCCGGGAAAAGCCTGGACGGGAAAATAGACATCGCCGTCGACGCGGTAGGCCATCCCCTTCTCCTCGAGCCGCCGAATCAACGAAATAATTTCGGCTATGTGCTCCGTAGCTTTAGGCTCCTGGGTTGGGGAAAGGAGTCCCAGCGCATCGCTATCTCTCCGGAACTCCGCGATATATCGTTTCGCAATAGCTTCGGCCGTCGAGCCTTCCTGGTTAGCCCGTTGAATGATCTTGTCGTCAACATCGGTAAAATTACGCACAAACGTGACGCGGAAGCCGAGAAACTTGAGGTACCTGTATATGACGTCGAAGGTCAAAAGGGCGCGCGCATGCCCCACGTGTGACGCATTATACACCGTTACTCCGCAGACGTACAGCCGAACTTCGCCCTCTCTCAGGGGAACGAACTCCTCTTTTCTCCCTGAGAGAGTATTGTATATTCTAAGGCCCATCTTGTCTTCTCATCTTACGGATCACTGTCTGATTTGCAAGGATTTTCTGCGGACTGGCACTTGCGAAATCGGACAAAAAGAAATAGAGAGACGTTATGAATTTTGCCAAATCTTACGCTGACCTGAGGGAATTTATTTCGGCCCTTGAAGGCAACGGAAAACTTTTGCGCATCAAACGGGAGATCAACAAAGATACCGAGCTCCATCCTCTGGTGCGCTGGCAGTTCAGAGGCTTGAAGGAAGAAGAACGCAAGGCCTTCCTGTTCGAGAACGTCACAGACTCCAAGCGAAGAAAATACCAAGGCTCCGTACTAGTCGGCGGTCTCGCCGCCTCGGCCGCAGTTTATTGTTTGGGATTGAAATGTTCATCCGAAGAGGTCGCCGACCGCTGGCTGTACGCCATGGACCATACCCTAGAGCCCGAAATCGTGAATCACGGCCCGGTTCAAGACGAGATCCATAAGGGCAAAGATCTTTTGAGTCACGGCGGTATTGGGGAGTTTCCGATACCGATCTCGACTCCGGGCTTCGATAACGGCCCTTACATCACCGCAGGCCATTGGATTACCAAGGACCCGGAAACGGGAAAGAGAAATGTCGGCAACTACCGTGGACTCATCAAAGGGCCGGCGGTGAGCGGCATCATGGCGGGAACACCACAGGATCTTTCGGCCCATTGGGAGAAGTGCCGGAGGAAAGGAAGACCTCTTGAAGTCGCCGTTGCCGTGGGGACAGTGCCTGCTGTTTCCTACACCGCTACGCAGAAGGTGCCGCCAGCGATGGACGAGCTGGCTCTGGCCGGAGGGCTAGTCGGTGAACCCATCCCGCTCGTCAAATGCCA
>Ga0066710_100003023_pt1 | contig 14048 bp, 14 predicted proteins | sample GraSoiAngelo_159_FD_79666 | JGI IMG/M metagenome (GOLD analysis project Ga0066710, IMG submission 79666) | Grasslands soil microbial communities from the Angelo Coastal Reserve, California, USA - 14_1009_16_40cm | ecosystem: Environmental > Terrestrial > Soil > Grasslands | place: USA...
AAGTGGGCCGAGACTTCTTCGGCGGCCGCCATGACGTACGAGATGTCGGGATCCTTCGACTTCCGCAGCGGCGTCGGAACGCAGATCACGATCACGTCGCTCTCTTCGAGGACCGCGAAGTCCGTGGTCGGCGTGTAGCGCCCGCTGCTGAGCAGCGGCAGCAGCTCCTCGGTGGTAACGTCCGGCGTGTACGACTGGCCGAGGGCGAGGCCGCCCACCCGATCGAGGTCGGTGTCCACGCCCACCACGTTGAAGCCGGCCCGGGCGAACTCCACGGCCAGGGGAAGGCCGACGTAGCCCTGGCCGATGATCGCGACACGGGCAATGCGCTGTTCGATACGCTGGCTGATATTCATTTCGTCTCCCTGTTCACCACGGAATCGATCACCGCGTGCGCGAGCTTTCCTGGATCGTGGCGGATCTTGAGGTCCGCGCGCAGGAGGTCGCGCTCGAGCGGGCGATAGCCCAGAGCTCGAAGAATTTCCCGATCGATCGTCACCGGCACCGCGCCCGCCGCGGAGTAGCGGGCGAGCAGGGCCGGAGCGATCGGCGTCGTATTGAGGAGCACGTCGTCGATGCGGATCTTCGGGGCGTGGCGCCGGATGGCCAGCAGATGATCGACGGCCGTGAAGGCCTCGGTCTCTCCCGGCTCGGTCATCAGGTTCATCACCAGCAGCACCCGCCCGCGGGCCCGATTGAGGGCTTCGACCACGCCCTCGACGAGCAGGATCGGGATCAGGCTCGTGTAGAGGCTGCCCGGTCCGATGGCGATGACGTCGGCGGCCTCGATGGCGGCGACCGCGTCGGGCAACACGCGCGCTCCGGCCGGCTCCAGGCGGACCCGGCGGATCTGCTGTCGGCGACTGGCGATCCTCGACTCGCCCGCGATCGAGGTCCCGTCGTCGAACTGCGCGGTGACCGTCACCTCGGCGAGGGTGGCCGGCAGGATCCGGCCACAGATCCCGAGCATCCGTCCGGCGTGCTCCACCGCCGCGCAGAAATCGTTCTCCAGTTGCGTGAGGGCGCTCAGGATGAGATTGCCGAGGCTGTGACCGCCCACGTCCTGCGTGCCGCCGAAGCGGAAGTTGAACAGCGGCGCCAGCATCGACTGCCCGCTGGACAGCGCGAGCAGGCAGTTCCTGATGTCACCGGGCGGCAGCATGCCGTAGGTCTGGCGCAAGCGACCCGAGCTCCCGCCGTCGTCCGCGACCGTGACGACGGCCGTCAGGCGATCGCGCCGAGCCCACGTCACGCGCTCACGCGGAAACAGGGCCTCCTTCAGCCCGCTGAGCAGGACGGGAAGCCCGGTGCCGCCGCCGAGGGCCACGATGCGCGGCATGGCCGGTGCCGTGTCGATGGCGAGGACGCCGGAGCCGCTGCGCCGCTTCGGCTGGCGGCTAGTGGGCATGCGTCGCTCCTCGCGATGCGGGGACGTCGGCTCCCGACGAGATCTCGTCGACGAAGGCGCTGGCCGTCACGAACCGCGCATCCAGTGACTCGAGGCGCTCGATCAACTGCTGCATGCGCGGCAACGTCTGCGCGAGGTTGCGGTAATGGCGGAATCGCGCGCCCATCCCCACACCCGACACGCGCGGCTGGGCGGGATCGAACTCCCACGAGTGCAGGTACATGACGTAGTGGCCGTCCCTGACGATGGCCCGCTCGACGAGGCTCCGGAAGAGCCCCGCGGGAAGCACCCGGAAGTACCCGCCGCCGGACACGGGAAACGACGCGGCCCCGAAACGCTCGACCGGCAGCGCGAGCTCGATCAAGCCATCCTCGGTCCGATAGACGCCCGGACGCACTCGCGCACCGAGCTGAGCGAGCCGCCCGTAGCGCCGGTGGAGTGAGAACGGATGGAAGCTCGAGTCATAGCCGAAGCCGTGCTCGGCCAGGATCGCCAGATGGCGCTCGCTGATGCTGAACGACGGCGCCCGGTAGCCGACGACGGGTGCTCCCGTGACGTCTTCGAGCGTCTGGCGGCTGCGCGTCACGTCGTCGCGGAACTCGCGCTCGGTGAGCTGCATGGGCATGACGTGGCCGTCGCCGTGACAGGCGACCTCGTGGCCCCGGGCCGCGATCTCGCGGACCAGCGCGGGCTCGCGCTCGGCCACCCAGCCCAGGACGAAGAACGTCGCGCGGACGTCGTGCGACTCCAGGAGATCGAGCACCACGCGCGTCCCGTCGGCGACTCGCCGCGGGCGATCGTCCCAGGAGGCGCGCGGGAACACGGCGCGCAGGTTCTCGACCTGGAACCATTCCTCGATGTCGAACGTCAACACGGCGTGACGGGCGTGAGGCATCAGCTCGCCTTGGCGACCTGCTCGTTGTAGAGCTCGACCGACTGCGCGCCCCGTCCGAACATCACGGTCTTCACCGAATCGAAGACGATGCGCAGGTCGAAGAGCGGCGACATGCGCTTGATGTAGAAGAGGTCGTAGCGCATCTTCTCGATCTCTTCGTCGAGGTTGTTGGCGTAGCCGTAGCGGATCTGGGCCCAGCCGGTGACGCCCGGACGGACCGAGCACCGGATCGAGTAGTACGGGATGTGCTCGAAGAACAGTGCCAGGTTCGCGACCGGATGGGGCCGCGGCCCGACCAGGTTCATGTCTCCCCGCAGGATGTTGATGAACTGCGGCAGCTCGTCGAGCCGGAACGTCCGCAGCCAGCGGCCGACGCGGGTGATCCGGTCCTGGTTCTCCTGCACCCACTCCGAGTGCGGCCCCGACGCCAGCTGCATCGTGCGGAACTTGATCAGCCGGAACGGCTGGCCGTGGCGACCGATCCGCTCCTGGATGAACAGGGCCGGCCCGACCGAGTCGAGCTTGATGATGACGGCGATCACGGCCATGAGCGGCGCCGTGGCCAGCAGCCCCACCACCGACACGATCATGCTGGTGAGCCGGCCGGTGGTGAGGACCACGCGCGACTTCCAGTAGCCGGAATCGAAGATGAGCGCGCTCGGCATCAGCGATTCGAGCGCCATCTTGCCGGTCAGGGCTTCGTAGACCTGAGTGGCTTCCTCGATGCGGGCGCCGCGGGCTTTGGCCTCGAGGAGCGCCCGCACCGGCAGCCGGCCGCGGCGCTCGGACAGCCCCACCACGATCCGGTCGGGACGGGACTCGGCCAGGATGCGGGAGACGTCGGTGATCGGGCCGAGGATGGGGACGCCGAAGATGGCCGTGTCCCCCGGCGTGCGATCGTCGACCACGCCGAGGATGGACAGGCCGGCGTTGGGCCGGTTGCGCGTCTCCCGGATGAGATCGGCGACCAGGTCGCTCGCGCCGACGATGACGACCCGGCTCCAGAAGGCCGGGCGGCGCATGATCGTGTAGGTGGCCGCCCGCAGCGGGATCACGACGCCGACGATAATCAGGATGCTCGAGACGAACGGCCCATTGGCCATGTTGGTCTCGGGCAGGAGCATGTATGAGAAGGCGATCAGGATGAACGCCACGCCCAGCGACTCCACCAGCCGGAGCAGGAAGATCTCGAAGTCGCGGACGATGTACAGATCGTAGAGGTCGTTGTAATAGAACGCGACGATGCAGCAGATCGAGAGCACCAGCGCCTGGAGCAAAATCTCGGCGGCCAGGTGGACGTCACTCACACCATCGGGCCGCCAGAGCGCGGTCATGGCGGTGACGCCGCTGAAGACGGCGGCGCCCTCCACCAGCGCGAGCAGGATCGGTTTCATCGCGATCCGGATTAGTGACTGTTCTCGTGGCTGTGGCCGTTCCCGTACCGGTGGCCGCTCCGCCGCCAGCGCCGGCGCATCGTGGCCGTCCACCCGGCGTTCGGATCCGGCCCGTAGGAGTTGTAGAGATGCTCGGCCATCGGCTGGTCGTCGCGGTTGAACACGAGCCCCAGGACCTTCGACTGTCCGAGCACGCTCACCGTCTCACCGAGCATCCGGGTCGGCGTCTTGTGAGCGTTGACGATGATGAGGAACCCGTCCACGCCGCTGCTGATGACGCGGCAGTCGGGCACGGCGATGACGGGCGGCGTGTCGATGATCACGTAGTCGAAGCGCCGCCGGGCTTCGTCGATCATCTGGTGCAGGCGGCTCGACTTCAGCAGCTCGTAGGGAGCCGACTGCCGCGGCCCCGACGGAATGATCGAGAGGTTGAACATCGGCAGCTCGACGATCACGTCGTCCAGGGAGGCGCCGGCGCCGAGCACGGCCACCACGCCCTTCGGATTGAAGCCGCGGAGCCCGAGCTGGCCGTTCAAGGCCGGGCGCCGGAGGTCCATGTCGATGAGCAGGACCTTGGTGTCACGGGCCTGGGCCAGGGCGCCGGCCAGGTTGATCGCCGTGGTCGTCTTCCCGTCGCCGATGCTGGGACTGGACACGCCGACCACCGAGACCCCGGTGTCGGTGTGCATCTTCTCGACGAGGTGGCGCAGGGTCCGGTACTGCTCACCGGCGAAGCTGTTCGGCGTGAGCAGGGTCACCAGGCGGTCGTTGACGCTCTCGGCATCGTCGTCCTTCACCGTCGGCACACTCTCGGTGAAAGCCGGCGCGTCCGACGACCTCATCGAAAACGGCATCGGCGTTGGCGCCACGGCGTTTTCGGTCGCGACCTCGGTCTCGAGCTCCGTCTCCTCCTCGGCCTCGACCTCCGCGTGGAGCTCCGGCACGACTTCGGTGTCGATCCCCGGCTCGAGCTCCGTGTAGATCTCTGGCTCGACCTCCGCGTGGTGCTCCGGCACAAGCTCCGCGTAGATCTCTGGCTCGACCTCCGCGTGGTGCTCCGGCACGAGCTCCGTGTAGATCTCTGGCTCGACCTCCGCGTGGTGCTCCGGCACGAGCTCCGTGTAGATCTCTGGCTCGACCTCCGCGTGGTGCTCCGGCACGACTTCGGTGTCGATCCCCGGCTCGAGCTCCGTCGCGACCGCCGTGGCCACGAGAACCTCGGGTTCCACGTAGATGGCCGGCTCGACGTGCGGGGGCACCGGTGGCTCAACGGCGGCCGATGGCCCCGGCTCGTTGCGCGGCGTGCTCGTCGGCACGACCGCCGCGGCCTCGGGTTCCGGCCTCGGCGAGGGTTTGGCGGCCACCACCGGTCTCGACTCTTTTCGCGGCTTGCTCGCCTTCGCGACCACCGGGACTTCGGGTTCCGGTTGCGCTGGCGGCTCCGCAGCTGGCTTCCGCTCGTTCCGCTGCTTGGCCAGCTGCTCCTGCCGATCCCGTCCCGCCTGCTCGAGTGCTCTGAAAAATTCGCTCATGGCAGTAACCACGCCCTTGCTACGCGCGCCATTTCGAAAATAGGCGCGGCAATTGACCCCCCCACTGCCGAGTGCATCGTGAGGACCGTGGCCGCGGCCGCCGTGCTGGCCGCCATCGTTCCCACAACCCACCGCACCAGACGCCGGCTATCGCGCGACTCCGTCGGCGCGCGCTCCCCTTCCTCCAGGTACTCGACGGCCTTCTCGACGATGGCCCGATCGATCCGCCGCTTGCGGAGCGCGTAGCCCGAGAGCAGGCAGTGGTCGCAGACCATGTTGATCACGCGCGGGATCCCACCGGCGTACTGGGCGATACGCTCGACAGCCCGGTCTTCGAACAACCGGAGGTCGCGGGCGCCCGCGATGCGCAGCCGGTTACGGATGTAGTCCCTGACCTCGTCGCCCGACAGCGGATGGATCGTGCAGCGCAGCGCGATCCGCTGCTTGAGCTGGCGCAGACTGGGTAGCTGCAGCTTCGTCTTCAGCTCGGGCTGACCGATCAGCATGATCTGCAGCAGCTTCTCGCTGGGCGTCTCGAAGTTCGACAGCAGGCGCACCTGCTCGAGGATCGAGGTCTCCAGGTTCTGCGCCTCGTCGAAGATCACCACGCTCTTGCACCCGGCCCGCCGCTGCTCGATCAGAAAGGCGTTGAGGGCGACCAGCCGCTGGACCCGCGTGTTGGCCTCGGCCTTCACGCCGAAATCCTTCAGCATGTACTCGAGGATCTCGTCGAAGGTCAGCGTCGAGTTGTAGATGAACGACACCGCGGTCGATCCCGCGTCGAGCTTCTGCAGCAAGGCGTTCAGCAGCGTCGTCTTGCCGGTGCCCACCTCGCCGGTGAGCACGAGGAAGCCCTTGTCCTCCTGGACGCCGAACACCATGTGGGCCAGCGCCTCCCGGTGACTCGGCGTCATGAACAGGAACTTGGGATCGGGCGTCGCGTTGAACGGCTTTTCTTTGAGGCCGTAGAAAGTTTCGAACATCGCCGTCTCCTTACGACCTGCCCCGCGTCATGAGCGACACGAGGTACTCGTTGCCGTGGGCGATGACGTACGAGCTGCCGACCAGCACGGCCATGGCCAGCACCACCGCGACGGTGGCCCAGCGCACCTGGCGCCGGTGACGGATGTAGTCGCGCCCGGTGATGATGGCCGGGATGCTGAGCAGGACCGGCACGTTGGCGAACACGCGCAGCGCGTCGACCGTGTGGAAGGCGGGGCGAATCCGCTCGGCCAGGACGATGGCACCGGCCGCGAGACCGACCGCGAGCGCCACGGCCAGGATCCCCAACCGGAAGCGGTTCGGCGCGATCGGATCTTCCGCCGGCACCGCCGGGTCGAGGATGCGGAACTGCTCACCCTTCTGGCGCTGCTCCATGCTCTCGGCCAGCAGCGCCTCTTCGTAGCGCTTCAGCAGCGAGCCGTACAGCTCCCGCGTGGAATCGTAGTCACGCGAGACTTCGATCATCTCCTGCTCGAGCTTCGGCGCGTTCTGCAACCGCCCGACGTAGGTCGCGATGTTGCCGCGCAGGCGCTGCTCCTCGGCCCGGAGGGCGCGGAGGTCGGCCTCCATCTCATCCTGGGCCTGCCGCAACGGCTCGAAGTACGGGTTGGGCACCATGGCCGGCATCGTCGGAGCCGGCGTCTCGGTCTTGACCTCGGGCTTCGCTTCGGCCCTGGTTTCAGGCTTGGCTTCGGCCTTGGCCACCGGCGCCACCGCGCGCGGCCGCTCGGCAATTTCCTTCTCGAGGGTCGCGATGGCGGACTTCAGGCGGACCACATCGGGGTACTTGTCGCTGAAGCGGGTGCGCAGCACGCGCAGCTCCCGCTGCAGGCGGAGCAGATCGGCGGCCGCCGGGTCGACCAGCACCGGCGACTGCACCGGCGACGGTCCCACCCCCGGCACGGAGACGCCGTCCCGCGTCACCACCGGCCCCGAAACGGCCGGCCCGGGGATGAATTCGGCCACCTGGGACGCGCGCTTGGCGAGGAGCTCGCGGCGCTCGGCCAGGCGGGTCTGACTGTCGACGTTCGCGCGGAGCTGGGTGTCGAGCCGGTCGAGCATGCCGAGGTTCACCGCGGCCAGCTGCGGCAGCTCCACCAGGTTGCGCTTCTTGAACTGGCTGACCTGCTTCTCCTGCGTGTCGAGCTTGACCTTGACCTCGGCGAGCTGGACCTTGAGGAACTCGGCGGTGCCAGCGGCCTGCCGCTCGCGGACCTTGAGGTTCTCCTCGATGAAGAAGGACGCCAGCGTGTTGGTCACCTGGGCGACGGTGAGCGGATCCTTGCCCCGATAGCTGACCGCGAAGGCGATGGTGCCTCGCTGGCCGGCCCGGTCCACGCCGCGGTACTCGAGCTGGATGTCCGAGCGCATGCGCTCGATGACTTCCTCGGCCGCGATCCGCTTCTTCAGGTCCTCATAGAGATGGAAGCGCGTCATGATCGCGTCCAGGCGCGCGCGGCTGAACACCTCTTGACTGATGGTCTGCAGGCGCGTCTCCAGCCCGCTGGTGACCGTCGGCCGCACGAACGCCTCCGGCACCTGCTGGCGGTCGACCAGGACCGTCGCCGTCGAGCGGTAGATGCTGGGCAAGAAGGCGATGAGGCCGATGGCCAGCGTGAAGGGCAGCAGGAACGCGACGACGCCGAGCCACTTGCGCCGCTTCCACACTGCGAGGATGACGTCCAAAACCGATTCTTCGTTGGGCTTCATGGTCATGGCACCAGCACGATGTCGTTGGGTTGGAGGAAGAAGTTCTGGCTCTCGCCGCCGGGCTCGATCGCCTTGTTGTAGTTGAAGGGGATGCGCTCGGTCTTCGGGCCGTTCGGTCGCAGGACGACGATCTTCGACTTCTTCGAGAAGTACGTGAAGCCGCCGGCCTGGGCCACCAGATCGAGCACGGTGGTATTGCTCTTCAGCTCATAGCGTCCCGGCTTGGCGATCTCGCCCATCACCGACACCTTGAAGCTCCGCACGTCGGTGACGATCACGGAGACTTCCGGATCGGTCATGAACTCGGTCAGGCGCTTGGTCAGGGCGTCGCGCAGGGCCAACGGCGTCAGCCCGGCCGCCTGAACGTCGTGGAGGAGCGGGAGTGAAATCAGGCCGTCCGGACGGACCGGGACGGCTCGCGTGAGCGTCTCGTTCTTCCAGACGATGATCTGGAGAACATCCTCGGGCCCGATGACGTACGTCGAGGGCTCGACGGCGCTCGTCGTAGTCGGCTTCGCGGTGTCGGCCCCCGCATAGCCCGAAAGGAGGGCCAACAACAGCGCCCCGGCGACAGTCAGTGCTCTCATGCTTCCTCCATCCCGCGACGTCGAAGCCGCATCTGGGCCCGTCTGAGCCCCAAGCTCGGTGAGTGCATGCCGCAGGACTGTAGGTGACCGGAGCCGAACCCAGCAATATCTCGGGGGATAGAGTTTTACCTATCGGCGGATATAGATCAGAACGGGCTCAGAATCGGGCGAGCGACTGCTGACTAACTACGTCTCAGGATTGACGAGCTTCCGGCTCGGGCTAGAGCGAGTAAGAATGCAGATGGACGGCGACCGCATAGGCGTTCCGGACTTCCTCGATCCGGACCACCTCTCCGGAGCACCGGACCCGATAGCCCGCCCCGGGATCGAACTCCCCCATCAGCAGGGCGAACTCGATCACCTCGCCCAGTTGCGGAGGGATCGTGGTCTCGAAGAGCACCCCGATCTCGCTGACGTCGCGGGTGACCCCGGCCCCGTGATCGAGATCGACAGGCACAACGAGGCGGTAGCGACGCGCCCGGCGGCGGTCCGGCTGGTGAGAGGGCCTCACGCCCACGAGACTCTAGGCGGTCAGCGTGCCGAATGCAACGATCGCACATCCGGGCGCATCGGCGGGGGGTCGAGGCATCTAAACGAAGCCCCGCTTCTGCGCGTAGAGAGTAAGCGCCATCCTGCTGTTGACGTTCAGCTTGCGATAGATGTTGTGCAGGTGGATCTTCACCGTCCCTTCGCGGACGAACAGCCGCGCCGCGATCTCCCGGTTCCGCAGCCCGGTGGCGACCAGGCGTACGATCTCCAGCTCGCGAGCGGTCAAATCGAGCGCGAGCTGGCGCGAGGCGACCTCCCGGCGCAGCAGCTTCTCGAGGAGCCGGCCGACCGAGCGCTTCTCGACCCAGGGCTCGCCGCCGTGGACCTTGCGAATGCACTGGAGCAGGAGTGCCGACGGCATCTCCTTCAGGACCACGCCGCGGACGCCGAGGCGGATGGCCTCGCCGATCTGATCCTCCTCGAGCACGGAGCTGAGCAGGACGATGCGGGTGGGAAGGCTCTCGCGCTTCAGCTCCCGGATCACGGCCAGTCCGTCCTTGCGGGCGAGCCGGAAGTCGAGGACGAGGATGTCGGGCCGGTGCGTCCGGACCGTGCGCATCGTCTCTTCGCCGTCGGTGCACCGCGCGAGCACGGAGAACTCCTCGCCGCGGAAGAGCTGCTCGAGACCATCGAGCGTCACGGGATGGCCGTCGGCCAGCACGAGCCGAATGGGCTGAGGCGTGGTGGTGACGGAATCGATCTGTACGAGAGACATGGCACGCTCCATCGATCAGTTCTCGTGGCCCCACTGGGCCCCGCGTTTCTTACCGCAGCCACCGCCGAGCGTGGAGCAACGACGCTCCGAACGCCGACGTCCACTCGATCCGCACTGCGTCGTGACTCACGCGTCCGTCACCGGACGTGTGCTGAGCCAACCGCTCGATCAGACCGCGACGGCGCGGTCACCACACAATTCGGTGCCGCCGAGCCAGGCGCCGTCGTACCATTCCCGCCAGTCCGGTGAGTCCGGTACCGACGAGCAGGAGCATCGAAGGCGGCGTGGCCGCTTTCATGCTCGTGCGAGGCGCTCGATCATGATTCGGCGACGGCGGTGCCTGATCCAGCGAGACGCTCGTCGGCTCGTCGATGACGCGGAGCTCGACGTCGAGCGGGCTCGAGGTCGAGTACGTCGCCGTCGTGGCGTGCGCGGGAGTCACTGCTCCCGTCAGCATCACGACCACCGCGCCGGCAACGACCAGCACCCGCTTCATCACGGCACCTCTGCACGAGCTGGATCGGCATGCTCGTGGGCACGACAGGGAGCAAAGAGCATTCCAGAGCCGCAAATCGTTGCGGGTCGGCGTCTTACGACACGCCACGAGTCAGGGTGGGCAGGCGGACGTAAACATCGTCGACGGACGTCGCCGCGCTCGCGACGTGTCGAACTTCCTCACACTTCGGCGACAGGCTGCGGAGACGCGCGCGTAATGCCGCGCGGCGGTTGGGCTTCGCCGCTGGCATCACCTGCGCACCGGAGTTCATGCGATGAGGGCGTGGTGCGCGTGGTGTCAGGAAGAGGGCAAGCCGGGATTTCTCGGCGAGCGTGCGCCGCTGGACGATCCCAGCGACACGCACGGCATCTGTGATCACCACCGGACGATGCTGCTGGCCGCGCTCCCGCCACGTCCGGCCGCCGGGCCGGCCCGGCCGCTTCGCCGGATGCTCCTCGTCTTGGATCCCGACGCAGTCGAGCTCTACCAGTACCTGACGCGGTCGTTCGCGGGTCTGAAGGGCGTCGAAGTGATTCTCGACCGACGCCGCCGGGGCAGGCGTGAAGAATCGGCCCCGACCGATCCTCCCGTGCCGAACCGGCGCGTCAACCCGGGCGAGCGCCACCCGGTGGGCTACACGATCGTTCGGCTCCCCCAGACCGGCGACAGCGGATAGCCAGGTGCACAGGAAAGCTCTCGTTCCCGGGAGCTTTCATGGTATAGAAACGAAGCGATGCCTCTACGCCGCCACCTATGGTCGGTGGTCGTTGGGTTGGTCTGTCTCGCGTGGCCGATGATGGCCCGCGCGCAATTCACCGACGACGTTCCCATCTTCTCGGGCCCCGGATTCTTCGCGACGTCGGTCCCGCGGGGCCCGTTCGTGATCATCCCAACGCTGACGCTCGCCGAGGAGTACAACGACAACATCTTTCTCGACAACACGCGTCGGCGCTCGGACTTCATCACGCACGCCAGCCCGGGCCTGCGTGTCGCCATCGAGAACCCGGGTTACGGGATCAATGCGGGCTACTTCTTCACGGCCGAGAAGTACGCGCAGCAGACGCAGCTCGACAGCCTGTTTCGCACTCAGGGGCTGTTCGCCGACACGCGCTGGCTGGTCACGCCGCTGGTGACGCTGACGCTGGGCGACATCCTGACCGCAAGCGATTCCACCAACGCTGCCAGCGCCCAGGGGATCTCGACGGGGCGGACTCGAGCGGTGAGCAACACGGTGAGTCCGGGCCTCGCGTGGCAGCTCACGCCACGCACGTCGTTTCAGCTCCTCGCGTCGTACACGCTCGAGCGCTTCGACGGCGTCAACACGCGTGACTCCGACTCGTACCGGCTCGGTGGCAACCTGAACTACGACCTGACTCGTCGGCTGCGGGGGACGGTCGGTTACGAGGCGGTGTATCTCGACATCCAGGGGCAGGCCGGGACGACGACACACACGCCCCGGGCCGGCCTGACCTACCAGATCTCGCCCTCCCTGACGGGAAGCGTGAGCGGCGGGCCCACGTTCGTCACGGGGAGCGACAACCGCGTCAGCGGCTCGGGGACGGCCAGCCTCGTTCAGCGCCTCGAATTCGGCTCGGCGTCGCTGACCTACGACCGGAGCATCACGGTGGCGGGTGGTTTGGGCGGGCCGACCGAGAACCAGACCGTCGGCGCGGCCGTGCGGGTGACGACGCTCGTCAAGGGCCTGGCCCTCGAGTTCGCGCCGTCCTACACGACGGCGACGTCAGTCGGCTCCGAGGGCATCGACGTGAGGGCGTTCCGGCTCGTGCTGCGCGCCAACTACCAGATCACGCCGTGGATGGGCCTGCTCACCAGCTACAACTTCTTCCACCAGCGCACCGATACCACGACCACAGCCGCCGGCCTCACCGTGAACGACGTCGATCAGAATCGGGTCTTCCTGGGACTGCAGTTCGGGTTCCCGATCAAGCGGGACTAAACGAAGCCCTTGTTCTGAGCGAAGATCGTCAGAGCCAGGCGGTTCCCGACGTCGAGCTTCTTGTAGATGTTGTGCAGGTGGATCTTCACGGTGCCTTCCTTCACGAAAATCCGCTCGGCGATCGCCTTGTTGCTGAGGCCCACCGCGACCAGGCGAAGGATGTCGAGCTCGCGCACGGTGAGGTCCTTGGCGAGCTGGCGGGCCGCCACTTCGCGCTTGAGCAGCTTCTCGAGCAGGCGCCCGGCCGAGCGCTTCTCCACCCAGCGCTCCCCCGAATGCACCTTCCGCACGCAGTTGACGAGAAGATGCGGGGGCATCTCCTTGAGCACCACGCCCCGCACGCCCAGCCGGATCGCTTCGAGGATCTCGGCCTCCTGGGGCGCCGACGTGAAGAGCACGGCCTGAGTCGTGAGCTGAAACCGCTTCATCTCGCGCAGGACGGTCAGGCCGTCCTTCCCCGACAGTTTGAGATCGAAGACGAGGACGTCGGGCTTGTGGGTCTGCACGGCGGTCAGGCAGTCCGGCCCGGCGCCGCAACGAGCGACGACGCTGAATCCAGCGTCCTCGAAGAGCCGGCCAATGCCGTCCAGGATGATCGGATGAGTATCCGCGATGACGACCGTGATCGGCCGTGGAGACGACTCGGCAGCAACGACGTTGACTGCGGCGGTCACGGCTCCAGCTGCTGGCATCCTGGTGATCACCTCGCCCCGTCGTCGATCACGAACGGCTTCGGGGAGTCGGATCGTAGCCAACTCCGACACACCGAGCAATATAATTAAAGATAGACACGCCTATAACTCCTGATATAGATCAAACGGTGAGTGAATCATAGGTGCTCGATGGTCGCCACGGCCATGTTGTCGGCCGTGGGCGGGCCGAACAGGAGGGCCTAGATCGCTCCTGCCTCCCTCCGTCACCCACCCGACACCATGGTGCGGCGACTGTCCACGTCACAGCTAGGGCTGGCGCGTGTTTTCCTCGCTGATCCCAGCGCTTGGGGGGCAAAATCCGGTTCGCTTCTTGCTCTTCGCCCGGCCACACCATGTCGGACGCGTGGGAGACGGGGGCGATGGCCGAACCGGAGCGAGAGCTGGAACTGCAGTACGCGATGCCTCCACACGAGCGTCGTCGCGCTCGGCGCTACCGTGTCGATCTTCCCGTGGAGTTCGAAGGTGGGATGGGCGTGACCCGCAACGTCAGTCAAACCGGGGTCCTCTTCGTCACCGATCGTGCCGCGAAGGTCGGAGAAGTGGTCGACTTCAACTTGGTCCTCGGCGAGCACGACGCCGGCTGGAGATGTCGAATCGCGTGCATCGCCTCCGTGGCGCGTGTCACTCGCCTCGGCCGTGGCTGGCTCATTGCCGCGGACATTCAGGCGTATCGAAGCGTGCAGATCTAAGCGACCGCCCAGTTTCTGGTCGCCCTTCGCTTTGCCCTTCCTCGAACGCGAGGCCTCTGCATATACTTCCTCTGCCTGTGCCGCACCTCGTCGCATCCGCCAACCCTTGGATCCCTGGCCGGGAACGTTCGCCGTGGACCGCGCGCGTCGCTCTCTAGTCGGGCTCGCCGGCGGCCTCGGCGGCGACACGGAGGCCGCGAAGCCGATCCAGATACTCATCGCCGACGGCCATCCGATCGCGCTCGACGCGCTGGCCCGCGTCTTCGATCAGCCCGGCTTCAGCGTGATCGCCGGCTGCGGCACCTGCGACGAGGCGATCGCGGTGCTGCGCTCACATGCCGCGGACGTTCTGATCTTCGACTTCGACGTGCCACCCGACGGGCTGAGCATCGTGCGGGACA
>Ga0066710_100003025_pt1 | contig 14046 bp, 12 predicted proteins | sample GraSoiAngelo_159_FD_79666 | JGI IMG/M metagenome (GOLD analysis project Ga0066710, IMG submission 79666) | Grasslands soil microbial communities from the Angelo Coastal Reserve, California, USA - 14_1009_16_40cm | ecosystem: Environmental > Terrestrial > Soil > Grasslands | place: USA...
AGTTGATGGCCGGGGTGCGGATGCCGTTGGGCGCCCGCCACCGGTGGCGGTTGTACTGCAGGGACAGGTTGTTGTTCTTGTCCTGGTTGAAGTGCGTCGTGGCCGGGTACTTCGGGTTGCCGGTGAAGGTGATCCCCTTGACCTGCGCATCACCCGGCTCGGGGAGCTGCTGGTACTCGTAGCGGACGCCCAGGTTCAGGTTGAGGCTCTTGCTCACCTTCCAGTTGTCCTGGACGTAGAAGTTGTAGTCGGTGGTGGCGAAGAAGGCGTCGCCGGCCAGGCCCGGCCGCAGGTCGAAGGCCTGCACGAAGCTGGTGTAGTGCCGGCCGCGGTTCGCGTCAGAGACCGGCACGCAGCCGCTCGCGTCAGCCGGGCAGTCCGTGGCGAGGTTCTGGAGGCTGGAGTAGCTGTAGACGCCGCCTCCGTTGAACAGGTTGACGATGTCCTCGCGCACGTAGTTGATGTCCAGGCCGGCCTTGAGGCTGTGGGGGCCGGCGTAGTACGACACCGAGTCCAGGAGCTGGAAGCGTTTCTCGTCGGGGTACTTCGGGCGGGGCAGGAAGTTGGGCATGCCGAAGCTGAAGCCGCCGGTGACCGAGGTGCCGGGCCCGGGGACGTTGGGCTCCTGGGCCTCGAAGTCGCGCCCGACCTGGAAGCGCAGTTCGTTGAGCCAGCGCGGGCCGAAGACGGAGTTCAGGCTGAGGAGCGCGAAGTCCGTCTGCACGATGTCGGTGCCGTTGTCGGAGGAGGCGTTGAAGTTGATGGCCGGGGTGCGGATGCCGTTGGGCGCCCGCCACCGGTGGCGGTTGTACTGCAGGGACAGGTTGTTGTTCTTGTCCAGCGCGACGTCGACCTTGCCCAGGAAGATCCGGTTGTTGCCGTCGCGGGGCACCGCGTCCGCCGTCTGGGCCTGGATCCAGGCCCTCGTCGCGTCGCAGCCGGGCGCCGTGCAGGACTGGCTCAGGAACGTCGGGGAGGAGGTGGCCACGAAATAGGGGAAGTTGCGGAGCTGCTGGTCGTAGTTGAAGAAGAAGAACGCCTTGTCCTTGCGGATGGGGCCGCCCACCGCCAGCCCGAACTGCTGGCGCTTCTCCTCGGGCTTGAACGACGCGAAGGGGTCCTTGGACTGGAAGGCGTCGCTGCGCAGGTAGTAGAAGGCCTCGCCGCGCACTTCGTTGGTCCCCGACTTGGTGACGGCGTTCACGGTTCCGCCGGCCGCCCGCCCGAACTCGGCCGAGAAGTTGCTCACGCCGACGTCGAACTCGCGGATGGCCGCCTGGCTGATGGTGTACGACGCGCGCGTGCGCCCGCGAGCCTCGGAGAAGAAGGCCTGGTTGTTGTCGACGCCGTCGACGGTGTTGTTGTTGTAGAGACCCGAGATCCCGCGGTAGCTCACGAGGCCGAAGCCGCCGTCGTTGGTCACCCCGGGAGAGAGCAGCACGAAGTTCTCCCAGCGCCGCCCGTTGATGGGGAGGTTCTGGATGGAAGTCTGGGAGACGACGCTGCTCACGTCGGTCCGGGTCGTATCGACGAGGGGCGCCTCGCCGGTGACGGTCACTTCCTCGGTGACCGAGCCGGGCCGCATCTGGAGGTCCACGGTGATGGTCTGTCCGACCTGGGCCCTCACGTCGGCCACCGGCTTCGCCGCGAAGCCGCTGAGCGTCGCGGAGACCTCGTAGCGGCCGGGCTGGAGCGCGTCGGCGCGGTAGCGGCCGCCGCCGTCGGTCATGGTCTCGCGGGCGAGGTTGGTGTCCATGTTCCGCACGGTGACGGTGACGCCGGGCAGGACGGCGCCCGTCGCGTCGGTGACGATACCCTCGACGTTACCGGTGCCGGCGGACTGGGCCGACAAGGGGACCGCCGCCAACGTCACCAGCAGCAGGGCGCCGGCGAGCGGCCAGGGGCACGGTTTCGGCATGATTCCTCCTTCAGAGGGCGCGCGGACGTGCGAGGGTCCGGGTGTCGGGGACGAGTACCAGGCGCTTCGGCATTAGCAAGCGCCGAGCCAAGCGACGCGAGCCCGTATGTCTCTGAGAAGAATGGTTTCCGTCCTACCGCAATCAGTGGCGGACGGCACTCGCTTCAATTCGATGGACTTCGCTTCAAGCTTTTGGGCCACAGTCGATATAATCGCCACTCTCATGAGACCGCGAGCGAAGCGGGATTCACTCCCGCAGAGCGAGCCGGGAGGTCCGGGGGATGCGCCGCTAGCAGCCCCGGCTCAGTGACGAGGCCCACGTGAAGGTGCTGCTGACCCATGACGCCATCCAGGCGCGCATCCACGAGATGGGGCGCGAGATCGCCCGGGACTACGCGGGCCGGGATCCCCATCTGGTGGGTGTGCTGAAGGGCGCCTGCACGTTCATGACCGACCTCGCCCAGGCGGTCGACCTGCCCTTGACGCTCGACTACATCGCGGTCTCCTCCTACGGCGCGGCCACCAAGTCGTCGGGAGAGGTGAAGCTCGTGAAGGACCTCGACCAGGGCCTCGAAGGACGGGACCTGCTCGTGGTGGAAGACATCGTCGACACGGGGCTGACCCTCAACTACCTCCTCAACGTGCTGAAGGCGCGCGGGCCGCGGACGTTGAAGGTGGCCGCCCTGCTCTCCAAGCCCTCCCGCCGCCTCGTCGAGGTGAGGGTCGACTACATCGGCTTCTCGATCGAGGACCACTTCGTCGTCGGGTACGGCCTTGACTACAACGAGAAATATCGCAACCTCAAGGACATCGTCATCTACGGCGCCGACTAGTGCCAGGCTACGCGGCGGTCGTCGCGCCTCGCGATCCGGGCGCCTCGGCGCTCTCGGTGTTAACAACACTTCGGTAACGAAACACTGACGGTAGACTTCCCCTGATGCGCTACGTGCTCGGCATCGACGCCGGGGGAACCAAGACGGTGGGGCTGCTGGCCGACGAGCGCGGCCAGCTCGTGGGCGAGGCCCGGGGCGGTGGCGCCAACCTCCAGACCCAGGGCGAGCTGGAGGTCGAGAAGGTCTTCGACGACATCATCGAGACCCTGGGCCGCGACCACCACATATCGGCGGTGTGCCTGGGCATCGCGGGGGTGGATCGCCCCCATGACGAGGCCGTCATCCGCGGCATCCTGCGCCGGCTCGGCCATCGCGAGGGGGTGCGGGTCGTCAACGACGCCGCGGTCGCGCTGGCCGCGGGGGCGCCCGACCGCGTGGGTATCGTCGTCCTCGCGGGCACCGGATCCATCGCCTACGGGGCCGATCGGGCCGGCCGCACGGCCCGCTCGGGCGGCTATGGCTTCCTCCTCGCCGACGAAGGGTCGGGCTACTGGCTCGGGCACCAGATCCTGCGCGCCGCCGTGCGGAGCGCGGACGGCCGGGGGCCGAAGACGCTGCTCGAGCCCCTCGTCTTCGAGGCGTTCGAGGTGAGCGCGGTCCCGGACCTCATCCCTCGCGTTTACGAGAAGGGCCTGCCCAAGCACCGCATCGCGGCGCTGGCGCCGCTCGTCGACCGCGCCCGCGCCGGGGGTGATCCGCTGGCGGCGGGCCTCATCGAGCAGGCCGGCCAGGAGCTGGCCCTGGCCGCCCGCGCGGTGCACCGGCAGGTCGACCTCGGGAGCGAGCCCTTTCCGGTGGTCCTGGCCGGCGGCGTCTTCAAGGCCGTCCCCACCCTGCCCGAGCCGCTGACCCGGCACCTCGACCTGCCGGCCGCGCGTCCCTCGCTGCTGGCCGTGGAGCCGGCCCGCGGCGCGGTGGCCCTCGCGTTGGACCTCCTGCAGTGAGCGGTTCGTGACCGCGCCGAAGCAGCTCATCGTCAACGCGGATGACCTCGGACGGACGGAAGGCATCAACGAAGGCGTCTTCGACGCCCACCGGCGCGGGATCGTGACGAGCGCGTCGCTGATGGTGAACTACCCCGCGGCGGGCCGCGTGCCGGCGCTGTCCCGCGACAGCCCCGCTCTCGGCATCGGCCTCCACGTGGCGCTGACCGGCGGCGTTCCGGCGCTGCCCCCCGAGCAGGTCAAGAGCCTCGTCGATGCCGACGGCCGCCTGCCCGCCCGGCCGGATGGCCTGGGCGGCGCGGACCCGGCCGAGGTCCTGGCCGAGGCCCGCGCGCAGTTGAAGCGCTTCCGCCACGTCATGGGCCGCGATCCCACGCACTTCGACAGCCATCACCATTCCCACCGCGACGTGCCGGCCGTCTTCGCGGCCATCCTGACCCTGGCCTGGGAGACGGGCCTGCCGGTGCGTTGCGCAGACCCGACGATGGCGGAGCGCCTGCGCCGGGAGGGCGTGCCGACGCCCGACAACTTCATCGACGAGTTCTACGACGAGGGGGCGACGCTGGCCGACCTGGTCCGGATCCTCGAGGGCCTGCCGCCGGGGACGACCGAGCTGATGTGCCATCCGGCGGTGGTGGACGAGGAGCTGCGATCGACGAGCAGCTACGCCGATCCGCGGGCGCGGGAGCTGGACGCGCTCACCCAGGCCGCCGCCCGCCAGGCGCTCCAGCGCTCGGGGATCCGTCTCGTCAGCTTCGGGCAGCTCTGAGGTTGAGGACCCGGATCCTGGACGGCGCGGACGCGGTGGCCCGCGCGGCGGCCGACGCCGTGGTCGCGGCCGCGGCGCGCCGGCCCGAGGTCGTGCTCGGGCTGCCCACCGGCCGCACGCCGGTGCCCCTCTACGACGAGCTGGCCGCGCGCCACGCCCGGGGCGAGAGCGACCTCTCTCGCGTCCGGGGTTTCAATCTCGACGAGCTGGTGCTGCCGCGGGGAGACCCGCGGACGTTCCGCGCCTTCATGGAACAGCACGTCTGGGGACGCACCGGCCTGCGCCGCGACCGGTGTGACATCCCCGACGGCGCCGCGCCCGACCTCGACGCGGAGTGCCGGCGCTACGAGCGCGCCATCGCCGCGGCCGGCGGCCTGGACCTCGCCGTGCTCGGCCTGGGCGTGGACGGCCACGTCGCCTACAACATGCCGGGCCCGATCAGTCTGCCCACCCACCTCACGCGCCTGCCGGACGGCCTCGCCGCCTCGCTGCACGTGCCGCCCTCGTCGTGGCCGCTGCGGGCGCTGACGATGGGCATCGGCACCATTCGCGGGGCCCGTACGATCCTGGTCGTCACCACCGGCCCCACCAAGGCCACCGCCGTCCGCGCCCTCGTCCACGGGCCCGAGAACCCGGACTGGCCGTGCTCGTTCCTGCAGTCCCACCCCGACATCGAGGTCCTGCTGGATCGGGCGGCGGCGGCGGGGATTTCGGGGAACTAGCGGAGCCTCGTCCGGGAACTATCCGACAGGGGCCCGCGGGCGAGGGCCCGGCGCACGTGTCCTCTCGCGGCGGCGAGGCGCTTCCGCGCCTCCGCGTCGGACACGCCGAGCCGGCCCATCACGATGGCGGTCTTCACGTCGCCGCCGGCCAGGGAGAGGAGGCGCTCGGCCTCGTCCCGCGGGACCCCGCCAGCGGCGGCGACGATCCGGCCGGCGCGGTCCCGGAGCTTGGCCGAGCCCGGGCGGAGGTCCACCATCAGGTTCTCGTACGCCTTGCCGAGGCGGACCATGGCCGCCGTGGTGATGGCGTTGAGCGCCGCCTTCGTGGCCGAGCCGGCCTTGAGCCGCGTCGAGCCGGTCAGCACCTCCGGGCCGGTGGCGATGGCGACCACCGTGCCGGCCAGCCCCTTCAGCCCTCCGCCCGGCGCGCACGTGACCAGCACCGTGTCGACGCCGTTCTCCCGCGCCCTCGCGAGGGCTCCTCTCACGAAGGGCGTGACCGAGCTGGCCGAGATGCCGATGAGCAGGTCGCCTCGCCGCAGCACCGAGGCCTCGCGGCGGCCGTCCTCCACGCGGTCCTCCGCTCCCTCGACCGCCCGGAACACCGCGTCCTCGCCCCCCGCCATCGCCGCCCTGATCTGGTCGGGCCGGGAGCCGAAGGTCGGAGGGCACTCGGCGGCCTCGAGCACGCCGAGGCGGCCGCTGGTGCCGGCGCCGAGGAACAGAACCGTGCCGCCCGCCTCCAGGGCGCGCGCCGCGCGCACCGCGGCGCGGGTGATCGCGATCTTCTGCCGGGCGGCGGCGAGGAGGGCGCGGCGGTCCTCGTCGAGGAGCAGGCCCACCACGCTCTCGGTCGGCAGGACGTCGAGACCGCGGCTGCGGGGATTGCGGGACTCGGTGAGGAGCGCGGCCCAGCGCGAGTTGGCGGCGGTCCTTCGAGAGCGGCGGCGCGGCCGCGATCTAGTGGCCAAGGCTCCGGCGCACCTGGTCCCGGAGCCGGTCCGCTTCGGCCAGGACCGCCTTCTCGTCCAGCGTGATCACGCGACGGTCGCGCATGATCACCCGGCCCTCCACCACGACGTCCCTCACGTCGGCGCCCTTGGCCGCGTATACCAGATGGGAGACGGGGTCGTAGAGAGGATGCAGCCGCGGCTCGTCGAGGCCGACCACCACCAGGTCGGCGCGCTTGCCCGGCTCCAGCGAGCCGATGCGATCCTCCATCCCGAGCGCCCGCGCCCCGCCCAGGGTCGCCATCTCGAGCACCGCCGCGGCGGGAGCGACGGTCGGATCGCCCGAGCCGTGCTTGGCCAGCAGGGCGGCGGTGAGCATCTCCTCGAACATGTCGAGGTCGTTGTTGCTCGCCGCGCCGTCGGTGCCCAGGCCCAGGCGAATGCCCTCGGCCAGCATCTCCCGCACCGGCGCCGCGCCCGAGGCCAGCTTCATGTTGCTCTGCGGGCAGTGGGCGATGCCGGCCCCGGCTTCCTTCAGGATGGCGCGGTCGGAAGCGGTCAGCCAGATGCCGTGTGCTCCGAGCAGGCCGCGGCGCAGGATGCCGAGCCTTTGCAACTGCTCGGTCGGCGTCCGCCCGTAGCGCTGGCGCACCTGGGCCTGCTCGTCCGCGGACTCCGAGACATGGACGAGGATCGGAGCGTGATGGCGGTCCGCGAGCGCGCGGGCCGCCTTCAGGGTCTCGGGGCTGGCGAGGTAGGTCGAATGCGGGGCCACGGCGGGCACGACGAGGGGGTCGCCGGTCCAGCGGGTGAGAAAGCGCTCGGCATACGCCAGGGCGTCGGCGATCGTCTTGTTGTCGGGGGCCGGGAACTCGATGAGGGTCGAGCCGAGCACGCCCCTCAGCCCGGCCTCCTTGCACGCCTCCGCCACCTGGTCCTCGAAGTAGTACATGTCCACGAACGTGGTGGTGCCGGAACGGATCATCTCCAGGGCGGCCAGCCGTGTCCCGGCCCGCACGAACTCCGCGGTGACGTTGTTCTTCTCGGCGGGGAAGATGTAGTCCTGCAGCCACTGCATCAGCTTCAGGTCGTCCGCGATCCCCCGGAAGAGCACCATCGCGGCGTGGGTGTGGGCGTTGACGAGGCCGGGGATGACGATGCCGCCCCGGGCGTCCAGCGTCTGCGCGCCCCGGAACCCCGCGTCCACCTCCGCCTCGGTGCCGACCGCGGCGATCCGGCCGGAGCCGATCGCCACCGCTCCGTGCGCGATGACGCGCCGCTGGCCGTCCATCGTCACCACCGTCCCGTCGCGGACCACGAGGTCGACCGGCTGGAGCGCCGCGGCGACGAACAGCAGCACAGCGAGCATCACAGGTTCCGGTCGTCGAACGGATACGGAAGGAGGTCGCGCATGCGTAGCGTCCGCCGGTGGCCCTTCAGGTCCTCCAGGTGGACCCAGACGTCGCCGCAGAACTCCCAGAGGATCTGCCGGCAGGGGCCGCAGGGGGGGGCCAGCCGGGGCGAGTCGGCCACCACCGCGACCGCGTCGAAGGCGAGGATCCCTTCCGAGACGGCCTTGAAGACGGCCACCCTCTCCGCGCAGAGGGTGAGGCCGTAGGAGGCGTTCTCGACGTTGCACCCGGTCACGATCTCGCCCGCGCTCGATCGCAGCGCCGCTCCCACCTTGAACTTCGAGTAGGGGGCGTGGGCCCGCTCCCGCGCCTCGCGAGCCACGCGCGCCATCTCGCGCAGGCCCGCCGGAGGCTTGCCGCGGCTCACGCCTGCTTCGCCGCGTCCTGGATGATCCGGCCCAGGACGTCCATCAGCCCCGCCGCCGCCCTCTCGCCGACCTCGAGGACCTCGCGGTGGTCGAGCTTCTGCTTGAGGACGCCGGCGGCCATGTTGGTGATGCACGAGATGGCCAGGACGCGGATCCCCATGTGCCGGGCCGCGATCACCTCCGGCACGGTGGACATGCCCACCGCGTCCGCGCCGAGCGTGCGGCACATGCGGATCTCGGCCGGCGTCTCGTACGACGGCCCGGTGAAGGCGATGTACACCCCGTGGCGCACGGGGACCCCCGCCTTCCAGCAGGCCTTCTCCGCGATCTGCCGCAGCCCGGGGTCGTAGGCCTCGCTCATGTCGAAGAAGCGCGGCCCGAGCTCATCGTCGTTGGGGCCGATGAGCGGGTTGGTCCCCATGTAGTTGATGTGGTCGTCGATGACCATCAGCTCTCCCGGCTTGTAGTTCACGTTCACGCTGCCGGCGGCGTTGGTGAGTACGAGGATCCTGACCCCGAAACGCCCGAGGACCCGCACGGGAAAGACCACCTGTTCCAGGCGGTAGCCTTCGTAGCCATGGACGCGGCCGGCCATCACCGCCACCGGCACGCCGCCCGCCGTCCCGACGACCAGCTCGCCCGCATGGCCGACCGCCGTCGAGGCGGGGAAGTGCGGGATCTCGCGGTAGGGGATGGTCACGGGCTTATCCAGGCTCCGGGCGAAGGCGCCCAGCCCCGAGCCGAGGACCACCCCCACCGTGGGGCGCAGCTTCGTGCGCGACTCGATGGCGCGGACGGCCTCGCCGAGCTGCTGGACGAGGCTCACAGCAGCAGGCCCGCGATGCAGGCGGTCATGAAGTTGGCGAAGGTGCCGGCGAGCAGGGCACGCAGGCCCAGCCGGGCGAGGTCGTTGCGCCGCTCGGGGGCCAGGGCCCCGATGCCGCCGATCTGGATGCCGATGGAGCCGAAGTTGGCGAAACCGCAGAGGGCATAGGTGGCGATGGTGAAGGAGCGCGGATCGAGGCTGGACTTGAGCGGCCCGAGCTGCGAGTAGGCGATCAGCTCGTTCAGCACCATCCGTGTCCCCAGCAGGTTGCCGACCGTGAGGGCGTCCCGGGCCGGCACGCCCATGACGAGGGCCAGCGGGCCGAAGACGTAGCCGAGCAGCGTCTCGAGCTGGAGGCCGAAGAGGCCGAGCAGGGCGTTGACGAGGGCGACCAGGGCCAGGAAGGAGATCAGCATCGCCCCGACGTTCAAGGCGAGGTTCAGGCCCTCGCCGGTGCCGCGGGCGGCCGCGCCGATGATGTTGGCGTCGGTGCGGGGCACCACCAGCCTCACCGTGCCCGCCGTCTCGGGGACGGCCGTCTCGGGCACGAGCATCTTGGCGAGGAGGATCGTCCCCGGCGCGGTCATGATGACGGCGGCCAGCAGGTGCTTGGCCTCCACGCCGAAGGCGATGTAGGCCCCCATGATCCCGCCGCTGATGTGGGCCATGCCCGAGGTCATCACGCACATCAGCTCCGACTGGGTCATGTTGTTGAGGTAGGGACGGATCGTGAGCGGGGCCTCCGTCTGGCCCATGAAGATCGACGCGGCGACGTTCAGGCTCTCGGCGCCGCTCGTCCCCATGAGGCGGGTCATGACCTGGGCGAAGAGCTTGACCACCAGCTGCATCGCGCCCACGTAATAGAGGATGGCGAAGAGGGCGGCGATGAAGATGATCGTGGGCAGGACCTGGAAGGCGAAGATGAAGCCGATCGGGTCGCCGGCCCCGCCGGGCATGCCCAGCCGGCCGAAGACGAACTGCGAGCCGACGAAGGAGAACTGCAGGAGGCGGTTGATCTTGTCGCCCACCCAGGCGAAGAGCGTCTGGCCGGTCGTGGTCTTCAGCACGAAGAGCGCGAAGGCGAGCTGGAGGAGAAGGCCCCACACGACCGTCTTGACGCGGATCGCCTTGCGGTCGGTCGAGAGCAGCCAGGCGATTCCCATGATGACGGCCAGGCCGACGAGGGACAGCAGGCGTTCCATCAGGTGTCCCCGCCGCTCAGTGGGGCGTCGTCATCGATCGAGGACCAGGCGGACGAGGGGGGCAGCGGCGGGCGCCTCGCGCGCGACGCGCACGGCCTGACGCAGCCTCTGGGTGGCCTCCTCGAGGCGGCTCCGGTCGTTGACGTGGACCGTCATCAGGCTCTCGCCCCGGCGCACGGGGTCGCCGACCTTCTTGTGGAGGACGACGCCCACCGCGGGATCGATGCGGCTGTCGACCGTCTCCCGGCCCGCCCCGAGCAGCATGGCGGCATGACCGACCGAACGGCAGGCGATGCCGGCCACCTGGCCCTCGGCCTCCGCCCGCAGTTCGACCGTCTCCCGGGCCCGCGGCAGCCTTGCGGTGTCGTCGCCCACCGCCGGATCGCCGCCCTGGAGGGCGATGACCTCCTGGAACTTCCGCAGCCCGGCCCCCGAGGCGAGGGCGTCGCGTACCCGGGCGCGCGCCGCCTCGAGACCGGTCGTGAGGCCGGCCAGGTGGAGCATCCAGGCGGCCAGCTCCAGCGACAGCGACTCGAGGTCCTTCGGCCCGCGGCCCTGCAGCGTCTCCACCGACTCCTTGACCTCGAGGGCGTTGCCGACCGCGCGGCCGAGCGGCTGCTCCATGTCGGTGATCAGCGCCGAGACCTTCTTGCCCATCCCGCGGCCGATGCGCACCATCGCTTCCGCCAGCGCCTTCGAGTCCTCGAAGGACTTCATGAACGCGCCGTCGCCGGTCTTGACGTCGAGCACGAGGGCGTCGATGCCTTCGGCCATCTTCTTGCTCATGATCGAGGCGGCGATGAGGGGCAGGCTCTCGACGGTGGCGGTCACGTCCCGCAGGGCGTACAGCTTGCGGTCGGCGGGAGCGATCTCGGGCGTCTGCCCGATGAGGCCGAGGCCGCACCGCCGCAGCGTGTCGCGGAACTCGCGCAGCGAGAGGCCGACCCGGAAGCCGGGGATCGACTCGAGCTTGTCGAGCGTGCCGCCGGTGTGGCCGAGTCCGCGGCCGGAGATCATCGGCACGTAGGCCCCGCAGGCCGCGGCGAGGGGGGCGAGGACGAGGCTCGTCTTGTCGCCCACCCCCCCGGTGGAGTGCTTGTCCACCCGCGGCCCGGGCAGCTCGGAGAGGTCGAGGATCTCGCCGGTGCGCATCATCGACTCGGTGAGGGCGACCGTCTCGGCGGCCGTCATCCCCCGGAAGAAGACGGCCATGGCAAAGGCCGAGGCCTGGTAGTCGGGGACGTCGCCGCGCGTGTAGCCGTCGATGAGGAAGGCGATCTCGTCGCGGCCCAGCTCTTCCCCGTTGCGCTTCTTCTGGATGACGTCGACCGCGCGCACTCGCTATTTCTTCTTCAGGCGCTCGACTTCGGCCCAGAGGTCACGTCGCTTGCGCACCGGGGCGGGCGGGGCCGCCGGCGGTTCCGGAGGCGGGGGCATGCCGGCCAGCACCTGCTCCATCAGGCTCTTCGTCTCTCCCGCCTTGGCCTTGCGCCGGGTGGGGAGCTGGGCGTGGCGGTAGTCGTGGGTGTTGAAGCAGGTGCGGCAGGTGACTTTCGCCACCCCGCCTTCCGGGGCGAGGCTCGCGACGTCGTGGTTCAGGAGGAGCCGGCACCGCGGGCAGTAGTCGTCGATCACGTCACCGAGCCTGGGCGGACGGTCCGGCATCGAGGCCTCCGGGCGGTTGGATGGGCGAGTATAGCGTAGAATCCCGCGACGGACAGGCGAATCCCCGCATGAGTACGCCCCATGCCGACTACTACCGTCTCCGCACGGAGTGGCTGCGCTTCAAGAGCCAGCTCTTCGACGGGATGACCGGCCTGCCCGCGCTGCCCGCGGTGATGGAGGACATCCGCCGCATGGTGGAGGACCGCGGCTTCGCCGACGTCATCTACCTCGACCTCGGCCGCTCGGGCGGCCACGAGACGCAGCTCGGCTGGGCGGCCTACGACCAGGCGGTGCGGGAGTTCGCGCGCCTGCTCGTCTCGCTGAAGGAGACCGACATCCTCGCCCCTCCCGACATCGTCTGCGTAGACACGGTGCGCTCCGACCGCTTCCTGCTCTTCCTCGGCGAGGGGGACCCGCAGGAGGCCGGCCGCACGCCGGTGGGGCGCCGCGAGCGGGTGGTGACGGCGCTGCGGGAGCGCATCGAGCTGACCCCGCCCGGCAGCGTCCTCCGCACGCTGCGGCTCTCCGCCGGTCACGGGCGCGTGTCGAAGGTGCCGGATGTGCGCACGGAGAGGGCGATCCAGCAGGCGGCGACCGACGCGCGTCTCATGAGCCTGGTCGAGCGGGAGGGGGGCGAGGTCGTCCGGCGGGACGAGCTGTCGCGGATGATCTTCCAGGGCGGCGTGCGCACCGCCTTCCACCCGATCGTGCGCCTGGCCGATCGCGAGATCATCGGCCACGAGGCCCTCACGCGGCCCCTGGCTGGCGGCTCCTTCGACTCGGTGGAGGAGCTGTTCGCCTTCGCGGAGTCCTCCGAGCTGATGATGGAGTTCGAGCGGCTCTGCCGGCGGACGGCCATCCGTGCCGCCGCCAACGTGCCGAAGCTGGGCCTGCTCTTCCTGAACGCGTCCCCGGCGGCGGTGGAGGACCCGGAGTGGTCGACGGGGACCGTGGAGCAGGACCTGACCGGCAGCGGCCTGCGCCCGGCCGACGTCGTGGTCGAGATCACCGAGCGGGTGGCGATCGTCCGCCACGACGAGTTCCAGGGCGCCCTCAAGACGTTCAAGGAGCGCGGCTACCGGGTGGCGGTCGATGACATGGGGGCCGGGTACGCTTCCTTGCAATCGCTGGCCGCCATCGAGCCCGACTTCCTGAAGTTCGACGTCAGCCTCGTGCGTGATATCGACCACAGCAGCATCAAGCGGAGCCTGCTCGAGTCGCTCCGCCACCTCGCCGAGAAGATCCGCGCCCGGGTCATCGCCGAAGGAGTGGAGCGGCCGGAGGAGATGCAAACGCTCCTCGAGCTGGGGATCGAGCTGGGCCAGGGCTACCTCTTCCACCGCGAGGAGCCGCCGCCGGTGGTGGTGAAGGAACCGCCAGCATGAAGTCACTGGCTGCGAGCGAAGCGGGATTCACTCCCGCGGAGCGAGCGGGGGGTCTGGGGGGTGCGCCGCTAGCACCCCCCAGCTCAAGATAGGACATGCGCAACGCCGAGGTCATCCGGCAGTGGAAGATCCTGAAGCGGATCGAGGCCGGGCGCTACACGACCGCCCAGGACCTGGCCGACGAGCACGGGGTCACCGAGCGCACGATCCGCCGCGATATCGAGGCCCTGCAGGAGGCGGGGTTCCCGCTCTACGACGAGCGCTCCGACGGCCGCAAGATCTGGAGGCTCGTCGAAGGCTACAAGCAGCGCTTGACCCAGACCTTCAGCCTGGCCGAGCTGTCGGCCCTGTACTTCAGCAAGAACCTCATGTCGTTCCTCGGCGGGGCGCCTTTCGCCCAGGACCTGGAGGCGGCGTTCGGCAAGATCCGCGAGGCGCTTCCCGCGCGCAGCCTGCCCTACCTGGAGCGCATCCAGGACCTCTTCTCGGCCCGGCGCGAACCCTGGAAGGACTACTCGCGCAAGCAGGACGTCATCGCCGCCCTCATCGACGCCACGCTCCACCAGAAGCAGGCGAAGATCGGCTATTTCTCCTTCAACAGCCGCCGGTCCAAGACCTACACCGTCGACCCCTACCGCCTCGTGTACTACCACGGCGGGCTCTATCTCTACGCGCGCGCCCACGAGTACGGAGAGGTGCGGACTTTCGCCGTCGAGCGCATCGAGCGCATCGAGGTGCTCGAGGAGGGCTTCGAAGTGCCGGCCGACTTCAACGTCTCCGAGTACGGCCGGGGCGCCTTCGGGATCACCGGCGGCCGGCCGGAGACGGTGCAGGTCGCAGTCGCGCCGCCGATGGCCGCCTACATCCGGGAACGGGTCTGGCACGAGAGCCAGGAACTCGAGGACCGGCCGGACGGCTCGGTGGTGCTCCGGATGAACGTGGTCCCCGGCTTCGAGCTGAAGTCCTGGATCAAGGGCTTCCTGCCCCACGTC